>JAEEGL015906921.1_pt1 | contig 13079 bp, 9 predicted proteins | sample 9134231 | NCBI WGS metagenome assembly JAEEGL01 (sample SAMN16246548, study PRJNA631951) | gut metagenome | biome: gut microbiome; feature: rumen; material: fiber-attached | host: Bos | place: Iran: Karaj | collected 2018-10 | reverse complement strand
TCTCTCATTCTGCTTACAATTCATTTGTGGGTGTCTCCTTTGAACAATGATTTTTATTAACCGGCAAGTTAACAATCATTATTCTATGAGAGGCACTCATTTTTTACAAACCTGATATTTTTACCCTAACAGGAATGCTCATTATATTCAGTATTATTTCTTGGACATTCTTATTTCTATCCATATTATTAATTTGCCTCCTCATCATGGCTATGAATCTCTTGTCGTTTCTATAAACAATTTTAGTAAAGATATTTACTAATATCAATAGTAAAAATATTTACTGAATATACTAATCATATCAAGAATAATGGGGAGGCGATATGATTTGGAATATATGAAAAGAATGCGTGATCTACGCGAAGATTCTGATTATACACAAGATTATGTTGCCTCAATTTTAGGAACCTCACAAACTATGTATGCTAGATATGAAAGAGGTGCTAACGAAATGCCAATTAGACATCTCATTACTCTTTGTAAATTATATAATGTAAGTTCAGATTATCTTTTAGGATTGTCAGATATTAAATAGCAGCGCGAATTCGTGCTGCTATTTTTTTATGTACTAAACCAAATAAAAAATGCATTCCCTCTTAGTACCCCAAAATATAATGTACTATAACAAAGAGGAAATGCAATTATTTATAGTGCGTTTTAGATCAAATTGACTATATCAGAAACGATGGCCTATTTTTTATAGTGAAAAAAACGATTTTTTGACTATAAATATAGAACGTACTGCTCTCATATAGTCCCAGATTCTTAAAATGCACTATATAAAAAAGAGAAATCGAAAATTTATAGTACTTCAACAGAAAATCCTGCTAAATAGAATGAAAGGAGCCTCCTTGTTTATTAATCCTCGTTGCGAATCATCAACGCCACAGTTTCCGTATGCATGGTGTGACCGAATTGATCACAGACTGTGTACTTCTCTAAATGATAGCCATTTGCTTCCAGATGCTTTAAGTCTCGAGCTAGGGTGGCACTGTCGCAGCTGACGTAGACAATGCGGTCTGGCTGCATCTTTACCATTGTATCAAGAGCAACCACGTCGCAACCCTTGCGAGGTGGGTCCACCATGATGACATCTGGATGAGACATTTTCTCGTAGATTTCTGGAAGGACTACCTCTGCCTCACCACAGTAAAACTCAGCATTATCTAGCCCATTAAGTCTTGCGTTTGCCTTGGCATTCTCAATAGCCTGTGGCACTACCTCAATACCGATGACTCTGCCCGCATGCTTTGCCATGGACAGGGAAATGGTGCCGATACCACAGTACAAATCCCACACTTCTTCTGTTCCAGTCAAGCCAGCATATTCTAAAGCACGACTGTATAATCTCTCCATCTGGTCATGGTTGACCTGATAGAATGAATTGGCGCTAATATCGAATGAAATGGTATCTCCATTTGTAAGTGTGATAGTGTCTCGGATAGCTTCCTTGCCATAAAGTGCCTTAGTCTCATAGCCCATAATGACATTGTCCCGGCGTGTATTGATGTTGAGCACTAATGAGGCAAGCTCTGGCTCTACTGTTTTAACATGCGCAATCAAGGAATCTACTGCTGGAAGCTTGTCACCATTCACAACAACACATACCATAGTCTCGCCTGTTGCTTTGCCTTCTCTAACGAGAACATGGCGAATCAAGCCCTTGCCACTGACCTCATCATAAGGTGCAACGCCATTTTCCTTCATGTAATCGATTACCGTATATACGATATTCATGCTCTTTTTCGAGCAGATTTTGCAATCATCAGATGGAACTATGCGATGGCTTCGCGCTCCGTAAAAGCCAGCGATTATATTGCCATCCTTATCCACTCCAATAGGCACCTGGGCCTTATTACGATAGCGAAGTGGCTTTTCCATTCCAAGGATAGGCTCACGAATAGAGTCAACAAATGCTCTGTCGTATCCACCGATTTTCACCAAATTATTGGCAACGATATTATCCTTTATCTCAAGCTGCTTGCCGTAATCTACCTGCATAATCTGGCAGCCGCCGCACTGCTTTGCATTAGGACAAGCAGGCTCCACTCGGTAAGGGCTAGCCTCTACAACTTCCTTCAAAGCCGCAAAGCAATATGTCTTTTTAACCTTGGTTATGATGACATCGCAAACATCACCGACTACGGCATCTTTGACAAAAATGGTCACACCATCAGTGTGACCAATTCCAGCCCCTTCAAGGGACATATCTTCTATTGTTAATCGTACAATATCGTTTTTATTCATTAATTTTTCCCTGTTCTACGAATATTTGAATCAAGCAGACGGTTAAATCCCTGCCATGTCAAATTGTTCTCCTCAACATTCTCTAGAGCCTCGTAGATTGTCTCAAGCTTTGCGTCGAGATTATCTGCAAATGAAAGAGCAATAGCTTCTGCTATAGCAGGCTTCTTTGGTGAACCAAACTCAAGCTCTCCATGATGAGAAAGGATACAGTGAATAAGTTCTTTTCTCTTTACAGCTGGGAACCCTTCGATTTCATCGATAGTTCTATCAACCATGGTAGCGCCAACGTAGATGTGGCCAAGAAGCTGTCCCTCATCTGTATAATCATTGCGTGGGAAATCTGAAAGCTCCTTTACCTTTCCAATGTCATGGAAAATGGCTGCTGTTATAAGTAAATCTCTATCCAAAAATGGATACTGCTTGCTGAAATAATCGCAGTTAGTTGCAACTGAAAGTGTATGCTCTAAAAGGCCTCCTGTGAATCCGTGATGTACAGATTTGGCGGCTGAGTGTGCCTTGAATGCCTCAATAAATGCCTTATCTTCTACGAAGTACTTTCTAAGAAGTGTCTTCATGTATGGCGCCTGGATAGAATTAATAAGTGCAGTTAAGTCATTCCACATAACACCAATGTCTTTTTTACTAGATGGAATGTAATCAGAAATCTCGAACTCGCCATCATTGGCCTTGCGAAGGCGCTTAATATTAAATTGTAAAGCTCCATTCCAGCTAGTGATATCACCAGTAACTGTAATGAAATCTAACTCGTCGTAATCGCTAATCCCCTCGGAATCAACATCCCAAATCTTGGCATCAATAGTGCCTGTCTTGTCACATAATGTAAGTGACTCGAATGCCTTTCCTGTCTTTGAAATGCCCTGAGTTTTTTTCTTGCAAAGATATGTCTCAGTGCCTCTGTCTCCCTCTTTGAGTGTGTTAATGTACTTCAATATATTCTCCAATCTAAGCCCCGTATGGAGCGGTGCAGTAAGCCTGCAAAAATCTCTTTTAATTATACGAAATGGATGACAGATAATCAATGTAAAACAAAACCCTTCGGCTTCTAAAAATAGAACCGAAGGGCTAACTTTATTTATTAAAATTTACCATTTTTCACCGTTAACGTATACGTCACCTACGTCGTTTCCTGCTTTGATTTTTACATCTTCTAAATCTCTGTCTGTATGAATATCTATATCACCAATATCACTTTGTGCATCTAATTCATCAAAATCAGCGGTCAAATTAATATCACCTGTATCAGTACTAACTTCTACTGTTTTAATTGTGCCACTAGTTAATTCAAAGTCTCCAACATTCGAAGTAAATGTACCTTCGTCAGCTTTTATATTCTGCAGATTAACATCTCCTACATCCGATGTAATTATCATGTTATCTACATTTATATTAGATGCATTAATATCCCCTACATTTGTTGTGATAGAAAGAATATCTGCATTTATATTAGAAATTTCTAAGTCTCCAACATCTGTATTAGTAGATATCTTATCAAAGGTATAATCTGCTGGAATAGTAATCTTGATTTCCATCTTCTGAGGTCCTATATTGTTGAACCATCTGTTCGTCTTTTCTTGGATATTGATTGTGTTACCATCTACTGTAACTGTTGGTGCTATTTTTTCTGGATATGCAGTCTCAACCTTGAGAGAGTTTCCAGTTATAAAAGTAACATCTGCAACATCGGCATCTAAAATGATTGTATCAATATTTTTCCCCTCAAAGGTGTATTCATTTTCTACTTTCTTTCCCACCATAGGATTGAACCATCCCATTACATTTATGCAAACACCAACCACAATAGCAATCAAGGTGATTACCCAGATAATAATCAAATACAATTTACTTTTCATTGCTCATCCTCCTGTACAAATGCTACGTCAATAATCTTTTTTACTATTGCTGCGATTGGCCAAATAATCCATGTTCTATACCATGAAAAGGTAAGAAAGCTTGTGATTAGATATAAACAGGTAACTGTGCTCCAGTACACCGACATTACAGCCTTTACAGTTTTGTTTGTATAATGCTTTTGTGTGTCATTATAGGTTCCACTAATTGTTTTCTCATCGTTTATTTTAAGAGCTGTCTCAAAGCTTCCCTGAATAATTGATACGTAAACAATTAATAAAACACCAATACCGATTGATAAAAACATGAAAACCGGCATAACATCCAAGTCATTAAGCATGCATGGAATAACACAGCTCACACAAAGCATAACACCAACTGTTAACGCTATCGCCCTAGTTGTTTTAAAGCCATTTCTTCTATTTTTGATGTAGTCAGCTGTTGCCATATCAATTCTGCATGGCTCCTTTTTTAGAAACTCCCAATCGCGTCCAAGTACACCGCTAAGAACAAATAAGCCTACTCCAATGGCAATAGAAATAAACATTCCAGCAGCCCCATATTCATCATTGCCATTTCCAAATGAGTCCCACAAAATTGGATAGATTACGCAAGTAATGCAGAGGAAAACGCCAATTGCTATACGAAGTGCACTGTTAGCACTAGATCTAAGAAAATCCTGAATCTCATCCATTGACACATATCTTGCTGGATGCTCCTGCTGTCTCTCATGAACCTCTTCAACTTCCTTTGTAAGTCCTAAATCCTCAGCCAGCTCATCAAGATTTCCAAACTCTGAAATAACTGTACCAACGGCCTCATTTTCGCTAATACCATCGGAAATCATTTCATTGTATTTATCTTCCATCATCTGTAAAAGCTCTGCCTTTGCCTTTTTAACCTCTGCTGTATTTGGCATATTTGCAAACATTGCTTCTAAATAACTTTTTATTGTTTCCATAATTCATCTCCTACCGTCTATTTTTCTATGAAACGTTCAATAACCTCTTTTGTAAGCTCCCATTCCTCACACTTTGTTTGGTAATAATCTCTCCCATCCTGGGTAACCCTGTAATATGTTCGTTTCTTGCCATTTCCTTCTGGGTCAGGATCTGCGACGAATGATTCAATGTAGCCGTTTTTCTCCATTCTCGTGAAGGCCGAATATAACGTGGTCTCCTTTATCACATATTTCTCATCTGTTATTTTTTTGATTTGCTTTGAAATCTCGTAACCATAGGATGGCTCCCTAATGAGAATGGAGAGAATCATGGTGTCATTGTAGCCACGAATTACATCACTACTAATCTCTGCCATAATTTTAATCTCCTTTCTTTTAGTTCTGGAAAACGCAGTCATTTTAGTTTGTCTTCAGAAATACTGCTCATTCTGAGTACTTTGTCTGTCGTACTACGACTATCGAAGTACTTCATCTGTTGAAGTAAATATACTACGACTGATGAAGTATGTCAACACATTATTTTTAAAATAGTCTTCAAATTATCAAAAATCGTGTATTATTCTAGTTTTTTAAATTTCTGTGAACCACATAGATGCAATTGAAATAGTTTTCAGACTTTTCTATAATTAAAAATAGAATATGGCGTATTATGCGAGTGAGGAACAATGTTAGAACCAATTACTATCGAAAAAGGCAAAAAATTAATAAATGAAGGCGATGCCGTTGATTGTGTATACGTAGTCCTTAAAGGCACAGTACAACAGGAGTGGAAGGGTCAGAAGATTTCTTTGGGTCCAGGCACTGTTGTAGGTCTTTCTGACGCTCTTAATTTAGAGTATGAAGCTGACTACACTGTTGCAGAGGACTGTACTGTTATCAAGTGCCCTTACAAATCAATGGCTGATTTTGATGCCATTTTTAATGAACAGCCTGTTTATATCTTTGGTTTTGCCAAGGGTTCTTTCAGACAATGTCGCGATGTCTTTACAATCTATGACACCTTCAAAAAGAAGGTTGATGATTTTACAGACTATTGCCGAGGAATTCACGCTGAATACCGCAAGCAATGTAGAGCTGTAGGCATGACCCCTGAGGAAATACCTATGCTCGAGGAAATGGAACCTCTTATTCTTAATAATGAAATTCAAAAATGGGAGCATGACTATATTGATAGTCTAAACTCTGTAGACAATAAAGAAATTGAAAACATTTATGGCAAGCGCACTGAAATCGTCAATGGCGTTATCGGTATCAGCTGTGGCTACATGAAACGTGCCATCGAATGTATTGAAATTATGGGATTTTATTTGGATGAGTTCTCTCCTATCCTGTTATCCACAGAAAAGGGCGACATGTTTGAGCTTATCTACAATCTCAGACTATATGCTGCACAAAGAGGCGCAGCTCAGGATGACATTATAAAGCTTATGAAAATGCTCTATAAATTCCTATCTCAATCCGGTCTCTATGACAAAGCTCTTCTAAAGGAGCGCTGGAGTGAATACGACAAGCACGATTTCGAAGCCAGCGCTGCAGCCTTTGATGAAGCAAAAATGCAAAAGCAGGCTGAATTCACTCAGACCTTTGAACACATCTGCGAATTTGCTGAAATCGAAGAAGACAAGGTTGCCGAGTACAGACAGCAGATTGACGCTTTTCTTGCCCTTTCTGATCGAGAAGGCAAGGAAGACAACGAACGTAAGGTTCGCAAAAAAGTCGTTGATTTATTCTATGATATATATCTCAAGACTTTCTTTAGAGCTCTTGAGTTTGAAGCTTACGGTGGAGAGCTTGACACCATTATTTTGATGTTCTTAAACTTCGGTTATCTTGACTACAACGCAGTAGGCGAGGAAATCACATATGAATTAGCCGATATCTGCGAGCGTCTTGATTCCCTCTGTCAAAGCGAGCATGTTTTTACCATCTATTCATGGCTTCGAACTGTTTATGCTGCCGACAGAGAGCCTAGCAAAAACGAACTTGATCTTGATTACCGTGGCTTCGTTCTTGAAGAGCGAAAAATGGGTAACATCTCAGAAGCTGACATGCCTACCTGGATGAACGACCAGGAACAGAAGATAAAATTTGAAATCAACAACTTTTTCGTATCAGCCAACAGAACAACCTCCGGCAAGATGACTTCATTCTGCCCTCTTCTCACCAAGGAAGATTTCGGTGCAGAACCAATGCGAATGCTGCTTACTAGCTCAAAGCTACTTGAAGCCCTTGCCAAAATAGAAGAAGTCGACTACGGTATCTTCCTTCGTGAAGCCTTCTTTACTGACATGGACGCCAACGTAAAAAGCGAAGCCTATCCAAAACGTGTCGCTCCAGACATCATCTTACTTCCAAACTGCGGAATGCGTGCAATGATGTGGCAGGAATGTGGTGGCATCAAAGTAGACAGCCCTGGCCGATTCGTATTTCCAATGTTTACATTCGATGACTTAGACAAAATGATGATCTACTGCTGCGGAGCCTTCCGATGGGAAATCTGCCGAAAAGAACAAGGTCCTCGCTGGAACGACATCGGAAGTGAATGCCTCACCTCCGACTTCTACGACTACTTCACCTTCTACCGCAAAAACAAAGAACTATCTGCCGAAAACAAAGAAAAAGTCAAGACATTACTCAAGTCTTCCCGCAACAACATGCGTGAGGCCTTTACAAAACAATACACAATCTGGATTAACTTTGAGGCCCAAGGAAGTATCCGCCTAAACAAACCGGAGCGCAATATCCTCAACAAATACTGCACCTTCTCCAAGGCCTACAGAGCCAAGGTATCCAGCCACCCAATGTACGAGCAGGTGCTCTCCCGCCACGAAATCAAAACTGCGCAAGCTGTCAACCACCTCAAAACCATGATTGACCGCGTCGAAAAGAACGGCGGCGAAGTGCCCGACGAAGTCAAGCAAGGCATCGAATACCTTCGCATGTAACCCCGGCTCCATCCCGCGGCAGGGCCCGCCCCCTACAGGGGTACCATAAACCTTGCAAGAATATTATATTTTCCATATATGCAAAGTCTCGCATCTTTATTAGCAAGTGTCTTTTGTATGTCTGTACAATTTTGCAAAAGGTATTTAATGGGCGGACACAAATAACTAAACTGAGTACAACTCAGGCTCAGGGGGAATTGGGTGATTTGGGAGTGAGCTTAGAAAAATAAAAGCAGGTTTTGCTAGATATAGGCATGCGCCGCTAGGACGGCGGCGCAAGTGCGACACGCGACACGATGTCGTATAAAGCACGGTGACTATATCTGCAAAACCTGCTTTTTAATTTTTCTTAGCGAACGTACTATGAACCCAATTCCCCCTTGAGACCTGAGTTGTACCAATTAATAAAACAAATATGTCCGCCCATATAAAATACATTTTGCAAAATGGTTCATCCATCAAAAGACACTTGCGGATGCTCCCTTTTTGCATATTGGAAAATTATAATATTCGCAAAATTGTTTATGGTACCCCTGTAGGGGGCGGGTCCTGCCGCGGGATGGAGCCGGGTTACTATTTGAAGGTTACGATGGTTACACCTGCGTCGCCTTCGCCGAATTCGCCGAGGTGGAAATCGGCTACGTTTTTGCACTTGCGCAGGTATTGGTGTACGCCCTTGCGGAGAGCACCTGTGCCCTTGCCGTGAACTACGCGGACTGATGTAAGGTGGCTGATGTAGGCGTCGTCTAGGTATTTTTCGAGCTTTGCGATGCCTTCGTCTACGGTGCAGCCCAGGAGATTGATTTCTGGGGAAATGGATGCCGCCTTGTTGAAGCCGCCGTAGGTCATGTTCTTAACCCTTGTGCCCTTCTTTGGTACGAATTTGTCTTCTTCGTCTATGAGTACTAAGTCTTTGATGTTTACGGTGGACTTCATGATGCCCATCTGCACGGTTAGGTCACCCTTTGCGTTAGGAACTGAGCATACATTTCCTGTAAGGTTCATAGAGAGAACCTTTACCTTGTCGCCAACATGTAGGTTGGTAGGTACGTTGTGATTCTCTTGAACTTCCTTCTTTTCTTTTGCTTTGCTCTTTGACTTGTTGATGTTTTGGCCGAGAGCTTGACGCTTTGCTTCCATGGCAGAAATGTTTCCGCCACCTTTTCCGAACTTGTTAAAGTCGCGAATTGTTTGGTCAGCTAGGTCCTTTGCCTCTTGCAAAATTAATGCCGCATCTTCGTGAGCTTGTCGAATTAATTCTTCGCGCTGTGACTTAATTTTTTCTTCACGAGCAGTTGCATCAGCCAATTTTTGCTCTGCTGCTGCCAAATCTGATGCAGCTTTTCTTGCATTTTCCTCAACTTCGTGACGTTTCTGCTCTAAATCTACCATCAAATCTTCAAATGATTTATCGTTTTCAGACAATCGACCCTTTGCATCGGAAATTAATTCACTAGGAATTCCAAGTTTTGATGAAATTGCAAATGCGTTTGATTTTCCCGGTACACCGATAATTAATCGATAAGTTGGACTTAAAGTTTCCAAAGAAAACTCACAAGAAGCATTTTCTACTCCCTCTGTTGAGAGTGCATATACCTTTAATTCGCTGTAATGGGTGGTAGCCATTGTGCGAACATCAAGCATATGAAGTCTGTCCAAAATAGACTGTGCAAGTGCAGCACCCTCTTTTGGGTCTGTACCAGCACATAGCTCATCTATAAGAATCAAAAACTGTGGTACTTTCTCTTTTGTGTTTTTACCATAGATTACTTTGGAATTCTTGAAGTCTTTCTTATTTTTAGCTAATAGCTCTTCCGTCTCATGTGAATAGCTTCCACCATTGATTGCCTCTAAAATGTGGACAATGTTAACCATATGAGATGAGAATGTTGATAATGACTGTTCAATTGATTGTTCATCACCAATATCTGCATAGATATCATCAAATACAGCCACCTGGCTTCTGTCCTTTACTGGAATATGAAGTCCAGCCTGAGCCATCAGTGTAAGCAAGCCACATGTTTTTAAGGATACTGTTTTACCACCTGTATTTGGTCCTGTAACAAGAAGTAAGTTGTAGTCCTCGCCTAATTTAATATCAGTAGCCACTACCTTTTTAGGGTCAAGTAGTGGATGTCTAGCACCTCTGAGATTTACGATTCCATCTTCGTTGAATTCTGGGCTTGTAGCATTAAGCTCAACAGCATAGCGACCCTTTGCAAGGATGAAATCGATTTCTGTTAATAACTCAAAGTTTCTAATGATGCCTTCGGCTGATGCTGCAATTCGGTTAGAGATGTCTGCAAGAATTCTTTCAATCTCATCCTGCTCTCTTACCTGAAGCTCACGCATCTCGTTGTTTAAATCAACTGCCTGCATTGGCTCGATAAAGAATGTAGAACCTGTTGATGACTGGTCGTGAACCATACCTGGTACTCTGGATTTGTAATCAGAACGAACTGGGAGGCAGTATCTACCCTGTCGCATTGTAACTACAGGCTCCTGTAAATAGCCTCGAGTTGTTGAATTATTGAGAAGAGAATTCATTACGCTCTTGATTTTGTCATTTGTGCGCTGCATTCCCTTTCTAATATCAAAAAGTGCTGTGCTGGCATCATCTGCTATAGTCTCCTCATCAATGATGCATCGACGAATCTCGTTTAATATAGCAACCTCTGGTGAAAGGCCATTAAAGTAGAAACTAAGGGCATCCTCTTCCTCCATCTGTTTACCATATGCAGATACACGCTTTGTTACCTCAAGCACTGATGCAACAGCCAGTATCTCTTCTATAGTTAGAGTTGACCCCAGTTCAAGTCGTGCAAGTGATGAACGCAAATCTGTAGTACCGCTGGCACTAACATCTCCAACCTTTATAAGTCGATTGAAGGCACAGGCTGTTTCCTTTTGAAGTGTCTCAATCTCCTCTCTATCATTAATTGGAAGAAGCTGCTGGCAACGAAGCTTTCCAGATTCGCATGTAGCTAACTCTGATAATCTATTTATAATTTTGTCGTATTCTAGTGTTTTTAATACTTTTAGATTCATTACTTTACTCCTAATATTTTTCAACATGAAGTGTACCATTTTACATGACATTTGTCACATAACATAGTGACTCATTTCACTGTTTATGACTATTTATTCAATGTATTATAATTCTAGAATTTAAATTTCACGTAATTCAAAAGGAGATATGAAAAATATGAGTCAGAGTATTGTAAAAATCGATAATCTAGTTAAACGATATGGGGACAATGTGGCTGTAGACCATTTTTCATTAAATATAGAAGAAGGAGAAATCCTTGGACTTCTCGGTCCTAACGGCTCCGGTAAAACCACAACAATAAATTGCCTTCTTTCTCTTCTAAGCTTTGATAAAGGCGAGATTGAAATCTTTGGTCAGGAAATGAGCCCCGTTGCTTACAACATTAAATCCCAGATTGGTGTTGTAATGCAAAATGTTGCTGTAATCAACACTTTGAATGTATACGAAAATGTTGATTTCTTCTGCGGCTTATACGTCAATGATAAAGCACTCAGAAAACAATATGTTGAAGAGGCACTAGATTTTACAGGCCTTATGGAATACAAAAAATACAAGCCTAAAAATCTCTCAGGGGGATTGCTAAGAAGACTTAACATCGCTTGTGGAATTGCCCACAAGCCAAAGCTAATAATTTTTGATGAGCCAACAGTTGCTGTAGATCCTCAAAGCCGAAACGCAATTCTAGAGGGCATTAAGAAAATGAACAAACAGGGGGCAACAATTATTTATACCTCTCATTATATGGAAGAGGTTGAGGCCCTTTGCTCAAGAGTAATCATTATGGATCATGGCAAAAATGTTGCTAACGGTACTTCAACAGAGCTAAAATCCACTCTTATTAACAGAGAATCAATTCGCATTGGTTTACCTAATAAATCACCAGAAATTCTTAATGGATTAAAGGAAATCAATCATGTTTATAAAATAAAGGAAGATGGCGATGACGTTATTATCAAGTGTGATGGCGGAGAACATAATCTTGTTCACGTTCTTAGCTACCTAACAGACAACAACATTCCATTCGGTCATGTAACCACAGAACTACCTACTCTAAATGATGTTTTCTTGGAAATCACAGGAAAGGAGCTTAGAGATTAATGTTCGGAAGAATTTTCGTTTATAAATTAAAAGAGATTACCCGAAATCGCTACAACGTAGGCTGGAATTTTATTTTCCCAATTGTACTTGCAACTGTTTTCTACCTTGGATTTGGAAATCTAATAAAGAATGATCCGGATAGTTTTTCCACCATTGAGGCAGGCTACGTTAACACTGTTGGGGACGCATCGCCCTTTGAAGCTGTACTTACGGAATTGTCCGAGGACTCAAAAGATCAGGTGGCAGTGCTGTCTATTCACAAATACAATTCCAAAGAGGAAGCCCTTAAAGCCCTGGATTCCGGAGATATCTCAGGAATATATTTGGAGTCAGAAGATGGCATCGAAACCTTTGTTTCCAAAAATGGCATCACCGCTACTACCCTTAATCAAATTGTAAGGGAATATGAAAATAAAAAGACCATTATTGAAACAGTGGCAGAAGAGCACCCAGAAAACCTTCCTACCACAATAGGTATGGTTATGGATAACATTTCCACAGTTGAAAGATATGATTTTGGCACTAATACCTCACCTTATATTCAGTACTTTTTCGCTCTCATCGCAATGTCCTCGCTGTTTAGTTCATGGATTAGCACAGATATATTAGAAGGTATATGTGCAAACATGACCGAGCAAGGCAAGCGCTTTGAGTGCTCTCCTACTAACAAGCTAATGGCTATTTCCGCAGGTATTTTGGCAGCACTAACCCTCCAATCTGTCACTAATGCAATCGTGGTTGTTTACGTGCAGGAAATACTAAAAATAGACTTCGGTGCCCCACTATGGAACGTCCTACTACTTACAACACTAGGTAGTGCTTTAGGTGTTTCTGCAGGAGTGCTCATTGGCTCTTTCATAAAGAATAGCCACCTGTTAGTTGTTGTCCCTCTTTGCTTTACAATGACCTG
>JAEEGL015526910.1_pt1 | contig 13079 bp, 9 predicted proteins | sample 9134231 | NCBI WGS metagenome assembly JAEEGL01 (sample SAMN16246548, study PRJNA631951) | gut metagenome | biome: gut microbiome; feature: rumen; material: fiber-attached | host: Bos | place: Iran: Karaj | collected 2018-10 | reverse complement strand
ATCACAGGATGATATCTCATTTTTGTGCTTCCAATACAGAATTGATCAATAATTTGGCCGCTACGGCAATCCCTTCGTCATTTGTGTGGAATGCAGGGTCATGCCAGCCCGGATAGTCGATCATATAATGCGGGTTGGTCGGACCGCTGCCTACCCAGTAATAATAAGACGGAACTTCCTGCATCAGGAATGCAAAGTCCTCACATCCGAGTGACGGTACTGCTGAGACGATCTGATCCTCTCCCACTGTGGCAGCCGCCGCCGCATAAGCGATCTCCGACATTTTCCTGGAATTGTAGACAGCCGGCACTTCCTGCTCTACCGTGACAGTAGCCTTACATCCGTATGCCGGCGCGATCATCTCGCACATCTGCTGAACCCTTTCGAACGCTTTCTTCCTGAGCTCATCATCATGTGCGCGAACGGAGCCCTCCAGCATGACATCATCGACCATCTGATGCATCGTTGAGGAAGATGGAGTCTGGAACGACTCGATACCGACTGTCAGAGCTTTCATCGGATCCGTATTACGGCTGACGATGCTCTGAAAGCTCATCACAAGTGCGCTGGCACACAGAACCGGGTCATGTGCGTCCTGCGGCGAACCGCTGTGGCTGGCTTTACCGTGTACCCAGATACTGTAGTTGTACTTGCCTGCCATACGGTATCCGGGTTCCGCTACAACCTGCCCGACAGGGATATCAGGACGATTGTGCATGCCGAAGAGGTATTCCGGTTTCATCGTATCAAACATACCGGATTCCAGCAGATAATTGGCACCGGCCGTAATCTCCTCTGCAGGCTGGAAGATCAGCATGACATTGCCCCTGAGCTCTGCTCTGTTGCGCGATAATACCTGCGCCGCAGCGAGCAGCGAAGCCGTATGAAAGTCATGCCCGCACGCGTGCATCACACCTTCGTTTTCCGACTTGATCCCCTCATCGGCCTGCTCCTCTTTCGGCAGACCGTCGATGTCGGCACGAAGCCCGATAAGCTTACCGGATGCCCCGCCGCGGATCACCGCTACCACACCTGTCTCAATGGGTAAGTCAAGGATTCTGACACCGCTCATGCGGCTCAGAACGGATTGAATCAGCTTCGTTGTCTGGAACTCCTTTAATGACAGTTCCGGATGGCGATGCAATGCCTCCTTGATCTTGATAAATGCACTTTCCTCGTCAGGAGTCAGATTCCAATCGTATGTGTTTGTCATGATGCTCTCTTTCTAAAACGTATTACAAAATGCTTCCTGTATGTCTCAATTATAACCGACTGAGAAGGCAAGTTCAAAACTGTCTCCGTCTTCCATCGGCGTATAATCCACGCCGCTCTGGATCATCTCGCCGTCCTTTAAGGCCATCCACCATTCCTGTTTGGTATCTTCCGCTTTTTCTCCGTCTACTTCTGTCACATAAAAACCGGAAGCCCCTTCAATACCATCGGCCAGATCTTCCTCGCGCAGGAGATCCCCCAACATCTCATAGTCAGTCGTAAAGCTGAATTCTTTTTGGCTTCCGTCACTGTGCGTAACAGTTATTGTAATGGTCTTTTCTTCTCCTCGTTCGGCTTCTTTCCTCTGTTTACTATCCTGGTTTTCTTCTTGTTTCTCAGCTTTTTTCTCTTCCTTCTGTGATTCTGTTTTAGAGCCGCATCCTCCCAGCATCACGAGTGCAGTCATCAGGGCGAGAAACCAGATGATCATCTTTTTAAAATGCCTGGACATAGAGAATTCCTTTCTGAATCAATAAGATATGCCTTTCTGAAGCAAAAAGCCCCTTAAAGCGCATAGCTGCTGACTTTATAGGAGCTTTTACCTGCGGATGGTGGGACTCGAACCCACACGATGTCACCACCGCAAGATTTTGAGTCTTGTGCGTCTGCCAATTCCGCCACATCCGCTAAAAACAAACAAAACGGCCACTGTTTCAGACCGTTTTGTATGATAGCACAGAACACGTTATAATTCAACCCGGTTATTGGATCAGTGCCCGGTCGATCAGATCCCAGCTGTCCTTCGAGATCTCATATTCGCCCTGATCGTTTTTTTCAACGACAACCGTCATGGTCGTCTCATCCGCATAAGTCGGATTCTTGGCGATCTCATCAAACCGGTCGATCAAAAGCTTACTCAGGACTTTCATCAGCTCTTCTGAAGAAATATCCTGATCAGCCTCAATGGCCTTCTTGACCGCTTCTTCAGCAGCCTTATTGAACTCATCATCCTGCAGAACCGAGCTGAACTGCAACGGCTTGACCTTCAGTTCAACATTGAAATGGCTGCCGTCCGCTGTTGCTTCCCCGACCTCGTACTGCACGTGTTCGCACAGCGTGCCCATAGACTCAGATAATTGTTTTTTGCTCTCCTCGTCCATATCCGTACCGAACACATCCGAGAATGCATCTACCAGCGCATTCAGATTATCCTCATGCATTGTCCGGGCATCCTTCTTCTTGCCGATGTCCTGCTTAGTATAAGCACCGTAATCACCTTTGTAAGAGGCATCCAGCATCGCACCGACGTAATCGGCCGCATCGAACTGTTTGTTACCGCATCCGGTGAGCATCAGCACTGCCAAAAGCATCAGAGCCGATCCCGTTGTGATGATCTTTTTGAAACAAATTCTCATATTCCTCACTCCGCTAAATCACCTGGATCAAACCAGCTCATCATGGATCGGGAAGCAGTCAAACGTGGCAAAATAGTCTCCGAGCGTCTCTGCGCGACGGATCATCTGTACCGAACCGTCTTCCTTAAGAAGCAGCTCTGCAGACTTCAGACGGCCGTTGTAATTGTACCCCATCGCATAGCCATGAGCGCCTGCATCATGAATGACCAGATAATCACCCATATCGATCTTAGGCATCTTGCGGTCAATGGCAAATTTGTCATTATTCTCGCAGAGAGATCCGGTAATATCATACACGTGATCACAGGCAGCATCTTCTTTTCCGGCCACTGTGATATGGTGATAAGCGCCATACATAGCCGGACGGATCAGGTCGACCGCGCAGGCATCAACGCCGATATACTCTTTGTAGATATGCTTCTCGTTGACAGCCTGTGTCACCAGCTGTCCGTACGGTCCAAGCATAAAGCGCCCAAGTTCTGTATAAATTGCCAGATCTGTGATGCCTTCCGGCACGAGGATCTCATCGTACGCTTTGTGCACGCCGGCGCCGATTGCCGCGATGTTGTTCGGTTCCTCGTCAGGATAATACGGAATGCCGATACCGCCGGAAAGGTTGACAAAAGAAAGTGTAATGCCGAGCTCTTTTTTGATCTCGACCACGAGCTTGAACAGGATGGCGGAAAGGCGCGGATAGTACTCCTCCATCAGCGCGTTACTGGCAAGGAAAGCATGGATACCGAAATGCTTCACGCCTCCGTCCCGCAGTAGACGGTATGCCCTGAACAACTGCTCTTTAGTCATGCCGTATTTGGCGTCGCCCGGATGATCCATGATGCCGTTACTCATCGTGAAGTGGCCGCCCGGATTGAACCGGCAGCTGACCGTCTCAGGGAAACCTCCGCAGGCTTTCGCCATCTTATCGACCTGTGTGACATCATCCAGATTGATGATACCGCCGAGCTCATTGCAGTACGTGAACTCTTCAAGCGGCGTGTCATTCGATGAGAACATGATCATATGGCCTGTATTTCCAACAGCTTTTGAGAGAACAAGCTCCGCCATCGAAGAACAGTCCGAACCGCATCCGCATTCTTTCAGGATCTGCAGAATAAAAGGATTCGGATTCGCCTTGACAGCAAAGAACTCACGGTAGCCTTTGTTCCATGAAAAAGCATCGTACAGGGCTTTTGCATTTGCCTTGATCGCCTTTTCGTCATAGACGTGGAACGGTGTCGGATAGGTCTTGGTAATCTCTTTGATCTGTTCGAGCGTGAGAATCGGTTTTTTATCCATAATCAATCTCCTTATTTCTTATGTTCGTGATTGAACAAATGATCACTGCAGTATTCATAATTGCCGTTGCACTTTGAACAGTAACGGAATTCCAGGTTCGGATCATCCAGTTCTGTCCTCCCGCACACAGCACAGCGGTGTCTGGCTACAGGCTGGGGATCTGTCGGAGCAGGATAGCCGTGCGCCTGCGAAGCGGTTGGAACCTGTGATCCGTAAGGACCGGCCTGATTCTGCGCGTTTTCTCTCTTCCTGATCTGCTCAGCCAGCGCTTTGAGCTGTTCCTGTTGTCTCCTCTTATAGCGCGCTGCTGTCATTTTAAAGTCATCCTTCAGGGACAGATAGTAGATCAGCGCGTTCAGCATGGACACAAACGCCGCGATACCCGCCGCACGGTAATACAGTGTGTAGTAACCGCCCGCTCCGCCATACTGCGGCAGAAAAGCCTGGAGAATGGCCCACACAAAATAGAACGCATCCAGGATCGCGATCCATTTACCGCGGATCGGGAGCAGGAAGAAAAGCAGGAACTGCGCATTCGGAAACGCCATCGCGTAAATGAAAAAGAATGACAAGTACAGATAGCTCGTTCCGATGGGATATGACACGCCCGTGATGGCGTAAGCCACCAGTGCGGCAATCACGTGCAGAATAATACCCAGGAAAATATAACTGTTAAACTTGAAAGTACCCATGACTCTCTCAAGCTGTGATCCGATCAGATAATAGATGTACAGCATCAGAACTGACCAGAACAAACTGGATGAACTTGGCGGCTGGATAATAAACGTGATGATCCGCCAGACCTGTCCGTGAAGGATCGCTTCGGCATTCAGACTCAGGTACTGTTCAAACAGCTCCGGTCTCATCAGATTAAGTATCACACCGAAAGCATTCAGCGCGATCAGGTAATACATTAAATGGGGAATGGCAAAACGACCCAGTTTTTTCTCAAGCTTGTCAAAGAAGCTCATACAACCTCCTTCTTGCGGGGGTTCAAACATGAAAATCCGCATAAAATCTTAAATTTTATCATACTGATGTTTTGGGCTTTTGTCAATTGATGTGCTATACTGATCCCGTACGTAAACATGCACACAAAACACTCAGAAACATGAAGATCGCTGCCTTTATCTGTGAACTGAATCCCCTGCATGAAGGGCATTGCCATTTTATCAGTGAAGCGCGCCGCAAGACAGGCGCTGACTATCTGATCGCCCTGATGAGCGGTGACTTTGTCCAGCGCGGAGAACCGGCTGTTCTTCCCATGCACGAACGCGCTGAAAAAGCGCTTCATGCCGGGGCGGATCTGGTTCTTCAGCTGCCGGATGTCTATGCGTGTGCCAGCGCGCAGTATTTTGCTGAGGGCGGTGTGAGGCTGCTTGACAGCCTTAACTGCGTTGATGCCCTGTGCTTTGGCGCTGAATGCGCCGACGGGGAGCTGTTGCTCAAAACAGTGGATCTGCTTAACTCCTTCCATAAGGACATGCAGCCTCTTATACGCAAACACCTGACAGAAGGCATGACCTATGCATCGGCGCGCAGCAAAGCATTGGAAGACTTACTGCGCGAACATGAACCGGCCCTTGCGGATCAAGTTTCGGATCTCATGCGGGCGCCAAACAATCAACTCGCTTTGGCCTATCTGCAGGCGATGCATTCGATCCATTCTTCAATGACTCCCTGCACAGTTCCGCGTGATCCCGGATTCAAAAGCTCTTCGCAGATCCGTCGGGAACTGTTTAACGATACAAGCTCTGCCTCTGAGGATCCATATCTTATTGCGGATGATTTTTCTCTTCTGCTCAAAGACCGGCTTCTCAGATCCGATGCGGATGCTCTGAGTGATTATCTGGATGTGACACCTGATCTTGCACACCGCATCAAAAACAAGCAGAACGAATTCCTTTCCTGGTCACAGTTTACTGACTTGCTGCACACAAAAGAAATGACACGGGCGCGTATCAGCCGCTGCCTGTGCCATATTCTTCTCGGTATCCGTAAAGATGACCTTTCCCGTGATATCCGTTATCTGCGTATTCTGGGCTTTAACCGCAAGGCTGCTCCCCTTCTGTCTTATCTCAAGGAATGCAGTGCTCTGCCGCTGATCACCAAACAGGATACGGATCAGCGCGATGATGCTGCCGATCTGTATCAGAGCGTCCTGACCGATAAGTACGGGATTGCCTTTATTGAGTCACACGAACAGCCCGTCCGGGTCATCTGAAATATCTGACCGCTGCCTCAAAGATCCGGCTGTCATAGTTGCCGGGCACATTCTGATACAGCCCTGCGCTGTATCTCTCACTATGTCCCATCTTCCCCAGGATTCTTCCGTCCGGTGATGTGATACCTTCAACAGCATAGACCGAACCGTTCGGGTTGTGCAGCACATCCATGGAAGCCTGTCCGTCAAAATCGACATACTGTGTCGCGATCTGCCCGTTACGGATCAATTCCCCGATCCACTCCTGATTAGCGTAAAATCGGCCCTCTCCGTGTGATACAGGCACGGTATATACATCCCCTACCTCCGTCAGCGAAAGCCATGGTGATTTATTAGAGGCGATCCTGGTGCGCACGATCCTCGACTGGTGGCGTCCTATAACATTGTGTGTAAGCGTCGGCGCGTCAGCATCCGTATCTGTAATGCGGCCGAATGGTACGAGGCCGAGTTTGATCAGCGCCTGAAAACCGTTGCAGATGCCGAGCATCAGACCGTCGCGATGATCCATAAGATCCTCAACTGCATCTCTGACGGCGTCATTTCTGAAGAATGACGTGATAAACTTTCCACTTCCGTCAGGCTCATCTCCTGCGGAGAATCCGCCCGGAATAAAGATCATCTGTGACCTTCTGACCGCTTCGGCAAAATGATCCGGATCATGCACCACAAAGATCTCCGGCTCAGCCCCTCCCCTGCGGACAGCGGCAGCGCTGTCATACTCGCAGTTTGTCCCGGGGAACACCGGGATCAATACGCGCGGTTTTAAGTCACAGTGAACAGCGAAGGAAGCCGGCTTCTCATCTAATCTGTCTTTCTCGTATGAAATGGTCGGGACTTCACCGCCGCTTTCCGTTCTTGTGCGGTAGACGCTCTCCAGTTTATCCTCGTAAGTGCGCAGCATGGCCGACAATTCATAGGTATCTTTGTGATAACAAATGACACGTTCAGAGAGTGTTTTGCCCAGTGCCACGCATGAAATGGCGCTGTTTGCATCGACAAGTTCCCTGACTGCACCGGGATTATCCGTCTCGATCACGAATCCTCCGTATCGGTAACCGAAAATATCTTCCAATGTCAGTGCACTGTTATAGCTGAATCCGAGGCCGTTTCCGAAGCACATCTTCATCACTGCCTCTGCAACGCCGCCGCATCCTGGTGTATAGCACGCTTTCACAAGGCCTTTGCGCATTAAAACCGTAATGGTCTCAAATACCGTTTTCAGGGATGACGCCTCAGGCAGATCAGATGCGTCAAATGATGGCATGATCATAACGACATCATGGTCCGGTTCCTTAAACTCCGGTGAAACGACGTGTGATAGTTCATCTGTCGTGACGGCAACAGAAATCAATGTCGGCGGCACGTCCAGATCTTCAAACGAACCGCTCATGGAATCCTTCCCGCCGATCGCTCCGACGCCCAGATCGATCTGCGCTTTAAATGCCCCCAGAAGCGCCGCAAGGGGAAGTCCCCACCTGCGGGGGTCATCTTTCGGGCTGCCGAAAAACTCCTGAAATGACAGATAAATATCTTTAAATGAAGCACCGGCTGCGATCAGCTTGCACACCGATTCGACAACCGCCAGATATGCGCCGTGATAAGGGCTTTTTTCAGAAATATAGGGATTGAAACCGTACGCCATCAGGGAGACTGTATCTGTCTCCTTTTCCTGAACAGAAACTTTCTGCACCATCGTCTGGGCAGGTGTCAGCTGGTATTTCCCGCCAAAAGGCATCAGGACCGTCCCGGCACCGATCGTGGAATCAAAACGTTCCGCAAGTCCCCGCCTTGAACACGTCTTTAAGTCACCGGCCAGATGCATATAGCCTGCCGCGAATGACCCGGGGATTTCCTGCTTGATCTCGTGTGTCTTTTCAGTCTCAACGCAGATGTGCTTCGGTGCGCCGTTGGTGTCAAGGAACGCGCGGCTGATATCGACGATTGCCTTGCCGTTCCAGTGCATGATGAGCCGCCCGGAATCCGTTACGACAGCGACCGGTGTGGCGTCCGTATTCTCTTCCCCGGCTATGGAAAGAAAGCGCGCGACATCCTCCGGAGCCACGACGACCGCCATGCGCTCCTGGCTCTCACTGATGGCAAGCTCCGTGCCGTCAAGACCCTCATATTTCTTAGGAACAGCATTCAGATCGATTTCAAGGCCTTCAGCCAGTTCCCCGATGGCGACCGATACGCCGCCGGCTCCGAAATCATTGCACCGTTTGATCATCGAACAAACATCATGCCTTCTGAACATGCGCTGCAGTTTTCTCTCCTCAGGGGCATTTCCTTTTTGCACTTCAGCGCCGCATGTCTCCAGGGACTGCAGTGTATGTGATTTGGAAGACCCTGTAGCACCGCCGCAGCCGTCGCGCCCGGTCGCACCGCCGAGCAGGATCACCACATCGCCTCCCGAAGGTCTCTCACGTCTGACGTTTTCTGCTGGAGCCGCCGCGATCACAGCCCCTACCTCCATACGTTTGGCTACATAGCCCGGATGATAGAGTTCATCGACAACACCTGTTGCCAGTCCGATCTGGTTACCGTAAGAGGAATATCCTGCTGCCGCCTTTGTGACGATCGTGCGCTGCGGAAGTTTGCCCGGTATCGTTTCACTGATGGCTTTGAGCGGATCGGCCGCCCCGGTAACACGCATCGCACCATAGACATATCCGCGTCCTGAAAGCGGATCCCGGATCGCACCGCCGATACATGTCGCTGCACCGCCGAACGGTTCGATCTCTGTAGGATGGTTATGTGTTTCATTTTTAAAGAAAAGAAGCCACGGCTCTTTCTTTCCGTCTACTGTCATCTCGATCCTGACTGTGCAGGCATTGACCTCCTCGGATTCATCAAGCTTGTCGAGCAGGCCCTTTTCCCTGAGATATTTGGCAGCCAAAGTCCCGAGATCCATCAGGCATACCGGCTTGGTCCGGCCAAGTTCTTTGCGGACAGCAAGATACTCATCGTAGGCTTTCTGAAGAAGTTCGTCCTCGAACGAAACATCATCGATCTGTGTGTGGAACGTCGTATGACGGCAATGATCTGACCAATATGTATCGATCACGCGCAGCTCTGTCATTGTCGGATCGCACTGTTCAGATCTGAAATACTCCTGGCAAAATGCAATATCCCCGGCATCCATCGCCAGCCCATAGGCGGCTATGAACTCGGGCAACGCCTTCTCATCCATATCCCTAAAGCCTGTCAGAACCGCCACTTCTTCCGGAATCTCATAGGTCATCTTCAGCGTTTCAGGCAGATCCAGAGCCGCTTCACGTGCCTCGACCGGGTTGATCAGATACTGTCTGATCTTATCGTGATCCGCTTCTGTCAGATCGCCGGTGAAACTGTACAGCACGGCAGACCTGATCAGAGGATCTTCGTCGGGAGCGATGACGCGCACGCATTGCATAGCAGAATCGGCTCTCTGATCAAACTGGCCGGGCAGATACTCAACGGCAAAGCAGAATGACTCTCCCAGATCGACTTCGTCTGATACAAGATCTGTCTGGGGCTCCGAGAAGATCGTCTTTTTGGCCTGCTCGAAGACTTTTTCAGAGATATTCTCAATATCATAGCGGTTGATGATACGTGCTTTTCGCAGACCCGCTATACCGAGGAGCCCTTGCAGCTCACCCGCAAGCGCATGTGCTTCATGTGCCAGTTCATCCTTCTTTTCGACATAGACTCTGTAAACCATAAATTAAGCCTCCATCGCTCTCTTTCCGATGTCATGTCTGTAAAACGCATTATCAAAGTGGATCTTTTCCACTTTCGCATAAGCGCCTTCAATCGCCTCCGCAAGTGTCTTTGCAGTCGCTGTGACGCCCAGAACGCGTCCGCCGTTCGTGACCAGCTTGCCGTCTTTTAGAGCGGCACCGGCCACATATGTCATCCCGGCGATCTCTTCCGGGATCGTGATCTCATAACCTTTTTCATAGCTGACCGGATATCCTTCCGATGCCATCACAACACAGCAGGCGTGACCCGAATCAAACTCGACCGTCACTTCGGCGAGACGCTCCTCTGTCACTGCCTGCATGACAGTGAGCAGATCGGACTTAAGAAGCGGGAGAACGACCTGTGCCTCGGGATCACCAAAGCGGCAGTTATACTCAATGACCTTGGGGCCGTCTTTGGTAATCATAAGGCCGAAATACAGACATCCCTTAAAAGTCCTTCCCTCTTTGTTCATCGCCTCCATTGTCGGCAGAAAGATGCTTCTCATGCACTCCTCGGCGACGTCCTCAGTGTAATATGGATTGGGAGCGACAGTTCCCATTCCACCGGTATTTAAACCGGTATCTCCGTCTCCTGCACGCTTGTGATCCATAGACGAGACCATCGGTACCAGTGTCTTACCGTCCGTGAATGAAAGCACGGATACTTCAGGACCGGTCAAAAACTCTTCGATCACGATCTGATCGCCGCTGGCTCCGAATTTGTGCTCACCCATCATCTGGCGTACTGCCTCTTTGGCCTCTTCTCTCGTCTGTGCGATGACGACACCTTTGCCGAGAGCCAGCCCGTCTGCCTTAACCACCGTCGGCACCGGCGCTTCCTCCAGATACCGAAGCGCGTCATCCATGTCGGTAAAAACCTCATACCGGGCAGTCGGAATACCGTATTTTTTCATCAGATCCTTCGCGAACACTTTGCTGCTCTCGATCAGAGCCGCATCAGCAGAAGGTCCGAAGCTGGGGATGCCGATCTCTGCCAGCCTGTCGACACATCCGAGCGCCAGCGGATCATCCTGTGCCACTACCGCATAGTCGATCTGATGTTCTGAGGCAAATCTGACGATCCCGTCAATATCTGTCGCGCCGATCGGTACACAGACCGCATCGCCTGCCATTCCGCCGTTTCCGGGAAGTGCGTAGATCATCTCAACTGCAGGGTTTTCTCTCAGTTTCTTAATAATCACATGTTCGCGGCCACCGCCGCCGACTACCATGATGTTCATAATTGATTCTTCCTCCTTGAAATCAATGGTGGAAAAGGCGCATTCCCGTAAAAGCCATCACCATTCCATATTTATCGCAGCACTCTATCACGGCGTCATCACGCACGGAACCGCCCGGCTGCGCAACATAGCGCACACCGATTCTGTATGCACGCTCAATATTATCAGAAAACGGGAAAAAGGCATCTGAGCCGAGTGCCACGTCACTGACAGTGGCCAGATAGGCTTTCTTCTCCTCAGCCGTAAGTGGTTCCGGTCTCTCTGTGAAATAGTTCTCCCATATGCCATCGGCACATACGTCTTCTTCGTTTTGATTGATATAGCCATCGATCACGTTGTCACGTCCGACACGTCCGAGTCCTTCCTTAAACGGCAGGTCAAGCACCTTGTCGCATTGCCGCAGGAACCATGTATCTGCCTTAGTCCCGGCCAGACGTGTGCAGTGAATTCTCGACTGCTGACCGGCTCCGACGCCGATCGCCTGTCCGTCCACCGCATAGCAGACCGAATTGGACTGGGTGTATTTGAGCGTGATCAGGGCCACGATCAGATCACGCACGGCGTTCGCGGGCAGATCTTTTCTTTTTGTCACTATATTTTCCAGGAGTGCTTTGTCGATCTTAAAATTGTTATGTCCCTGCTCAAAAGTAATGCCAAACACCTGCTTGTGCTCCAGTTCCTCCGGTTCATAGTCCGGATCGATGGCCACGATATTATAGTTTCCTTTTTTCTTGGATTTGAGGATCTCAAGAGCCTCAGGCGTATAGCCCGGAGCGATAATGCCGTCGGATACCTCCCGCTTGATCATCCCGGCCGTCACCTCATCGCAGACATCCGACAGTGCCACCCAGTCGCCAAAGGAACACATGCGGTCCGTCCCCCTGGCGCGTGCATAGGCGCAGGCGAGAGGCGATGCATCCAGACCTTTTACGTCATCGACAAAATAAGCTCTTTTCTGTCTTTCTGAGAGCGGGATGCCGACTGCCCCGCAAGTCGGGGATACATGCTTAAAGGAAGCGGCCGCCGGAAGCGACAGCGCCTCTTTTAATTCCCTGACAAGCTGCCAGGAATTGAAAGCGTCCAGAAAATTGATATATCCCGGACGTCCGTTCACAACTTCAATCGGTAAATCAGACCCGTCAGACATGAATATCCTTGCGGGTTTTTGATTCGGATTGCACCCGTATTTCAGCTCAAATTCTTTCATCCTTCAGTCTCCTTCGTGTTTATTGAAGATCCTCTCCTGTATCTGCCCGTCAGTCAGATCTGTATAACGGACATAGAGTGAAATCCTGTTATCTGCATCAAGCGCTTCCCACAACTCTGCGGCAAAGGCATCAATGTCGTCAGGGATGGAAACCCTTTCCGGTTCACCCGTAAATGTCGGAAGCGGATCGCCGTCTGTCACATACGTATGAATGAAGTGACCGGTTCCTGCAAGAGACTCATAGAAGAATGTATACCGGTTACATGCCGTTCCTGTCTCATCCGCTGACTTCAAGATACTCATCTTATAACTGAAATCACCTGCGTCAAAAGTGAGCATCCCGCTGATTCTGGGTGTGAAATTCGGCGCGTCAGGCTCAAAACAGCGCGTCGAGAGCGAGTCGGTAAAACTCTTCCCCTCTTTCAGCCCTTCATAGATCGTATCTGTCTGATCACCGTTTGTGACGATCAGGCGGTTATCGTATTCTCTTAACGCCGCATAGATGATCAGCGAAGGGTCTTCGACCTTTGAATCGTCAAAAGGTTTCGTGTAGAGGACACCGTCTTCCTTTGAGAAGACCCGGTTGCGGCTGTTGGCGCTGCGCCCCATGATAAAATAGGCCGTGCAGGCTTTCGTTGCGTCCGCACTCTTGCCGATCACGATACCGCGTCCGACATAAGGATTGCCGGTAATACGCTCAGCTATTGTTTTGGTTTCGTAAACATTCATTGAGAATCCCTTTCTGTTTTGATGGCGGCCGCT
>JAEEGL015057700.1_pt1 | contig 13079 bp, 11 predicted proteins | sample 9134231 | NCBI WGS metagenome assembly JAEEGL01 (sample SAMN16246548, study PRJNA631951) | gut metagenome | biome: gut microbiome; feature: rumen; material: fiber-attached | host: Bos | place: Iran: Karaj | collected 2018-10 | reverse complement strand
TGCTCTCCACCGAGGGCAAGGAGGGCGGCGGCTACCAGACCAGCCTGGAACTGTACCGGGTTCCGTTTATCTTCGCCAACTTCAACGGCACCCAGGGCGACGTGGAAGTGGTCACCCACGAGGCGGGGCACGCCTTCGCCTACTGGATGAACCGCGACCGCATCCCCACCGAGTACGCCGACCCCACCGCCGAGGCGTGCGAAGTGCACTCCATGAGCATGGAGTTCTTCGGCTGGAAGAACGCGGAGGGCTTCTTCGGTCCTGACGCGAGGAAGTTCAAGTACAGCCACCTGGCGGGGGCGATCACCTTTATCCCCTACGGCACCATGGTGGACCATTTCCAGCACATAGTGTACGAAAAGCCGGACATGACGCCCAAAGAGCGCCACGGGGAGTGGAAGAAGCTGCTGGGCATATACCAGCCCTGGCTCAAGCTTGACGGGGAGATACCCTTCTTCTCGGACGGCGAGGGCTGGCAGCGCCAGAGCCACATCTACGAATGCCCCTTCTACTACATAGACTACTGCCTGGCGCAGACCGTGGCGCTGGAGTTCTGGGCCATGATACAGAAGGACCCGGACGACGCCTGGCGGCACTACATGGCCTATACCAGGCAGGGCGGCAGCCGCACCTTTACCGAGCTGCTCAGGAACGCGGACCTCACCACGCCCTTTGACGAAAAGTGCCTGAAGGACGTGTGCGAGGCGGCGGTAAAGTGGCTGGACGGCTTTGACCTTACGGGGATAGAATAAGCCGGGGGACGGAGCGGCCATGTGGTGTTCGCAGCTCTTGATGTCCACTGGACATCAATTCACTACTGCTCACACGGCCTAAAGGCCGCCACGTCCGCGGACATTGGTCATTGGTCAAAAGCCGTCTGCGCTGACGCTTGACAAGACTGCTCCGCTGGCGCAAACGGCTGACGACACCGAATTATGCGTCATTGCGAGCCTGCCAACGGCAGGCGTGGCACCATGGCCCCTCTGGGGATCCGCTCTTTTTCATATAGGGTACGGATTGCCACGGGCGACAAGTCGCCCTCGCAATGACGCCGGGGAACGTGGAGGGCAAAGCCCTCCGCTACGAAAAGACCCGCTGTACACCGTAGCGGAAGCCTTTGGCTTCCACCATCCCGAAGGAATGAAAGAGAACGGATTGCCACGGGCGACAAGTCGCCCTCGCAATGACGATACAACGCCGTACCCCGACCAATGACCAATGACCAACGACCGGCGCCGAAGGCGCTCTAACAGCTAACAGCTAACAGCTATAAACGCTTCCGCCGTTCCTGTTGCGGGGACGGGTATAGGTACGAAGGCGGAAACTGAAAGGCAGGGCCAGGAGCTTGGATAATCAAAAACTGACGGTCAGGGAGATAACGGGGCCTTCCGAAAAGACGAGAATCGCCCGGGAGGTGCTGGAAGACCTGACCGACTGGTTCGGCGTAAAAGAGTCGCGGGAAAACTACATCCGCGAAAGCGCGGGGCAGGCATTTTTCGCCGCGTTCGACGGGGACGCGCCGGCGGGCTTCGTGTGCCTTAAACAGACGGGCAAGGACACCGCGGAGCTGGCGGTGATGGGCGTAAAAAGGCAGTACCACAGGCGGGGCGCGGGGCGGGCGCTGTTTTTTAAGGCCAGGGACGCCGCCGCCGGGATGGGATATTCCTTTTTGCAGGTCAAGACCGTGAAGATGGGCGTGTATGAAGATTACGACGCCACCAACCGCTTTTACCTCTCGCTGGGGTTCAGGGAGTTCGAGGTGTTCCCGCTTTTGTGGGACGAACACAACCCCTGCCAGGTATACGTGATGAGCCTGAAATGAGCGGCGCGGCAAAAAGACGGCGATTTAAGGAGAAAAGGGTATGGACGCGCGGGAATATCTGAACATACTGCACGTGGCGGAAAAGCTCAAGGATACTCCGCGCCACTGCACCACTTCCGGGCGAAGGACAGAGAGCGTGGCGGAACACAGCTGGCGCGTATCGCTCATGGCGTTTCTGCTGAAAAACGAATTTCCTGACCTGGACATGGACAAAGTGGTAGGCATGTGCCTTATACATGACCTGGGCGAGTGCTTTACCGGGGATATACCCACCTTCGTCAAAACGGACAGCGACCGCAGGACGGAAGACTCCCTGCTTGGCGGCTGGCTCAAAAGCCTGCCCCCCGAGGTATCGCGGGACATGGAACAGCTCTATGCCGAGATGGACGCGCAGAACACAAAAGAGGCTAAACTGTACAAGGCGCTGGACAAACTGGAGGCCCTGATACAGCACAACGAGTCCCCGCTGGATACCTGGGCGGAAAACGAGTACGCGCTGAACAGGACCTACGCGTTTGACGCGGTGGCGTTTTCGCCCTGGCTCACCGATCTTAGGAAAGCGGTGCTCGAGGACACCCTGGAAAAGACGGCCCGGGAGGGCTGAACCGGCAGCGCGCGCCCAGTATAAGGGGGCGCGCCGCTTTAGGATTATCAAGATGCTTATGCATGTAAAGACACTGACAGGTCCGCGGTACGGCGGGGGGAAGCGGTATGCTTGAAAAAATGGGTGAGTTCTTCGATTCCCGGCTGGGCGGGTATGAAGAGCATCAGCTTAACTGTATCGATTCGGCGAGGGAATTCTATCCGTTCACGGCGGGCTGCCTGCCGCGGGAAAGCGGCACGCGCCTGCTCGACCTGGGCTGCGGCACGGGTCTGGAACTTGGGTATTATTTTGAGCTGGTGCCTTCCGCCGAGGTCACGGGCATAGACCTTGCGCCGGGCATGCTCAAAGCGCTGAAAAGCAAATTTCCGGGCAGGCGCATCACGCTGATACAGGGCTCGTATTTTGACGTGCCGTTTGAGGAAGATCACTATGACGCGGCGGTGTCCGTGGAATCCCTCCATCATTTTGCCAAAGAGGAGAAAACACGCCTGTACGAAAAGCTGAGAAAGGCGTTAAAGCCCGGAGGCTGCTTTATCCTTACGGATTATTTCGCGCTGTCGGGCGAAGAGGAGATTTTTCACCGCGAGGAGCTTAAGCGCCTTAAAACAGAGCAGGGTATCGACGACGGGGCTTTTTATCACTACGATACGCCGCTTACCGTCGGGCACGAGACGGAAGCTTTGGCCGAAGCCGGTTTTTCGTCTGTTTCGGTGCTGAAAAGCTGGGGCGCGACCCATACGCTGAAAGCGGTCAGATAGGTAAAGCTCCGCGTCCCGCCGCGCCGGGCGCGGTGTTTTTATGCCCCGAAAAGGCGAAATTCAACTGTTGGTAGAAAAAATACTTGACAAACTATACTGATTTGGTGTTCAATCATGGGAAGCAGCGGGGTATAATGAACGCGTAAAGACAAAACGGCGTTTCGCCGAAGGAGGTGCGCGGACATGACAGGCGCTGTGACCTTAAGACGTACGGACAGGATAACTTCAGCCGGAGGGAGAAAATGCGAAACAGCCTTTCGAAGAATATACGCGATCTGCGCAAACACATGGGGCTCACTCAGGAGCTTCTGGCGGAGAGGCTGGGCGTGTCGCTGGCAGCCGTGTCCAAGTGGGAAAGGGGAGGCTCTGAGCCGGATCTCGGATATATCATGGACCTGGCGGGAATATTCCATGTATCGGTGGACGCGCTGATAGGCTTTTCCATGCCCGGCAGCGACGCGGACGCGGAAGCCGAAAGGCTGGAGGAACTGGCGGGCAGCGCGCCGTTTGAGGAAGTCAGGGAACAGTGCGAAGACGCGCTCAAAAAGTTCCCCAACCATTTAAGGACCGTGTATGCCGCCGCCGTGGCGTACGACCGCCGCGGCACCATGCACAAGGACGCCGCCTGCATAAGGCGGGCGCTGGAGCTCTACCGCCACGCCCTGACGCTTCTGTCCCGGAACCGGGACCCGGAAATAAACGAAACGCTGATCAGGAACGAGATCGCGGGCTGCTACTCCAGTTTAAAGGACTACAAAAAGGCCGTGGAGGAGTGGAAAAAGAACAACGAGAGCGGCAGCAACAACGCCGAGATCGGGCTCACGCTGATACTGTACGGGAAAAAGCCGGAAGAGGGCCTGGAGTACATCCGGAAGGCGTTCGTGTCCGGCGCGACTGAGCTGGTGACCACCATGAGCGGCTTTACGGCGTACTACCTGGCTGCGGGAGACCCCAGGATGAGCGCGCGGGCGGCGGACTGGGCGGTTGAGCACTTAAGCAGGCTAAAAAAAGACCCTTCAAAGCGCGCCTTCACGGACAAGCTGGTGTGCATGTTCATACTCATGAAGGCGGCGGCGCTGGACAAAGACGGGCAGGCGGAGGCGTCCGAAACGGCGCTCAGGCAGGCGGTGGACATGGCCAAAGCCTTCGACGCCGAAGCTGTGTACACCACCGAGAACATGCTTTTCATAGAGGGCGCGTCCGACAAGGCGGCATTTTACGACGACATGGGGCCCACCGCCATGCAGGGGCTGCGCGCCGTGCTGGATGAAATGGGCATGGCGTCGGACGCGTTCAGAGAGAGATTCGAGCAGGAAGCCGCAGGAGACTGAGGGGGACATATTGCTTGACAGATACCGCGCCGAAGCGTATACTGTGTTTATACGATGTATAAACAATAAGACCGTGACGGGGGGATAGGCGTATGCAGCTTCAGCTGAAACCGTGGGGCAACAGTACCGGTATAAGATTCAGTAAAGAGTTCCTCGAGAGGGCGGGTATCTCGCAGAACGATACCCTGAACGCGGAGATCGTGGACGGGCGTATCATACTGACCCCCGCTTTCGCGCACCGCAGCCTGAAAGAGCGCGCGGCAGAGTTTGGCGGGGAACTGCGGCTTTCGGATGAGATGCCCCGTGAAGAAGCCGTGAGCAGCGAGGTGTGGTGATGGCGGCGGCAGAGCAGGGCGACCTCCTCAAGGTCAGCGGGATCAACTATCCCGTGATAGTTGTGAGCTGCAATTTCTTTAACCGTAGCGGCAAAGCCATAGTCTGTCCCGTTGTAAATTCGGCCGCGGACGGTCCGCTGCACATAAAGGTCAAAGCCGCGCAGCTGGAAGGCTATGTGCTGTGTGAGCAGGTGCGTTACCTGGATCTTGAGGCCCGCCACTTTTCAAAGCTTGGCAGCGCTCATTACTATGACATTATGGATATCAGCGACGCGGTAATGGGCATGTTCGACTACCAGCAGAACAGCTGACCTGCCATCAGCCCGCGGATAAACAAAGCGGCGGGGGATATCCCCGCCGCGGTCTTTTATACGGCGAACATTCCGTCCGGCGCGCTTTTGCGCGGGACGCGGATATTCAGTACTCGTACGACTGCTTTACCTGTCTGAGCGCGGCGACCCGGTCGCTGCCTTTCGCTTTCACGTGCTCCGGATCCATGGGGTAGTGGACGTTGTAGAGCAGGCTTTTGTCCCCGAACCTGTCCGCCAGATAATCCCCGTCCACGTGCCCGCCCACGACTTCCAGGCAGACCATCACGTGGTCGTCCCCCGGAACGATCTCTTTCTCCCACAGGTACCTGCATTCCAGGTTCAGGAAGCACTCGGCGACCAGGGGCGCGTCCGTCCAGGACGCCTTGAGCGGCGTAAGCCCCGAGGCGCTTATCTCGTCCGTTTCGAAACCGTTGTTTTTTATGGTGTCCATGCAGGCTTCGTACAGGCCGGCAGACATGAAATTAAGCACCGCTTCCCGTTTTTCCAGCAGGCTCTGATAAAGATGCCCGTTTTTATTGACGCTGGACAGCAGCGCGTAATACCCGTTTCCGTGGTTTGCGCTGGTAAACGCCGCCCACGACTGCATGCACGCGTTGGGCTGCCCGTTGGATTTGTACGTGGTGACCAGGAACAGCGGGGACGGGATGCCCAGCACGAACTCTTTCCAGTCGAACCCGAAGTTTCTGGAGAATTCCCCGTATGTGCCCTTCATGGAGAGGGGCATCTCCCTGTAACTGTATTTCATGTTATCCTCCTTTAGGAAGCGGGTCCCGCGCTGTCAGTCCGCGTTCAGCCGCTTTACCGCGTACAGGTAGGTGAGCATGGCGGCGGAATACCAGCGGGAGCAGTCGGTGGGCACGCCCGTCACTGGGTCCAGCTCCTGGGTGAAGAGGGCGGGGGCTTCCTGCGCGGCGTACACGTGCATCCACTTGTCCAGCAGCGCGTCGTAGTCCGCTTTTCGCCCGTAAAAGTCCATCCAGAACCGGGCGCGCAGGGCGGTGAGCGCCTGGGAATAGTAGCCCCAGCAGTTTTTGGGGGCGTGCTCGTATTTTGCGGAATCGCTCATCGCCACCGAGGGGAAGGGGTAGGGCGTGCCGAACCCGTTCGGGTCGAGCATATGCCTTTCGTAGATGCGGTCGAATTCCGCCTGCGTCAACACCTTTTCGGTGAACACGTTGGTGATGGCGACGGTCCTGATCCTGCGCATGTTCCCCGCGCGGTCGACGTCGTAGAAAAAGTCGTCGGCTTTGTCGTAGAGTTGGCAGAACATGGCGTCGCGCACGCCGTTTGCCTTTTTTATCCACGCCTGCTTTTCGCTTTCAAGCCCCAGCGCACCCGCCATGTCGCTTAGCGCCATGCGGTCGCCGAAGAACACCGCGTTCATGTCCGGGGACAGTATGGGCAGCGCGGGACGGTCCGCGTAAGTTTTGCCCTGCCTGTCCGGGCAGCCGTTGGGAATGTCCGAAAAGCGGGCGGAATTATCGTGGCCCGTGTCGTACACGCAGAAGGTCTCTATGAGCCCGCGACCGAGCGTCATGCGGTTGTTCACCAGCCACTCGTCCCAGCCTTTCAGGGCCGTGTAGGCCTGCTTAAGAAACTCCGTGTCGCCCGTGAGGAGGTAAGTGTCGAAGCACAGCCGCCCGAAGGACACGCACTCCTGTATCTGCCCGTAGCCGTTGGGTGTGTCCTTCTGCCACTGGGGGCCCGCGATGGTGAGGTCGATCACCTTGTAGGGCAGGTGCCCGTCCTCCTGCCGGTTGATGATGAACAAAAGCATCTGGGCGAGGGCCACCTGTTTGGCCTCTTCGGTGCCCTGTATCCCGGCCCAGCACAGGGCGTCGAAGGCGTGCTCCATCCACACGCCCGGGTAGGCGGTGGAGATCAGAAACACGTTGCCGGGGCTGTTGCCTATGGGGCGCAGGTGCACGGAGGTGATGCGCTCCAGGGCCAGGGCCTTTTTTTCCTTTATTTGCGCGGAAGTGGCGCGGATGAAGTCGGGCATGGCAGTACCGCCTTTCGGAAGGATATTTGCGACATTATTTTACCTGAATGCGGGGATGATGTAAAGGGGCGGGCGCCACAGTGGTCAGTGAACGCTTCGCGACCCTTCGGGCAGTGGTTAGTGGTTAGTGGGGGAACGGGGGAGGGACGTTCGTTAGTCGTTGGTCGTTGGTCGGGAGACCGTAGCGGAAGCCTTTGGCTTCCACCGTTCCTGTAGGTATGGGTACGGATTGCCACGGGCGTAATTACTTGACGAACGCTCACAGCTCTGACAGTCCACAGGACTGTCATTCACTGCTGTTCGCGCCTCGCAATGACGCGGGGATGGGAACGTGGAGGCGTAGACGCCTCCGCTACGGTGGGAAGGCGGGTGTGTCCGTAGCGGAAGCCTTTGGCTTCCACCGTTCTGCTTTTACTCGCAAACGCCACATGGGTCGTGAACGGGGGCGAAAAAACCGCCGGGGAGGTTCCCCGGCGGCTGTAGTTTTGTTTAAGCTGTATAGAGTTCGCCGTTTACGTAGAGGCTGAAACCGTTTAAGTCGATTTGGGAAGCGTCCGCGTCGAGCTCGCTTATATAGCTGTCCGCGGTCAGCGTCCACAGGGAATCGGCGTCCACGCTCACCTTTACGCTGCCGGCGGTCTCGGACACCGTTTCGCCCTTCGCGTTGGTGACAGAGCCGTCCACGTATCCCGTGAAGGAGGAGCCGTTAGTCAGGTTTATGGTGAGGGAGGAGTTTTCGCCCACCAGCGCCGCGCCTTCCAGCACCTGGCCGTCGGCGTTAAGGACCGCTTTATTGTCCGCGCCGCTCCAGCCGTCGTCGCACACGGAGATGAGCACATCGCTGCCTTCGTTTGCCAGGGTCACGCCCGACAGCGTGATCACCGCGCTGGTGTTGGTCACGTGGAACATGTGGCCGCTCAGGCTGGTCAGGCTGCCGCCCGTCATGGTGAAGGAAGAGGTGCCGCTGTCCGCGTCGCCGCTCATGGACTGGTAGATCATCACGCTGTCCAGGAAGGTGGCGTGGCCGTTAAGGCCGGTGTTGGAGGCGGTCAGGTTGCAGTTGATGAGGGTGACGGAGTTTTTGCCCTCTATGCACACGCCTTCGGACACGAGGCTCGTAAGGGAGGCGTTTTCCACGGTCACGGAGGCGGTGGAGTATATGGCGGGGGAGCCCGTGCCGCCCGTAGTGTAGCTGCCGCCGTTTACGTACACCGTGCCGCCGCCCCTGTCGGTGCGGATGGCCGCGGAGGAGCGCCCGGAGGTGGTCACGGTCAGGTCATAGGCGCTGGTCACGCCGCCGCCCGTGGTCATTATGCCGCCCGAGCCGTCGCCGGAGGTGGTGATGACGGTGTTTGAGACGGTCAGGGTGGTGCCGTCGCCCTCCGCGCCGTTTCTGCCGCCGTTGCCGCCGTAGCAGAATATGCCGTTGGCGCCGTTGGCGTCGGAGGTGACGCTGCCGCCGTCTATGGTCACGTCCGCGCCGCCCATTACGAGCACCGCCGCGTTGAGGCCGTAAAAGCTGCAGTTGTCGCCGCCGTCTGAGGAGCCGGTCTTGCTTACGCTTATGTCCGTAAGGCTGACGCTGCCCTCCGTGTCGACGATCAGCGCGCTGACGTCGCTCGTATCGCTTGAATAGGTCTCGCCGCTTATCCCGGCGCTTTCGCTTATCGTGGCGGAAGCGGCGTACTCAAACGACGCCTGACCGCCGCCGGGCGGGGTGCCCATGCCGCCGGAAGGCATGTCGGGGGGATTGCCCATGTTTCCGGAGGGCTTGTCGGGCGGGGTGCCCATGCTTCCGGAAGGCATGTCCGGGGGATTTCCCATGTTTCCGGAAGGCATATCGGGGGGATTGCCCATGTTTCCGGAGGGTCTTTCGGGAGGCGTGCCCGTGCCGCCGTCCGCCAGCGCGCCCACGCAGAAAGTGAGCGCGAAAACGACGATCATAAATATGGATATCAGTTTTTTCATATGTTTATTTCTCCTTTGGTGTCTTGCCGGACGTTTGCTTCCGACGCTTATGATTATACCCGGCAACCTAAAGCGAAACTAAATGAAATGTTAAATAACGGTCAGCCGCGGTCCGGGACGGTGAGGCGAAAAAACCGCCGGGGATGTTCCCCGGCAGCAGTGTGATCCTGCGCGGTCACGGCGCGAGCCTGAATATCCTGTTCATGGCACGGCTGCCCACCGCGCCGAAGATCGTGACATGCCCGCCGGAAATGTCCCTGAAATAGCCCGCTTCGGAGGCGGGGCACAGGTAACGCACGTAATTGCCCTGCACGTCGTACACGGCGCACCCGGTGTCCGTGAGCGCCACGAAATACCTGTCTGACACCCGGGAGGAGGTCTTCGTTGCCCGGAAGGGTTCGAACTGCACTTCGCCCGTATCGTCTATGACGGTCACGTAAGTGTTGCCGTCAGCGCCGACGATCAGGATCAGCGCGTAGCCCTCGTTGAACACGGAACCGTCCATCTTAAGGGAGGGATAGGGCTCGATCTCTATCACGCGCTCCATGTTTATGTTGTAGTACGCGTGGTCGTGATAGTACAGATCATTGGGCATCATGCGGTCCCAGTGGCAGTAACAGAACTTCGCTCGGAAGCGGTCGATGTCCCGGCCTATCTCTCTTCTGAACTCGCTGGCGTATTCAAAGCTGTCCGCATCCGAGCGTACATTCTGAATGTAATAGGTCCCGTCGTGACAGGAAAGCACTTTGCCGCCATAGCAGTCGCTGAGCAGCTTGCCGCCTTTAAGCTGGACGACCCTGTTTTCCGCGGGCAGGTAGACCTTGCCGCCCGTCAGGTAGTACGCGCCTTCGCCTATGTACCTGGGGTAGCCGTCGCCGGGGTCGCCGTCGCTGCCGCTGCCGTAACCAGCGCCGTATTTGCCGGGCAGGCCGCGCGCGCCGGAAAACAGGCTCTTCCAGCTGGAAAGCAGATTATCGCCCACGCCGTCGTAGCTTTTGAACGGGTCGACGACGTTGCCGTACATATCTATGGTACCCAGCCTGCACACTATCCCCTCCAGGCCGGACTCGCGGCGCAGCACCACGAATTTGCCTCCGCCCGAGCATATGATATGCTCCTCGGAGTCTGTGCGGGAGGTTTTAGAATAGGAGGTGGCGTAGCACTCGCTGCCGCGGCTGTCCAAGATGACCTCATGTGTCACTACGGGCGACGACTGGGCGTAACAGCCCACGTTATAATCGGCGTTCGGGTAATAGACCGCGTTGTCGGAGATAACGGCGAACGCCGCGCCGTCTTCGAAGGGGGAAACGTACCACACGGGTCCGGTCAGGCTGAACAACCGGCCCCCGTCGGTGTGGACCGCGGCGGTAATAAGCTCTTTGCTCTCCATGTACTGCACCCAGCCGATGCCGTCAGCGAAGGGCGCCATGCCCACTACGCAGGTGCCGTCAAGGTTCAGAAACACTTCGGGCTCTTCGTAATACCACTCTTCACCGTCCCACTCTTCGTCCTCAGCCGGGACGCACAGATACACGCCGCCTCCAAACAGGTCTGCCCCCGCCTCGTCCGTTTCGGCGGACAGCAGGAACGCGCCGCCCAGAGGCTCCAGTATGAAGGTCACGGCATTGTCTTCGTCAACGAAACGCTGGGTGTCGGCGTACTCGTCGTCCCCTGTCCAGAAGGCGTAAAAGTCGCCCGCGCCGGTGATGAACAGGCTGAGGATATAGCCATCGTCTATGTCGTAAATGAGCTCGACGGAAGAATACTCATCCTCCTCCGCCTGCCAGGTGCCTATGAACTCCCACAGCGGGTGCGCGCCGATGCCTTCGTACTCGTCAGCTGCCGCGTACGGTGCCGAAAGAGCGAAGCACGCGAGCAGTGCGCACATAAGGAGGGAAAGGTATCTTTTCATAACAGGCACCCCTTTCGGCATTGATCGGTATACCGTGTTTCGGCGTTTCAGCAGGCGAGTTTCATAACCGCCAGGGCGTAGATCTTCGCGGCGGTCATGAGCTTGTCCAGGTCCATGTACTCGTCGGGCACGTGGCACAGGTCCTCCTCCCCGGGGAAGCAGGGGCCGAAAGCCACGCAGCCGGGCATCATGCGGGAATAGGTGCCGCCGCCGATGGCGAAGGCGTAGCCCTGCTGCCCGGTGACCTCGGTGTAGGCGGCAAGCAGGCCCTGCACCTCGCGGCTGGCGGCGTCCACGTGGTAGGCGGGGGCGTGGTGCAGCAGGCTGACCGCCACGCCGCTGTGCTCGAACGCCATGACCGTGGTGGCGGAGATCGCGCTCACGTCCGCGGTCTCGGGCACGCGCATGTCCAGGGTGGCGGAGAGCAGGCCGTTTTCGTATCTAAGGCAGCCGAAGTTGCAGGTAAGGCGACCGCTTAATTCGTCCTCGCACGCCGCGCCCAGGCTCTCGCCGAAGCCTTCCAGCCCCAGCTTTTCCGCCATGGCTTTGATCGCGGGCTTAAGCTCGCCGCCGACGCCCAGTATCACGAACACTTTCATCAGCATGCCCGCCGCGTTCTTGCCCAGCTGGGGCATGCTGGCGTGGGCGCCCTGTCCGATAACGGAGAGCTTAACGTTTTCGCCCGCGTCCTCAAGGCGGATGTCCCAGCCCGTTTCGGCTCTCGCGGCTTCGACGTCCTTCGCGAAGGCGGCCCTGTCGGAAACTTTAAGCACCGCCTCGGCGATGCCGGGCACCATGTTCATGCGGTCACCCGCGTAGATGCTGACCAGCTCCTTGCCGTCGCCCGCCGCCAGCAGCTTATAGTTCACGTGGCCCTTTTCCAGGTTGATCACGGGGAATTCCGCGTCGGGGGAGAAGCCGTAGTCGGGCATCTTCTCGTGGGCGGCGAAGTACCTTAAGTCGCTCATGCCCGTCTCCTCGTCGCAGCCGAATATCAGCTGCACGCCGTGCTTGAAGGGGATACCCGCGTCCATTATCGCCTTTACCGCGTACAGGCACGCCACCGCTGAGCCCTTGTCGTCCACGCTGCCGCGCCCGTACAGGCGGTTGCCGTCCACCACGCCGCCGTAGGGGGGATAGGTCCAGCCGTCGCCCTCGGGCACCACGTCCAGGTGGCACAGGATGCCCATGGTCTTTTCGCCGCTGCCCACGCCCGCGCGCATGGCGTAGCCGTCCACGTCCTTTACGTCGAAGCCCAGTTTTTTCGCGTCCTCCAGCGCCGTGTCCAGCATCTTCCTTACGTCGGGGCCGAAGGGCGCACCGGGCACGTCGCTTTTGGTGCCCACGCTCTTGGCCTGTACCCACCTTTGCAGGGTGGAGGTGATGTCGGGGCGGTAGGAGTCGAGTATCTGAAACACACGTTCCTTATCCATTATAAAAGTCTCCTTTGCGCGTTCGATTTGGGGATATTTTACTATCAGAGGGGGGAAATGTCAATTGATGGGAGCGGGGGTAGCGGCGGCCACTTGGCCGCCAGAGTGGTTAGTGGTTAGTGGTGAGGGGGACGGGGGGTGATAGCTTTTAGCTGTTAGCTGTCAGCTTTTAGAATCGGCGCGCGGCGCCGGAGGAAACGGGGGACGGATTGCCACGGGCACGTTGTGCCCTCGAAATGACGCGGGGAAGGGACGAGGGGTCTATGGTCATTGGTCGTTGGTCATTGGTCAATGGTCGGGGGACGGCGGGGGACGTGGAGCCCAAAGGGCTCCGCTACGGTAAGAAGGCAGGTATTCTCGTAGAGGAAGCCTTTGGCTTCCACCGTTCCTGATGTGGGTATACGGTTACGGATTGCCACAGGCGCTGTAGCGCCTTCGCAATGACGCGGGGAAGGGGACGAGGGGTCGATGGTCATTGGTCAATGGTCGGGGGACGGCGGGGGACGTGGAGCCCAAAGGGCTCCGCTACGGTAAGAAGGCAGGTATTCTCGTAGAGGAAGCCTTTGGCTTCCACCGTTCCTG
>JAEEGL014424283.1_pt1 | contig 13079 bp, 11 predicted proteins | sample 9134231 | NCBI WGS metagenome assembly JAEEGL01 (sample SAMN16246548, study PRJNA631951) | gut metagenome | biome: gut microbiome; feature: rumen; material: fiber-attached | host: Bos | place: Iran: Karaj | collected 2018-10 | reverse complement strand
GCACAATTACAGACTATTATACCACATATAACTCACTTGCTACAAGATAAATTTGATGCTATAATGAACGGACAAAGAGAAACGTTTCCGGAGGTCTCAGGTCAATCATGGCAGCAGTGAGCAGTAGCAATTCCATACCGCCTGAAGATGCGCGCAGACTCATCTCCGCGCACGACGGCAGTGTCGCCCTGCTCTATATCTGGCAGAGTGTAAACGGCCGTTTCGACGCAGAGACCGCCGCGCGCGATCTCTGTATGACCGCGGGAGAGGTCGCATCTGCAAAAGAGAAGCTGGACAGGCTTTTTGCTGCCGCTTCTCCGAATGAAGTCCGGGGGGAAATACAGCCTGCTCCCGAGGCCGAAAAGCCGCCGCAGTACAGTACGCAGGATGTGAAAACGATCCTGGAATCGGGCGGTGATTTCAAGTCCGCCGTGGAAGAGACCGCCCGAATTCTCGGCCGTCCCCTGTCCACCACGGATATCGCGACGCTGCTCAGGATCTACGACTGGCTCGGAATGCCCATTGAGGTGATGATGGAGCTTATCAACTACTGCTCGGAGCTTTCCCGTGAGCGCTTCGGCGCATCCAGACGGCTTTCTCTGCGGGAGATCTACAGTGAAGCTTCCCGTTGGGCAAGCGAGGGGATCCTTTCCTTCGAGGCAGCGGAAAAGCACATCCACGAGCAGAAGCACTTCCGGACCAGAACGGCAGAGATCGCCGCCGTTCTGAAGCTCGACGCCGCCCGCATCACGGCCACGCCGCTCCGGAACATCGAGTCCTGGATCGCCATGGGCTTTGACAATGAATCGATTGCCGAGGCGTATGACCGCACCTTCACCAATACCGGCAGCCTGAGCTGGAAATATATGGACACGATCCTTCAGAGATGGCATGCGGCAGGACTGCATACCATCGAAAAGATCAACGAGGCGGAACCCCGAAAGGGCAAGGCCGTACGGCAGCCTTCAAACGGCAGAGGCGTAAACACGAACGCCGTGAAAGAGCTTTTCAACGACTCTAAGAACAAGGGATGACGGATTATGCAGTATAACGGCAGGATCCTTGCCGAAGCGAGAGCCGAGCTCGGACGCATCCGGCAGGAAAACGAAAAGGAACAGAGCAGGCGCACCCGTCTCGCCTATTCCAAGGCAGAGCAGCTCAGCCTGCTCGACGCGAAGCTTCGCGCCCAGATGACGGAGCTCGTGCGTGTAACCATCGCGCACCGGCCGGATATGCAGCAGCGGATCCGGGAGCTTGAATCGGAAAACCTCGAGCTTCAGGCACAGCGTGCCGAGATGCTGGTAGAGGCCGGCTTCCCCATGGATTATCTCAAGGATCTGTACAACTGCGAAAATTGCCGCGACACCGGCATTTACGAGGGAAAACCCTGCACCTGCCTGCAGCGGATCTACAACCGGCTGCTTACCGCGGAGCTCAGCTCCCTGCTTCTGGACGGGGATGAGAGCTTCGACCATTTCGACCTCACCTTTTATCCCGCTGAATATGATTTCTCGCTTTCCGCCTCTCCCAGAGAGGTGATGCGGCTTGTGCTGGAGCGCTGCAGAAGCTTCGCGGAGGATTTCCCGAAGGATAAGACCAGCTTCCTTCTGCAGGGCGGGACCGGTCTCGGCAAAACATATCTTTCCGCCTGCATCGCCAGAGTTGTGGCGGAAAAAGGATACAGCGTATGCTATGACAGTGCCGCCTCCGCTTTTGAAGCATTCGAGAAGCAGAAATTTTCCAGAGACCCCGAGGAGGCGGAGCGCGCCGCCACGAAAGTCAGCAGGATGCTCGACTGCGATCTGATGATCCTGGATGATCTCGGCACCGAGATGATCACTTCCCTGAGCATCAGCGCGCTGTATACGCTGATCAACACAAGGATCATAAACGGCAGACCCACCATTATCAGCACCAACTGCTCCGATGAGGAGCTTGCGAGGAAATACACGCCGCAGATCTGCTCACGATTTGCCGGGGAGTTCAAGACGCTCCCCTTCTGCGGGAACGACATACGCATCCTGAAGAAGAGCCGCTGAAAGGAGTTATCTTATGCAGCACGAGATCACCTCCGCCCGCGCCCTGCTTGACGGAAGCGGCAATATTGCCGAACCGGGTTACGCCAGAAGCCTGCTTCCTGTTTATTCCAGAGCCGCGATAAAAGCATCCCCTCTCCGGATCAAGGAGTGGGACTACTATTTGGTAAACAACGGCCGCTTTGCCCTTGCCCTCACGATAGACGACAACGGCTATATGGGGCTCGACTCCGTCTCCCTTCTGGATTTCGAAGCAGGCCTGAACATCACGAAAAGCCCGATGTGTCTCATGCCGCTCGGCAGGATTGCCCTGCCCGAGACTTCCCGCAAGGGCGACACCCGGCATTCCGGGAAGGGCTATGAGATCGTCTTCGAGAATCCGGGCACCGGGACGCGGCGGCTGAGAGCGAAAATGGAAAAGTTCGGTCCGGATGGCGGCATCGAAGCCGATGTCACCCTGACGGATGAGCCGGAAGAGAGCATGGTGATCTGCACGCCCTTCGAAAAGGCCGGGCACTTCTATTTCAATCAGAAGATCAACTGCATGCGGGCCTCTGGCACCGTGATTTACGGCGGGAAGGAATACGTATTCTCGCCGGACGAGAGCTTTGCCGTGCTCGACTGGGGCCGCGGGGTCTGGACCTATCACAACACCTGGTACTGGGGTTCCGCCTCCTGGCATATTGACGGCGTCCCCTTCGGCTGGAACATCGGCTACGGCTTCGGCGACACATCCGCTGCCACGGAGAACATGCTCTTTTACGGCGGAAAAGCCCATAAGCTCTCGCAGGTCCGTTTCAACATCCCCGGCGGTGAAAAGGACTTTCTCTCTCCCTGGACCTTCACCTCGGACGATGGGCGCTTCGAGATGGACTTCGTTCCCGTCATGGACAGAGCCTCCTGCACCGACCTGAAACTGATCAAGTCGGATCAGCATCAGGTATTCGGCCGTTTCTCCGGCAAAGCGGTGCTCGATGACGGCACTGTGCTGGAGATCCGGGACTTTCCCGGTTTTGCCGAGAAAGTCGAGAACAAGTGGTAAAAAAGACTTGTACAGCACCTGACCATATTGTATAATGGTTAAACAAATTCAATTTTTTGAAATAATCGGAGGCTCATATGGCTTCATCCAAACGCACAGGCGACAGAAAGGACGGAAGACTGATCCGTTCCCTGCCTGCTTTTTCCAAATTCATTCCCTTCATCATGCCCGAGAGAAACGATGCGCTCATCAATTATGAAGAAACCTTTGAGATCTCCTCGGTGGAAAAAGCGCTCAGGAGGCTGAGAGTCGAAGGCTATAAGGGTATTGGCCTTCTTCACTTTTTCATTGCGGCTTATATCCGCGGCGTCGCCCTTCTTCCCGGTCTGAACCGCTTCATCGCCGGCCGACGGATCTATGCGCACCACAACATCGAGGTCGTAATGGCGGTCAAGCGTTCCCTCACCCTCGACGCCACGGAGACCACCATCAAGATCCCCTTCCAGCCTACCGATACCATCTTTGACGTCTACCACAAGATGAACGAGAAGATCGAAGAGATCAAGGCGAACAACGGCAACAACAATACCGAGGACGTCGCCGAGGCCCTTTGCAAGGCCCCGCGCTTTCTTCTCCGCTTTGCCATCTGGATCCTGAAGGTCCTTGACTATTTCGGATGGCTTCCCACTTCCCTCACCGACGCGAGCCCCTTCCACGGCTCCATGATCATCACCGACATGGGTTCCCTCGGCATCGGCCCCGTGTACCACCACATCTATAATTTCGGAACGCTTCCGGCTTTCCTTGCGTTCGGGACCAAGCGGACGGCCTATGAGCTCAACCGGCAAGGAGAGGTCGAGAAGAGAAAATACATCGACTTCAAAGCAGTGCTGGACGAAAGGATCGTCGACGGCCACTATTACGCGCAGTTTCTGCGTGCCTACAAATACCTCTTCGCACATCCCGAGATCGTGGAGAGTCCTCCTTCCAAAGTCAACGAAGACGTCATGTGAGATCACAAAAAAGACCCGGTCTTTTCAGACCGGGTCTTTTTTATTTCCGCTGTTTCATTTTACAAGGTCTTCACCGATCCTGTATACGTCTCCCGCGCCCACCGTGAGGATGAGATCTCCCGGACGGGCAATGCTCCTGAGCGCATTTTCCAGTTCGGAGAAAGTCGGATAGAAGCAGGCTCCCTTTATTTTTTCCGCAAGATCGGCCGAGGAGATCCCGATGGTGTTGCTCTCTCTTGCGGCGTAGATCTCCGCGAGGATCGTCACATCCGCTCTGGACAGCTGCTCGACGAAGCTGTCGAACAGAGCCGCGGTCCTCGAATAGGTATGCGGCTGGAAGACCAGGACCGTCCGGTTGTAGTTGAGCTTTTCCACGGCGTCCAGCAGCGCTTTCAGTTCGCCCGGATGATGGGCGTAATCGTCGTATACGTCCGCGCCGTTGTACTTGCCTTTGAACTCGAATCGCCTTCCCGCTCCGTTGAAGCCGGCAAGACCATACTTCACTGCGCTGGGCCTCACGCCGAGGCAGATGGAGGCAGCCGTGGCGGCGAGGGCGTTCTTCACATTATGCTCTCCCGGCACGTGGAGCGTCACGTCGGTGAAGGGTCTTCCGTTATAGATGATGTCGAACTCCGTGCCGGAACCGTGGTAGCGGATATTCTTTGCGTATACGTCCGCCTCCTCGCTCAGACCGAAGGTCATCACCTTTTTCTCCGTTCCGGCAAGCGCATCCATGGTGTTTTTGTCGTCGTGGTTGGCAACCACGTATCCGAACTTGGGGACCTTGTCCGCAAACTTGCGGAACGAGTGTTTTATATCCTCGAGATCCTTGAAAAAGTCCAGATGATCCGCCTCAATATTCAGGATCACCGCTATCGTCGGATAAAAAGACAAAAACGAGTTATAGTATTCGCAAGCCTCCATCACGATGGTGCTGCCCCGCCCGACCCGGTGGCCGGCATTCAGCAGAGGAAGCGTGCCGCCGATCATGACGGTCGGATCCTTCTCGGCCGCCATCAGGATGTGCGTGCACATGGACGTCGTCGTGGTCTTGCCGTGGGTTCCGGAAATGCACAGAGCGTTCGCGTAGCCTCTTGAGATGGCGCCCCAGGCCTGTGTCCTCTCGAAAACGGGAATACCCCTTCTTCTTGCCTCCGCCACTTCCGGGTTCTCATCATGGACCGCGGCGGTGCGGACGACAAAGTCCACATCGTCGGTGATGTTCTCGGCGTGATGGCCCTTGAAAACGGTTATTCCGGCTTTTTTCAGCGCCATAACGTTCGGGCTCTCGCTGATATCCGAACCCGTGACCACGATGTCCATCCCCTTCAGGACCTCCGCCAGCGAGGACATGGACACGCCGCCTATTCCGATCAGATATCCCTTTCTGCCGGGAGACATGTAATTTTCAAAATCAGCCATATTCCCTCCGAAAAGCCAAAAAAGAAGCTTGATGGAAATAACAATAAATGTTAAAATTTCTGAAAAAACAGGAAGTTCTCAACGGCAAGTATTATAGCCTTCATTGGCCGCCATTGCAAGAAAAATCCCCTCGCGCATTCTTTCAGGGAACGGGATCTCATGAGGTAGCGTGCTTATGGAAATGGAGAATATTCGGGAAGCATGCAGAGACTGTGTGCTCTGCGCTCTGTCCGCCGGCAGGACCAGGCTGGTCTTCGGCGACGGCAATCCGAAGGCCGAGGTGATGCTGATCGGCGAGGGTCCGGGCGAGCAGGAAGACCTGCAGGGCATCCCCTTCGTGGGTCCCGCCGGAAAACTGCTGGACACCATGCTGGAGCTCATCGATCTCGACCGGAGCAAGGTGTATATCGCCAACATGGTCAAGTGCCGCCCTCCGCACAACCGCGACCCGAAAGAGGAGGAGATCGCCGCCTGCAGGCCGTGGCTGGAGCACCAGATCCGCTCCGTGGATCCGAAGCTGATCGTCTGTCTCGGCAGGATCGCCGCCTGTGCGCTGATCGACAGAGACTTCCGGATCACAAAGGAGCATGGGCAGTGGTTTGAGGCGGAAGGCAGACAGATCACCGCCATCTACCACCCCTCCGCCCTGCTCCGGGATCCCGGCAAGCGTCCCGAGACCTTTGTCGATCTGAGGGGAATACGGCAGAAAATAAGAGAGATCTGTGAGAGGACATATGATCAGTTTTAAACCCGTCACGTTAAGCTGCAAGGAATGGGTCGATCCGGTCGTCATGAAGGAAAACAGCCGGAGCGCGGACTTCAATTTCGGCAACATCTATATCTGGGACAAACACTACAGACAGCTGATCGCCCGCCATGAGGACCGGGTGCTGATCAAGCTGCGCTATGAGGGGAAACCCACCTTTGTTTTTCCCATCGGATCCGGGCCGCTGCGCCCCGCCGTCGAGGCCATCCGGGAATACGCCGCCTTCAAAGGCTATCCCTTCACGATCCGGGGAATCACGGGAGAAAACCGCGCCATGCTGGAGCAGAATTACCCGGACCGGTTCCTCTTCACGGAAGACACGGCCAACGCCGACTATATCTACAGCATTGAGAAGCTCTCCACATACTCCGGCAAGGCGCTGCACGGCAAGAAGAACCATTGCAACCGATTTGAGGCCGAGCACAGCTGGGAGTTCTTCCCCATCACCCGTGACATCATCCCCGCCTGCCTCGATATGCTGTCGGTATGGGACGAGGACAATTCCGAGCGTCTCGACAAAAGCATCAGCTATGAGCACGACGCCATCACCCGCGCTTTTGCGGCCTATGAGGAACTGGAACTCCTCGGCGGCGTGCTGATCGCCGACGGGTCCATCGTCGGTTTCTCCGTGGGAGAGCTCGCCTGCAGAGATACCTTCGACGTGCACTTCGAGAAGGCGGTGTATTCCATGAACGGGGCCTATCCCATGGTGTGCAGGGAACTATCCAGACTGGTGATGGAGCGGTATCCCGACGTGAAATACATCAACCGCGAAGATGACATGGGCTTTGAATCGCTGCGGCAGTCGAAGCTTTCCTATAAGCCGGAATACCTGCTGAAGAAATATACCGCGAGGTGGATCGATGAGTGAGCCGGTCTTCCGTGAATTCCAACCCTCCGACGTTCCCGCGCTGACTGCCCTTTGGTCGGACGTATTCGGAGACGGAATCGGGAGCATCTCCTGCTTTTTCCGGGTCCTTCCGGAAATCGGCACCTGCTTTGCCGCGGAGTGCGGCGGCCGCATCGTCGGCATGACGAGCGTGCTCACGGATCTGCGCTATGTGGCAGGTGACAGAAGCGTCAAATGCGCCTATATCTATGCCGTTGCCGTGGATCCGTCGTTCAGGGGCGCAGGGATCGGTGGGAAGCTCAGCCGGATGGCCGCCGGACACGGCAGAGAGCACGGAGCAGAGATCATCGCCACGCTTCCCGCGGACGACGGACTGTATTCCATGTATGAGAAAACTCTCGGCATGAAAAACACTCTGACGCGGAAAATAATCACTGCAGAAGCAGCCGCCTCCGCGGAATACAGATTTTCTCTCCGCCCGGCATCCCCGCGGGAATACAACCGCAAAAGAGAGGGACTGCTCGCTTCCATCCCCCATATTTCCGTCTCGGACGGCAGCATGGAATTTCTCAAGGCCCTCTGCATGGAAAACGGAGGCGATCTCTATGTTTCCGAGGGGTGCTGCGCTGCATCTTATGTAAACCAAAAGGAACTGTTCTTCCCGGAGCTTCTCTGCCCTGAGGAGCAGCGGGACGGGCTTCTCGCGGAAGCCGCCGCCCAGAAGGGACTGTCCGGCGCATACTGTTTTCTTCCTTCCCCGGATGGGCTGAAATCCCTTGCTTTTACAGGAGTCTGCCCCGATCCCGCCACCATCTGGAACATCACCTTCGAATGAATGGCGCTCTGAAAACCGGGATCCGTTTCATACGAAAAAGATAAAAAACTTCATTTAACATTTATGTAACATTTAGGGTGTTGTTTACGTAACATCTTTCTTGTAGACTCATAGTCACAGTGAGTGATTGTTTTTCATCTTTTTCATTTTGTCCTCAATATATAGCGGGAAGGAACGGAGCGATCCGTTCCTTCTTGCTTTTTCTCAACACTGCTGAAAGACGGCTTCTCTGATAAAGAGATAAGCCGTCTTATCTTATTTCGCCGCTATGCGGGCGATGAACGAGCGCTTCACCTTCATGGCACCGCTGGGGCAGAATTCCTGACAGCAGAAGCAGCGTACGCACTTTCTCCGGTCGATCCTCGCCTTTCCCTTCACGATCTCGATGGCCTTGGCAGGGCAGCCTCTGACGCAGTGGCCGCAGGCCGTGCAGCCGTCATCCGGCACAGGCTTCGAGCGCATCAGGATATACAACGTTTTCTTCAGGAGCTTTTTTACAGGCCTGTCGCCCTCGGCGGGGGTAAACCACCCGGATGTGGCTCCCGAGCGGACGAAATCGGTCAGACCGTACTTTGCCGCCTCAGCAGCATAGTCCGCAGCACCATCGGATGGCAACAGGCCTCTCCTCTTTGCCGCCGTCATGTAGGGGATCTCGTCTTCAGGGATGCCGAGGATCGCGGCGCAGAGCCGGTCCATCTCGTAGGGATCTTTTCCCGCAAGAAGCAGGCCGAGATGCCGGGGGGTTCCCTGGGTGGGACCGTTTCCCTCCATGATCTCCACCGCGTCGCAGAGGCAGAGCGCTGGCTTCACATACTCGTTCAGATCGACCAGCATGTCTGCAAAGTCGCCCGGATCCCGATGCATAAAATGATACTCGCTTTTCATCGTGCCGGGGATCACGCCGTAGAGGTTCTTCACGGCGGCGGTCATCCCCATAAGGCCGTGGGATTTGAGCTTGCAGAAGCTGATGATCGCATCGCAGCCGGAAAGCCAGCTGCAGTATTCAAAGCTCTTTACGCTTTTTCCCTCCGCGAAGGAGACGGTATGATGCGAAAAATCGTCGTTCAGCTTTCCTCCCGCCTCTTCACACAGCCGGACTCCGGTGGTGTTGTACACCAGCTTCAGCATGGCGGGCGTGAAAGGTTCGCCGGGACTGTCTCCCAGCACCACCTGTGCGCCTCTTTCGATGAGCAGCTTTGTCAGCTCCGCCGCCATCACCGGGTGGGTCGTGGCGGCATGTTCGGGCTTCCGGGCGGAGCAGAGATTCAGCTTTACGCCGATCTTCATGCCGGGCTTTACCCAGTCAAGTCCCCCGATGCGTTCTATCGCCTCCGTCAGAGCCTGTCTGACGGAGGCGCTTTCATACGCGGGGCATTCGGTTATGACCGGTCTTTTGGTCTTATCCTGCATTTCTCATGAAATCACTGCTCAGCCGGCTCAAAGGAATCGGGGCCGTGGTGGCAGAGCGGGCAGGTGTAATCCTCGGGAAGCTCGCCGTCACAGGGCTCGAAGTGGCCGCAGACGGTGCAGATATATCCCTTGACTTTCTTCTGTACGGCGGGAACGATGTGCTCGAATTCCTCGGGGCCGTGCTTGCACAGCGGGCAGGTGAAGTCCTCCGGCAGCTCGCTGCCCTCGTGGAAGTATCCGCAGACCTTGCAGAGGAAGCCTTCCTTCTGATCCGGGGCGGGGTTCTTCTTGGGCTTGATGTGGGCGTGATAGTAGGCATAGGTGCAGGACTTCCCGGAAGAGAGGACCTTCGCCTCCACAACGTTTGCAATATAGAGGACCTGTGTATCCAGATCCTTCACATCAATGACCTCACAGGAGAGCACCTCATTGGTGTACTGGGGGATATAGCGAATGCCGTTGAGGGTCCTGTCGTTGTAGCTGACATCTGCGAACTTGTCCACATCGCGTCCGGAGCGGAAGCCGAAGCTCTCAAAGAGCGAATACGGCGCGTCCTCGGTGAGGATGGAGATGTTGAACTTTCCGGCTTTGGCCACCATGTCGCAGGTGTAGTTCTTCTTGATGCAGGAGATGGTGATCTTTCTCGGATCGCTGGCGGCCACCTGGCCGGCGGTGTTGATGATGCAGCCGTAGTCCTTTCCGTCCACTCTGGTCGTGAGGACTTCCACGCCGTAGGTCATGTTCTTGAACACGCCGTCATCCACGGGGAGCTTCTCTCCCGGCTCCGCGGGAGCGGCGGCAGTCGCGGCCACGACAGGCACGGGGCAGATGTCCGCGGCGATGGCGTCCGCCACCGCGTCGAGTTCGGCAAGCTGCTCTTCCTTGAGGGCGGACTTGAGGCTGATCTTATCGCCGATGAATTCGATCCCCTTGAGCTTGCTCATGGCCTCTTTCATGAGGTTGCCGCTGGCAGCCGCCCAGGAGCCGTTCTCCATGATGGCAACCTTGCGGTTCTGGAGATTGTGGTTCACGATGTCATGGATCAGGTTCTCCATGGTGACGAAGATGCCGGCGTTATAGGTGGTGGCCGCAAGCACCAGATGGCTGCAGCGGAACGCATTGGCGACGATATAGCTTGCGGGGGTGACAGAGGTGTCGAACATGCGCACCTTCACGCCGCGCTCCACGAGTTTACCGGCAAGGATGTTGGCGGCGTTCTCCGTGTGGCCGTAGACGGAGGCGTAGGCAAGGCAGACGCTCTTCTCTTCGGGCGTGTAGGAGCTCCACTGGAGGTACTTCTCAAGAAAATCGCCGAAGTGTGCGCGCCAGACCGGTCCGTGCAGCGGGCAGACATAATTGAGTTCCAGTCCTGCCGCCTTTTTGAGGACGTTCTGGACCTGCGTGCCGTATTTGCCGACGATATTGGTGTAGTAGCGGCGGGCTTCGTCGAGATTCTCTCCGAAGAAGTCGCCCTCATCGGCAAACAGTCTTCCGTTCAGGGCGCCGAAGGTGCCGAAGGCATCCGCAGAGAAGAGGAGCTTGTCCGTTAGATCATAGGTCATCATGACCTCCGGCCAGTGCACCATCGGGGCCATGACGAAGGTGAAGGTGTGCTTCCCGGAGCAGAAGGTGTCCCCTTCCTTGACGATATAGAGACGGTCCGAGAAATCGATGTCGAAATACTGCCTGAGCATGGTCTCGATCTTGCTGTTGCAGATCACGACCGTTTCCGGATAGCGGCTGAGAAGCGCTTCGATGGTATAGGCGTGGTCCGGCTCCATGTGGGAAACAACGAGATAATTGAGTTTTCTTCCCTGAAGAGCGAATTTCACGTTTTCAAAAAAGGTCTGATAAACCGCCTTGTCCACGGTATCAAAGAGAACGGTGAAATCGTCCTGCAGAAGATAGGAATTATACGACACACCGTCGGGAACGCCGTAAACGCCTTCAAAACAGGCAAGTCTGCGGTCATCGACACCGACCCATGTCAGATCATCGGTAACTTTTCTTGTAAAATGCATATTAACCTCCCGATCATTATATGCGGCACAGTCGCCGCAGTTTTTCTGTCTGTTATTGTACATTACCGCCGGGCGATTGTCTATCGGGAAAAACAGTTTTCGCCGATCCTGCATCCGACAGACGCGGGATCGGCGATAGTTAACATAATTTTATTTTCATAATTTTAGTAACATATTTCAGATAACATATTACGCTTTACATATTTATTCTGAAATATACCAGAGTCCGGATGTGTCATATCTGTCCGGAAGGGCTATCCAATGGCCGTCCGATTCTTCGATATACCAGCCGGTTTCATCATGTTCCATCCAGCCGAAGTCGCCGAAATCGGAGGATATTCCCTCGTACCAGTACTGCCAGACGGCAGGGTCCATATCGGTGTTGCACCAGACCCAGCAGTCGGAATCGGCGTCGTAGTAGCTGTCGTCATAGTCGGACCAGATCATCACCTTGTCCGGAGAACCGGCGTCGTTCGTAATGCGATACTCCCCTTCCGCATTCTGTTTCAGATACACCGTCTCTCCGAAGAGCGAAACATTGCTGTTGTCGGAATAGTTGATTGTATATCCTTGCTGCGGGGGATCGTAGAGATCGATCTCCTCCGATCCGCTCTTTCCTACATTGCCGAGAATCCCCAGCGCCACGAGAATCCCGATTACGATCAGGCCTATATGCCTTTTCTTTTTCGGCTCTTCGGCGCTTCGGTATATGGTGTCGCCCGCATTGACGGCGGATGATGTGACCTGCTCGTCAAGCTGGGTCTTCAGCTCCATCGGGCCGCCGCAGTGGGGGCATTGGAGACTGTGGGTCTTTACACTTTCCGCGTCCAGCGTGAGCACCGTATCCTGTCCGCAGTAAGAGCAATGGCAGAGAACATTCTCGTATTTGCCGTTTTTCTCAAAAGCGACGTTCTCGTAACGCTGTCCGTTCTCGTCGTAATAGCCCTTTTCATAATACCTGCCCGTGGAAGTGTCTGTCCAGGCAAATGGATAATAGACATAATCGTGCCGGCGGCCGATGATCCACGACATCCCTCTCCCGCCGACCGGCCGGAAACCGGATGGCTGGTTCACACGGGGACGCCTTGGGGCTGGCCTGGTCGCAGGCCGGGAGGACTGTGCATAGGAAGAACCCGGATTGTATGCGGGTCTGCTGCTCCAGCTCGAAGAGGAATGCGGACTCGGGCCGCGGGAAGCGGAGGACCGGCTCGAATAGGAAGACGAACCGAACGAGCGCCCGGAGTATCCCGATGAGCGGGAGCTCGAGGAGTGCGAGCTGTAGGAACGGCTCGATGAGGAGTGGGAAGAGTGTGAAGAGGATGAATGGGAGCTTGAACTGTGTCTGCTCGGCGGCATGGATCGTTCCTCCTTTCTGCCTTTTACTGCTGATATTATAGTCCGTTCTCCCGATGCCCGCAAGAAGCAGCAAGGGTCACCTGCGGCGCTTATTTTATTGAAATGGGCGAATTATCGGTTTATAATCTTTTTACAATCTCATTTTCCGGCTGTGGAGAAGACGCTACTATGAAAAAAGTAAAGATCACGGTGAAAAAGATCGCCCGATACGATGATCTCATCGAACAGTATGAAAACCCCATCGAGCACGCCTGCTCCGTGCAGCCGTGGCAGGTTTTCATTGCCAACGGCTATGAAAGGCCGGCGGGCTTTTGCGAGAGCGCCTGGGAGAGCGTCTCCCCTTTTGTCATGACACTGTCCTGCGGCGGTGAGAACATCTACGACGGCT
>JAEEGL014224171.1_pt1 | contig 13079 bp, 5 predicted proteins | sample 9134231 | NCBI WGS metagenome assembly JAEEGL01 (sample SAMN16246548, study PRJNA631951) | gut metagenome | biome: gut microbiome; feature: rumen; material: fiber-attached | host: Bos | place: Iran: Karaj | collected 2018-10 | reverse complement strand
TATATTAGATAATAATGAAAGTGATTTTTCACCTCCAAATAATAAAACTCAAGAAAAATTTATTTTTAAAAATAATTATTTAAATGAAGATGATATGAAAAGAAATGGAATAAAAATATATAAAAAAAGAAAAAAAAATGGAATTCATTTAACTGTTAATCAAACAGATTCAAGTTCAATAAAAATAAATAAATTAAATGATAAAAGTGATGAAATACAAAAAACAATTCAAAAATTTGATGAAATGACTTATGATGAAGCTTTAAAAAATGATAAAAGAGATATAATAAGTATATATATTGATTTTATTTTTACTAAACATATTATTTTGTGTCTTTTTTTTAAAAAAAATGTTATTTTTCGTTCTTTAAAATTATCAATTTTCATAATAACAGAAATGACTGATTTTTTCTTTAATGCATTTTTTTATTCTGATAAATATATATCTAAAATGTATAGAGAAGGAGAAATTTCTTTTTTACTTCAATTACCTAAATCAATTTTAGCTGTTTTAATAACTAATATATTTATTGCTTTTTTAGAATATTTAATTTCAATGAGACATTCTTTAAAAATAAAAAAAGGAAAAAAAAAATCAGAATTTTACAGAGAATGTAATGAAACAATTCATATGTTAAAAATTAAATTTGTTTGTTATTTTATAATATCATTTTTGGCAATGATATTTTATTGGTATTATATAAGTGCTTTTTGTGCAGTTTATAAAAATAGTCAATATAATTTAATTAAAAGCTCTTTTATTTCTTATGGAATCGATTTATTACAACCTTTTGGAACTTGTTTTATTGCTGCTATTATGAGGAAATTTTCTTTGGAATATAAAAAAAAAATATTATTTTGTATTCATAAAACTTTATTATTCCTTGATTAAGTTTATATATGTTTTTCATAATTTTAATATAATTATATTATTATGTATTTATAATATTTTGTTTCTTAAGTTACAAAAATTAAGGTTTAACTTATTATTATTTTTTAAAAGAATAATAAATCTATTATATATTTATAAATTGTATAGTTTCAATAAAATATTTTAAAAACTTTTGTATTCAAATTATAATTTGATATCCAAAAAATAGATACAGTAAATCATATTATAATTAAAATCATTAAAATTCATTTAATAATATTATATTATAAATATAATTCTTAATTTTTAAATTTATTTAAAATTTAATTCAAAATAAAAAAAATTAATTATCTAAAGAAGCAAAAGAAATATATTTTAAATATTTATCATTTTTCAATTTTAATTCTTCATGAGTTCCTTGTTCAATTAAATGTCCATTATGAATTAATAAAATTAAATCATATAATTTAATTGATTCTTGATTAATAGTATTTAATATAGTAATACAAGTTATATTTTTCATAAAATTATTTAATTTTCCTTTTAATTCTTCATCTTTAATATAATCACCATCAATTAACAAAATTTGAGGAGATTTAACCATAATTCTTGTTAAATTAATTTTTTGTTCTAAATCTAAACTAACATTATTATTTTTAATTATAGTATCTTCATAAATTAAATTTGATATATCACAAATTTTAGAAATTTCATAAATTTCTTCTTTTTCTTTTTTTAAATTTCCATATGAAATATTATTATAAAGAGAATTATTAAAAATTAAAGTTTTATTTTTCATAAGTAAACCTATTTTTTTCCTTAAATTGATTATATTATATTTTAAAATATTGTCTCCATCAATTAAAATTTCACCTTCATTTGGATGATATAAACCACAAATTAAATAAAAAATATATTCTTTTGCTTTATTATCTAAACCAACAATACAAATTTTTTTTCCTTCTTCAATTACAAATGATATATTATTTAATATTTTTTCAGAAGGATAAATTGGATCATAAAAAGTAACATTAATAAATTCAATTCTTCCTTTTAATTCTTCAATTATTTTTTTGTCACTTTTTTCTTCATATAAATTTAATTGATTTTCTTCTGTTAATATTGATAAATTTTTTTCTAATAATTTTTTCATTTGTTTAAAATTGATAAATAAGAAAATTATTGGTTTTAAATTTATTGTTAAACAATAAATTAATGTCAAAGAAACATAAAAATCAGAAAAAGATAAATGATAATTTTTAATTAAATAACCACTAAAATGAACAACAATAGAAAATAAAGAAGTAAAAATAAGAATATTTAATAATTTAATAATAGATTGTTTAACATATATTTTAATAATTTCACTATTATTTTTTTTTAATAAATTTTCATAATTTTCAGAAGCTTTTTGATTATAATAATAAGATTGAATTGTTTTAATATCATTACATATATGATAAATATATTTTTTTTCTTTTTCAGGTTCAATATATAAATTTAATAATTGATTAGAACATTTTAAATAAAATAAATAACTTAATAAATAAAAAATACTCATTACTATACTCATTAAAGTAATTTTCCATTCAAAATAAAAAGAAATAGGAAAACAAATAATAAAAACTCCAAAACTTTTAATACAATTTCTAAAAAAGCAATTAAAAATATATTTAATTTCCTTATATTTAATTTGATATTTATAACAATTAGAATTAAAATTAAAATAAGATAAAGGAACCATAAAAAATTTAGAGAAAATTTTATTTTTATATTCTAAGCAAAATAAATTAATAAGATATTCAAAAAAAAAAGTATCAATAAAAGAAAAAGCAAAATGAAAAATTGAAAGAAGAATAAAAATACAAGCACAAATCATTGTATTATCTTCTAAATCTCCTATCATTGAATCAGATAATGCAATTATACTTTTTGAAAAAATAAAATATTTTAAAGCTATACATAAACCATTAAAAAATATTCCTATTATTGATATTACTGTTTTAAATAAATATTTTCCTATAAACAATATTATTTGATTAAAAACAAAATTATTTTCATTTGATTTAAATTCTTCTTCTTTTTTTAAAAAATTTAAAACTTTATTTGATTCATTCTTAAATAAATTTTCATATTCATTTTTTAAATTTTTTTTTATTTCTTCTTTTTCATAATTTTCAATTAATAAATTATATTCTTCACAATTTTTCATTTCTTCAATATTACCATATTGAATTAAATTTCCTTTTTCAACATAAAAAATATTATCAGCATTTTTAATGGTATTTAAATTATTAGAAACAATAATAAAAGTGCAATTTTTTAAATTAAATAAATTCTCAATTGCTTCATTTAATTCATTATCATTTTTATCAACATTAGAATCAATTTCATCAATTAAAATAATTTTAGGATTTGATAATATTGCTCTTGCAATTTCTATTCTTTTTAATTGAGATAAAGTTAAATTTTTATTTGGAATTGTTTCATATTTTAAATCAGAAGATAAAATCATATTTTTTAAATTTGTTAATTCACAAGTTTTAATTAAGTTATCTGCATATATTGTTCTATTTAATATAATATTTTCTCTAAATGAAGCTTTTAAAATTTTAGGATTTTGCTTTATGTAACTTATTCTATTACTTAATATTTTCTTTGAAAAATGATTTATATTTATATTATCTATATTAATTGTTCCTGATTTTATTTCATGTAATCCAATTATTAAATCTAAAATTGTTGTTTTCCCACTTTCTTTTTTTCCAACAATAACATTTTTTTTTCCTTTTTCAAAAAGACAATTAATATTATTAAAAGAAGAATCATCAAAAGAAAAAGTAACATTATCAAATTTAATTTCTCCTTCATTAATATTGAATTTTCCTTCTTCAATTAAATCTTCTCCTGGAATAATATTATAATTATCATTTTTTTTTTCTTTAATAATATAATCAAACAAAGAATTAGAAGATTTATTAATTTTTAAATAAAAATCAATAATTTTAGAAACAGATAAAACAGAAATAATAGTTGAAATAGTAATAAAGAATATATCTCCTGAATCTATTTCATTTTGAGTATATGTATTTAAATCACCATCTGTAATTAATCTTTTTCCATATAATATTCCAAAACAATATGAAAAAGAAATGAAAGATGCTATTCCTGATAAAGAAAAAGAATAATAAAAAGAATTGATTTTTTTTATTGCAAAATCTTGATTTTCTAAATTTTTATATTTTTCAATTTCATATTCAAAATTTGCAAATGAAGATATTGTTATTATATTATCTATTATTTCTTTCATATATAAATTTATTTTTTCTTGATTTTCATTTATTTTTTTATTATTGTGTTTTACATCATCAATAAAAAAAAATTCAAAAAAAAATATTAAAGGAGAAACAAATAAAACCATTAAACATAATTTCCAAGAATGAAAAATTGAAATAAATAAAAAAACAAAAGTTTGAGAAATAATTTCAAATAATTTTCCTATTATATAACAATTTCCTTCTTCTATATTTTTAAATTTATCTAATAATACTTTTCCTATTAATTCTTTATTTTCTTGAATAACATTTATTTTTTTTTTAAATAATAATTCAAAGAAATATTTTTTTATTTTTTGAATTTGATATAAAGAAACTAACTTTAAAAAGAAAGTGAAAAAAAAATGAAAAAACATTGTAATAAAACCAATTAAAAGAATAATATTTATATTTTCATCTATTTTTCTTTGATGAGATTTCATAAAATCTTTAAAAAAAATTTCTTTCTTGTGTTCATCAGTGGCAGAAATAACATTAATTAATTTTCCAATATAATAAATAAATAAAGGAAAAGTAATTCCACTTAAAATTGAACATATTAAACCAATTATCATCATTTTTTTTTCAGAATTTGATGATATTTTAAAATATATTATTAAATTTGAGAATGGAGATTGTTTTTTTTCTTTTAAATTATCATTTTTATTTTCATTTAAAAAATTTTTTGAATCACTATTTATATATGTTTCTAAATTTGATGATGAAATATTCACTAAATTTGAGTTATTTAATGTTTCTTTTGACATATTTTTTATTTTTTTATAAATATTTATTTCTTTTTTTGGTTTTTTTTCTATTATATTATTTGCGTTAATATTTATACTAAATATTTAATCTTCATAATATTTTTAATTAAATAAAATTTGTTTAATATATTTTCATAAAATTATCTAATATTATTTTAACTATTATTATTCTCTAAATTCTTCTTTTTTTTATTTTTTATATAAAAAAAATTTATTCTGTTTGGATTACTTTATTCTTTATTAAGCTTTTTTTTTTATATTTTTGAATGATTACTTCAGACAATTTTTAATTATTTTCTAATAGTTTTTTTATATTGAAAATATTAATTTTTTTATTTTTGATTATTCAATTGGTTTACTTTTAGAGGTTTAACTTTATATTTTTTTTTAGTGAATAAATAAATTTTTAGTAAAATTATCAACTTTTTTATATTAAAATATTATGAATTAATGTTCTGTGAAAATATAGAAATCTTTTTAATGGAAAACTTTTTTGAATTAATTAGTTATTTTTAAATTAACCCTAGTTTTTTTATTCTTTCAATAAATAATTTTTCTTATTTTAATTTTCAAATAAATAAAAAAAATTTTTTTTTAAATAATTATAATTTTTTAATCTATAATACTTAAGTATTTGTTTTTTTTATTTATTACAATTTATTTATATTTTTTTTAATTAATTTTTCAATTAATTATATTTATTCCAATTATTTATAATTATCTATTTTATATTAATATAATTTAATAAATAATTAATCATTTTGTGTAAAATAAAATTTTTATGCTTTCTATGATAAAAAAATAGGTATAGATTTAGATATTAAATATAAAAAATAATAAATGAAAATTTAAAAAACCTTTTTTTTTTAATAAAAGCTGTTTTTAACTAAAGAAAAAGAAAGAAAGAAATTAGAAAAAAATAAAAATTATTTTTTAAAAGCAATCATCCCAAAAATCATATTCAAACTGAACAGCCATTCTATAAGTTTGAATCATTTTTTCATCATAATTTGGATTTTTTTCAGCAATATCATTACAAATTTTAAGATATTTTTCTAAACTTTTAGAAGGACCATTTGAATAATCATCCATCCAAATTTTATAAATATTATTTCCTTGAATTTGATTAGCATACATATATCTTCCAATTTCATCATAAACCCAAAAACATGCTAATAATGAAGCTAAACCTTCTTCAAGTGATTTATTTTTTGAATATTCTCTTTCAAAATTTATATAATTTTCACATATTTTTGATTTCTTTTTTTGTTCTTTTAAATTAAATTTCTTTACATATTCTTCTTGTAATATAGGAATTAAAGCAGTACATTTATTAGAAAAAGTTTCAAAAGTTTTTTCATAATCTTCTGAATGATCTTTAAATCTTTCAGATAATATTTTTAAACTTATAGAATATTCTTCACAATAAAATATATCTTGTCCAATATATTTACCAAATGATTCTAAAGGAAGAGTTCCATCCATCATTCCTTTTATAAATGGCAAGTCTTTTATTTTTTCTATTATGTCATTTACTTCTCTTCTTGCTCTTATGCTCCATAATTCTTTCTTTTTTATTTCTGACATTTCTTATTTAAATTTTATTTTCTTTTTCATTATTTATATTACTGAAATATAGGTAAATTTTTAATTTGTTCTTTTTAGATAATAGTTAAAAATATTATATTTCTATTGATTATTTTTTCCCTTTTTTTAATACCCTATTTTATATTTAAAATTATTTTTTTTTATTTTTCATTTCTATTAAATTTTAATTATTCTTTTAGGAAATTAATATTAAAAATATTCATTTATTAAGAAATTAATTAAATTTGAATAATTTATTTTTTTAAATAATTTCTCATAAATATGGAAAAAAATATAATTTTCCAAATGAAGCACCTCCAGTTATAAATAATCAAAATGATATAACAAGATATGTGGAATGCAATTTAATTTGTTTACTTAAATTAAATTATAAAGAAGGAAAACCTTTTATTAATTATGAATATGAAAACATAAAGGAAATATTTTATTAAAAGAATATATTAATCAATATAATAAAAATTCAATTTTAAAAGAAAAATGTAGTGATTGTGAAAAAAATCAAAAAGAAATAAAAGGAGATTATTTTTATTGTTCTAAATATAATAAATTTTTATGTTGTTTATGCCAAATAAATCTTCCTTATGGAGATAAACATAATATTATGAATATTAAAATATATAATTCTTTATGTAAATTACATTCTAATTTATATACTTTTTATTGTAAAAAAAGAATTTATGTATTTATTTTAAATTAACTCATAAAAATCATAAATTAATTAATTTATGTGAATTCAATTATTCTGAAGAAAATAAAAATAAATTAGAAAAAAAATTAAATATTTGAAAGATAAAATTAAAATGTTTGATATATTAAAAAAAAATTATTGAAGAAATGAATATAATAAAGGAATCAAATGAATTAATTATAATATTGTTATTATATTGTTATGATTATGAAGAAAATCAAAATAATTTAAGTTAAAATATCGTTCAAAATTTAAGCACATGATAAAAGAATTAATTTTTGTGTTGAATTAAATGATGGAACAATTGCTTCTGGAGGGGATGTTTATTTAATTAAATTATGGAAAAATTAATCAAGAAAATTAATTAAAAACAGTATAAATAATTTAAGAATTAATAATATAAAAAATAAAAAATATTTTCTAATTTAATTTAAATGAATAAATAATTTATTTGACATTAAAATGGGAATAATTTACCCACGTCCATGTTACTATATAAATCCAAAAGACCAAAATTTAGATAGTAAAAGTAATATAGTATATATTCACAGTGTAAATCTTCGAGGAAAAAATTTTATTAATGATGATAGTGTAATTAGAATAAAAAACGAAGAAGAAAAAAAAGACGAAATAAAAATAAATAAAATAACTAAAAAAAAGATAGAAAATAATTATATAGAAATAGAAAATGATATATTAAAAGAAATAGGAGAAGGAGATAAATATATAGATAATCAAATAATAATAAAAAAGAAAGAATTAAATAATCAAATAAATAAAATTCAGAGAGCATTTCGTAAAAGTTTAAAAACAAAACAAGAAAATCAAAAAGATATAATTAAAATAGTAAATAATTTTGCTGAAGATAACAATAAAATAATAAAAAAGAAAAAAACAGAAAAAAATACAAAACATGAATTTTTTAAAGAAGAAAAAGAAGAAATTAATTTAAAAGTAAACGAAGAAATAAGAATATTATCATCATTCACAATACACAAAAATAATAATATAGAAAAAAACAATTCAATTTCAACAATATATCCATTGCCATTTATGAATGATTCATTAGAAATATCAATATTAGAAAAGGGAAATTTCATTTCAAAAAAAAAGAAATATATATATAAAGGAAATCACAATATAAAAGGTAAAAAACAAGGATTTGGAATAATAAAATGGGAAGATAATAGTATATTAAAATCAATATTTGAGGATTCCAAAATAAAAAATTATGCATATTATTATGATTATCCTTCAAATTCAACATTTTTAGGATATTATGAAGATAATTATCCTAAAGGATTTGGTATATTTATAAAAGACAATATAAAAATAATAGGAGATTCATGGTTAAAAAATAATATTAAAAATATAGGAATAGAAATAAATGGAAATGATAATTATTATCAAGGAGAATTAAATAAATCAATTAAAAATGGTATTGGATTATATCGTTGGTCTGATGGTACAATATATTTAGGAGAATGGAATAATAATAAAATTAATGGATATGGTATTATGAAGTATTCAAATGATTCTATATATTTTGGAGAATTTAAAAATGGTTTAATGAATGGTTGGGGTGAATTTTTATGGGGTGATTTTAAATATTATTGTGGTAATTATATTAATGATTTAAAAAATGGTTTTGGTATTTTTATTTGGGATTTTAATAATATTAATGCTTATCTTGGTTTTTGGGAAAATGGAAAACAAAATGGAATAGGAATTCTTATTAATAATTATAAAGAAAAAGTATGCTATTTTAAAGAAGGAAGAAAAACAATTTCTCTTAATGGACCTTGGGAAATAAAAGATTATTTAAAAGGACAACAGTTTAAATATCAAAAATTTCTCGAAATGGATTTAAAAGAAATTTGTAAATTCATTAAAGGGTTAAAAAATTTTTTTAAGGAAGATGATTCTTTTTTGTAATATTTGGAATTATATATTATCTTTTTTTTCTTTTTTTTTTATATCATTTATTTTTTTTGATTTATTTATTTTTATTTTGTTGTTTTTATTTTTTTTTTTGTAATTTTGGAATATTTAAATTTATTTATAGTATTTTTTTTTTGATTTTTTGAATGTATTTAAAATATTAATTTTAATTTTTATGTTTTGTAGAGATTTTCAAAATAGAAATTAATTTTATTTGTAAAATAGATTACAAAAATGAAAAATAATTCTAAAAAATAAAAAAATGGGTAATAAAATTAATAAAAACAAAGAAAAAGAATTTTTTTCAGAACAACTTCTTAATCAATTAATTTTAAACAATGATTATTATAATAAAATAAATAAAGAAGATTATGAAAAAGAAAAGAAAGATTTAAATAAAGAAAAATCATTAAATAAGCTGTATTACAAAAAAGAATTAAATCTTTCTATAAATAAAAATTTAAAAATAACATTTAATGTATTTGATAAGGCATTAGGAAATAGAATTGGAATAATATTATTATTTAATAAAGATAGAAAAAATTGTTTAGTTCAAGTAAAAGTCTTATTTGAGTTTCTTTATGACAATTTAGTTGAAAAATATCTTCAATGTATAAAAAAATTTTGTTATATATATTTATTGGATTCAATAGAAGAAAATGAATTATTTCAATCATTTATTGTATTTTCAGAAAAAAATGTTAACAAAATAAAATATCCTTTAATTTTATTTATTCAAAAAGATAATGAGAAACAACAAATAAATGAATCTTGTATTAAATTAGTTATTGATGATATAAATGATCATGAATATTTTAAAGATATTTTATTAAGTTTTCTTCAAAAGAAAATAGAGCTGGAAAAAAGAATTCAAATAATAAACAATGAAAATATTCTTGAAAAAGAAAAAGAAATCAATGAAAATTTAATTTATAATAATAATAATAATAATAATAATAATAATAATAATAATAATAATAATAATAATAATAATAATAATAATAATAATAATAATAATAATAATAATAATAATTATAAAGATAATGAGAATTATAACGATAATAATTATAATGATAATTATAAAGATAATAATTTTAAAGATAATAACGATAACAACGATAAAATTGATAATAATAATAACTTGAATTTATTAAATTTTGAGATAAATTCATATAATAATATTAAAAATGATATTAATGATTATAAAATAGAAGAAAAGCATTATTTTTCAAAAGAAGAAATTAAAGAAGCAAAAAATAACTTAAATAAAGAACCAGATGAAAACGATGAAGATGGTACAGAAATAATAGTAAGACATCCAAAAACAGGAAAAAGATCTTTAAGAAGATTCTATAAAACAGATACAATTCAATCACTATATAATTTTATTATAAGTAATGAAGATATCCTTCAAGAAATTAATTATCAATATTTTAATATGACTCAACCTTTTCCAAGAAAGGTATTCAATGATTTTGAAGAAACTTTTGAAGAAGCTTTTTTATATCCTGATGGAATTATTGATATTGAAGTTAAAAAATAATATTAAAAATAAAGATTTAATTGAAATTAAATAAATTTTTCATTATTTATTTATAATGCAAATAAAGAAGAAAAGTCAAAATATAAAAAAAATTAAAAATTATATAAAGCATATATCATCATAAATAAATCATTCTATTCAGAAAATCAACATTTAATATATTAAAACTTTTTAAAATAAATTCAAAAATTTTTACAATTCAAGAAATAATAAAAAAAATATTATTGATTAATTAATTGAATCAACAATAAAATCTTATATTTGAAATAAATAGTAAATTTAAAAAATTAATTTATAATTATCATATATAATAAAAATATATAAATATTAAATAATGAAAAATAAAAAATAAAAAAGTGATTTAATTTAAAAAATGTTAGGAGATTTATCTGATAAAAAATTAAAATTACCAAATGAAAGAATGAACAAGCAATTAACATTAAGAAAAGTAAAAATATCAAATTCTCAATTAAAAAGAAGATTAAATGAAATAATAAAAGATAAATCACAAATATTAAATATAAATCCAGAATCAATACAAATAGATTTAAATTTTAAAAAAAATTTTTATAATTCTTCAAATAAAGAAGCTTTTCTTATAAATTATTTAATTTCAAATTATCCGATTGAAGAAAATTTACTTAATTATATTATATTACATTTAAGAATATTTGTTTATTCTCTTTTAGAACCAATTCAACCTTATTCTTCAATATATCTTGAAAGTTATTTTACAGAAAATACAATATCAATTATAATAAATTTAATGTTTGATAATAGATTTAATTATAACATTATTTATATTTTTTCACAAATTTTAAATGCTGCCACTTTCATTTCAAAATCAATTTGTTTATATTGTACAAAGGGAAATAATGTTAAAAAACTTTATGAACTTTTAGGTGTTCAAAATAAAAATATCCAAACTATTGTTTTAAATATATTTTGTAATTGTATAATAGAAAATTATTATATGAACATTTTAAAAGAAACTTCAATAGAAAATTTTTTAATAGCTTCTTTAATAATAAAAAATGAAAAGAATATTATAAATATTTCTTTTGATTTTATCGAAGTTATTGTTTCTACATTTAATGTTTTAATCAGAGATGATACAATAAATTTAATTATGAATGATATTTTATCTTGTATTCCATCTCTAATTAAATATATTAAAATTAAATATAGTTTAATTTTAACTTTATGTTCTTTTCAAATTATTGGAAAATATTTTAGAAATTTACAAAAAGATAGTTTTTATTATAATGAATCTTTTAATTGTATAAATTTAGATTTTTTTTATCCTTTTTTAATATACACTAATGATAATAAAGAAAAAAATGAAAGAATTATAATTGAAATTTATTCTATTTTATCTAGTTTATGTTATTTAAATAATAAAATTGTTTATGAAATTATTGATGAAGATGATAATAATTTAATTGAAAAAACAGGGGAATTAATTGATAATTATATTAAGTTAGAATATAAAAAAGAAGATGTTTTATATGAAATTAGTTTATTTTTAAATAATATTTCAATTACTAAAGAAGCAAGAATAATAATAATAAAAAGAACAAATATCATTCAAAATTTTATTGAAATTTTAAACAAAGAAAAAATGAATAAAATGGTAATTGAAATGATGTTATCTTTTTTTTATGAAATTACTAAAGAATCTTCTAAAATGATATATATGGATTTATTATGTAATAAATTTCATGAAAAAGTTTTATTAAAGTTCTTAGAAGATTCAAATACTACTAATGAAGAATTAAATTATATTTTATGTATTATTCTTGAATTTTGTGAAAATTTAAGTTTTATTCAATCAAAAGGAAATTTTATTAAAAATTCTTTTTGTCAATTGAATATTACTCAATTAGTTCAAAATTTAATTACTTTAAAAAAAGATGAAATATTAAGTTTAAATGCAGAAAAAATTTTTGAATTTTTAAAATAAATAAATATTTATACTAATTAAAATGTTTTTTTAATATCATATATATTATAAAAAAATTGATATAATAAGTATTTTTTAATATACTTTTTGAATCTAAAATTAATTGATTTGATAAAAATAATTCAATCTCAAAATTATTAAAGTATGTTTTTATATTTTGTTTATTTTTCCATTAATCTATTAATTTTGAATTTGAAATTTAATCAATTGAATTAACATTCCTCATATACTTGAAGTTAATATAATAATAGTTAAATCTATTTGAAAAGAAAAATTGCAAATCATATTTTGTTTCGTTTTATATTTTATAATCATATATTTATTAAAAAATTGGAAATTATAATAAATATGAAATAAATAATTCTATTAAAATTAGAAATATTA
>JAEEGL014162816.1_pt1 | contig 13079 bp, 11 predicted proteins | sample 9134231 | NCBI WGS metagenome assembly JAEEGL01 (sample SAMN16246548, study PRJNA631951) | gut metagenome | biome: gut microbiome; feature: rumen; material: fiber-attached | host: Bos | place: Iran: Karaj | collected 2018-10 | reverse complement strand
GCATGGTATGGAAACGATGACCTGTTACGAGCGGTTAAGCAAGGGGAAGGTGGATGGCAAAACGCTTAACAAATATGCTGAAGATCTTCTTAGTGCGTCATGTGGAGAGAAAGAGGGCCCGGCGCTGGGAGACTTCTCTGTCACGTGTCCTCACCACGCGACAACCTATCTGAAAGCGATGCCTCCATACGGGTGTTATTATAAAGCCGATCCGGGCAGTATATTTGACGAAGTGATCTTTGGTGATTGGAGAAAGCTGGAACTTTGCGATGATAAGTGGGGATATATTAAACTTCCAGAGCCAGTTGATTATCCATACGATGCTTTTGGCATATCGGCAAAAGATTTGAGGTCGTTGGGACGGGAACTGCCCAAACTAACAATTATACCAGTTCTCCCGATTCGTTATCGTCGGCCGATCCCGGAAATATCTGACAATGCGGCAAGCTGCGCCGAGATCAACAACCTCTACCGCAAGCTGGTTAGGACATGTGGTGTTGAAGATAAAGAGAAGCGCATGACCGGTGTTAAGACAGCGGTCAGAGAACTGTTCGTGGAAATCGCTAATCGTCTGGACAAAAAGGATGGATTGTTGCGTCGCGAAGGACTGGGGCGTCGCGTGGATCGTTCATTCCGATTGGTCATTACGCCAAATCCCGAATTGGAATGGGATAAGGTCCGCGTACCGACAGATGTCCTGTGGGAATTGATGGGAGACAGAGTATTAGCTTCGTTTATGGGGGCTGAGACAAGCAATCCTGCAGATTCGGAAACGGTTGCGTCTGGATCAATGGATGATGAAATTGTGCTGCGCGTTGGATGGTGGTGGAATAAGGTCGCTTCTTCGCTTACAGATGACGAGAAGTATAAGTTGCTTCGCGACTATTTGAATGAACATCCGCAGTTGATTTTGCTCAATCGTCAGCCAACACTTCATCGTCATGGCTTTCAGGCGTTTTACCCTGAGCCATTGAAGCCCGAAGACGGCGAAGTGCTGCAGATATCGCCGCTCTGCTGCAAGGGTTTTGCCGCCGACTTCGATGGTGACGAGATGGTTGGACACTATCCTGTATCTGACGAGGCCCAGAAAGAGGCTGTTGTAATGCTACCGCGCAATAATCTTCGTATGATAGGTACGGGAAAAGCTTCGGCGCAATATGACCGCGATTTTGTGACTGGGCTGCAGATTGTCTATGAGAACCAGGTGAAGTATAAGAAAGAGATTGACGAGATTAATCTTGATGACGGGATCCGCAAGCTGTTTGAGGAGAAGTTTGATAAGCCTGGCGAGTTCGGCAAGAAACTTATTGATGAGTTGTCCGAGGAGAATGGTGAGAAGTCGGCAAAGGCGATTGCTGCTCTCGCCCGTCTTGCTTATCATGCATGTACACGCCAAGGCGTGTCCTTTGGGTTCTATGTTTTATTAGACCTTAGTTCGCGAGTTGGGAAGATGGAGGAGCAAGGCATTCTCGACAAAGTGCGTGGAGCGTCCGATCTGTCTGCCGGAGAGAAGTCAGTTTTGGACATGGTCAGGTCGGGTGCAAACGGTCAAAGCCAAATACGCCAATTAATAGGTTCGCGAGGCGAGTTGCATGTGGACATGGATCATTTGGGGTACTCAGAAGACCTAATCCCGGATAAGGCCAAGAAGTTCGATTGTTCGCTCGTGCATGGGATGTCGTGGGACGAAATGTTCTGGTCGTCGTTAAATGCGCGCACCACCATGTGCAATAAGAAGCTTGGTGCAGGTAAGTCCGGCGATCTGACACGTCGCCTTGTGTTTATGCTTTGGCCGAAGGGGCAAGAAGGTCTTGTTGCGGCGCAGACGATAGGTGAAAGGGGACTTCAAGTAGCAATGCAAGGGTTCCATACCGGTGGCAGGGGAATCGACATCGAGCATTCCCGTGCGCTGTTCTTAACCGGAAAGAGGAAGCCTGGACATCGAGATTACGTCCTGGATGACGATAAGATTGGTTTTGTAAATGCGATTAGAAACAATGGGGGAAATGGGGAGACCGAATATGCGGAAATTGACGATAAGTGTCTGGAAATCCTCTGGGAGGCACTGAAGAAAAAACGAGAGGCAAATAGTGCGGCAGCCGATAAATCAGCGGACAAAACGTTTACGGATATTCTTTTTCAGAGGCAGAAACAGCAGATTTTTGAGCTTGCGATAAGCGACGGTGTGTTGTCACTTGATTCACCATTTGCCAAGGTGATGTTCAATCGCTGGGGGCATCGCGAAAAGACTTGCGGAAGGGAGGATGCATAAGATGAGCCTCGGGTTTAGTATTGAGCAGGAACAGCAGACGAAGCAGTTTCAAAGGCAGTCGGCAGCATTACTAGCAAAGGCCGATCTAGTTTGCTCGGCGTCACCATTGGAAGTGCAGCGCTATTTACAGGAACTTGAGCAGCAGGGTAAGATTGTCCAGGACATTTCCGTTGGATATGAAGAGCTGGCGATAGACGAGGGGCTATTCGAGAAAGAATTTGATGCGGAGTGGGATTTCTCGGATGAAGATGCGTTAACGATTGAAAGTGATGAGAGGGTGTCTGTGGTTCCCGAAACAGAACCTTTCTTGTCAGGCCGTGATTATGTGCTTCGCGTGTTTCGCAATGAAGATGGTGGGGTGGAAATAGATGTGCCAGAGATGGGTGGGGAGGGTTATATAGACTCTAGTATGGAAGGCGAAACGATACTCTATAACCTTGCTTGTCGTCGTAACGCTTACCACGCAATTGCCAAATGGTTACTGGAGCTCGATGCCATAAAGCGGACAAACTCCCCTGTCGAGTTTCTGTCACTTCATCAGAAGATTACACAGGATCAGTTTTTAGCGGACCTTAAAAAGGAACGAAACCTGGTTATCTCAAAGGGGGCGTTCTCAAAGTATTTGGGCGCGGCTCGCCTTGTTTGGGGCAGAGGAAGCATCGCGTTGCGGCAGCTCTTTAAGTAGGTTCCGGGCGGAGTAGCTCGACAGCATTCTGAATTTCTTTAAAGTTAATGCCCAACTGCTTGATGGTTTTGCGCTTGAAATAGAGTTCCATATAATTGGAGGCATTGCTTCCCTCTTTTAGTCTTGCATTAAACAGTTTTCTTGCGGCCTCAGCACCATTCTTGCTTTCCGCACAAACCTCAACGACGCATCTTAGCTGTGCAAGGTCAATCGTGTCAATCTGGGACATGTCATATTTTTGCTTGATGATTTCCCAGACTTTGTCGCCCAGGTTTTTACTGGAGTGCGTTGTCTTTGGTGTTAGCGGAACCTGTTTCTGTTTGGGCGCGGCCGTATCATTCTGCTCTTGCTCGTATTCCAGTCTTTGAATCTCGGCATGAACTATGTTATCGTTAATGATGTTGTTCTCAAGTGTGGCAATAGTTGCCATGCGCCATATGATTCGTCTGAGTTCTCTGAAATTCCCCTGAAGTGTCATGACTTTTAAAGCGCATAGGAAATTCTTGAGAGGCAGCCCACTAAATATAACCTTGCGGCCGTAGTCTTTCCCAAATTGATTTAACATTATTGGGATGGCCAGATCCATATCGTCTGGTCGGCTGGCAAGATTTGGGATGCGGAATGTCCATGTACGAATGCGCTCAAAGAGATCTCGTCGAAACTTGCCTTTCTCAATTAGATCGGGTATCTTTTCATTGGTGGCGCAGACAAGAAGGAATTTCGATTCTTTGGGGTCTCCTCGATCTCCAATGGGGTTGAATTTATGATCGTCAATGAGAGTGAGTAATTTCCCCTGGGTATCCATAGGCAGGTTGCCTATTTCATCCAGAAACAGCACTCCTCCATTGGCCAATTCGACAAGTCCTTCTTTTTTTTCTTCTGCGCCAGTGTACGCGCCTTTTACGTGTCCAAAAAGGGTGTCATTTACAAGGGCGTCATCAAGGCCGCTGCAGTTGACCCATTTAAAGGCCCCGTTGCTTAAGATCCATTCATTGTTCTTGCTTGATATATTGCCGCCTTTATTTTCGAGGGATTCTTTCCGCAGATCGAAGATGAGTTTCGCTATTTGGGTTTTCCCAACGCCAGTGTCGCCCAATAGCAAAATGGGCTCGTTTGTTTTATCTGCAATCCGCTTAATATAAGCAATGGTGTTGCGGTAGTCATTATCTGTTGTTTCGATAATTTCGCCAAGAGTTTCTGGGCTATTATGCAAGAGTTTGCTTTTCTCGTCTAGGGTTGAGATTGAACATTGGCCGATGTAATCTTCCTTTTGGGGTGTCCAAAGTTGAACACATTCAGCTGGCACCCATCTATTCTGTGCAAGAAGGAAAAGGCACATACGGGCGGCCTGTGAACCAGATGTGACGTGGACTAGATATCGAATGTTCGTGGTGTTAGCGTCTGCTTCTGATGGATTAAAGTAATTCAGAAAGTATGTAAAGAGGTTTTCGTACACGATCTTGAGATTGTGACCGTTGCCTCTGTCAATTTTCTCAAGAGTAACTATAATGCCTGGCACTAAACGTTCAATTGCTTTCTTAATATAGTGTGCACCATTGAGTTGCTCGCTTTCGTGATCTTTTAATTTCGGTTGATAGAATAGGTGATACTCGTCTATGGTAATTTTTTGTCTTTCCTGTAATGAGAGTGCCAAGGCGGTGGATGGCCGCCAGTACGTTTTGTCAATTTCTTCTGGTTTATGTGTTTCGGAAAACTTTTTTGTGCTGCCTTTCTTATATTTATTTCTTGAGGGTTTTTCCCCTGAATAGCTATTCTCTGCCCACTTGTCAACCTCATTCTCCCAATCTTTCTTTAGTGCGGCATTAATTATGCCGCGATAGTCCTCTGTTTCGTCGAAAAAAGAGAATACAACAACTTTTCTGCCTTTGCTGTCCATTAGGCGGTCCTTTCCTGCTCGACTTTTAATTGATGGCATTGTATCATTTTAAATATGTAATGTCAATACCAATAGATAAACATATTAAAATAAATAGATTATGCTGTCGAAATGGGATAAGAAGTTCTGTTTGTGGATTTCAGATGTATAGTGAGGCGCTCGAGTGGGTGCCATCGGGTAGATCAAATAGAAAGGTGTGTGCCATGGGACATGGAAGACGCGAGACAGGACTGCTCGGAAGGATGTTCAACTATCTGACGCAGTCGGGGACGACGGTTACCAGGACTCGGGATTTCTGGGGCAACAAGAAGACGGTGGTCCACAATTACGACACAGGGACAACGAAGGAGTATAAGCATGGGCAAGGCTTCTTTGGCGATCGGACGGATGTCAAGGTCTATCGGGATGGAAGAAGAGTCGGGAAAGGCAGCATCAAGAAAGATGTCTGGGGGCACGATGTTGAGAAGTTGGAGTTTGAACACGGGCGGGTCAAGAAGTCTGTAAAGACTATGAATTGCGGATTGTTCGGGAATTGTGACAAGGTTGAGCATTATGGGGAAGATGGGGAATCTGTTGGCTCGTGGCGCGGACGCAGGGGTGTGATACTCCCTGGCTATTCAAGGTCATACAGCGGCATATGTTTCCGCTGTAATGGGACAGGAGTGTTCCATAAAACGGGGGAAACGTGTCGCAAATGTGGCGGCACGGGTGTGTATCAGAAAAATGGTTAAAAGTAAGGAGGATGAGATGATCGTAGAGCTTCTGGTTGGGTGCGCGATCCTATCGGCTTTCGCAGGTAATAAGCGTGATACACGTGTGAAGCGTGGTAAAAACTTATTCGGTTGTAGGTACAAGGAGGTAAGCGGCGAATGTTTCCGCTGCAATGGTTCTGGCAAAGTCCATGGAAAGACTTGCCGCAAATGCGGAGGAAGTGGGGAGTATTCGCGCACGACTTGGCATCCCAGAAAAGGAGAAGTGTATCTGGGGTTATTTCCTCCGAAAGTTTATGTGGGAAAATAAGGAGGTCTGTACACCGCGAAGGACAAGGAGAAGGTTGTGCCATGGAACTGGGGATTTAAAAGCATATTTGCAAGGCAATATAGACAAGCAATTATGAAAACAAAGCAAGGAGGATTTGGAATGGGTAAGATAAGATTGACAGGTGCGGAGCTGGAGTATGAAGTTGAAATTGGCCGCAATGCTGCTGATGAAGCAGTGCCGTATGTTACGGTTACTTGGGGGGATGCGGCGCATGGGTATGTCGCGATACCTTCCGAAATAGAGGGGCTCCCTGTCAAGCGCATAGGCGGTCTTGCGTTTAGCGCTGGTTGCGGCGAATTGACAGGTGTGACTATGCCGGATAGTGTGGTATGGATTTGTGAATCTGCGTTTGCATACAGTCCGATGTTGACATGCGTCAAGATTCCGCCAAGCGTAAGGGTTATTGGAGAATGCGCATTTGCTGGATGCGAAGGACTGAGGTGGGTGGACATACCGGAAGGTGTCGTGTGGATGGGCTTTTCCGCATTCATCATGTGCTATGGATTAGTACGCGTGACGATACCTTCGACATTAGAGAGTATTCCTATGTATGCATTCTCATCTTGCCGTAGTCTGTTGCATGTAACGATTTCCCATGGTGTTAAAGAAATCAAGGAGAATGCGTTTGATGATTGCATACAACTTGAAAGCATAACAATACCCGATAGTGTGATGCGCTTAGGACGGCGCGCGTTTCTTGGATGCAGGCGCCTTAAGAACGTGTCGCTACCTCGACATCTGGAAAAGGAATCGTTAGACTCGGTGTTCGTGTCATGCTCGAAAGACCTGAAAATTTCGTATCGAGGTGCTGAGTGCGTGCATAGAAGAGAGCGGGCGTCCAATTCGGTAGATGGCGTTGCAGGGTAGTGCATGATTAGTCGATAGAAAGACAACGCCGGCATACAAACTAATCTCATAAACTGAAAAAGGAGGGAAAATGAGACATCGTCATATTCACGCAAGATCGGATGAGTGGATACATATTCACAGAGATGATAATTAAGGGTGTTTGGGCATAATCATAGTTCTGGTCGTACTCATCTTCCTGTTCAAGGGTTGTTAAACATAATAGTAACATAACGAAAGGAACGACATAATGTTTGAGAACGTGAGGATAACGAAGCTTGAAAACGGGGCGTGCGTCGCGACGTCGGAGATGGCGGGGGTGAACAGCTGCTCGGTCTGCTTCTCCATGCCGATGGGCGGCCGCCGCGAGAAGGCGGCCGAGGCGGGGTGGAGCCATTTCGCCGAGCACATGGCGTTCAAGGGGACGGCGAAGTATCCGACAAGTGCAGCCATCAACCGCGCGCTCGACAGGATCGGCGGACTCCACAACGCGGACACGGCTACCCTCAGGACCCTTTTCCACACGCGCGTGCCCGCCATGTGGACGGCGAAGGCGGTCGATATCCTCGGAGATATGGTCGCGAATCCCGTTTTCCCTTCGGCGGAGATTGCACCGGAGCGCAAGGTGATCCTTGAGGAGTTCAAGATGCTCCACGACGATCCGGCGCTGAGGATAGCCTTGATCTCCAATGCCGCGTTGTGGCCGGGGCATCCGCTCGGACTTCCGATCATCGGAAACGAGGAATCGCTTTCGCACATTACCGCGGAGGCGCTTCGTGATTTCCACCGCAGGCACTATACTGCAAAGGGCGCGATGTTCGTCGCGGCCGGCAAGCTTAACCACGATCAGATCGTTGACATGGTACGTCCTGTGTTGCTGGCGCTCCATGGCGGATCCGAGACGTCGTTCCGCCCGGCCTCGCGCTGCCGCCCGGTCAATCCGCTTGTGTTCGAGTGCCGGGATGTGAAACAGGCCCATCTTCTGATTTCGTTCCGCGCGCCGCGCGGTGCGGACGGGCAGCGCGTCCGCATGCAGATGCTCGCCGATATTCTTGGCGGCGGCATGGGTTCGCGTCTCTTCCGGGCAGTCCGCGATAAGCATAGCCTCGCCTATTCGATAGGGGCCAGAGGAGGCTTGGCGGTCGACTTCGCGAAGATTTCCATCGGGGCCGAGGTGGATGCCGCACGCATAGAGAAAGCCGTGTCCTTGTGCGGTCGGGAAATCCGGAAGCTTGCGGATAAACCGGTCGGGCGGCGCGAACTGGATGACGTCAAGAATAAGTTCATAAACTGTGCACTCCTTGTCGGTGAGGACTCGGAAGTGCAGCAGGAACTGCTGGAGTCTTCCGTAGGAACACTTGGACGAGTGGAGACGACGGCTCAGGAGATAGCAGGCTACGAGTCGGTAATGGCTGAGGAAGTCCAGTCCCTTGCGTCTGAGATCTTCCGCCCGGAGAACTGCTCACTTGCGCTTATTCTTCCGAAAGACTGCAAGGCGTCGCCGGAGAAGCTCCGCGAGGCGCTGCTCAACGGATAGCACGGCGGGACGAATATCTTCGGATATCCCTCATTGAGTTTTAATTAGGCGTGAATGCAATAATTTCAATGTCAAAACTAGGAAAAGGTCAAAACATGAAGAATACCATAAACAAGAATGACGAAATGCAGGTTTGTGAGCGTGTTGCGAATGCAGCGGCGCTTACTGGTATCGGGGCTGCGGCAACGGGAGCGACTGCTGCCGCCGTCGGGGTGGCTACGACCGTCACTACGGCTGGCGTGAGCGGTGCCGCAATTGCGGGAACCGGCGCAACGATCGGTGGCATAATCGGCGGCGTCGGAGGAGCTGTCGTTGGCTCGGGTGTTGGCATCGCGACAGGCGGAACGGCCATTGCGGGAACTGTGCCACTGGCGATAGGCGGCGCTGCGGGTGGTGCGACTATTGGCGGTACGATTGCGACAACGGTTGCGGGATGGATTGGAGTGCCTATTGCTACGACTACCACGGTGGTCACGGCACCGGTTTGGGCGATTCCGCTTGCTGTCGCAGGTGGTGTTGCCGCAGTCGGTGCGATCGGGTACAGGATCTTTCGCCGTAAAAGGAACGCAATGGCGGCAGAAGAACAACTCGGATAGTAGCATCAATTTGGGTGTTGAAACTTAACTTGAAAATCAGAAAGGAACGTAGAAATGTTCGAAAACGTTAAGATCACGAAGCTTGAAAACGGGGCGCGCGTCGCGACGTCGGAGATGGCGGGGGTGAACAGCTGTTCGGTCTGCTTCTCCATGCCGATGGGCAGCCGCCGCGAGAAGGCGGCCGAGGCGGGGTGGAGCCATTTCGCCGAGCACATGGCGTTCAAGGGGACGGCGAAGTATCCGACAAGCGCAGCCATCAACCGCGCGCTCGACAGAATCGGCGGATACCATAACGCGGGGACGACTAACCTCAGGACCTCGTTCCACACGCGCGTGCCCGCCATGTGGACGGCGAAGGCTGTCGACGTTCTCGGGGATATGGTCGCGAATCCCGCTTTCCCGGCTGCGGAGATCGAGCCGGAGCGCAAGGTGGTCCTTGAGGAGATCAAGATGCTCAATGACGATCCGTCGCGGAGGATCGGTTTGCTCGCTAAAGCCGCGTTTTGGCCGGGGCATCCGCTCGGACTTCCGATCATCGGGAATGAGGAGTCCCTTTCGCACATTACCGCGGCGGCGCTTCGTGATTTCCACGGCAGGCACTATACTGCAAAGGACGCGATGTTCGTTGCGGCCGGCAAGCTTAACCACGATCAAATCGTTGACATGGTGCGTCCTGTGCTGCTGTCGCTCCCTGGCGGATCCGAGACGTCGTTCCGCCCGGCCTCGCGCTGCCGACCGGTCAATCCGCTTGTGTTCGAGTACCGGGATGTGAAACAGGCCCATCTTCGGATTTCGTTCCGCGCGCCGCGCGCAGCGGACGGACGGCGCGCCCGCATGCTGATGCTTGCCGATATTCTTGGCGGCGGCATGGGTTCGCGTCTCTTCCGGACAGTCCGCAATAAGCATAGCCTTGCCTATTCGATATTGGCCAGTGCAGACTTGGCGGTCGACTTCGCGAAGATTTATGTCGCGGCCGAGGTCGATGCGGCACGCATCGAGAAGGCCGTATCCTTGTGCGGTAGGGAAATGCGAAAGCTTGCGGATAAACCGGTCGGGCGTCGCGAGCTGGATGACGTCAAGAATATGCGTATAAACGGTGCGCTGCTTCTTGGGGAGGATTCTGGAGTGCAGCAGACGCTGCTGGAGTATTTCCTAGAAACACTTGGACGTGTGGAGACGACGGCGCAGGAGATAGCAGGCTACGAGTCGGTAACGGCTGAGGAAGTCCAGTCCCTCGCGTCCGAAATCTTCCGCCCGGAGAACTGCTCCCTTGCGCTTATTCTTCCGAAAGACTGCAAGGCGTCGCCGGAGAAGCTCCGAGAGGCGCTTGTCAACGGGTAGGTGGAAAGGGCGGAAATCTTCGGATATCCGCCTTTGAGTTTTCCGCGGGCATTTATGCGATAATTTCGATGTCAAAAACAAAAAAGAAACAAAACAAGAGAAAGGTAGAGCCATGAAGAAAGCATTAGCAGTAGTCATGATGATCGTCGGGGCGGCGGTATGGGGTTCTCCCGCATCGCTTGTGGTTAAGGCTGCCGAAAAGGCGGCGGGGAAGTCCGTCGCGAAGACCGGTGCGAAGAAGGCGGGCACGGCCGCGGCTGCGCATGCGGGGGGCTGGATGTTGGCTGAGGCGTCGCCGGCGCTTCTCGCCGCCCAGTCAGAGAGGGCGAGCGCACGCGCGGTTGCGAAGTCGACGGGCAAGACGCTCGGGAAGGTCGCGACACCGAAGAACATCCTGGCCGCAGGCGGCGCTACGGCGGCAGTGGTGGCAGCGCATGAAGTCTCCGACGGCGTCCAGTCGATTGGCGAGGGCGTCGGGAAGGCGATGGAGGAGAATCCGGATCTTGCGCCGAAGGTCACAGACTCTCTCTTTTCGGCGTTGAAGTGGCTCGTGATTCCGATCGGCGCATTGCTTGCCGCGATCCTCGCATGGTTCCTCTGGCCGTTTGTCAAGATTGTCCGCGCTGCGGCCGACCTGGTTTCGGCAAAGTGCGCGAGGCGACTTGCGAAGAAGGCCGAGGAGGATGCAATCACCGGACAGGCTGCCGCGCAGGAAGTTGTCCCGGGGCAGACTGTCGCCGCGAAGCCAGGGCGGGTGAACCTTTACATGCTCACGATGATCGCTGGGTTTTTGGTGCTGTCCATCGTCGGAGTCTGGCACATGGCGTCGGGCAGGTCCGGCAACGGCATTGATGCCGCGGGTTTGTTTGAAGGTGCTGATGGCGACAACGGACGCGTCGAGAGGCTTGCGTCGGAGATCAAGAGGCTTCGCGCCGACTATGTTGCGGAACTCGACCGTGCGCAGGATGAGTTCAACTCGTCCGTCGAGTCTGTCGCTCGTTTGCGCTTCGGCCAGGTCGAGAGCATGGTGCCGTCCGTAGCGGACAGGTTCGGAACGCTGTCGCGCTGCGCCGGGCTTGTCAAGTGCCTGGCCGTTGACAAGGTTAAGGGCGGCAACTCCACAGAGGACATGGTGAACGAGGAGCTCGAGAAGGATTTCTACGTCGCCCTGTATGCGGCGAGGGACGCCGTTGGGGAGTGCGTGAAGGCGTATGCGGCGCGGATGGAGAATGCCCGCAGTAGGTACGGTTTGGCCCTGAAGGGGCTCGGGACCACCGAGGAGTTTGCGGACGACGCGCGGTACAATGCCGTTCTGGCCGCGGCCTCGCAGAAGATCGAAGTCTCAAAGGCGGAGCTTCGCTCGGGGCAGAACGCTGCGGCGATTTCGGCGGCGGTCGAGCTGATCTTCATACGTCAGACCGTTTCCATGGTGGCTAAGGTGCTGGGGAAGATAGCGGCCCGCGAGGCTGGTGCGGCATTGGCCGGAGCCGGTGCTGCGGCTGCAGATGGACCGTTTCCCATAGGCGATGTAATCGGCGGCATCGTATTCCTTGGAAGCACTGCGTTGTCTGGGTGGGAAGTGTACAAGGCGACAAAGGTCCTTCCCGCTGAGCTGAGCGAATCGATGCGCGATGCCGTCGAGTCCAGCAGGAGGCAGTGCCTCGCCGATGCGAAGGCTGCGGGCAGGCGTCTGCGCTCCGCGTATCTCGTGGCGGCCCGGTAGACTATGCGCAGGACCTCCCGCGTCCCGGGCGGGAGTTGGCAACGAATGCGGCTGCGGGGCCGTGCGAATAAGGAATGAAAAGATGAAGAGCAGAAAGAGAATGATAGACGGAGTCGAGTATAATGTCACAAGTGGATTTGAGAGCGTCGAGAAGGGGTGGTACGATGTCAAGATAGGCGTGTGGGCGTCGGATGTGCATGTTTTCGTTGGAAGCGTGGAAGAGATGCAGGTAAGCGCGAGAGAGAAGTTCAAGGACAAGGCGCAGGTCGTCGCAATGCTTGAGTCCTGGGGAACGCGTGACTGCGGAGAGGCCTACGGCGGAATGAATTCCTGCGGCAGCGACTACGTCATCAGACTTTCGAAATATTGCCCGTGCAACATGGGTCACATGCTTACGCTTGTTCATGAAGGACTGCATGCCGCTCAGCGCATGCTCAGCGATCTCGGCGCCGAAGTGAATCCGACCGGAAGCGAAACTCTGGCCTATACCCATGTGAATATTGTCGGCAAGATAATGCACAAGTTCTGCGAATCTGTGCGGAATAAATCAAAGGGAAAAGGTAGGAGCTGATGTGCTGCGAAACGTGTTAGATTTATTCGAGAGGATCAAAACCGTGTAGCTTAAAGAAAGGGGAATTAAAATGGAATGGTTGCGTATTTCAGTGGTTGTGGCTGCCGTCGCCGTGTGCGCGAACATAGCGGAGGCGCAGTGGGCTTTTCAGCCGCAGAACCAGGGGGCGAACGCGGCTGGAAGGGGCGGCACGACGGGTGGAACAACGTACTTCTAGAATGCGAATGGCTCCGCTGCCGGAACCGCCACGAAGATAGGCAAATAGGTTCGCGGCGGAGGTGTTTTCGGCGAGTGCAAGGCCTGGCTCGTTATGAGAGGATGATGTCAAAAGGTCTGCGTTTTCACTAACCTTTTGACATTGGTGGGCGGGGATGCGGCGGGCGGAGCGGGACGCTCCACCTCCTTGGGGCGGAGTGGAGCGTTCTGCGGGAACCACAGCCGGGAGGGCCTCGAAGCATATTAACGCGAGGTGAAAATGCATGCGTTTCGCTTTGACCACTCTGCGTCTAATGATGTATAATGTCAGGCATGGACAATTGCAGAACTATGCTTGTGGCGACTGGCGCCATC
>JAEEGL012572438.1_pt1 | contig 13079 bp, 11 predicted proteins | sample 9134231 | NCBI WGS metagenome assembly JAEEGL01 (sample SAMN16246548, study PRJNA631951) | gut metagenome | biome: gut microbiome; feature: rumen; material: fiber-attached | host: Bos | place: Iran: Karaj | collected 2018-10 | reverse complement strand
GGTCTGGTAGACATGCGCCATTTCACGGGCGGTCTGAGCCTTTACATCGACTTGTTCTGACGAGTATCTATAACAACAACGTCCGGACTCCTTTGCAGAAGGGGATGTCCGGACGTTTGGTGTTTCAGATTGTTGAAGCCCTTAATATGCGTGGTCGTCAATGATATCTTGTTTGTCAATCTTCTTCTTGTCTATGGCACGCCAAGCATAGACGATATAAGCCAGGACGAAGGGAACCAGCAGCGATACGTAGAACATGGTGCGCAAGGTGAACTCACTGCTGCACGAGTTGACCATCGTCAGAGACGACTGCAGATCGGCCGTAGATGGATAGTAGGCGGTATGGTTCCATGCAGAGCAGAGTAGCAGGCATAGGACGGTAATCACGGTGCCAATGCCTGCAAACCAGATACCATTGTTGTTGTTTTTCTTGAAAATGGTAATTCCTATCCCCCAGAGCACACTGACGACACCAAGCAGGAAGAACAGCGTTACGACAGGCATGTCGATGAAGTTGTGCAAGTATTTGTAGGGCTCTATGAAGATGACGCCCTCGTCGTTGTAGGCATAGCCGTCTTTCAGTAGCAGGTGAACAAGATAGGCAACGAAGAGGATCAGGAAGGGAATGGCTGCACCGATGAGACGTACGCTGCCACGACTGCGTATGTCCTCGTCGTTGACATTATTCATCACGTAAAGGATACCCAAAACGCGTGCCAGAAACATGACGGCCAGTCCGAATACTAGAACCCAGGGGTTCAGCAGGGCATCGAGTCCGTGAGAGGCGTTGGCCCAGTGCGAGATGACGGGTGTGTACGATTCTGCATCGACCAGGTTTTCCTTGACGACGATGAAGTTGCTGCCCTCGAAGAAGGTTGCTACAGCTCCGCCCAGCAGTAGCGGTCCGAGAATGCCGTTGAGTATCAAGCACCATTGGAAAGTCTGCGGACCCAGGAAATTGCCGAGCTTGTTCTGGAATTCGTAGCTGACGGCCTGAAGCACAAAGGTAAACAGGATAATCATCCACAGCCAGTAGGCTCCTCCAAAGCTGGTAGAGTAGAAGAGGGGATACGATGCGAAGAATGCACCACCGAAGGTGACCAGTGTGGTGAACGTGAACTCCCACTTGCGGCCTGTCGAGTTGAGCACCATTCGTTTACCCTCCTCCGTCCATCCCAGTGAGCGGATGCACGAGTTGGCTCCCTGGACGAAGAGCAGGAAAACCAGTATTGCGCCCAATAGGGCAACGACGAAGCACCAGTAGTGCTGTAAGAAACTATAGGTAATCATATCATTGACAATTTTCAATTCTCATTTTTCAATTTTCATTTATCACTATACTCCGGTCCTTTCTTGATTTGCTTGAGCAGAATGCTTATTTCAACACCGAGCATCAGTGTGAAGAGGAACAAGAAGAGGAAGAACGTCAGTGCTACGCTGGCACCGTTGATGTCGCTGACAGCTACCCATGTCGGGAGCATGTCCTGGATAGTCCAGGGTTGTCGCCCGAACTCAGCTACCAGCCAGCCGCTTTCAGAAGCGATATAGGCCAACGGAACGAGTGCTATGGCAAACCAATAGTGCCATGCCGGCAGACCTGTGATGTCGTGGACGTCGGCCTCTGTTTCGGGTATGATGCCAAATGCAGCCAGCAGTCGTCGTGTCGTCACTGATATCAGCGGTATCCTGAACGACATGATGACCATGACCAGGAAATAGACAATGAACAGGCAACCCAGTCCTACCATGATGCGGAACGCCCAGAAGTTGACGGGAACATAGGGAACGATGTCCTTCTTGTCCTTCACGTAGCCATAGCCGAAGTAAGGCATGTTTTCCTTGAGCGATGCGAGCAGCGGGGAGAGTTCTGCCTCGTCGGCACCTTCCTTCTTGGCTTTCCTATAGGCTGCCAGTGCTGTGATGGCTTCCTTGCCGCGCGTTATCTTCTCGTCGACCGATGGTTCTGTAGTGCCGTCGGGGCGAGTGTATCCCTTCATGATATCGTTAATGCCTGGTACGAAGCCGTGCGGGTCGTTTGTGGCCATGATGCTAAGCGCAAAAGGCATGTCCAGTTTCAACGGTGCCGATTCAAGGTTCTGGTAGTCAGGTTGGCAGAACGGATTAACCCATGCTACGGCAGTCAGTCCCTGGTCGGTACCTCCGTTATAGAGAGCCTCCATAGCAGCCAGTTTCATAGGTTGGTACTTGGCCACCTGCTGTCCGCTGATGTGACCAGTGAAGCCTGCCCCCAGTGCGGCAACAAGTCCTACGATGGCAGCAATCTTGATGCTTTCCTTGGCCAGTCTGACGTCGCGGCGCTTCATGAGATACCAGCAAGAAACGGCCATGACGAAGACGGCACCGACAATCCATGCGGAAATGACCGTATGGCAGAACTTGCCGATAGCGAACGGTGACAGTGCCACGTCCAGGAAGCTGACCATCTCGTTACGCATGGTGTCGGCATTGAACTCGCAGCCCACAGGATACTGCATCCATGCATTAGCAACCAGAATCCACCATGCCGAGATGGTTGCTCCCAGTCCTGTCAGCCAGGTTGATGCCAAGTGGAAGCCTGGAGAAACTTTCTTCCATCCGAAGAACATGACTGCAACAAAGGTCGATTCCATAAAGAAGGCTACGATGCCCTCAATGGCCAGCGGTGCACCGAAGATGTCTCCTACGAACCATGAGTAGTTTGACCAGTTGGTGCCAAACTCAAACTCGAGAATAATGCCCGTAGCCACACCCATGGCAAAGTTGATGCCGAAGAGTTTTTGCCAGAACTTGGCCGTGTCGAGCCAGAAAGTGTCGTCAGGCCTGCCTGAGAAAGTCTTGCATTTGGAGTACCACATGGTCTCGCAGATGCCCATAATGACTGCCAGTCCCAGCGTCAGCGGGACGAAAAGCCAGTGATAGATTGCTGTGAGCGCAAATTGTGCCCTTGCCCAGTTAATGGAGCCAGCGTCGATGTTTAGAAATAAGTCAGTCATAAAAATGTATTTTTGAGTTTTAGGTTCTGAGCTTGTCGGGTTGGGGGCTTCCCTCATTCTGACCGTTGAATCATTTCCGATGCCACATATTCAGGTTCTTCTCCCTTGTCAGCATGCTCACCGATAAAGTTTGGAAAGAAGAAAACCTTCAAGATGGCAAAGATGATGAATAGCTTAATCAGAATGATAGCCCATAGCGTCTTGCCAAGGCGCATATTACGGAATCCGTCATAGTAGAGGTCGAAGACGCGGTAGAGGAATCCGGTTCTCTTCATAGACTCTTTTGTCTTAACGTTAATATTGCTGCAAATATAGTAAAAAAAATCAAAACAGCAAATTTTTCTTTGGTATTTCGTAGAAAAAACATAACTTTGCACGAAATTTTTCAATAAACTTTATTGTCAGATTAACTGATTATGAGCAAAAAGATTTTTGTCGGTGTTGTTATACTTCTGCTGGCAGGCATTGCGTTCTTGGGCTATAGCCTCTTGCAGGAAAAACAAGCTAACAAGGACATGCAGGAGCTGGCCGCACTTGACAAGCAGGAGATGGAAAAGGAATACCAGAATTTCGCAGCCCAGTATAGCGAGATGAAAACCTACATCAAGAACGATTCTCTTGTGGAGCAGTTGACAGCTGAACAAGAACGGACTCAGAAACTCTTAGAGGAACTCAAACGCACACACGCCAGCGATGCTGCCGAGATAACCCGACTGAAAAAGGAACTTGCTACGGTACGTGCCGTGCTGCGCTCCTATGTCATCCAGATTGACTCGCTGAACCGCCTGAACCAGAACCTGATGGACGAGAACGACCGTGTTCGCTCAGAACTGGAGCAGAGCAACCAGCAGAACCAGACACTTTCCTCCGAGAAGGCTTCACTGTCCGAAAAAGTGGCTATCGCCGCACAGCTCGATGCCACGAATATTACGCTCTTGCCGCTAAATAAGAAGGGTAAGGCGGAAAAGTACATGAAGAGTGCCAAGACGGTGGCCGTCTCATTCACCATCACCAAAAATGTCACAGCTTCCAACGGTGTGCGCTCTGTGTATGTGCGCCTGATGACCCCAGAGGGTGAGGTGCTTGATGGCGGAGGAACGTTCACGTATGCCGGTAAACAGCTGGCATGGTCTATGAAGAAAGACATTGAGTACACTGGCGAGGAAATTGCCGAGACACTCTATTGGACTGTTGGTGAGTACCTTGGAGGCGGTCAGTACAACGTCAGCATTTTCTGTGACGGTCAGGCTATAGGATCGAAGAATTTTACATTTAACAAATGATATTACGCATGAGAAACAGAGTCATAGGAATCTTCTTGCTGACAGCGGGCTTAGCTCAGACGGCAACTGCTCAGCAGTTGCTCTCTCTTGACAGTTGCAGGGCAATGGCGTTACGCAACAACAAGCAGATGAGTGTCTCGAGAGTCAAACAGGAGATTGCCGCTAACGTGCGCAAGTCGGCACGAACAAAGTATCTGCCTCACATCAGTGCTTTGGGCGGCTATATGTGGACTAGCAAGGAAATATCCTTGCTCAGCGATGATCAGAAAGCAGTGCTGCCCCATATAGGCGATATTGTTGGCGGCGACATCAGCAATACGCTGACGGAGCGTATGGGACAGATACCTGATGGCGTATGGAACCTGCTGGGTACGATGGGCATCAATCCCGACGCATTGAAACAACAGTTGGGTGGTGACATCGACCATCTTAAGGACATACTTAACCAGGGTGGGCAAGGCATAGTAAATGCCCTGCATACCGACACGCGTAACGTGTTTGCAGGCTCCATTATGTTGACACAGCCCGTTTTTATGGGTGGTGCCATCATCGCTATGAACAAAATGGCTGACATCGGTGAACAGCTGGCAGCCAACTCTACCGAGGCCAGGCGCCAACTTACCCTGTATCAGATAGACCAGGCCTATTGGCAAGTCGTTTCGCTGCGCCATAAGCAGAAGCTGGCCGAAGGCTATCTTCAGCTGGTCAAGAAGCTGGACGATGATGTACAGAAAATGATTCGCGAGGGTGTGGCTACCCGTTCTGAGGGACTCAGCGTCGCTGTCAAAGTCAACGAGGCCGAGATGACACTTACCAAGGTCAACGACGGCCTGGTGCTTTCGAAGATGCTGCTCTGTCAGCTTTGCGGCATTCCTGTCAACGAGCAAGTGACGCTGGCCGATGAGAACTGCGAAGACCTTGGCGGTATGGCTGTAGAGTCAAGTCAGGTCGATATGGAACAGGTTGCCGATAACCGTCCTGAGCTTCGTCAGTTGCAGAACATGGTCGACATGAGTCGTCAATTTACCAATATCCTCAAGGCTGGCAATCTGCCCATGGTGGCGCTGACTGGCGGGTATATGGTGTCCAACCCCAATCTTTTCAACAGCTTCGAACGCAAGTTCGCAGGAGTGTGGAATGTCGGTGTAATGGTGCGCGTACCCATTTGGAACTGGGGCGATGTAGCTTACAAGATTCGTGCCTCGAAGGGAGCTACGGCTATTGCCAATCTGGAGTTGCAGGAGGCCCGCGAGAAAATTGAGCTACAGGTCAACCAGAGTGTTTTCCGCGTTGATGAGGCTAACAAGAAACTGGCTATGGCAAAAGCCAGTACCCAGAAGGCCGACGAGAACCTGCGTACTGCTAACTTGGGATTCCGCGAGGGTGTCATTTCTACAACCACAGTCATGGAAGCTCAGACGGCTTGGCTGCAGGCGCAGTCCCAGAAGATTGATGCCGAGATAGATGTCAAACTCAGCCAGGTCAACTTGCAGAAAGCCCTGGGAACATTGGATAATAATTAAAATAATATAAAGCTATGAGTGCTAAATCACAACATAACAACATTTTGTATGCAATCCTCGGATTTGCAGCAGCAGTGGCCATTGTGGCCTTGATAGGATTCTTTGCCTTGGGGCGTGACCCGGAGCTGATACAGGGACAGGTCGAAGTGAGTGAATATCGTGTGTCGAGTAAGGTGCCAGGACGCATTCTGGAAATCCGGGTTAAGGAAGGCGATTTCGTCAAAGTTGGCGATACCCTGGCCATTCTTGATGCTCCAGAGGTGCGTGCCAAGATGGAGCAGGCACAGAGTGCCGAGAACGCTGCCGCTGCTCTGGAACTGAAAGCCCGCAACGGTGCTCGTGAGGAACAAATCCGTGGTGCCTTCAACGTGCTACAACAGGCCAAGGCTGGTCTCGAGATTGCCAAGAAGTCCTATCAGCGCATTCAGCGCCTTTACGACGAGGGTGTTGTCAGTGCCCAGAAGCGCGACGAGGTCTATGCCAATTTCAAGGCTATGGAGGCTCAGTGCAAGGCTGCCGAGAGTCAGTACGATATGGCTCGTAACGGTGCACGTCAAGAGGACAAACTGGCAGCTGCTGCTCAGGTAGGGCGTGCCAAGGGTGCTGTCCAGGAAGTCAATTCGTACATTCACGAGACCGTACAGATAGCTCAGATGGAAGGCGAGGTAACTGACATTTTCCCCAAGGTTGGCGAACTGGTAGGTACGGGTTCTCCCATTATGAGTGTTGCTGTTATGAGTGACCTTTGGGGTACTTTCAATGTCCGTGAGGATCAGCTCAACGGCATGGAGGTCGGCAAGACCTTCAAGGCTTTCGTTCCTGCCTTCAACAAGGAGATTGAGATGAAGGTCTACTACCTGAAGGACATGGGCTCGTACGCCGTCTGGAAGGCAACCAAGGCCAATGGCGAATATGACCTGAAGACTTTTGAGGTCAAAGCTCGTCCTACCGAGGCGTTCGAAGGACTGCGTCCAGGTATGTCGCTCATCATCAAATAAAATGTAAATCAGAAATTCTTTCTTGTTTTTCATTTCTGATTCGTTAGAGAGGTCATGAGGACGCTTAGGCAGATATGCGATATCATGTTGCGGGAATTGTGGATTCTGCGCCAGAACCACATTTATCGCTTCTGCATGGTGCTGTTTCCTATCCTGGTGATATTTTTCTTCACCTCCATCTTGGACGACGGCCTGCCTACCAATCTGCCTGTTGCGGTGGTCGACCTCGACAATACTACGACATCCCGTTCGCTGACACGTCGTCTCGACGGTTTCGAGATGTCGAAGGTCGTAGCCCGCTATCCCAGTGTCACCGAAGCCCGTCGGGCTATTCAGCGGGGAGAAATTTACGGTTTCCTCTACATTCCAAAGGGTACTACTGAAAAGCTGCTGGCCAGCCGTCAGCCCAACATATCCTACTATTATTCGAATACCACGTTGGCGGCAGGTTCCATGGTGATGAAAGACATGAAGACCATCTCCTCGCTCGGCTCTGCCGCCGTGGGGCAGGCCACCCTGAGAGCCAAGGGGGTCACGCCTGAGATGACACAGGCGCTGTTACAGCCCATCAAGGTAGAACTGCACCAGATAGCCAACCCATGGAGCAGTTACAACGTCTACCTCACCACCGTCATGGTGCCGGGACTCATCATGCTTTTCATTTTCCTCATCTCCACTTATTCGTTGGGTACTGAGCTGAAGTTCAACACTTCGAAGCCCTGGCTCCAAATGGCCGACGATAGGATTGCCGTAGCCCTGCTGGGCAAGTTCCTGCCGCAGACTATCATCTGGCTCGCCATAGTCTTCGGCTACCAGTACTATATATTCTTCCACCTGCATTTCCCCCATATCGGTAGTCCATGGATGTTAGTGCTCCTCGGACTTATGCAGGTTCTGGCTTCTCAGGGTTTCGGCATCTTTGCCTTCGGGCTCATGCCCTCGCTTCGTATGTCGATGAGTATCTCGTCGCTTTGGGCCGTGCTAAGCATCTCCATGGCTGGTTCTGCATTCCCTATCATGGGAATGGACGCGCCTTTGCAGTCGCTGTCGTGGCTGTTCCCGTTGCGCCACTATTGGATGGTGTACCAGACATGTGTCTTTAACGGCTATCCCCTCGTAGAGTCATGGTTCCACTTTGCTGCCTTGGTTGCATTTATGCTGCTGCCGTGGCTTGTTGTCAAGAAGATTAAGAATGCTATGCTGACCTATGTCTATATTCCATAATATATACCAAGGAATTCAGGACACCTGCTACATTTGGAGCAGGGAGATGCTGCGGCTCGTTAAGGACGAGGGTGTCATTATCTTTTTCGTCGTGGTGCCGTTGGTCTATCCGTTGTTATACTCATGGATCTATAATAACGAGGTGGTGCGCGAGGTGCCGGTCTGCGTCGTCGACCAATCCCACTCGCAGCTTTCGCGGCAGTTCATCCGTAGTTGCGATGCCTCGCCCGACGTACATGTCAAGTACTATGCACAAGACCTCGATGAAGCCCGTTCGCTCGTCAGCCGGCAGTTGGTCAAAGGCATCTACCTCATTCCGTCTACCTTTGAGTCCGACACATACGGACTACGTCAAGGCACTGTAAGTGTCTATTGTGATATGAGCCTCATGCTTGCCTACAAGGCTATATTCCAGACTGCCCAGACTGTTACCATGGAGATGGGGAGCCAGATTACCACCAAGTTGGGAGGTCACTATACTCACCGCGAAGAGGTCATTGCTGCACGTCCGCTTGATTACAAAGACGTGCCCATCTTCAATCCTGCCGGAGGTTACGGTTCGTCAATCCTGCCAGCTGTACTCATGCTGATATTACAGCAGACGCTTGTTCTTGGCATCGGACTCTCTGCCGGTACTGCCCGCGACGAGAACCCCTACCGTAGTCTCATACCCCTTGGGGATGTACGCTATCAGAATACTCTTTCCATTGTCCTGGGCAAGTCCCTCTGCTATTTGATGGTGTTCATGGTGATGGGTGCTTGGCTTGCTGTCGGAGTACCCAGCTTGTTCCATTTCCCGCAATTGGCAACATGGCAATCACTTGTCAAGCTGATGCTGCCCTATACGCTGGCATGCATTTTCTTCGGCATGGTGGTATCGTGTATGGTGAAGTACCGTGAGAACGTCATGCTTCTTGTTGTATTCATCAGCGTACCCCTGTTGTTCCTTATCGGTGTTTCGTGGCCGCAGTCTAACATCCCCAGCTACTGGCAAGGTGTTTCGTGGCTCTTCCCCAGTACGTTCGGTGCACGAGCCTATATCCGGCTTAATACCATGGGGGCCGATTTTCAAGATGTGCTTCACGAGTGCTATATACTCTGGATACAGGCCCTCTGCTATTTCGGCCTCGCCCTGTGCGTCTACCGCTTCCAGTTTACCCAGGCCCGCAGCTCTGCTATGGAGCGCCTGCACTTCCTCCGTCGCAACCGCAAATCTCGCGAGGAATCAAATAAGTGAAGTAGTTTTTTCTACACTATTTTGACTTTTTTCCCGTATTATTTGCGATTTCACGTCGAAAGTAGTACCTTTGCAGCAGTTTTGTGTGTTAGTAGATAGTGGTAAGAATAGAAAATAACGTTATATGATGAAAGAAAAGACAATTATTGCTGTCGCAGCCTTCTGTTGCCTCATGGTTTCATGTATCAAGGATGAGGCTCCGAACAAGGAGTGCGACATTGAGAGTGCCTGGATAGAAGGTGAGGAGTATGCAGAGTATTTTTATCAGCCAACAGAGATGCGCAAAGATAACATCAGTTCGGCAGAAACAAACATTGTGTTTACGGTGCGCTCGATGTTATCGCTGCCGAAACAGATTCCTGTGAGCTTTAAGATTACCACCGGTGCAACCATCGAACCGGCAAGTGGTTCTATGCAGGACTTCACGAAAGGTCCTGTAACCTACACCGTCACCTCTGAGGATAGACAATGGACGCGTACATATAGCGTGATTTTCCGGGAAGCTTCATTACCTTTCGAAAAGTACAGTTTCGAACATGTGGAGACTCAGGCGGTCGGCTCTACAAACCAGATGCACGTATTCTATGAATTGGAAACTGATACTAAGAGTGGAAGTGAAACGGCAGAGCGGAAATACTGCTGGGCTACAGGCAATGCCGGAGCCGCTATTCTAAAATACAAAGCTATGCCCGAAGATTTTCCCACCTATTCAACGCCCAACGGCTATGAGGGCAAGGGAGTTTGTATGAATACCCAATCGACAGGTTATTGGGGAGAGCTGATGGGTAAGCCTATCGCTGCAGGCAACCTGTTCTTAGGAGAATTTAACGTCGATTATGTGATGGTAGATCCTCTGAAAGCCACGCTATTTGGTATCCCTGATCCTCAGGAACCAGTTCGTATTATTGGCTGGTACAAGTATCAACCAGGTGAGAATTTCACCGACAAGGACATGAAAGTTCATCCCGAGCGGAAGGACGAGGCCAGCATCTATGCCGTGTACTATCGCAACGTGGATGAACAAGGAAACAAATACGTACTTGACGGTAATGCCGTTGAAGATCTTGACAAGCTGAAGGATAATCCTCAGGTGTATAAGATAGCACGTGTAGCTTCGTTGCCCGCTACTGATACGTGGACGCAATTCGAGATGTTCTTTGAAGGCAAGGATGCTCCCGATGATATCGTCAAAGCTCTGGGCTTTAACCTGGCACTGGTTTGCTCGTCGAGTAAAAGCGGAGCCCAGTTCGAGGGAGCCATTGGCAGTGTACTCTATGTAGATGAGATAGAAGTGATGTACGAGAAGTAAGAAAAGAAGTAAAATGAAGAAGATTATTATCATCATAATAGGAATGATGCTGACCTTCGGAATGGTCAGCACAGTGAAGGCAGTCACCCTCGACAGCTTGCAACTGAAGGCTCGTGTAGGATATAATATCGGTGGTACAACCCCGATTCCATTGCCCGAGACCATTCGTAGCATCGACAGCTACAGCCTGACACCGTCGTTCATGGTTGGATTTGAAGCCATGCTGCCGCTCTGCCAGAAGTGGGGCATTATGGCTGGTCTTCATTTCGAGAACAAAGGCATGAAAGCCAGCGTCACTACCAAGGCATACTATATGGAGGTAGTGAAGGGCGACCAGAGGTTGGAGGGTCTTTTTACGGGTCATGTCGAGCAGAAGATCAAACAGTGGATGCTCACCATTCCTGTGCAGGCGACGTTGCAGGTGAGTCGCAAGGTGATGCTGAAGGGCGGTCCCTACTTGTCAATTCTCTTGAGCAAGGAGTTCAGCGGCATAGCCTCTGACGGTTACCTGCGCCAGGGTGATCCGACGGGCATCAAGATACTGATGGGCGACAAGGAAGGAGAATGGGCTACCTATGAATTCGACGATGACATGCGCAGCGTACAATTTGGTATTGGTGTAGGCGCTGATTGGCAGGTGTACAAGGGCTTGGGTGTGTCTGCTGATTTGAACTGGGGATTGACGGGCGTCTTCCCCGGCGACTTCAAGGCCGTAGAACAGACGCTGTTTCCCATCTATGGCACTATCGGTGTGTTCTATAAGTTTTAGGAAATCATGAATCCCACGAATCGGATTAACATGATACGATGAATAGAAGGTGGATCTACGACTTGGTTGAACCAAGGAGAGATAGTGTTTTCTCCCGAACCTACGATGGTATGATGCTCATAGCAATCATTATGGGTACCATACCTTTGTTGTTCAGGGAACAATACCCTGTTTTCTGGTATTTTGATGTCATTTCCGGTTCATTTTATATAGTGGACTATATCCTTCGTTGGATAACAAGTGATTTCCGTTCCGACAGGCCGAAATGGCAGTCATTCCTGCGCTATCCATTTACTCCCATGGCCATTCTGGACCTCCTGTCCATATTGCCTACCCTCAGAATGCTGGCTCCTGCCTATAAGTTGACGAAGATATCCAGATTGTTCAAGATATTTCGTTTTGTCAAGATTGTATATTACGTTGAGCCCCTGGAGATCTTTATCACAGTTGTCAAGAAACAGCGTCACATGCTGTTTGCCGTGATGTTGCTTGCTTTCTTTGACATCTTCATTACTGCAATCATCATGTTCCAGTCAGAGGAGGAAATAGACCCCGTCACCGGGAAATACATATTCGGGACTTTTTTCGATGCCTTCTATTGGGCTGCATGTACGCTGACGACAGTAGGCTATGGCGATATATGTCCTGTGTCGGAGGTGGGCAGAAGCATCAGTATTATTTCCTCGTTGCTCGGAATAGCCATTATTGCCCTGCCGTCAAGTATCATCACCGCAGGATATATGCATGAGTTGAGTAAACATGTGAAAACAACTGCTAACGATGACGGGGAGAGTGGGAACAGCTCAGAAAGTCCCAATGATGGCTGATGGATGAAGTCTGATGGATGAAGTAGGAAGTGGGAGAAAACAAATAGAGGTGAGAAATTCGTTTCTCACCTCTATCTTTTACGGGATGTCCGTTGCTCGTCTGTCTTAGAAAAGGAAAGATTTTTCGAACCAGTAGCAGACGATACCGGCAAGATAGCCTACAAAGGCTATCCAGGTAATCTTTTTCATGTACCAGCCGAAAGTGATCTTTTCGAGACCCATGACGACGACACCTGCTGCAGAACCGATGATCAGCATGGAACCACCGACACCGGCACAGTAGGCCAGCAGCTGCCAGAAGATGCCGTCAACGGCCATGTCACTACCAGCCTGGACGGGATACATGCCCATGCAGCCTGCTACGAGGGGAACATTGTCGACAATGCTGCTCAGCACACCAATGATGCCCGTGACGAGGTAGTGGTTGCCCTCGAAGGTGGTGTCAAGTCCCTGTCCCAGCATGGTGAGTACTCCGATAGTCTCCAGACAGCCTACGGCCATGAGGATGCCAAGGAAGAAGAGAATGGTGTCCATGTCGATGCGCGACAGCATCTTCGACACGCGCTTCTGTGTACAGGTGTCTTTAGCCGTGTCCTCATTTTCCTGATGGATACGGGTGTAGAAAACCTCGGTCACCGTCCACAGCACACCGAGCACCAGCAGGATGCCTACGAACGGTGGCAGGTGGGTGAGCGTTTTGAAGATGGGAACGAAGATGAGTCCACCGACACCAAGGAAGAAAATAGACTTACGTTGTGCGGCTGACAGACAGTCAGATTCAGCAAGGGAGGTTGTTTCCTCCACTGGTACTAAGTCACCCTTCAGCGATAGCGACAGGATGTAGGCCGGTATGACCATCGACACCAGCGATGGGATGAAAATTTCGGTGATGACGCCGGCAGCTGTAATTACACCT
>JAEEGL011553882.1_pt1 | contig 13079 bp, 11 predicted proteins | sample 9134231 | NCBI WGS metagenome assembly JAEEGL01 (sample SAMN16246548, study PRJNA631951) | gut metagenome | biome: gut microbiome; feature: rumen; material: fiber-attached | host: Bos | place: Iran: Karaj | collected 2018-10 | reverse complement strand
CATTTTTTTCTAATTTTTTCTTCAATTCTTTAGTATTAATCAAATTACCATTATGAGCAACAGCAAGGGTACCTTTAATATAATTTAAAGCAAGTGGCTGAGCATTTTCTTTAATACTTTCTCCCGTTGTTGAATATCTAACATGCCCTATTCCCAAATCACCTGCTAATTTTTCTATTGTTTCTTTATTAAAAACTTGACTTACCAATCCCATATTTTTATAACATGAAATATTTTTTTCATCCATATTAGTATTACTAACAGCTATACCACAACTTTCTTGTCCTCGATGTTGAAGAGCAAGAAGTGCATAATAAATAGTATTACTAACATTATTATTATCAAAATCATATATACCAAAAACACCACAAGCTTCTTTTATCTTTTTATCATTCATATAATACCCCTTTATATTTATAATACTATCAAAGTATACAGCAAGAAAGTATTAATTTCAATATATATTTAAAATTAAAAGACTATAAATTATAGTCCTTTTTTCATCACTTAACTTTAAAAAACTATTCTTTATCCATTTTAATATTATCCATCATTCCTAAATCCATTACATCATATCCTAGTTTTTTTAAAGTATTATATGCTTTATTACTTCTTGTACCACTTTTACAATATACTAAAATTGTTTTTGTTTTATCCAAATTTATTTTTTCATCTATTTCATTATAAGGAATATTAATGGCACCTTTAATATGAGATTCATTATATTCTTCATTTGTTCTTACATCAACAATTAAATAATTATTTTTTTTAATAATATCCTCCAAAGATATTTTTATACCTTTTTCATCACATCCTACAACCATTAAAATTCCCATTGAAATTAATAACACTATTATTACTTTTTTCATATTTCACCACCATTAATTGTAACATAAAAGACTAGTTTTTTACTAGTCTAATTGTTTTTACTTTTAATTTTACTTTTTTTATGAATATTATCAGGAATATCAAAATGCTTAGATGCTGGTTCCATCATTAATTTTGGATTAGCAAATAAAAACTCAATTGCCTTTAATGCTCTACAAAAATAGAAACCATCTGCAATTCTTTCATCAAGAGTTATTCCAATATTCATTATATATTTACCATTTTCTTCTTGTATTTCACCAAAAGTTGCTAAACCTGATGATGTACCCAAATTAGCTAAATTATGATATATTCCAGGTACTTTAAAAGTTCCAAGATTAGATACTATTAAACTACTATAATAAATATTTTCATCAGCAATAGATCCTGGTAAACCAAATACTTTATCCCACCATTTTAATATTCCTACTAAGGATGATCTTAATGGCCTAAATAAATGACCAATTTTATCTATTACATTATTAGCTCCTTCAGTATTTACTTTAGATTTTTTATCTCTTATTTTATTTATACGTGTTTTCAAATTTTCTGATACATCAATTATTGTATCATTTTCTCTAATTGGTAGACATGTCATAAATTCTTCACTTTTATCATTAAATTCGGCTTTAGCTACAAATGCTATTGATACATCATCATGTTCATATAAAGTTCTATTTTGAACAAATCTATTTAGTTTAGGGTATTCATATATCAACTTTCCCATTATATAAACAAAGCCATGAAAAAAAGTTATATCTTCATTCTTTTCTTTTAATTTCTTTATATATTTAACAAATTCCGTTACATCAATATTTGAATTTATAAATACCTCTGATTCACATCTTTTTGGTTTCAAATCAAACAAAATATTTTGCATTCCTGTTACATCTTTTACTTTATGCCCTTTTCTTGCCATATTATACTCCTCCTTTTAACTTAATAAAATATGTTCAAAAATATTATTAACTCTTCATTCTTAATTTTACAATTATTAGTTATAATTTATGTCTATATATAGTATATCATTATCAATTAAATTATCAAAATAATAATGATAATTTCTTATTTTAATAAGATTATTTATTCACAAAAATGTTTATAATATTTTTTTACTTTATTTCTCAATTTTTACTTTAATATTTCCCTTTCCTAAATCAGGCAAATTATCTATATGACCAATTTTAACATAACTATATGATGTATTAAATGATTTATAAAATACAACTAAACAATTATTACCATAAAGCATAACATCACCTATATTTATTCTTTCAGGATTTACTGGCGTTACTGGTAATGTAATATCTAAATATGCATACTTTTCATTACCATTTAATTCTTGCATATCCAATTCTTGAGGTAACACATTAATAAAACTTCTAACAGTTTCATTATCTTCTAATTTAATTTTATATATTTTTTCTTCTATTACTATATTCACAAAACTAATCACCTCATTTGAATCATTATTATTATCTTCCACAACATCATTATATTTTATACTACATCCTGCAATCATTATTAGTAAAATAATTATCAATATGCTAAATATATTTTTTTTATTCATTAGTATTATCCCTTATAAATTTTTCAATCTTATCAAATGGAATCTTATCTTTTTGATCATATAAATCTGTATGAGTTGCACCATGAATAACTAATAATTCTTTATTATCAGTATACTTTGAATCTTTAATCATATTAATATATGCGTCTTTTCCCATATAAAATGAATGAGCTGCATCACCATGGACAATCATTACAGCACTTCTTATTTCCTTTGAATAATGTAATAGTCTTACATTCATCATCGAAGTATTAGTTTGAACTATCCACCCATCATTTGAATTTAAACTTCTTTCATGATATCCTCTTGAAGTTTTATAATAATCATGATAACCTTGTAAAAATTCTGGGGCATCACTTGGTAATGGATCAACTACTCCACCTGCTAATAAATAACTACCATTTTTATAATCTAAATTTCGCTGATTATTTATATTAACTCGTTTATTATATCTTTTTTCTTCACTATCTTGAGAATCATTATATCCATTTCCTGCTACTCTTGACATATCATACATTGTTGATGCAATTGTAACCTTTATTCTAGTATCAATACATGCTGTTTGAAGTGCTATACCACCCCAGCCACATATTCCTATTATTCCAACTTTTTCACTATCAACATTTTCAAGACTAATTAAATAATCCACTGCTGATTGAAAATCTTCAACATTTATATCATATGATGTAATATATCTCGGATATCCCCCTGATTCACCTGTAAATGATGGATCAAAGGCAATAGTTAAAAATCCCCTTGATGCCATTTCCATGGCATATAATCCACTAGATTGCTCTTTAACTGCCCCATAAGGACCACACACTGCTAAAGCTCTTAATTTACCCTTATAATTTTTAGGTTCATACATATCTGCAACTAAAGTTATACCAAAATGATTTTTAAATGTAATCTTTTTATGTTTAACATTTTGATTTAGAGGAAATACTTTATCCCACTTATCCGTAATATTTATTTTTTTCATCATGAATAATCTCACTTTCTAAAATAATTATAACATAAAACATTTTTATTATTTTGTATTTAACATAATTTATAATAACAAAACATCTTAATTTTACAAAAGAAAAAGAAATCATCCATGATTTCTTTTATATATTTTCTTTATTTTTTAACTCTAATTCTATTTCATCAATTATATAACCTGAATTACAATTATTAATTATTAAATTATTAATAAATAAAGTTGCTTTAAAATCTTTAATAGCTTTATTTAAAGCTTCTTTAAGATTATTATTTAGACTTAGTTTTAAATTAGTAATTGGTGTTTTTAATGATAAATTATTATTTGATTTTTCTCCTCTTACCTGACTAATTATATCAATTATAAAATCACCATTTTCAAGTTCTTTATCAAAATTGTTATTTAATGGTTTAATTTCTGTAATATGAATTGATTTCTTATCATGATATAATTCACTATATATATCTTCAGTAATATAAGGAAAATATATGCTAAAATCTTGTAATAATTTATAAAGGAGAATATAAATTGTTTTTTGAGCAGAATATCTAGCTACTATACCAAACTCTTCAGGTCTATATAAACGATGTTTAACAATTTCAATATAATTATCACAAAAATTCCAAAAGAATTTTTCTAGTGTATTTAAAGCAAGTCCAACTTCATAATTATCCAAATAATTAATAAATGAGGTTTCCATTTTTTGATATTTACCTAAAATCCATTTATCAATATATTCGAAGTTTTCAAATTCACTATCTTGATAATCATTTAAATGCATTTCAATAAATTTTGAAACATTCCAAATTTTATTAATAAGTTTTTTCCCTCTTAATAAGGTCTCATCACTAAATACTATATCTGTTCCAAGTCTCCCTGTCCCAGCCCAATATCTTAATACATCGGCAGAATATTCACTAATAAGATCCATTGGTTCAACTTTACTATTACCTTTAGATTTACTAATTTTTTCACCTTTCTTAGCCATAACAAAACCTGATATCATTACATTATCCCATGGTCTTGCATTAAAATGATAAAAACTCTTAACTATTGTATAAAAATCCCATGTTCTAATTATTTCAGAAGCATTTGTTCTCAAACTCATTGGTTTTAAATAAGATTCCAAATTATTATCTTCACCATATTTCATATTAATAAGTGGAGTTACTGATGATGTTGCCCACGTATCCATTACATCTGTTTCAGGAATAAATTCCCTACAATCACATTTTGGACATTTATTTATTTTAGGTTTATCTATTAGTGGATTAACTGGTAACTCATTATCTTTGGCAAAAATGGGTTCACCACATTTTTTACAATACCAAACTGGAAATGGTACACCAAAGTATCTCTGTCTTGAAATACACCAATCCCATAAAATATTTAAAACCCATTCATTATATCTATTATGCATATGAGTTGGATACCATTTAATTTCATTACCAATTCTAATGAAATCTTCCTTATGATTCATAATATCAATAAACCATTGTTTCATAACTGAATATTCTACTTCACTACCACATCTTTCATGTATTGATACTTCATGCTCTAATTCTTCAATTTTAACTACATATCCACCAGCTTTTAAATCATCCATAATTTTTTTTCTTGCTTCTTTAATTTTCATTCCACCATATTTTGAAACCGAATTAATAATTTTACCATCATCAGTAAAAATATATTTAAGTGGTAAATGATACTTTTTCCACCATTCAATATCAGTTTGGTCACCAAATGTACAACACATAACTATTCCTGTACCTTTTTGAGTATCGACTTTTTCATCAGACATAATAGGAACATCTATATTTATTATAGGAATATGAGCTGTTTTACCAATCAAATGATTATGAAGTTTATCATTAGGATTTATAAATACACATACAATAGCTGGTAGTAATTCTGGTCTTGTTGTAGCAATAATAAACTCTTCATTTTCTTCTTTAGTCATAAATTTAATATAATTAAAAGTTGTTTTAATAGTTTTAGTTTCAAGTTCTGCTTGCGCTATTGAAGTTAAACATTCATTACACCATAATGCTGGACTTTCTTTATGATAACAATATCCTTTATTAATTAAATCTAAAAATGACTTTTGACTTATTTTAGTAGTTGTGGGACTAACTGTTTTATAACAATACTTCCAATCAGTACTTACCCCCATTCTACTAAATAATTCTTTAAATTCATTTTCATATTTATCTGTTGTTTCATAGCATAATTTAGTAAAAGATTCCCTTCCTATTTCATGAGCTTTTTTTTCTTGTTCTTTTTCAACTAGTCTTTCTGATGGTAATCCATTATCATCAAATCCAAAGGGATAAAAAACATTATATCCTCTTAATCTTTTATATCGTGCCATCATTTCGGTTTGTGTGTATGAAAATATATGTCCTATATGGATTTTACCACTAACAGTTGGTGGTGGTGTATCAATAGAATATATTTCTCTTTCATCGAGTTTAAAATCATATATTCCATTTTCATTCCAATAATTTAACCATTTATTCTCTTTTTCATTTGCATTGTATTTTTTATCTAACATTTTAATCACTCCTTCTTTTTAAAAATTACAATTGATTAAAATAATTAGACTCGTACATAATCACCCTTAAAGAAATATTTCATCATAATATCCTCCTAATAAAAAAACAAGTCATCCCAAAGGACAAACTTGTTGTGGTACCACCTTAATTCGTAATATTTCTATTACCTTGAAGTCTTAATGCAACTAACATTATATCCTACTAACAATTCAGATATACAACTACCAAGCTACCTTCAAATACTCTTTGCTAAGAAAGGCTTTCAGTCGGTGACCCTTCATTCCTAATAGCTACTAACTATTTTACTCCTCTTGTTCCTCGTTTTTAATATAGTTAAATTATAACATTTTAATATATTTTTGTCAAAAATATAAATTTAAAAAAGAATAGAAAAATCTATTCTTTTATTAATTATTTTTTAATATTATTTTTCCAACAATTAGACCAATTGTACTTATTAATAAAGATATTATATAAAAATATACATTATCACTTGTTTGAGGATTATCATGTGGTTCATCTGGTGGTACATCTCCACCTTCACCAAGAATATTATGAACAATAAATCCTGTTTTCATATCACCTTCATATGCTGCAACATATCCTTCTGGTACTTCTTTTTCTAAAATAGAATACTCTATTTCTTCACCATCATCATATTTTGCTAAATCACTAAAGATATATTTCCATTCATTATCTTCAGATAAAATAACATTATCATATTCTTTTCCATTAGCAAGTAATGTAATTGTTATATTTTCTGGATGCTTTTTACTTTCATTTTCATCATCGGCCCAAATTTTATAAACACTTATATTTACTACTTCTGGAACATGTGTATTAGTTAAAGTAGTAATATTTCCATCAACTTTTACATCAGCTAATTTATATCCATCTACTTCCATTTCTTCCCAACTATATTCTATTTTTTTACCTTTTTCATATTTTGGTAAATTAGTAACTTTCTCTGTCCAATTATTATCTTCATTTAATACTACTTTATCTCCATTACTTAATGTAACAGTTAACTCTTTTGGACGAATACCATCTTGATTATTAGCATCATCCCATACTTTTTTTATTGTTACTTCAACAACTTCTGTACTATAATTATCTTTCATTTCAATTTTTTGTTCTTGTTGTTTAACATCTTCAAAATATCCTGTAACACCTAATAAATTTTGATACTTAGCATCATTATTATTTCCTGCTGGATCAATTGGTGTTGTATCAGATGAATAAATATACAAATGCATATCATCAGGATGTGGATTACTATTACTAATTAAATATTCAAATAATGTATAATATCTAGCAACAGTATCTCGATCAGATTGTTTATTTTTGGCATTATGTGCCTGAGTTGTTGGATCTGCATCTGGATGTAAATAATTAGTATTACTATAACTATTCCAGTGTCCAGCAACCATTTGACCAAAGGAATTTCCTTTTCCATAGTCTACTTTAACAATATCTTGTCCAAGTGGTGCCTCAGGATAATAGACATAATCACGATAATTATGCTTTAAATAACTAACATAACGTGTTCCATTTTTCTCATATGTCTTATAAAGAACACCTGCTTCATCAAAAGCACTTAAAAGTGCATCTGTAGCTTTTATATTATACTGACGCTCTGTTATACCAGGGTTTGTATAATTTTTAAGAGCTACTTCAGTAATAAATCTTATTTCTTCTGTTGTATATGTTAAGCCCTGCTTGCCTAATTCTTCTGATGCAATATGCCTATGATAAATAATATCTAATAATTTATCATATAACTCTTGATCTGACAAACTTTGATCTGATACATCTATTGGACCATCAGACATAATAACCTTTGTCACATCATCATCTTCCAAATCAATTGGAACTGTTTGCTTTGTGTAATCTCTAATACTACCAGAATTTAATAATTCACCATCGTATTTTGAATTTTCATCTGGTGTATCCCAATTTTGATTAATACAGTATACTTCATGTTTTTTACCAGCAATCTCAACATAATACATTTGTGTTCCAGTATAATGTGGACATGGTGTAGCGCTTGCTTCTGACCCTGCATCTAATTCTACAATTTCAACTTTAACAGTGAATTCTTTATCACTAGCTAAATCATATCCTTCTGGTGCTTCAACTTCATGCAAAGTATAAGTACCATCTGGAAGTAATGTTTCATGCTCACTATTAGTTGATGTCCATTCATCAAGGACATTACCACTTTGATCTAATATTTGAAGTTTAGCTCCACTTAATAAATCACCGTTTTCATCTACCTTAGTAGTAATAACTTTAACTTTTTGAACATCATATACTTCACCATATTCTAATGTAGAGTCATCTTCTTCTGTTTCTGTTTCCTTCTTTTCTTCTGTTTCTGTTTCCGTCTTTTCTTCTGTTTCTGTTTCCGTCTTTTCTTCTGTTTCTGTTTCTTTCTTTTCTTCTGTTTCTGTTTCCTTCTTTTCTTCTGTTTCTGTTTCCTTCTTTTCTTCTGTTTCTGTTTCTTTCTTTTCTTCTGTTTCTGTTTCTTTCTTTTCTTCTGTTTCTGTTTCCTTCTTTTCTTCTGTTTCTATTTCTTTCTTTTCTTCTGTTTCAGATACCAAATTTTCTTCAACCAAGTCTTCTTCAACTGCATTAACTGATACTGGCCTTACAATACACAAAAAAGTGAAAATAAAGATTATAACACAGCTTAAAACTTTTCTATTCATCAAAAACCCTCCTTCTTTAAAGTATGCTTTATATACTAGCACAAATGACATTTTTGATGTTTATACTTTACTTTTTTTTACAAAAAAAAGAAATATCATCTATTTCTTATTTTTATTATTATCCAAATATCAATTAAAATACATCTTCTTTTTATAATATAACTAATATTATTCCAATTCAATATAATTTATTCCATACATACTTTTTTCTATTGTACCATTTTCTAATATTTTCTCAAACTCATTATGTAAGTGTCCATGAATATTATATTTAACTTTATTTTTAAATAAATAATAGGTTATTCCAAATAATCCCTGATGAGCAGGATTATTAATCATATTATCATCAAATGGTCCATCATGACTAATAAGAATATCACATGCTTCTTTATCCATTAAAAATCTAATACTATCTTCTTGGGTAAATGATGGAAAATCAATTGGTTTATATTTGAAACTTCCTTGTATACCTAATAAACTTACACCATTAATATTAATAATATTTCCATTTAAATTATTAAAATTATATTTTTCAATGTAATTAACATCATGATTTCCTAATAAAGCATATATTTTATCTTTAGAAATATATTTTAATATTATATTTAAATCAGTATCACTATGATCACCTAATAATAGACAAGCATCAAAATCAGAATAATTATTTATAATACTAACTAATTTATTCTCATCTAAAGTATTATGTGTATCTGTAATTACTATAAGTTTAATTTTATTAGGTAAAACACTTCTTGCTATTCCAAAAACTTTTAATAATCTATTTGATTGCATATAAAATTTTTTTTGAAAACCATAAATGTTATCAGTTGATTTTACTGTTAAATAATCATTTTCTAAATCTTCTTTTTTTTCTATTATTTCTTTATATCCAAATATTCTTTTTAAAAACATATCTTATTCCTTCATATTAATTTATATTTAAAAAAGAGAGGTTTATCTTTTTTAATTACCAAATGTTAAACTATTTTCAATGACATTTAATGCATCACCACAAATATTACCTGATCCCAAATCACTATATGATACTTCATACCATTTATTACCATATTTTGCATAATAATAGTACTCAAGCATTTTTTCACTAAATGGTTCTTTAATAATATACCATTCAACACCATTAATAGTTTTTTTAGTTCCAACAGTATCATCATGATAAATTGCCGCATATCTTTCTAATGTATAATCAGTACCATAATCATCATAAAAAAATGATAAAGAACATAAGTCATCATATTTACCATTTGATCCCATTTTTGCATAATCATATGAATAATCAGAAAAATGTAATGAACCACTATCACTATTTTTATCAGTTGAACTCTTTTTAAAATCACTTGGTACTTTATAGGAAAGTGCATTAAACTTATCTGTTTTAGTTTTATTCAAATCAATTGAATTAGAACCACATGCCGTTAATAAAATAGATGCTACACATAATACTGCTATCAATAATTTTTTTTTCATTTTTCCTCCTCTATTTTTATTATAACATGATTTTAATTACAATTCTAAATTATTTTTCCTTCATGAAATAAATATTTTTCAAAATAATTTCTTTCATCTATTATATTAATTGTATTAATATCAATATTTTTATCTTTATATTTATTCTCTAAATATTTCATAAATTCTTTTTCTAAATCATCTTTATCTTTAATTTTATAATTATTATTCTTTATAGCATTTTCCATTTTCAAACGTAGTGATTTCCATTTTTTATAGTATTCTGTTTTATATTTAAACATAAATCCTAAATTATCTTCAATTACAAACCCTTCTATGTAATGATTATTAATTTTATATTCATCTTTTCCTATTTCATTAAAGATATCTTCAAATTCTTTTAAATTATTTACAGTATATATTAATTTTTTTATTTCTAAATTGTATTTATCTGCAAAATCTTTAAGTTTATTATAATCCATTTTTGCATAATTAATAGAATTGTATATTTCATCTAATAAAACTAATTTATCTTTATCATATTCAATAATATGTTTATCATTAATTGAATCTATTACTTCAAAAACCATACTCGTTTCATTTTCTAGCAATCTTTTTTTTATGGCATTTATTTGTTCTTTAGTCAATAATTTATAAAAAATATTCTTAAAATAATCACTAAATTCACCATCTAATTGAGATTTAGTTCCAAAAATAAATTCATTATTACATAATGATAATATTCCCAAAAAACCATTATACTTTAAATAAAAATTAACGGGATATACTAGTTTTTCTTTTATATTTTCATATTTTGTTTCTTCCCTTTCATCAATGTTAAAAAATTTATTATAGCTTCGAGCTACAACCAAATAATCATTAGTATCTATAAATAAACCTCTAGCCTGTGTTGTCATATTATTCCATACTTTATTATAAAAAGCTTCTTTTGAAAAGTTAAAAGATGATATATTATCATGTAATTCTTTTTCAAATACATATTTATTTTTTCTTAAATTTTCAACTAATGAATATATATTTTCTTTTTCAATTAATTTAGAATCATAATAATTATTTTTTATTATTTCATAATTATTACCACTTGGTGTTAATGTTAATATTCTTAAATATCCTCCATTTTCAATATCACCATCTAAATTAAATGAATATTCATATTTATCATAATCAATTTTATAATGATTTCTATGTCCATGAATTTGATATGTCTTTATTTCTTGTTTTTTCATATAATCATTATATATTTTATCAATGTCAACATCATATTTATCTATTCCATATGTGAAAGAATTGGTACTATAAAAATCTAATGATTTATTAGGATAATATGGAATACCTCCATGTGTAATAATATAATGTTTTCCATTATACATAATATTTGCTATTTGTGATAATCTTTTTACTAAACCTCTAATTTCACTTTTACTAATTTTACCTTCAATTTCTTCTAAAGTTTTTTTTAAATCATAGTCTAGTTTATATTCATCATCACAAGCATATTTATATAATCTATCTTCATGATTTCCAATTAAAAATACAAAATTTTTCTTTTCAATATTATCTTTAATAAAATTAAATACTTCAATATTTTCAAATCCTCTATCAAAATAATCTCCGATAAATATATATAATTCATTTTCACTAATAAGATTTTTTTCAAAGTATTCTTTTAATGGCTTATAACAAGCATGTATATCACCAAAAATATGTATCTTATCATACATATCAAAATTCTTGGGTGGCATATTTATAACTTTATTAAACTCTTCTGGTTTTATTATAGTAAATGCCTTGGATACTATTTCTTTTTGTAATGCTTTATATATTCTTTTTATTGTATCCTCAGGAATCCATTTTTTTATTTCTCTTTGGCTATTTCTTTTTAATAATTCGTCATAATCAATATTGGTAAAATCAATTATATATAATCTATATCGATATTTTTCTGCTAATTTTTTATAAATAGATAAATCATTTGCATAAATATGCATTGCATCAATCAAAGTCAATTCACCTTTACGCATTCTATCTTCTAATATTTGAAATAATAAATTCCATACTTTAGTATTATTAAATTGAGGAATCATTTCTTTATAATTAATTGTCATCTCAGGCGAATTATACATTAAACGAATCTTATCTGGATTTAAAGTATAATCTTCTAATTTATTATCTTTTATAAATGTCGATTTCCCTGAAGCCATAACTCCTCTTAAAATGAATAATTTTCTCACTGAAATCACCTAAAAATATTATAACATATCTATTTATAAATAAAATCACTAATAAAAAAAGCAAATAGTTTTTTCTATTTACTTTTTAATATTTAATTCACATATTAATTTATTACATTAATTATTAAATTCATTATTTTATTATCTAGATTTATGATGATTTTCTTCTTCATGAGATTTTTTATTAAAATAATCAAATGCTCGTCTCATAAAAAAGGCTCTTCCTAACCCATCATCAGCAGGATCGTAACCTGTTTCTCTACGAACACTCTCACCTATTTCTTGCATAGCTTTGCTATCTTCACTAGACAACTGAAAATCTTTTTCCTTTTTATTTTTTCCAAACATACTTCCTCCTTATATAAAATTATAGCATAAATTTTATGTATTGTAAATTAATCCCTTTTACAAAGACTCTTAATAACTATTGTTTATAAATTCTTTTATAATCTCATCACTATCATTTATACTAAATCTTTTCCCATCTTTAATATTTAATTTACTATTATATTTTCTTAAATCATTTACACTTCCACTTATTCCACTACTTCCAGATGTACAAAAAGGAATAATAATCTTATTAGTAAAATCATAGGTATCTAATAATGTTAATATTATCTTAGGATTAGTTCCCCACCAAATAGGATAACCTAAATAAATAGTATCATATTTACTAAT
>JAEEGL011318863.1_pt1 | contig 13079 bp, 8 predicted proteins | sample 9134231 | NCBI WGS metagenome assembly JAEEGL01 (sample SAMN16246548, study PRJNA631951) | gut metagenome | biome: gut microbiome; feature: rumen; material: fiber-attached | host: Bos | place: Iran: Karaj | collected 2018-10 | reverse complement strand
TATAATAGGTTTATTGATATGAAAAATATCTCTAATATATAAAATACAGTTATCAATATTATCATTTAAAAAAGTCAGAAATTTATTTATTGCTATTTCTCCATAATTTTTAGTTGTTTTTAAAGAAATTTAATCTAAAAAAATAGCATATTTATAAATTTAAAACTAAATCCCCATTTAATTGTTTAATTTTATCTTCTTCCATATTAAAAGAAAATATTTTAATTAAAATAATAACCAATATCAAAAAAAAATAAAAATAAATTGAATAATTATTAAAATAATATTAAAAAGTATTATTTTCTCATTTCCCAAATATCATACTTATGATCTTTTTTTGCAAAATACTTATATTTTTTATAGCAAAAAGGACAAGTATCTAAATCTAAATTAGTTTTAGTAATATGACAAACAAGACAAGAATCTTCATATTCTCCAATCAATAATTTAGAAATAATATTTGAATCTTCAAATTCTTGTAAATTTTCATAAGAACCGATATAATATCCATTAATAAAAATAGCAGGTAAAATACTAACTCCTCCTAATTCTTCAATAAATTTAGATAATTTTTGATAAACTGTTAAATCAAAACATCTATAAGGATATTTTCTTCCGTCTAAAATTAAAAAAGTTTTTGTTGTTTTTGCTTCTGCTAATTGATTTGTAGTTAAAGAAGTATAAATTACATCAATTATTCCTCTTTTTTTTTTCCTTATTTCTTCAATAAAATATCTTCTCCAATGATATTGAATTATAAAAACACATAAATCTTCATAAGTTAGTGAAACAAAATTATTTTTATATAAAAATTTTAAATAATGTTGAAACTTCGATGCTGATTCTGATAATACTGGTCTATTAGATATTGATGGCATTAAATTTTTATTTATTTCATTATTAATGGAATTTTGTTTATTTTCTTCATTTGGAAATTTTGCCCTATTTGGTTCTTCTGCTCTAGGAGCTTTTGATTGATTATCACCCATAATTTTTTTTAATAATAATTTAAACTGAATTTTTTTGAAAAAGTAATTTTTTTAATTTCTTGAAGAAAAAAAAAAAGAAATGAAGATGAAAAATTAAGCTTAAGAAGTTTAAAAATTGAAGATAAAAATAATTATTTTTAGTGAGTAATGAAGGAGTATCTAATCATTTAAATATAATGGTTTTTTATAATTGACACGAATTAAAATTTTTCACACATATGTTTAGTGATAAAACTTAAGAGAAAAAAAAAAATCTCAATGTAGTTTGAAGGAAAGTAACTTGAAAAGGTAGATAAAAACTATAATCTTCATCTAACACAATAAAAACTCAGAATAATGAAATAATATAAAATTGAAGATGAAAAATAAAGGTAAAATGATAAAGATAAAATAAATGAATAAAAAAGAATACAGAAAAGGAATAAACAAAAAAAAATATTATTTAAAATAAATCTCAAATGATATAAAAAATTAAGAAATAAATAATTTAACAATTAAAGAAAATAAGCTAATATAGTAAACAAATATGAAAAAAAAGTAAAAAAAAATCAGAAATTATAATTTTTCCGTGTGTTTAGAGAATCAAATTTCTTTATATAATTCTTTTTCCAAACTTGAAAATAAGAGATTTATAATGTTTTTTTTAATATTTTTTAAGAAAAATATAATCAGGATTGATATTTGAAAAATTCAGTTAAAATTTTATAATTATTAAAACAAAAAAGATTCCAATCTCTTTATAAAAACTTCATAAAAGAAATAAATATTATGATAGTTAAAATATGTTTGATTATTTAATAATATATTCATAATTTAAAAAAATATATGTCTATTTAATGTTAAATTCAAGGTTAAATATATTTAAAATGAAATTTAATAAAATATAATTACCTTTTGGTAATTTATGAAGGAGAATTCTATGTTTATTAAAGAATATTTGATTGCTTTTTAAGAAGTTATCTCAAGAAGATACTAATGAAGAAGGGTTTGAAAAATTGAAATAACAATTTAAAACAGTTTTATATAGTAAATAATTAATTTTTATATGTATAACAAATAATTATTCAAATAAAAAATTAAATTTCATTTTTAAAAAAATAAATTATAAAATGTCAAATCCTTTACATCTTCAGAAGTAAATATAGAAGTAATAAATAAAAAAGGATCTAATGAAATAGCAAAAACAGAAAAATTAAAATTAGATAATGTTATAGATGCATTAGAATCATCAAAAGAAGATTTTCTGAAGAATATATATATGAAATTCAATTAAAGGGAAAAAAATTAAGGTTTAGATTTTGGTCTTTTATTGAATTAATGAATAATATGAAAGATCCTAATTTTATCATTGATACCTTGGCTATTTGGATAGAGAAAAAAGAGGAACAATATAAGAATAATAATTTAGATATTGATAATTTGGGCTCTGTTAATGGAAAAAATTATCAAATGATGAAATTGAAAGAAAGTTTAAATGGTTAATTAAAAGATTGAAAAATCAATTATAAAGTTTCTTTTTGTGTTGAACAATAAAAAGTTAGTATTTAATTTCAAATTTAAGATTGGTTTAATAAAATTATTATTTTGTTTATAATGGGTTTCAAATAAATTACTTTATTTCTTTTTTATAAAAAAGAATTTAATTATGTCTGTTTTGATATAAATTATAATTTAAATTTTTCAAATTTGAATATTTTAATTTACATTTACTAAAATAACATAAAATATTACTTTAACAAATAATTTAAAAATTTTATAATTAATAATTAATTTATTTTTCCTTCTAACATCAAATAATATATATCAGGAATTTTACTTATTGCTTTATCAATAATAAAATTAGCTACTTCTTTTTTTTCATAATATTCTTTTATATTTTTATTAATTTCCTCATAATCAAAATTAATGATATTATCATTTACTAATTTCTTTATTAAATTAGTTAAATCTAATAATACATCTTTTCCTAAATCATTAACTAATTCTTCATATAATAAATTATCTATGGTTTGAATAGAAGGTTTGTCATCTTTAGCTTTAGAATAATTTATATTTAAATTTCTATTAATTTCAACTCCATTCATAAGGTCATGATATAAATTATTATTTTTATTATCAAAATTATAATTATTATAATCATTGTCATTAATATTATTTTCAACTGTAATTTCCTCTTGTTTAACATCTTCACTTTGTAATTTTTCAAAATTTAACATTTCTTCTTCTTGATTATTTATTTCTTTTTGATTAATTTTATTATCATTATCTTTATCTTTATTTAATATATCAATGAAATTTTCCATTCCTTTCATCCAAATAACTCCTTGTTCTTTTTCTTGTTCATTTTTTAATTTTTTTCTCATTTGTTTCATCAAATCTTGTAAATTACTTTTTTGTTCTTTTTCTCTTTTATTTCTATCTGAATATTTATAATTTATTATATTATTATTACTTTTATTATTACTGCTGTAACTATTTTTTGAGGAAGGTTCAGTTGGACTAAATTTTGAATTATTATCTTTATCTGAAAATTCTTTTCTTTGTAATTTTTTTATTCTTTCACTATTTTGAATATTATTTCTATTGTAATTTTTTTCTTTTTTATCACTAATATTTTTTTGATTTTGATTGAAAATGTTATTAAAATTATTATTATTATAATTATTATTATTATTTCCATTACTATTATAATTCATAATATAATTATTTAATTTCTGCTCTCTTGCCGGACCAGCTAAGTCTTTTTTAAGTAGATTTAATTCATTCATAATATTTTTTTCTCTATCTCTTTCTCTGTTATGATAATTTGAATGATTATTACTTTTATTATTATTAGAATATTTATTAGACATTTTATTACTATAATTATTATCAGATAATATTTCTTTATCTTTATCTTCATTAATTCCATTATCATTATGTTTTTTCAAAACATTATATCTATGTAAAATAGTATGAGAAAATTCATTATTAATTTCATTTTCATTTAAAAAATTTTTAATCCTTGGTTTAATAATTTTATTCCTTAAAATTTCAACAATTGATGGTCTTTTATTACTATCAACATTTAACATAGAATTTACAATATTCCTTAAATCTTGACTAAAATTTTTACTTAAAGGAGGATAATTTCCAGTTGAAATTTTCATATATAATTGAGGCATATTATATCCTTCAAAAGGCATTTTTAAGGCACACATTTCATATAATAAAATACCAAGAGACCATATATCACTTTTATAATCATAAGGTTTGTCATTTATAATTTCAGGACTTAAATAATAAGGAGTTCCTATTAAAGTTTTTGCTTTTTCAAAAGTATTATTTAAACATTTGGCTATACCAAAATCACCTAATTTAATTTTATTATCTTTCATTAAAAATATATTTTGACTTTTAATATCTCTATGTAATATTTTTCTATCATGAATATGTTTTATTGCCAAACAAATTTGAGTAAAATAATCTAAAATTTGATTTTCTGAAAAATATTTTCCTTTTTCTCTTTGATTTTTAATTTTTTGACATAAATCACCTCCATTTGCATAATCCATTATAATATATATTGTATTTTTATATTGAGTATATTCTCTGAAATGTATTATATATGGATGTTTTAAATTTTTTAAAATTTTTACTTCTAATAATGCTTCGTTTCTTTTTTCTGTTGTTTGAATTTGAATTGTTTTTATCACTGCTAATGACTAAATATTAAATTTTTAATTTATTTATTTTTACTTTATCACTTTTACTTCTAACTAAATATGCTTTACCATAACTTCCTTCACCAAGAATACTTACATATTCATAATTATTATCAAAAATATTTGCGATTTCTGTTTTTTCTCTTTCATCAAACATAATATTTTAAATTATTAATTATTTAAAATTAAAACCATAAAACTAAAAATTTAAAATACAAATTATCTTGGAGTATAAATGATTAATTTGGATTTATAAAACAGATTTTTTTTGTTTCTTTTCAATTATCAAGGAAATTGATTGAAAAATTTCTCCTATTTTAAAAGTCAAAAAGTATTGTTTTAGTATTATGAATCCAATGGATGAACTAACATCTCCTCTATATAACAAGTTTATTCTTATTACCAATAAACTTTTTTTGTAAATCCACCAATTTCTTAAATTGATGTTATTTCAAAAAACTCTAAATTTCATATCAAGAGTAAAATTAAAAAATAGTTATATTAAATAATTCTTCAAATTTTTTTTATCTTTAATTTAATTTGAATTTTATTTATATTTCAATAAAGGATTTATTTTATGTTTTATTTGGATAATATAAAGAAACAAAATTCAAAAAATTGAAATATTTTTATCAGAACTATCATCTAATATTTATCTTTAGTAAGAGTTTTATTAAGAAATTATATATTGGTATAAAGTAATTTAATATATCAAAATAAATTAAATATAAATAAATGTAATAAATTTATTAAAAAAGTTAAAATTCACAATTTTATTTTTTAAATTTACTCATGATGCTTTTAAAGAGAAGAAAAAGGAAGAATTTGTTTTATTTGTTGAAGAAATTAAATGAAAGTTTAGAAAATTTTTATTTATTTCATTTAAAAATAAAAATTGGCTTGTAATAAATGTGAGAGAGTTATAAAATTATTATTTCGATGATTAAAAAAAGAAAATAAATAGAAATTTCAGTTAAAAATGAATTTGAATTAATAACACTAATTTTTCCAAGTAAAATTTTTCTACCATTTTTTGAGTTCCTTTTTAAAATATATAATATTTTTTTGCAATCAATCACTCTTTAATAAATAAATTAATTAATATATTAAATCAATTGTTAATACTTATATTGTGCCTTTTCACAAAAATCATTTTAAATTAAAAATAAAAAAATTTTAATTGATTCTGATGCACTATCATAAATAAAAAGAAAAAAGATTATTTTATTATAAAAATCAAAAATTTAAATATAATAATCAGGAATAGAAAAAAAACAATATTTTAGCAGAAATTTAAAAAGAATAATCTACATTTTTATTTTTTATCATTTATAAATTATCTATTAATCCTTTTTATTAAAGTAATTTTAGAATTATTTAATTTATTCTAAAACTTGAATTATTATATATTCTGAGTTTTCTATTTTTGACCTTCTAAATTCTAATAATTTTTTATTAATTCTATGTATATGAGCATTTTTTCTCTCACAAAATTTTTATTTATGAATATTTAATGAATAATAATTGAATAAATTAAAATAATTATTCTAAATAAATAAATATTTTTATTTAAGTTTTTTTATAACATTATCAAATTTATAATAATAATAGAACAAAGTAAACTTCATGTATTAAAAAATTGATTTATATTCAGAAAAAAAAATGAATAGTGATAAAAATAATAATAAAAATCATTCTTCTTTTTTAAATGGATCTTTATTAAATAATATGAATTTATCAATTCTTCAAGATAGGGAGGCTTTAAGTAATTTAGTAAATAGAGCAAAACAAATAAAGGAACATCATTTACAAAAAGAAAAGGAAAAAGAAAATAAAATTGATTCTAACAATGAAAATTTACAAGAAAAAATTCCAATAAATTTTGCTCCAAAATCAAACTATGTTAGAGGAGTAAGACCTTTAAATGCATCTAGAACAACAAAAATATTAGGTCAAAATAAAAAAGATTTATTTGATATACTGAAAAATCAAAAAATTAATTTTGAAGATAATAATATTCCAAAAGAAACTTTACAGGTAGATTTAGAACAAAATAAATATGAAAAATCAGAAGGTAATTATGAGAATTTAAAACCGCTTGATTATTCTCCTCAAAAAGTAATTAATCCATATAAAAGACATAGAGGAACTGGAAGTGTAGATTTTGGGAAAAACAAGATAAAATATATTCATAATAATAATTCTAATTACAATAATATTAATTATCCATATAATGAAAATTATTATAATCAAATAAATGAATATAAAGAAATTCCTCAAGAAAAAGTACATACAAATTCATTTTATACAATAAAACAAAATTCTGTAGTTAAAGAATTTTCATATCTTGAAGATCAAAATATTGCAAATGAAGAGACAATGGAAGATAAAGGAAAAAGTATAGAAAACTTTAATAATGATAATTCAAATATATTATTTTTATTATTTGATGGTCATGGAGGAGATACAGTATCAAAATATCTTCAAAAAAATTTTGATACAATATACAAAGAAAATTTAAAAATGTATAATAATGATATAAAACAATCTTTAAAATCAACATTTATAAAATTAAACTCAGAAATAAAAAAACTAAATTTAAATTCAATAGGTTCAACAGCATGTGTAGTTCAAATAAAATGGAATAGTCCATCGAATTTAATAATATATATTGCGAATTGTGGTGACACAAGAGCATCTTTAATTTCTCCAATTAAATTTATTAGATTAAGTAAAGATCATAGAGCTGATAATAATGAAGAAAAAGAAAGAATAATTAAAATTGGAGGAAATATTATAAATAATAGAGTTATGGGTGTTTTAATGTTAACAAGAGCATTTGGTGATTTTGAATTAGAAAATTATGGAGTTACTTGTGAACCTTATATCAATAAATTTGAAGTTGATTTAAATGAAAAAAATCAATTTGTTATTATAGCTAGTGATGGAATTTGGGATTTAAATAGTGAAAGTGAATTACAAGAAATGATTATGTTTAATAATAATTCTTCAACTTTAGTTCAAAATATTGTTAAAAATACTTTAAGAAAAGATGCTTGGGATAATTTAAGTATTTTTGCCATTAAAGTTACATAATTGTTTTGTTTTTTTGAAAAAAATTTTATTCTTGTATTTATTAGAAGTAAAGTTTAAACAGTTTTAATTAAATATTTTGAGTTAGAAACATTTTATTTTTTACACATATAAAATTAAATAAACTTTAAAATACAATTGTATATCTTTTAATTGATTAAGAATCTTTTAATGAATTTTGAGAACAAAATATTATTTGAATCCAAATTTTACCTTTTTCAATTGTATCATATAGAAATTTTTATCATCTTCTTCAGATAATAAAGAAATAATATATTAAAAAGTAGAAGAATTCTAAAATCCTAACAAAGCTTCTGCTTTTTCTTTTATTTTTTCATAACCATAAACATTGAATTGTTTAATAAAAATAAAATTCATTTTGTTTGTTACCTCTGTTTAATAAAAACTTTTGATTTCAAATATTGAATATATTGTTTTTTAGAATTTTTAATTTACATTTCGAATATTTTAACAATATTTTTATATATTATTGATTTCTCTCAAATTTTCTTGTTTTTATATTTTTTTTAGACATCAGTAAATTAACTTATTCAGTTTTATTACTAAAAAAAGGTATTTAATTTTTTTATTGTTTTTGATTTAAAATAGAGTTTTTTTAATTGTTTGGAAACAATATATTATTCAAATAAGTATAAGATAATCTTTTAAAGTTTTTTTTGATAATTACTTTATTAATTGTTTCTTTGGTATATTATTTTGAGTTTAGTTTTGATCAAATGAATGTAATCTATAAATTACAATTTGCTTATATTTCATTATAAAGGTTTTAAACTAATTTTTTATTTATATTGTCATAATCAAGATTATTTGCTTTACATGAAAATACAATTGAATAAACATGATATTTATTTTCATATTTAATATTCTTAAATTCTCATTATTTTTTTGAGTGATTTAATTAATTTTTATTTCTTTTAAAGAGTAATTTTAAAATTAAATGAACTAAATATTTATATAATTTATTTGAAATTTTTTCAATTTTATCTCTTAAATCAATATATTTTGTTTCATTTATTAATAGTTTTTTAATTTATTTTCAAATGGTTCCCAATCATCAATTATTTCATTTAACTAGACAATTCCTTTTTCTTTGAAATTAAATCCTTCTTCTTCTTCTATTAATTATACTTCATATATATTTAATTTAATTTTAATTTAATTTATATATTATGTTTTAATCTTATTATGAAAAAATTAATTTTCTCTATCATTGTTTTATTTCTTTTTAAAAACAGAAACATTTGGTAAACTTTTGTTTTTTTTAATAAAAGGTAAATTATTTTCGTAAAGAATAGATTTTCCATTATTATGAAGAATATTAATATTTTTTTTAAAAACAATTTTCGGAATTTTTCTTTTTTTTTCGAAAGATTTTTCTCCTTCAATCGACCAATTTTTAGTAGAATATAACATTTTAGTTTTATCAGAAATTAAACTTAAAGATAAAACTTTATCCCTTAAAGTTTTATGAAATAATTCTTCACCTTCTAATTTTTTATCTAGACTTAAATCCTTATAACAATAATTATTTACAATACTATAACTTAAATATTTTTCTTTGCTTTCTTGAATTCTATTTAATAAATGATTGTTTTTATTCTTTACATCATATTTAAAAGAATCTGAAATCATATTTGAATAAGATGAATGCTTTTTAAAATGTTCATACTTTTTTAATATTTTATCCTTAATTTTTATATTAGATTGTGAATTTAGAGTAGAATTCATTGTAATATCTGGTTTTGAATAATGAATTCTTTCTTTTTTTTCCCAAGGAATTATTATTCTGTGATTATGATTAAAATTTATTTCCTTTTCTATTTTTTCTAAATCTTTTTCCTTATAATAATGTTTTTTTACAGCAGGAATACTGAATGTTTCTAAACTTCTTATCTTATTTCCATAAAAAAATTTAGGTATTTTAATTAAAGTATGTGAAACATTTCCATATTTCATTTATTTTATTTTTTCAAAATAAATATCAATAAAATATTTACTTTTAAAACATTCAATTAAAATCATAAAAATATTTAAATTATATTATTTCCATATAAGATAATAATATTGAATTTGTTCATTTAATTATACAACGTTAAAGATCAAACAATTTATTATCTTCTTATTTTTAGTTAAGAAATTGAAATGAAAAAATAACTTTCAAATATGTCTTCAATTTTTCTAATTCAATATTTAATTTATTTTTTTTTTTTGAAAATTAATCTATTATTTTTAATTAAGTAAAAAAAAATATTACTAATATAAATAATATTTATTTATTATTTTTATTATTAATATTAATCAAACCAAAAACATTAAAAATGCAAGAAAAATATCCCTTAAATGAAGAAACAAGTTACAATAAAGATGAAGATTTTAATGACAAACAAACTAATTTAATAGATGATGATAAAAGTGATGAATTTTCAAATATATTAGATGAAGAAATGGCAGAACCAGAATTAATGTTTATATGTAAAGATGATAATGAAGCAACTTCCTTATTAAAAAAATGTTCAAAAATGGCAAACGAACAAAATTTTACTACTTTAAAAAATTATTTAAATGAATTAAATGATGCAAATCAAAATATAAATAATTTAGATGGTAAAATTAATGCTCAAGCTTTTATCAAATTTTTTTATTTAGGAGTTAGCAATTTTAAATTAAAAAATTATCAAGATGCTTTAAATAATTTTGTAGAAGCACATAAAATTCATCAACATTATCAATTAAATTATAATATTGCTCTTTGTTACATTAAATTAGGAAATTTAGAAAATGCAGTTTTTTATCTAGAAGCAGTGACAAAAAAAAATAAAAATTTCTTTTTTGCATATTATAATTTAATAAAAATATATTTAAAAAAAAATAATATTAATGATGCTTTTTTAATATATAGAGACTTTTCAGATATTATAAAGAAAGAAAAAGAAAAAGAAAAATTATCTCAACAAACAGGAATATCTGCAATGAATAGATTGAGTGTTACTTCTTTTAATACTTTAAAATTATTTTATAAAATTGGAGCTGAATGTTTATTCGCAAAACAATTATATCAAGAATGTGTTTATACTCTTTTAGATGCTTTAAAATTTAATCCTGAAGATGCAGAATTGTGGTTTTTATATGCTAAAATTTTTGTTATGAAAAAAAGTGTTGAATATGCTATTCCTTTATTAAAAAAAGCTTTAGAAATTGATCCTGGTTATGAAGAAGCTCAAAAATTACTTTCTTTTCTTGAACAAAATGGAGAATAAAGGAAATTAATATTGACTTTTCAAAGAAGGTTATTCAATTTTTATATTTAAATTTTTTTTAAAAATTTTTCGATAGGAATTTGGATGTTTTTAATTTATTTTATTTTATTTTATTATTTTTTAATTTTTAACTTCAATAATATTTTTGAAGGATATACTATTTATTAAATAATAATACAATTATTTATTTTTATTTATATTTAAATTATCATATATATTTTTAATTTGAAGAACATCTTCAAGACTATTTACTGGCTATAATATAGTTTTTTGTTTTTTTCTTTCATTCGTTGAGGAGTAACTATCTTTTAATTTTTTGTTAAAATTTTTTCAAATCTTCTTTATAAAATTATACAATAAATATTTTTTTCAGTAATAATTTTTTTGAATAATAATTATTAATCATAATTCTTTCACTTTTTTCTAAATATTGTGTTAATTATTTTATTAGAAATATTGAAATTCTTTAAATTAATGTATTCTTTTTTATTTTAATAGTCTTTTTTTTCTAAAGAAAAATTAAATAAATTGATTCTGATAAAATATTTAAATCTCTTCTGACTTTTGAGAACCCTTTATTTAAATAAAAAAAAGTTTGTTTTTAATTTGATAAATTTATTGACAAAGTTTTATTATTTCCATTTTTCATTTATCCTATGTAACATTAATACTATTAATTACTATTTTGCTTATATTTTTTTAGAATACTTTGTTTGAGAAGTTCATTTTTTAAAATTTCAAAAATAAATTTATATTATATTATATTATTTATACAACATATTTTTTCCTAAAAAATATTACAATCTTTCTTTTCATTTTCACTTTCATCTTGAGAATATTTTCTCGATAATTCGTTAATTTTTTCTAATTGATTTTTTTTATTTTGTTCATTATTATTATTTCCTTCAGTGTAAATTTTTTTATTTTTGAATTTTTCATTTGGATATAAATTAGTGTTTGGATTTGTATTTGATGTAGAAATTACTGTACTTAAATTTGGTGTATTTCCTTTATTCAGCTGATTTTGAAATTGTTGAGAATTAATTTGAATTAAATTTTTATTTTCACTATAAGAATCATCATTTATTATTGTTGAACTTTCGTCATTTTTACTTATTTTTAAAGTATTTTTTTCTTCTTCTTTTTTTGGTGCAATTAGTTTTGTTTCTGTTATATCACTTTCTGAAAAATTATAAAGGGTGATACTACTTATATCATCTTGAAAAGGTATAATTTCTTTTACTGGATTTTTAATATTATATTTTTCATAGTAATTCTCCTTGAATAAAGAATTTTTACAATTATATAATAATATTTTTTTTATTTCATCAATAGAAGAATTAATCATATTAAACATTTTAGAATATGTTTGTTTCCTATCATTAGAATCATCAATAATATTTTTTGCCATATCAAATTTTTGATTTGAAGTTAATTTAATATAAAGATTATTTTTAACATCTTTTTTTTTTTTTTGAATTACTTTTTCCTTTTTTAAAGATTTATTATTATTTTCAGCACTCATCGTTACATAATGTTGAATAGTATGTAAAATTTGTAATGATTCTTCAAAATATCGAGGAATATTAATAAATAAATTATTCTGCATTTTATTAATTATTGGTTCTGTTTTATTTCTAATATGTTTTTGTTGATTTTGCTCAGGAATATTTTGGTTTTTTCTTATATTATTATTCTCAAAAGATATTTTATAATTATTTCTTGTTTTCAAATAAACTTGTCTATTTAATGATACATTTTTATTATTGCTAAGAGGTTTTTTCATATTTATTATAGAAAAAAAATTGTGAAAAATAAACTTTTCTAATATTAAATTTTATTCAAAGTATTAAAGAAAATTATTATAATAAAAAAATAATGATTATAAATTAAGTAACTTGAATAATTTGGAAAAATGTTATACTAAATATCATATATAAAAAAGTTATAATAATTAATCCTTAATTACTTTAAATATTGGTATGGGGATTGGGGATTGGGGATTGGGGATTGGG
>JAEEGL015218465.1_pt1 | contig 13080 bp, 9 predicted proteins | sample 9134231 | NCBI WGS metagenome assembly JAEEGL01 (sample SAMN16246548, study PRJNA631951) | gut metagenome | biome: gut microbiome; feature: rumen; material: fiber-attached | host: Bos | place: Iran: Karaj | collected 2018-10 | reverse complement strand
CTTCATCGGCAAAATAACGGCCATCAGGGTAAAGCATCCAGCAAAGGCAGCAAACGCCATCGCGGAAATCCCAATATCGTCCCAAACCGCCATAGTCCACATGTCTGTGGTTCAAATCATAGGGGTGTTCTACTTTCTTTAGTTTCTCCCAGTCGAAATCCTGGTCTCTAAATCCCACCAAATGACTGTTCTCATCTAACAATTGTCTTGCTTTACCTGTAAAGCAATTGGCAAAATACAATGGACCATGACTATCTCCTATCCACTGCATACCTTCTCCTATTGGATGTACTGAGAGTTTTTCAAGTAATGAATGCCCATGGCATAAAATGCCACGTTCATCGCTAGTGAATGTCAACCCAGTTATGTAGTCTACGTCTTCGTCACTCTTGTCCTGTTCTACCATCAGGTCTGCATACGCCGGATCCTGATGCTGCCGACAGGCATCACTGTCCTCAGGAGTAACCGTTGCCTGAACATCGTCCGACAAGTCTATGACATTCTCGATTTCCTCGACTATCTCGTCCTTCTCTTCCTTCACCTCTGGAGTGGATTTCTTTCCGAATAAAAAATCAAATAACTTCATATCTCTTCAATTTTGCCACAAAAATAACCAATTATTTCAAAATCACTGCATTCTCTTCAGTATTTCTTCATCGTCTTATTCATTTAGGCACTAGTGTTCTTGTATTTATGGTGTGATTATTGTATCTACCTCTACTACCAAATACTCATCAGCAAGTATTTGAAATCGTTCTACATCAGACGGAGTCACATCAAGATCTCCATTATCCCTAAGATAGTTCAACAACCACTGGGCACCTTCCTTAGACAGACATGCCTGCTTGTCGGCTTTCAGATAATAGTAAGCAGTCATTTTATCATCCTTAATATTATAACCCTTCTTTCCTGCATAAATCTTGGCAAGAAGGTTATTTATCCAAGGAATTTTGTCTGTCAATGCAGCTAGTCTTTCAATACTAGGATACAATTCACTTCGCCAATCAGGTATGCACAATAGCAGTTCAGCAAAATTACTACCTTTTTCAGCAGCATATTCAAAAAGGCGTTTAGCTTCTATCGTATCGCCATGTTCCAGAACTGCAATGCCTTGTATGGCATAGCCATCAGGAGTGTCGTTAGTAGCAATGCGTTCAAGAAGTGCGTGGGCTTCCTCTGTTTGTTTCTGCTCAAATTTTTCCACACAGTCAATGAACAGTTTATACTCAGAATCTTTTGGCAAACTATCCAGGTATTCTCTCATTTGAAAAATCCCTTTATAGTCTTCTGCCAGTGATGCCATCGTGAGCATACCGATGAAGTCCCGCTTCACGCCCTTTCCGTCACGATAACAGTTTGCCAATTGGAGATAGGCATTACCATCACCCCATTTGCCTCTTTCCAAGAGCGTCTGGATTTCGTTGGTAGATGTCATTTCCGTCTTTTCCACTAACACTTCCTCTTCCATTGTCAACTGGTCTGCACAACTGACAAGAGCCAGTACCATAATCACATAAAGAATCTTTTTCATACGCATTCCCTTTCTACTTTATAATTTCACCTTTACCGTTAATGATAACATGATCATTGTTGCTCACCATACAGAGATACAAGTCATATCCTTACAAACAGAAAGAGCCGCCGAAGCAGCTCTTTCTAACATCAAATATCACAAAAATCACCGACTAATTTTGAAACCAAGCTTCAATATTAGCTTGAGCGTACCAATAGCCGTGTTGCGGTCATATTCTTTCTCACTCTCTGGCAGTTCCTCGTATGGCACGAGGCACGGATGCGTTTTCAACTCATCGTTACGTTGCTCACCATATGTCCAACCTTGACTGATTCGAGTTTCAGACCATACCTCATGTACGTTTTTTGCCATCTGCTCAACCAGTGGTTCCAACTCCTTTGGCAGCCTGACATCCCTTGTGTCAATGGGATGCGGAATGTACATTGCTGTTTTCATACCTCCTCAAAAGCTTTGTTCCCGATATGCTGGCCCGTAATTTCTTCTAAGAAGTCTTCGCGCATCACCATCAGGAGGTCACGAGTATATTCCAAAAGCAGTCCCTTGTAATACGTCACGTCCTTATGGTTCGACTTGGTGATGCGCTCCCATAGCGTCTGTTTGGTTGCTTCCTTATAGGCGGCATCCACTCCCTCACGGTCATCATCAGTCATCAGTTTGCGTAGCTTTTGTTCATCTAGCACAAATGGACTCCCCTTCATTTCTTCAGGAGCATATTCTTTCCACAACTCTTCCAGAAAAGCCTTATACTCTGCCTCAATTTTAAAAGGCAGGTCTTTTGTGTACTCCCCAATTGTCTCAGGACGATCAACTGCAGCCTCCTGTACCAGATTGCCGAAATATCTGTCAAGCAGTTCCTGTTCTTTCTCTTTACAGAGTAATATAATATGCTTGTTTTTCATTATCTTACCTTATTCTTATACTCGTTAAAATATAGCATCCTTTTTGGTTTATAACAATATAAGCCATCTGTTATGAAGAAAATTTCCACCGCTTCATTTTGTTGAGAATTTTGCCATTGCCTGCAAAGATTGTGAGATAAGCACATATGTACCCAGAGAGTCCACCGTAAAATGAACTAAGAGTCATTAATTTATAAGTATAGACATCTTTATTCATTACATAGACAATACTAAAACCACCCATGATAACAACGATAAAAAGAAGCCAGGGCCACAGCAATTTTTGCCTAGTATCAATAATTAATCGTATAACGAAATAGGCAAAGATAATCAACACTAATGTCATCATGAAGGAGAATTGTATTGATTCAAACTTATAATGATTGCAACCGAAATAGTAAAATATCCAGTAAACTGGAACAAATCCGATTATTGCAGCAAGGTCGGCCAATACCGCATAGAGTAAAGCCTTTTCTTTTGAGACAACACCTTGTCTGTTCATTTGATATATTTTTAACTTATAGAACACAAATGCAAGAAGTGCAAGCAAGATAAGAACAAGAGGGAACAATAACCATAAGTAAGCATCAAAAGTATATTTAATGCCCAGCCACATCTCTTTGAGTGTAAGTTCTACTCTTTTTCTCCAGGAGTCTTCTTTAATTTCTTTGAATTTATCATATTTACCACTATATATGTATGCGTCTTTACACCCATATGGAACATACAATGTTACATTTGACATATCTATATTCATATCAAGAGATTGAAAATCAAATACCTTTGGATCGGCAACAGGTGTGTGTATTTCCGTCAAATACGGATTATAACCTACATAACAATACCTTCCATACCCTTCTATAGGAAGAAATAAACGTGGACTGATTCCTTTTTCATATATAAAGTACGCTCCTATGCAGTATGTACTATCTTTTATTGGTACCCTGAGAACATGATCTCCCTCCCAATGACTTGACAAGATATTCAAAACATTAAAACCTCCCATTAATTTGTTGTAAACTATACCTTCTTTTATGAATAGTGTAGAATCTTTATTTACCCAATCAGTTGCTTTACATCTATTAAAGAGGACGGGAATTGAGTCGTAGTAAATAACACCATCTTCTTTTTCTTTAAAATGCGTTTTTTCAGAATGATATTTTATTTCTGATATGTTAGGACACCATTGAAACATTTGGGCCAAATTCTCAGTATTCTCTACAATGTCGGGAAGAGTGATTTTTCTTAAATTGAAACAACAAGAGAACTCGTTTTTAGCACTAGACAATAGCGTTAGTTTATGGGGGAATACAACTTCTTGCAAATTTGAACAATTAATAAAACATGCGTCTCCAAATTCCAGTTCTTCCACTCCCATATCAACTTTTTCAAGACTAACACATCCTGCATATTGGTAATCCTTAATCTTTGTTACATTACGAATAAACAGTGACTTTACTCGCTTATCACCATGTGTAAGTTTTAAATCCCGGTCTGATTTGATAGTAATATCCTCTTTCCCATAATACGGAACATTAGCCGCAGACCAAAATGTTTGACCATTAAATTGTATGAATTTAATTCCTTCTGGAAGTCGAAGAGAGTCATAAGAATTAATATCGTTATGTATATAAAGTGCAATTTGAGGATTGTCTATTTGATATAAATATAAAATAGAATCCGCATCATAATCTCTATAACGATATATGTAATTACTATTTATTCGTTTGTTTTTAGCAGATACAACTATCTTTTGCTTACTATTTGCTGACAAAGATTCAATACTATCAACTGTTTCGCCTATCTCTATTATCTTTATTGTATCATTGTATCTGAAAGAAGCAGAGACTATCTTTTCTTTCAAAACAGTATCGGAATGACTCGTATTATTGGAATAATTATGAATAGCCAAAAGATTTTTATTTTGTATTGACGATGACCAGCTTAGATTAACAGCTATTCCTAAAAGAACCATCATAAGGACGAGCAATAAACAGCTTAGAACATATCGGAATTTTTTAGTTTCACGTTGTCTGCGGTGCTTATATACAACTTCCGCCAATCGGTCATGGACGATTTCAAAAGCGTTTCTGTTTTCAGTCTTTGCGTCTTGTATGATATTGTATTTCTCCACAAGAGCTTTCCCATGAGGAATTACTTCTGACGATGGTTTCCTGTGACCATCCTCTGTAATAAAATAATTTTCTATAATTTTACGCTGCTTTTTGGATGTATGCTGTAAATAGAAATTTGTCAGAAGTCTTTGGGATTCAGTCCGATGTTCGTTAAAAAGTTTGAGGTCAATTTGATGTTTTGTTGAAGAATCTGCAGCTTTTTCAAAAAGCTCGCTACAAATAAATGACAACATCAAAGAGCTGACAGTTCCATCGTTATCTTTCGCTGCATCTATTATTTTTAAGGCTAAGGTCTCTTTATCCTGTTCGCAAATGCATTTCCTGCCAGGAATCAATACTGCATTCTTGGCTTGTTCTTCTTTCATAGGTCGTAAACGGAAACGATTCTTTTTAAAAAATGGCAACGCAAGTTCATCAATACAATCCTCTAAAAGATAAAGATTGTCCTCACGGATAGAAGCAACAAATCGATAGTTTGTTTCATCAGAGAACGTATCATGATCAAGAATAACAAAATCATCACTTAGTAAAGCATGGATTTGTTTCATCAAAACCCCTGCTTTTTCCTTTTGGCTCAAATCTTGACTAATAAAGATTTCCTCAAATTGGTCTAAAACTATTACCGGATAAACCTCCTTATCTTCTTGATTATAAAACTTTGTTTGACAAAAATAATCCCACAGGAACGACAAAGATTGTCCGTTTGTGTTGATTATCTTTCCATCGTTCTGGCGATTAACTCTCAATTCTGAACTGTTCTCGATTTCATTGACTATAATTTCGGCATAAGATTTGTCTATTGCTCCATGAGACAACCTGACATAGAACGGAACATAGTTATACAAGCGCATAACAGGGAATACACCAGCTTTCAGCAATGAAGTCTTACCTACCCCTGTACGTCCATATAAGGTAACAAACAAACTATTGTCGATTAAGCGTACAAGTTGAGATGCCTCTTCGTCACGTCCACAAAATTCATAAACCTGATTAGTTGTTTTTGCAGGGTCTTCGTATGATGCCAATCCTCGCCAAGGATTTTTTATAGTTCTTTCCATTGTTCCAAATCTAATTAACTGTTCAACAAGACTTCTATTTTATTTTTTAATTGCTCTATTGTTGATTTTGACAAGTCAAATGCTGTGTATTTTTTAATACATTCTGGTGTTTTTTGATGATAGGACTCATATACGTTGTACTCCCCTGTTACAACAGGTAAAATCCTTAAAGGATTATCTCCCAAATTCTTCCTTTCAACAAAGCATTTTTGTGCAATCGTCCATTCTTTATTTTTATAATATCTCCATATCTCGTCGTTATTTAAGTCTATTTTTACTTGAGAACTAAGAATGGCTACGAATACCTTGCAATTGTATATAGCATGTTCTATGTCTATATCAAATTCTGCCGCACCCTCTAATTTCGCCTCATCAATCCAGACCTTGAAGCGGCGACCTGTACCATCTGTGAGCTGTTTAAACAAAGGTATTGCTAAATATTTGTCTTCATGAGCATAAGAGATGAAAATCTCTCCTTGTTCACGGGAGAGCTTATCAATTTTTAAAGCATCGGTTATTCGCGGTAGAGCATCACTCATAAACTGTCGTGCTTCATCAAAACGTTCAATATGCTCCTTTGCAAGATATTGGATTAAATTACCATCATGTTCTGGATGAAAAGCAACGGCAACTTGACCGTTTCTTAAATTATCTATGCTCCCTCGCAAAACGAACCAGAAGAAACGGAAAAGCCAATCGTCGAACTTGCATCCAACTGCTGCTATTTTCATACCTTTGCTATTTATATAGGTAAGAAGATTCTTTGGACGTCCTTCGTCAAACCACTTTGGAATAGTACTTAATGCGTCATTTTCTGTTAACACAAAATTCTGTTGTGGTCTCTGCCAATCGACTTTTCCAAAAGCATAGCAAAGAGTCGGTCTTATCTCATTTATATTATTTCCAGAAGGCAATTCACTTTCTAATAAGTCTTTCTTCTTGCCATAAATATTTATAACGTTGTAATTCCCCTCACCCCATACTTTTTCCATTAATATCTCCAAGTATGGGTCAATAGCTGACGTAATAATCACTCTAAAGCATTTTGTTGCAACCAGTTTGTATAAAGTAGGCTCTATTTCTGTTTCAAAATCGGTCTTAAAATCTAATGGTTTAATAGTATCTATGACACACTGTCTTAACTCTTGGAAACTACGTCCTAATTGTGTGAAATTCGTTGCCGTTTCATCACGCTTGCCATTATTACGCAAATAATCAACTGTATCATTAAATAGTAATTGGGTACTGTCACCGTTTGCCTTATGGTTTTGCTCCTTGTTGAGGATTGCTTGGCTACCAACAACTAAAACATATTTAGAGGCTACACAATCTTCACTGAATTCATTCCAATTGAATTCATTCGTCACTTCCATTGTAGTTGGTTTATCAATTCTTCTAGGCATAATGATTTTTATTTTGTATTGTCTTGAAATTTTCACTGCTACTCACATGGTAGGGGACACCAGCTATCTCTTCACTATCTCATACCCCAATTTCTTCACTAGCTTAATCGTTTCAAAGGCCATTTGACGATCGTATTCCTTCTCGCTGTCAGGCAGGGCGGTATAGGGTACAAGGTCGGGATGTTTCTTGTTGATATCGTCTCGTTCCTTGCCATAAGTCCATCCCTCTTTGATTCTGGCTGCAGCCCACACGTCGTGAGCATTCTCCGCAATGGCTTCCTGCAACTCCTCAAGGTCTCCGTCCAAAGGGATGTCATCGACATTGATAGGATGAGGCTCGTATTCCTCTACGGACTGGAGAATTTGAATCATATAGTAAGTCGACTCCTTCCATGCGTTCTGGAAGTCAGAGAGTGGGATATTAGCAATATAGGGTTCTTCGTATGGGTCGAAAACAGTAACATAATCTCCCTCGATATGAGTCACGACGACTGCATGATTGGTTAAGTCTTCCATATCCACATCCTCTGCATATAGTTTCTCCCGGTCAACGCCAACTACTACATCGTTATCAAAATCGAGAGCATGTTTTATGTCATCAATCGTAGAATCGTATTTCCTGCTAACCAACATTCCTGAGTATGCCAACAGATTGCCTAAGCAATAAAGCGGTGTGCCCTCAGGTTTTAACCAGTCTTTGCGACGTGCTGTATTTAGAAGCCATTCCTCATCGTATGGGATTCCACGTCGATGCAAGATATACATCTCACAACGAACAGCACAAATATTCTCACCACCCAGTGCTGCTATCTGCATCACAGGCAAATCTATAATTTGAGTCGTCTCGTCTTCAACTTGAAGAGCAATGTCCAGCATCTCCTGTAGTTCTGGATTCGCTTTCAGGGCATTCAGCACTTCATGCGTCTCGACTTCATTGGTATTGCCTTCTAAGTAAGCTGCCAAGAGTTCATCGGATATATATTCTTTATTTCCCATATTCTTTAATGTCATTAAGGGCAATGCGAGTCAGTTGAGCCATAGCACGCCGTTTGATGTTATAGAGGTTTGCGGTAGTAATATTCATTTCTTGTGCCAATTTCTCTGGCTCCCAATCTTCAATGACAAGTCGACGGATAACATATACATACCGTTTCGTTGGCATCCTGTCGAAAAGCCTTTCCAGGTCATCCTCCGTTGATGTAACTGTTTCTGATGAGACTAATTGATATTGCCCATCATAAAGAGTCTCTTGACTATTGGCATCTATCAATCGTGTCCGTTTCTTGATAAAGAATCGAATAGCAAGAATCTTCAGCCATTGATATATAGTGCTACGATATTGAAAGTTTCGTAACTTACTGGCATCATCTTCCATCAGATAGACATAGAGTTCATTCACCATCTCGTCATAGTCCACCTCATAGCTGAACACAAGTTTCATAATACTATTGAACAACGACCGACACTTAACGAAGAAAAACTCCTCCGTCACCCGATTGTCCCGTGCAATCAGCCCTTGTATTATCTCTTGGTCAGTCATTTTGTGCATATTCAAGTTTAAAACTTGTTTCTACTACACCAAAATCAAACAATTTGAAATCGACGGGATATCCAGCATTGTTTGATTCGTTGTCCAAATCCTGCCAAGGCTTTAAGCAATTGTGCTTTTTCCTCAAATCGTCACATTTATGACTTTCTTTGTTATCCACATACCCCAACATTTCATGAGCAGCATTCCATCGAAGATGTTCACACATGGCAAGATTCTGCATTAATCTATTCTCAGATACAGATAGGTTTGGATATGTGATACTTCCCTTTTCACCTGAACGCTGTTCTAATGCTCTTAACGCGAAATCTGCAACATTATCCTTACCAATCACCTTCTCTAAAAGCATTATTTTAGTCTTGGCATGGAGAGCATTCGAACGATCTTGGCTTTCTTTACGACGTATCTTGCTCATCCTTTCCCACTTGGTGTCCTTCTTCGATGTCATTGTATCGTTATGTCTTTTATCCCAAGAGCCTTCATCGTTAGCGGGGTCAATCTGCAGACTGCGATAAGTCTCATAATAAATGCGACCGTCTTCTTGATATTTATCCTTCACCACGAGATTGTATGTATAAATCTGTTCGTTCTGCCCAAAAAGGACTATTTTTACCACTTTGTCTGTCTCGTCTTTACCGAGACGCAAATTATAGTGCTGTGCAATTTCTTCTAAATGCTTAAATGATCCCTTCTCATAAGCACGAACGTAAATACAGAAATTTTCAAGATCCTGACGCTTTTTGCGAACATACCTCAGTATCTCCACAGCAGCAGTCATATTTTCTTCATCATCGCCAATAGCAACTATGACATAGTTAAGTTTCTCTGCTATTTTATCCAATATTTTAATAAAGAAATCATCTGAACGGTAATCTATTTCATAAAATTTAATTAGAGCTTCGTCATTTTCCTCTTCATCACATCTCTTATAACATACATTCGGTATACCTGCAACAAAGTGACCTTCCAATCTTTTCATATTTTGATCAAGCACATAGCAATTAAATGTACTCCTATATGAATCCAATATAGAAGCTTTATTGCTAACAAAAGCCCCATACTCATAAAGGAATTTCACTGCTTCCTGACCCGTTTCACCAAATCCCATTACCAAACTAACAAATGGAGAAGAAACTGTTCCCGGATTATCCTCTTCCAAGGTTTTTACAGAAACATAATTCACTGGATGATTACCATCACTTTGTTTCAGATGCTCTATAGCCAAGTGTGAAGAGTCAAGAATTCGGACTTCTGTCTGTTTTTCTTCTCCTAGACCCAAATCTTCAATAATCCTATTGACACCATTGCGACGGGCATGACAGTAGATAACTGTCTTATATTGTGGATTATTTATCATCTCATCTTTTGCAAGAATCGCAGTTGCCCGCACATTAGAATCACGGTCTTCAGAAAGGAAAAAGATATGTAGTTGACCCCCTCTTGTATCTCCTAATGATTTTAAGAGTCTCTTAACAGTTTCCAAACCAATGTTCCCAAATACATCTTCAAATCCTGATTCCAATCCACAAATATTACAACTGCCAATGGCCAGTGCCCGACGCTCATTCTCATTCGCATCAAGAAAAGTATTTCGTCGATGTGTCAGCATATTAACAATGTTCTTCCATCCATCAGTCCTATCTTCATTTTGCATAACTTCACCTACCAGACTATTTTCAATAAAAACGACAACTGAATTTTTATCATTCTCGAGAATGTCATTTGCTAATAATTTGGAGGCATCATTAAGTCCAAAGAACAGATATAAATGATTCCGATTGTTGTCTATTTTTAAATGCTTAATATGTAGATAGGCCATTAGCCTAGACAATACTAAACTCATTATTAATAAAGCTGTACAGATAACTGCAGAAAAGAACGTACAGACTATCATTCCTTTTAATACATCATGTTCCTGTATTCCATCAACAATATTACTATCAATATTCATCAAGAACATACCTAGCGAAGCGATAGCCGAACGCAACAACAACTCTGCTCCGACATGTGGCGGCTTGTCCACACTTATCGCTACAAAATAAAGAACCCAACCACAACTCCATATCCATAGCATGACTTTCGCCAATAGCACTAAATTACGTTGTCGCCTGTAGAGCTCCGGTAATGAAGACTTATTATCCTTATTTGTAAATCTGTATCGATAGCGTTGTACAATTGACCAACCTACAACTATGGTTGAGCCAATAGCCATTGATACTGGTAATGCAAACCATCCACCATAATATTGAGAATCTTTATCTTGAGAGATACACCCAAATGAAAAAAGGACAGCTAAAATGAAAAAGATGGATACCACTTTAGTCGACATTGGCTTATGACGATACCATTCAAGCACCTTATACCCATTAAACCAAATAAACACCGAAATTATTAGAAAGACTGCGAGACAGATACCAAAGGACCCGCCAAGACAGCTCTTCTCTATGATTCCCCATAGGTCGCTCGCATCTAATACATATGTACTCATAATAAAGATAATTCTACTATTATTAGATTTTCAATTATATTAATGCAAATATACAAATAGTTACTCAAGGACGATATGCATGCGAATAACTTTTAAAAATCATTAACACATCGAGACAGACTCCGTTATTTAACTTGATATTCAACGAGATTATGCCACACATTACCCGTACCACTTTGTATGCTTAACGTCACGTTGTTGGATTCATTAACCACATAATCTATTGAATAAACAGAATCACCTTCTGCCTTCCATTTTTCCAACTTTACAAATTCCTTATTATTATGAATCGCAAAATCCCTTATTGTTTTCTTTCTTATTCTAAAAGTATAAGTTTTACCTATTTTTAAGACATCACACAACGGCATTTCAATAATCTCAAATTTCCCTTCTCCACGTCCATAAAATATCGGCATTCTGATATCCCTCCCTCTTATCTTTTTATATAGTTTATGCACATCCAATCCATATTCTACCCATAGATCACTTACGGGTATTAACGACAAGAATTCTTCATAAGACATTGGATTTTTAATCAATTGGTATGATTCGTCGTCAGGGAAATGGCTTAAAATCATCCATTCCGGATTGACATTAAACCATACCCAACAATTTTCTCTTCTGGTAAAGATGCTTTTACCTGTGTCAACATACCCTGCGCCCCATGTAGGATCTAAAAGTATGCCATGATTTTCCCTGGTGTATGCAAAAAGCCATGCATGTCCAGACGAGTTGACACTTCCATAGTAATCTTTCGATTTCCCGCTAATTATTTCAACTTTCACCCCCACTGCTTTTGCCAATCTATAAAACAACTCACTGTAAGCCTGACAGACACCTTTCTTGGTATCATAACAGCTATCTGCTGTATGGATAGAATATGACGTGTCATATTCAATATTCTCACACACCCAACGGTATATTGCCCGAATTCTTTGATAGTCATTTTCACAGCCAGACGTTATATATGCTGCCACATCAGTATAATTGTAATGAGTTGGAGAACAATAAGAATCCCCATCATCTTTTGGTTCTTTATAATAATCGACATACGCCCCCTTGACGATACTGAAATTGTTTTCGTCTTCCAATTCTGTATCATTATCATAACTCGAGGGAAGATTCACCTTTTTTTCTTTTGTTTGTATTTCCTCGCCAAATTCACTACTATCATCATCAAGAAGCCCCCAATTATTACATACCCATAATAAAGCTACTCCTAAAAGGAAGAAAACCAAGAAAAACTTGATTATTCGTCCCAAGCAACAACCAGATCGTTTTTCCTTACTCATCTATTATTTCATATTACTTGTTTCTTCCAAGATGTCACTATCAAACAAACTTTCGCTTCTAAATTGGCATCGATATTGCCACTTCAATGCTCCATAAGATAGCCAAAGGAGTACCACATTAGAACATGACCAACATTTTACGACTGATTGGCTCTTGCGTTTATCTATGAAATTGTTGTTTGTCATTACATCCGTTTTTAGCTAAACCTCCTACTCATATAGTAAAGATTTTATTCGTTTTAGGTTAGTAACAAGTAATGTTGCAAAGATAACAAATTTATTGTTTATAAACAACTAAAGTCACTTTTTTCTTATTTTTTTATCAAATTCGCAAAAACTACTCCCCTTCTCCCGTTTTGGGCTGAAATGCCGATGTACAGGGCGTTTCGGGACGGGAGTAGTTGGTGTAACTACTCCCGTACTACTCCCTTTTTTGCTAGCTCATCTCCTTTTTGTGAAAAAAGAGAGGTGGGGAGGCTGGTGGATTCGAGAAAAAGTTGTATCTTTGTAGTCGATATATCAACTATGATATTATCAACTTTATTACAAACCATTAATTTCATAACTATTAATGACAACAAAGGATCTAACCATCAGAGCCGATTATCGGAATGTACCTAAAGGGTATCAACTATGTTTTATAGAAACATGTCCTATGAAGGACGAGTGTCTGAGGTATCTTGCTGGCAAGGAAATGCCAGAGGATCGGGACTGGGGACCTG
>JAEEGL015215214.1_pt1 | contig 13080 bp, 13 predicted proteins | sample 9134231 | NCBI WGS metagenome assembly JAEEGL01 (sample SAMN16246548, study PRJNA631951) | gut metagenome | biome: gut microbiome; feature: rumen; material: fiber-attached | host: Bos | place: Iran: Karaj | collected 2018-10 | reverse complement strand
AATCACCTGGCACCAGCCGCCCAGCGTGGTGCGCTGGGGCACCATCATATCCACGATCACATTGCTCCAGCGCAGGTTATAGGTGCCGAATTCCCGGTGATTGGCGGGGGTCTGATACCAGCCGTTCAGTACGGCCTGAATGCGCTCCCACAGGCCGCTTACAGCCTGAAGCTCGTTATTCTGATAGCTGCCCAGCGCTTCGCCCTGCATATCCACCAGATACAGAAAGCCCAGGCCGCCGTTCAGGAAGAAAAACAGGGCGGCGGTCACGGCGGCCCTGCGGCTGTCGGCCATGCGGTCCGCCAAAATCAGGTAGCCGGCGAAGGTAAGCCCCGTCATGAGGATACCGGGAAACAGAATGGCCGCCCGCAGGGAAAAGCCCATGAGCATGAAGGTGGTGGACAGAGAATCCGTCAGGAAGGGATAAGCCAGCAGCGCGCCGGGCAGGATGTTGTAATCCGGCGGGAAGGAGGCCCCCCGCAGGCCGGAGGCGATGGCCAAATGCAGGCACAGGTCGCCGTAGGTGCTCTGCCCCACGTGCAGGGCCCCGTTCACAGGGTTCAGGTTGTGGGTCCATTGCAGATAACCGCCCACGAGCGTCAGCGGCAGGGCCACCCAGGCCAGCGCTTTGAGCAGCCTGCGGTCCCGGTCGGTCAGGCGCGCCCGGGGAGCCCGGCTGCGGAAAAGCACGGCGGCCAGGGTCAGCGCCGTCAGCGGCGCAATGGCCCACGCATGGGCCTTGAGGGTAAAATCCCAGAAAAAGGCGCACAGGGCGGGCAGCCACATCATCAGCGCCAGCCCTAAGCACAGCCCTAACCATACCCGCACCACAGGGGATTTCCCGGGCAGCAGGGAATAGGTGATCCCCACGCCGCAGAGCATGTAGAGCAAGAAATAAAGAACAGCCACCATCGGCATCCTCCACGCTTCAGTATCCGCCCTATTATACCGGATTGTCCATAAAAAAGCAAACGCGCCGGGAAAAGAACGGAAAAACAGCAAAACGAACGCGGGATCGCTTGACCCAGCGTTCGTATTCCGGTGAAAAAATCAGGTCAGATCAGCTTCCAGGCGCACGCAGCGGCCCACAAAGGTGAGCTCGTTGTAATTTTTCAGTTCGCTTTCAAAAGCCTCGTCGTACTTTTGCAGCATGGCCTGATAATCATTATAGCGCTTCACCTTGCGCAGGATGCGGCCCTGGGGCGTTTGCAGCAGCATGATGGCCCCGTCCACCGCGGCCTGGGCGGGCACCACCAGCAATAGATCGCCCCGCTGCACCCGAAAGCCCCGCAGATCGTTGTCCGGCGCCATGAAGTAGAACACCTTGTCCGGCGCCGCGCCCTCGATTTTGCCGTTGGTGATGGGCAGCAGGCGGTGGCCCACCTCCTTCATCACGGCGTTGTATACCGGCACGTGCTTGAGCACGCCGGAAAGCGCGTCCAGCCAGATGGAGCCCGCCACGCCGGGATCGGCGGCTTCCGCTTTCGCTTCGGCTTTTTCCGCTTTCGCCGGCTTTTTGGGCTCCACCGCGCGGGTCAGTTGGGGCACGGCGGACTGCAGGTCCACGGTGGCGGCGATATCGTCCAAAGTGAAATCGCTTTCCGTCTGCTGGGTCATGCCCATGGCCTTCAAAATGCGCCGGGCCTGATCGTCGGCGATGATGCGGGTGCCCGCCTCCACTTCCATCAAATATTTATCGCTGACGCCGCACTTCCGGGCCACCTGCTTGTGGGTCAGGCCCTGACGGGTGCGCTCCAGGCGGATCAAGTCTCCCAATCTGCTCATAAGAATCCTCCGCTTATTTGCTTGATGCTGAATTTGCCAGTTTTACCGCGCAGGCGGTGATATACCGGATATTGCTTTCCTCGCAGATCACGTCCCGCCGGGTGTGGATGCGGGGAATATGCCAGCCGAAGCGGTCCTTGCGGCAGGCGGCCGCCGCCACGCCGTTGGGGAAGGATTTCTGGTCGGAATTGTAGTTGGTGTTTTTGGCGCTGCAGTGTACGGCCCGCTTGCCGTTTTCATCCTGAAACACGGCTTGCAGCAGGCAAGTCAGCTTTTCGTCCGGTTCCTTGGGGGCCACGATGAGGAAATCGTCCCCGTCGCCCACGCAGTCCAGGTTCAGCAGCACCTTGCCCTTTGCAATATCCGGATGCTTTTTGGCGTAAGCCTTGGAACCTACCTTACCATATTCCTCGTTGTCAAAGAAAATGAAAGCCGTGTCCCGCTTCCGCTCCGGCGGCAGGGCGGCCATGATTTCCAGCAGGGCGGCCACGCCGGAGGTGTTGTCGTTGGCGGTATGGGGATTGGCCGGGCCGAAAAACACCAGGGCAAACAGGGCGAAATACACGATATACCATACCGCCACCGCCCCCGCGCGGCCCAAGGGCCCGTAGGCCAGCCAGGCCGCGCCGAAGGACAGCGCCACCAGCAGCAGCACCAGGGGCATCTGCGCCAGGAAGGTTATCACCTTGTTCTGGGGATAAATCAGGTTGGGAAAGGGCATCCAGGCGCAGGTATCGTAATGGGCGGTGAAAATCACCTTCGCCTTTTCCGGGTCCCCCGCGATCAGGTTGCGGCTGCCGCCGCCGATGCCGCCCTTGATGAATTCTTCCTCGCAGGGAAAGCCCGCGGCGTGGACGGCGGCTTTCGCCCAGAAGAGAAAATCTTCCTTCTGTTTCTTCGTGCGCCGCACCTGATATTTTTCCAACAGAACGGACAAGTATTCGCTCATGCTCCGTAATCTCCGTTTCCCGGCAGCAGCTTGATTTCCAGTCCGGGATTCTGCGCCGCGGCGTCAAAGAACACGGCCAGAAAGCCCGGCCATTTTTCCATCTTTTCTCCGGCTGCGGCGCAGTCCTCGATCACCAGCTGGGTATCGGTCAGATCGGTCAGGCAGTCGTGCAGGGCGTCCAGGTTCCGCCCGTAGTAATCGGGAAAGGAAAGGGCTTTTGCCAGGGCGTCGTGGGCCTTTTCCGGGGTGTCCCACCCGGCGGCGGATAATTGCACTCGGTTCATTTCGCGGTTTCCTCCGTTATGTCCTCAAAGGTGTTGTAGTGATCCTCGGTGTAGAAGATCAGGCCGTCGTTGCTGAAAATGATGCGCTTGCCGTTGCGGCCTCCCCGGTAGCGGTCCATGTCCAGGCCGTAATCAATATCGCACTCGAAGTACTTCCGCCCCTTGGCGTCGGGAAGCTGGCCCTCGTAATTGCCGAATCGGTCGCCGCCGATGCTCTTGCCGGGGGCAACCTCCCACAGATTGCCCAAATTGCTCACCCAGCCCAAAGCCCGGGCTTCTTCTTTGGTGATATAATTGGGCGGCAGCTCTTTGAATTCCCGCAGATAGGCGGCCACGTGATCCTTATCGTCGTACGCTTCCCCAAAGACAACAAAGGGTTCTTCTTCGGGCGGGGCGGCGGCGTCCGGCTTGGCGGCGGCGGGGTTTTCGGCGGGCACATCCTTCACGTCCCGGGTGATCAGCTCGTAGGTATCCCAATCCAGCGCGCCGGTGGCCTTCAAATCCCAGTCCTTCTGGAAAGCGACGACGGCTTCTTCAAAAACCTTGCTGAAATTGCCGTCGATTTTACCGCTGTAATAGCCCAAATCCTTCAGCGCCTGCTGGGCCTTGCGCACCTCCGCGCCGGAGGAGCCTTTTTTCAGGGTTTTCCATTCCTCCGCCTGCGCGGAAGGAATCAGCGAAGCCGCGCTTTTCCCCAAAATAGGCGCGGCGAAGGCGAAGATGCTGCCGCCGATCACGGCGAGGGCCGCCACCAGCGCCAGCAGCCGCAGCCATCGGCTTGTTTTTCCACCGTTCTGTTCCATACTCATTCTCCCTTCTGAATCCAAACGCTGCGATTCCCGTACACATCGGAAATCAGGATGGCCGCCTGTCCGCGCAATTGCGGAAGCTGAAGCGCATCCGGCAGGGCGGGCGTCTGCTTGCGCCGGGCCGCGCTGGCCTGGCAGCGGAAAACGCCGTCCCTGTAAAAGCCCACCGACCATTGATCCACCGCGTCCAGGCCCGTCACCCCGCAGCCATCCGGCGTCCGGTAATCCAGCAGCCGCACATCGTGGTAAGCGATGCCCGGCTCGAATTCCGCGCGCATGGCCGCGCCGGGAGCCCCGCAGGGAGCGGTGACCGTCATTTCCTTATCCAGCAGCCTTTTCCGGCAGACAGACAGGGCCAGGGGCGCGGAATCGGAGGCCAGGAAACGCCTGCCCTCCTGCGCGGCGGCCGCCGCCGTGGTGCCGGACCCGGCGAACAGGTCCGCCACCAAATCCCCCGGCTGCGTGGAGCAGAGGATCACGCGGGTCAGCAGCGCGATCGGCTTCTGGGTATCGTAGCCGGTGCGCTGCGGGTCCTTCTGCTGCAAATGGCTCACGTCGGTCCACACGTCGCCGGGGTACACGGGTTCGTCGTCGTAATAAATATAGGTTTTCCCGCCTGAGCGGATGGACCGGTAGCTCCGTCCGTTTTCATCCACCGCCCGGCGCATATGATTGGAGCGGTTTTCACTGCGCGGCAGGGGCACCGCCGTGATATCGAAATACTGGGCCCGGGATTTGCGATAGAAAAGGATCACGTCATGCTTCCGGGAAAAGCGCTTCATGCTTCGCCCGCCGGACTGATAAGCCCAGATGATTTCATTCATAAAATTGGTTTCGCCGAATACCTCGTCGCACAGCAGCCGGGCATGGGCGCTCATGCGGCTGTCCAAATGCAGGAAAAAGGAACCGGTATCCCGCAGCAGGGCCTTGGAGGCTTCCAGGGCGCTGCGCAGCAGGGCCAGATATTCCTGCCTGGTGGAAAAACGGTCGCTGTAAGCGGGCAGCAGCAGGGGATTTTTGCCCGTGGCCCAGCCTTTTTCGCCCACCCGCATGCGCATCAGAAAATCATCCCCCGTCATAAACGGCGGGTCCAAATACACGCAGGCGGCCTGACCGGCCCAGCGGCTGAAATCGCCCCGGATATCCTGACACAGCAGATCACCCTGCCGTCCGCCGCCGTGTATTTCCTGTTTGCAGTCCACTTGCACCCAGTCCATGGGCAAACCCCTTTCTTAAAATGATGCCAGCCGTTTGTTGTATTCGTGCAGCGCGTCCAGCAGCGCGGCGTGGGCGGGCTGCGCGTACAGGATCTTTCCCGCCTGCTCCGCCGCCCGCACAAAATCTGCGTGCAGGCCCCGCTTGCCGCTTTCCATCAGGGGGCACACCGCCCAGGCCCGGCGGTCCATTTTCGATCCGGTCCTAGTGGGCAGCAGGGGAAACATCCGGCAAGCGAGGGGACGCGCGCGCCGGCCGCACCGCCCGTCGCAGACGAGCAGTTTTCCGTCGGGGATCACCGCCGCGTCCGGCTCGATGCGCCAGCCCTCCGGCAGGGAAGCGTACAGCGCTTCCTCGCCGGGAAACAGCAGCATGCCGCCCTGGCCGTCCTCGTCGCTCCGGCAGCAGGCCGCGCCGCAGGCGCGCCCGCAGTCCCCTTTGAGGGGCGTTACGTTTTCCAGCAATTCCCTGGCGGCGATCACTGCGTCCAGCGGTTCCATGCGCTGACTCCTCCTGTTTGCGGGCACCGGCCGCCTGTTTCTGTATGTAAGTTATTCTATCACGAAAGCAGGAGATTGACAAGGCGAAGTTAAGCGTTTAAGATGGAGGAGGAATGGAGGAAAGCGGTATGGAATTTGTATTGCCGTTTCCGGTGCGATCTGCGCTGGACAGGCTGAAAAACGCGGGCTTTGACGCCTACGCGGTGGGGGGCTGCGTGCGGGATCACGTGCTGGGGATGACGCCCCATGATTACGATATATGCACATCGGCGAAACCGGAGGAAATGCAGCGGGTGTTCCGGGGGGAGCGGACCATCGAAACGGGCATCCGGCACGGAACCCTGACGGTGCTGCTGCAGGGCATGCCGCTGGAGATCACCACCTTCCGGGTGGACGGGGAATATAAGGACGGGCGGCACCCGGAATCCGTCCGCTTCACCGCGCGGGTGGAGGACGATCTTTCCCGCCGGGATTTTACCATCAACGCCATGGCTTACGCCCCCGATACGGGCATCGTGGACCCCTTCGGCGGACAGGCGGACTGCAAAGCAGGCGTCGTCCGCTGCGTGGGAGAGCCGGAGCAGCGCTTCGGGGAGGACGCCCTGCGCATCCTGCGCGCCCTGCGCTTTTCCGCCCGCCTGGGTTTTCCCATTGAAGAAAAAACGGCCCTGGCGGCGCGCCGGGGCAAAGACAGCCTGGAAAAGATCAGCCGGGAACGCATCGCTTCCGAATTGACCGGTCTGCTGTTGGGAAAAAACGCCGCCTTGGTGCTGGCCGCTTTTCCCGATATCCTGTGCGCCGCCGTGCCGGAACTGACCGCCTTGACCCAGGGAGACCGCTGGCCGCATACCCTGCGCGGGCTGTCCTCGATCGAACCGGAACCCGCGCTCCGCTGGGCCGCCCTGCTGCTGGACGCCCCCCGGGACGGCCGGCCCGATCTGCCCTATGAAGTGCTGCAGGGGCTGAAAATGCCAAGTAAGCTGTCGGAAAGCGTGCGCAGGCTCGTTTGTTCAGGCAGAGAATACAGAAAGGAAACACATCCGCCCGTCCACTTTATTCTGATGACGCTGGGGCCGGAAGGAACGGCGCAGCTGCTGAAGCTGATGGAAGCGGACCTGCTCGCCGGCCGCCCCGCTTCTGATGAAAAAGCGATCCGGGCGGAATACGAACTGCTGCAGGGCGAATTGCAAAAGCTGCTGGATGAAAACGCCTGCTATTCCCTGGCCCAGCTGGCCGTCAACGGCAAGGATATGGCGGCGGCGGGCCTGCGGGGCCCCCAGATCGGCCAGGCGCTGAACGCGCTGCTCCGCCGGGTGGCGCTGGAGGAACTGCCCAACGAACGGGAAGCGCTTTTATCGGCCCTCGCCCGCAAAGCGTTCTGATTCTTTCGTTCGCCGCATATCCATGAAAAAAACGAATGGAGGCGGCGGCAATGGCACAGCAGGCGGTTCGGAGGATCAGGCGCACGGCGGGAAAGCCCGCGGCTTTTGGACGGGGATTGGCGGTTTCGGTGCTGGCGACGGCGGCGGCGGTGATCGTGTTCGCCCTGATCGTCAGCTTTGTGGACGTGAGCGACGGCGTGATCCGCATCATCAACCAATTGATCAAGGCGGCGGCGGTGTTTTTGGGGGTGCGGTCGATCGTGCCCCGGGGCGATGAAAGCGGCATCCGGCGCGGCGCGCTGCTGGGGCTGGTCTATATGGGCGTGGGCGTGCTGATTTACGCCCTGCTGACCCAGCAGAAAATATCATGGCTGGGCTATCTCATCGACGTGCTCATGGGCGCTGCCACGGGAGGCCTTTCCGGCATGCTGCTGGGAAGCCTGCGGGCAAAATAAGAAACGCTCCCGGCATTCGGAATCCTGTTCCGGCCGGGAGCATTTTTGCGTTTTTTTCTTCTTTCCCCGCAACTATTCAATCACCTTAAGCACACTATTTAAGTAACAAAGGAGAGAACAGAGTACAGAGTGCAGAGTACAGATTGAATAGTCGTTCATTCGACCCTATTCTTTGTATTGGCTAAATCATCTGTACTCTGTTCTCTGATCTCTGTAATCTTAAGCGAAGTGACTTAGGGGGCTGAAAGGGGGAATCCCCACCCTTTTCGCGTTACTGCGAAGCCAAGGGCTGCGCGGTCACTTTCAGCATTTCCCTGGCGTGCTTCCTGGCGCTTTCCGCATCGCCGCCCAGCATGCGGGCGATTTCGGCCACCCGGGCTTCGCCGGCGAGGGGCGTCAAGCGGGTGCGGGTGCGCTCCCCGTCAAAGGATTTTTCCACCAGGTAATGATGGTCCGCCAAGGCGGCGATCTGCTGCAAATGAGTCACGCACAGCACCTGGCGCTCTTTGGCGATGGCCGCCATTTTTTCGCCCACCACCTGGGCGGCACGGCCCGAAATGCCGGTGTCGATTTCATCGAAAATCATGCTGGGCACGCCCTCCCGCCGGGCGGAAACCGATTTGATGGCCAGCATCAGACGGGAAAGCTCGCCGCCGGAAGCGATTTTGCTCAGGGGCTGCATTTCCTCGCCCCGGTTGGGAGCGATTTGGAAGGCGGCGGTTTCATTGCCCAGGGGACCGGGCGGGCATGCGGGCAGCGACACCTGGAATCTGGTGCCCGCCATGTTCAGATCCCGCAGCTGAATTTCCATTTCCCGCTCGAATTTCCGGGCAAGAACGGTCCGCGCGGCGGTCAGCTCCGCGGCCGCTTTTTCATATCTGGCCCGGAGCGTTTTCTCCTGTTTGGCGAGCGCGTCCAAATCATCGTCCAGGCTTTCAAAGCCCGCCAGCTCGGCTTCGATCTCCTTCAGTTTTTCCGCCATTTCGCCGGTGGAGGCCCCGCCGTATTTCCGGCTCAGGCGGCGGATCAGATCCAGCCTTGCCTGCACAGCCTCGGCCCGGTCCGGATCGCTGTCCAAAGAAGAAAGCAGGTCCCGCAGGGTCAGGCCGATGTCCTCCGCCTCATAATACAGGGCGTCCAGCCGGGCGCGGAGGGAAGCATAGCTTTCATCCAAGCTCTCGATGGGCGAAAGAGCGTTTACGGCGGTGCGGATGGCTTCGGCGGCGGGGTCGGAGCCGTTGTATACGGCGTCGTAGGCTTCCCGCAGCCCATCCTCGATTTTTTCCGCGTTGCGGAACCGGTCCCGCTCTTTGGCCAGTTCTTCTTCCTCGCCGGGCACCAGACGGGCGTTTTTCAGTTCCTTCTGCCGGATGCGCAGCAGCTCCATCCGTTCCCCCGCCTGAGCGCTCTGCTTTTGCAGCTTTTCCAGATCCCGGCGGCATGCGTGCCAGCGCTCAAAATCCGTGCGGGTTTTATCCAGCAGCGCGCGGTGGGCGTCGTCGCCGGACGCGTCCAAAAAGCCCAGGTGATTCTTTTCATCCATCAGGGATTGATGCTCGTGCTGGCCGTGGATATCCATGAGCAGGGCGGTAAACTGCTGGTACTGGGACAGGGGCAGCAGCGTGCCGTTGACCCGGCAGGAGGATCTGCCCTGAATGGTGATGTCCCGGCTGAGGATCAGCTCGTCCCCGTCGTCCAGTTCCTGGGCTTTGAGCATGTCCAGCGCCGCGGGGCAGTCGTTCAGGCTGAACACGCCTTCCACCCTGGCCCTGTCCTCCCCGTGGCGGATCAGCTCTTTCTGCGCCCGGCCCCCCAGCAGCAGCGTCACCGCGTCCACCAGGATGGATTTGCCCGCGCCCGTTTCGCCGGTGAGCACATGCAGGCCGGAGGAAAAATCCACCTGCATTTCGTCCATCAGCGCGATATTGCGGATCGTTAAAGAAAGCAGCATAATTACTTCTATCTCCAATCAAAAGGAGCGTTTTATTTCAGCATATCCTGAAACCGCTTCACGGCCTGGGCGGCCTCGGCCTCGTTCTGCACGATCACCAGAATGGTGTTGTCCCCGGCCATGGTGCCCAGAATTTCAGGCAGCCGCATGGAGTCGATGGCTTCCGCGGCGGCGTTGGCGCTGCCCGCCAGGGTTTTCACCACCACGATATTGCCCGCGAAATTGATGGACAGCACGGAATCCCGGAACATGCGCACGAACCGTTCGCTCAGCCCGTGCTCCGCCTTGTCCGCCGTGGCATACTTATACCCGCCGGAGGAGGACAGCACCTTCAGCAGCCGCAGTTCCTTGATATCCCTGCTCACGGTGGCCTGCGTGACCACGATGCCCATTTCCTTCAGCCTGCTGGCCAGTTCCTCCTGGGTTTCCACGTCGTTCTGCTCAATGATGCTCAGAATAGCCGTCTGCCGCGCGTTTTTCACGTTCCGTTCACTCCCGTTCATCATATTGGTTCCAGATTGCCTGCTTTCTGCGCAGGGTATCAAAGAAGCATCTTTCTTCCAGCTGGATCAGCTTCACCTGGTCTTCCGCCAGGCCGATGGTCACCCGCGCCTCGTGGGTCACGGGCAGCAGGATCTGGCCGTCCACCGCCAGCTGCAGCCGCCGCCTGTCCCGCCCGTGGGCCAGCAGGGTCACTTCCGTGCTCAGGGGCATGATCACGGGGCGCAGCAAAAGCTCCCGGGCGCACAGGGGCGTCAGCAGCATGCACCGGCAGTCCGGCCGGATCACCGGCCCCCCCGCCGAAAGCCCGTAAGCCGTGGCTCCCAAGGGGGTGGACACCACCGCCCCGTCCCCGTGGGCGCAGAAAACCTCTTCCCCATCCGCCAGCGCACGCACCTCGATCACGCCGGGATGCTCCCCTCGGGTGAGGGCCAGATCATTCAGCGCGAAATAATCCCTTTCGTCGAAGCGCACGCGCAGCAGCGGAAAGCGCTGAACGCCGAAAGCGCCGGACATGAGCTTTTCCGCCGTGCCCCGGGGATCGTCGGCCCTGCCGTTCATCAAAAAACCCACCGTGCCGGTGTTCACCCCCAGCAGGGGCAGATGCCGGCCCAGGGTTTCCTGCGCTGCCCGCAGCAGGGTGCCGTCCCCGCCGAAAGCCACCAGGGCCCGGATATCATCCGGTATTTCAGTGAGGGAGCAGGCTTTGCCCGCGCCTCGTTCCGCCAGCCATGGATCGGTATAGATTTCGCCGCCGCGTTCCCGGATGGCCGCGGCCAGCGCCAAAGCGGCGTCCGCGCCGCGAAGCTGATAGGGATTTGCATAGAAATAGAAGGATGGCCGCATGGAATACCTCCGTTCTGCATAAGTATCTTACCATATTCAGCAAGATTATACAAGGCTTCCCGCACAGAAAAAACAGAAAAAGCCTGAAATACCTTGACAAAATCCCCTGACGCGCCTATGATGATACGGTTCAAACCGCAGATTCATGCAAAACCGGTTTCATGGTGTTTGAATATGCAATGAGCGAATATACATTTTTTGGATATAAAGGAGCCGAAATCCATGGAAACATCTTGCGTGCCCGCCCAGGCGCAAACGCTGGCGCGGGCGTCCGAACTGCTGCGGCAGGGCCGGGTGGTGGCCTTTCCCACGGAAACGGTGTACGGCTTAGGCGCCAACGCGCTGGATGAAGCCGCCGTGCGCGCTATTTTCGCCGCCAAGGAGCGCCCGGCGGACAATCCTTTGATCGTGCACGTGGCGGAAAAAGCGCAGCTTGAGGGCCTATGCGAAGTGACGGAGACGGCGGAAAAGCTGATGGACGCCTTCTGGCCCGGCCCGCTCACATTATTATTGAAGAAAACGGAGCGCGTGCCCGATGTGACCACGGCGGGGCTGCCCTCCGTGGCGGTGCGCTGCCCCAATCATCCGGTGGCGCTGGCGCTGCTGCGGCAGTGCGGCCTGCCCATCGCCGCTCCCTCGGCCAACCGCTCCGGCAGGCCCAGCCCCACCTCCGCCCGGCACGTATATGAAGACATGCAGGGCCGCATTCCCCTGATTTTAGACGGCGGCCCCTGCCGGGTGGGGGTTGAATCCACCGTATGCGATTTGACCGGCCCCGTCCCCTGCGTGCTGCGCCCCGGCGCGGTGACGGCGGAGGATATCGCCGCCGTGGCGGGAAATTGCACCGTGGCTTCCAGCGTCATGCGGCCCCTGAAGGAAGGGGAAGCCGCCCCCTCCCCCGGCATGCGGCACCGGCATTACGCCCCCAAAGCCAAAATGACCGTGTACGTCGGCAACGATCAGGCGGTGGCAAACGCCATTTGCGAAGTGTACGATCACGCGGAAAACGCAGCTATCCTGGCCCATACCGGCGCCATTCCCCTTTACGGAAACCGCCGGGTGTTCGATTTGGGCGATACGCCGGAGGAAGGGGCCCATCTGCTGTTTCAGCGCCTGCGGGAAATGGACGAGGCGGGGTGCGCGTTGATCCTGGCCCAGGGCTGGCAGCCGGAGGGGCGCGCCCTGGCCGTGATGAACCGCATGGCCCGGGCGGCGGCGTTCGATATTCAGTCGGTATAGGCGAACAGCGGGGTTATACGATGATCGAAAAAACCTGTCGGGATATACGGGCGGCCGACGCTGAGAAAATCGCGTTCAGCGGCGGAGAAACGTATCATTGGACTGATTTTGAAAGGCGGGAACGGGATATTGCGGCGAAACGGCCTTATTTTGCGTTTTCCTCCGCCCGGATGCGGCTTGTGATTTATTTTGATCAGCGGGGATTATTTGCAAAACGGAAGCAGTTTCGCGCTTTTCACGATTTTCATTCCAAACTGAACGATTGGGGAATCAGCACCCTGGATTTATCTTAAACAGAACGGAAATACTCGTTTTTTTCCTTGACACGCGCCTGCTTGCGGGGTATAATGTGGCCATTCCCAAGGAATGACGGAGAACACGTTTCTTCCTCACCGGCTTTCAGAGAGTGCGCGGGCGGTGCAAGCGCATAGGCCGCGGATGAAATACCGCCTCCCGACCGACGGCGGCTCGCGCCCGTTACCGCGCGGCGACAAGCGGTCTGCTGACGCCGGAAAACCGGCCTATACAGGCAACAAGGGTGGAACCGCGGGCGAAGAAGCAATATTCACGCTCGTCCCTTCATTTCACATGACGGGACGGGCGTTTTATTATGCCCCCCCGACAGTTGGAGCGCAGTATATCAGAGGGACAATAATGAGTTGAGAGTTAAGAGTTAAGAGTTGAGATATGCTTTGTTGCACCATACTCTGCATGTGCGGGAAGCACTATATAAATCTCAACTCCCAGCTCTCAAATCTAAACTCTTGTTCGCACCACTGTGCCCTGCTCTCAATTGACGAATTTGCAAGGAGGCGCAATCATGAAAATCATCTACAACGACGGCCGCGTGGCCGAATGCCCCGAGGAACTGGAGCTGGAGGTGCTGCGCCACAGCGCGGCCCACATCATGGCCCAGGCGGTCAAGCGCCTGTATCCGGGCGCGCATTTCGCCTACGGCCCCGCCACCGAAAAGGGCTTCCATTACGACATCGACCTGGGCGACGTGAAGCTCTCCGACGAGGACCTGCCTGCCATCGAAAAGGAAATGCAGAAGATCGTGAAGGAAAACCTGCCCTTCAAGGTATATCCCCTCCCCCGGGACGAGGCGGTCAAGCTGATGAAGGATCGCGGTGAAATCTATAAGGTGGAGCACATCGCGGATTT
>JAEEGL015157769.1_pt1 | contig 13080 bp, 11 predicted proteins | sample 9134231 | NCBI WGS metagenome assembly JAEEGL01 (sample SAMN16246548, study PRJNA631951) | gut metagenome | biome: gut microbiome; feature: rumen; material: fiber-attached | host: Bos | place: Iran: Karaj | collected 2018-10 | reverse complement strand
TCCTGCCCGGTCACCGCCATACGCCGGTTCAGTCCGTCAGCGATTATGCCCGCAGCCATACCGCCGCCTTCTATGCGCCCTCCAAAACCTTCAATCTCGCCGGCCTGGTCGGCAGCTATCATATCATCTATAATGACTGGCTCCGGGACCGTCAGGCTAAGGAAGCCTCCCTGTGCGAGTACAACAATATGAACGTCCTGTCCATGCATGCGCTCATCGGTGCCTACGGGGCGGAGGGAGAGGCCTGGGTGGATCAGCTCAGAAACGTGCTGGCCGGTAACGTGGATTTTGCTTATCAGTTCATTCTGGATCACTTTCCGGGAGTTACCCTCATGAAGCCGGAGGGCACCTATATGCTTTTCCTGGACTGTGAGAAATGGTGCGGAACGCACGGTCTGACCCTGGATGATCTGCTGACCCGCGGAACCGATGTCGGCGTTGCCTGGCAGGACGGCCGGCTCTTCAACGGACCCTGGAGTATCCGCATGAATCTTGCTCTTCCGCTTTATAAAGTACAGGAGGCTTTCCGCCGTCTGGACGAGTATGTCTTCCGGATGTAATCCTGTCTGATCCGGATTGCTCCTGATCGTTGAAATATAAAAAGTTGAGGCTTTTGGAAACAGCCCGGTTATGATATAATAGCCACATGTCAGAAAGTGCCCCGTTGGTTCATGTAATTTTCGGCATGCTTTTCAACCTTATTCTGACAGCTTCTGCAATCGATTTCTCCGGATTCTTTCTCTCCGGCGATTTGTCCGAAGTTTATCAATACATTATCAGGAAGTTGCTTGAATGACTTACTCTTCGACCGGACTGCTCGCTCTGCTGGTTCATGTTATCGTTAACTACGACGTCATACGGAACATTCACTACCGCAAGGGAACTCCCGCCGCCGATGCTCACCGCTGGCTGGTCCTTGCCTTCATTTTCTTTTATACAGCCGATATTCTGTGGGGCTTCTTCTATGACGCCCGTTTGGTTACGCTTACCTTTGCGGACACGGTGCTGTATTTTCTTGCCATGGCTGCCACCATCTTCACATGGACCCGGTATGTCTTCCTTTATCTGAAGCTGAACGGCCGTTTCATGCAGGTGCTTTCCGTTGCCGGCTGGATGTATCTCGCTCTGATCGTCCTGGTTCTTTTTCTCAACATCTTCGCGCCTCTCATGTTCTGGTTTGATCCCTCCGGGGAATACCATTCCGGCCTGATGCGCTTTATCCTGCTGGGGTTCCAGGTGCTGCTGTTCCTGGCTACCTCGGCCTATGTCTTTATTGCTTCCCGCAACGCTGAGAAAACGATTAAACGCCATTTCAAAGCCATCGGCTCCTTCGGGGTTACCATGACCGCAACGGTCATCCTGCAGGTGCTTTATCCCCTCCTGCCGATGTATTCCACGGGCTGCCTGCTGGGCAGCTGCATCCTCCACACCTTCGTGGTGGGTGATATGAAGGAGGACCGCCGCCGGGAGCTGGAGGAAATGCTCGCCCGGGAACAGCGTCAGAAGTTGGAGCTTGGCTCCGCCAGACATCTGGCTTATACCGATTCACTCACCGGTGTCAAGAACACCCATGCCTATGTTGAATCGGAGAAGCTCCTGGATCAGCGGATTGCAGAAGGAACGATCAGGGAATTCGGCGTAGTGGTCTTTGATATGAACGGCCTGAAGCAGGTCAACGATACCGAAGGACATGAAGCAGGAGACCGTTACATTCAGGAAGCCTGCCGCCTGATCTGCCGGCAGTTCCAGCACAGCCCGGTCTACCGCATCGGCGGTGATGAGTTCGTTGCCCTCCTGGAGGGAGAGGACTATATAAACCGGACCATTCTGATGTCCGCCTTTGAAACCCATGTGGAAATGAACAGGCATTCCGGAAAGGCGGTTGTAGCCAGCGGTCTGGCGGAGTTCCGCCCCGGTCAGGACAACAGCTACCGCCGTGTGTTTGAGCGGGCGGACCGTCGGATGTATATGCGAAAGAGCGCCCTCAAGGCAGTATAAAAAAAGCAGGGAGGCTGTTCCGGAAACAGCCTCCCTTTTCCATACTTTTTTTTTATTCCAGCGGCATCATCCTGACCGGACAGATGGCGTTTTTCCATTTTTCAATCTTTTCTGCTGCCCGTTCCTCCTCTATGCCTGTTTCGTTCATCGTCCAGCCGGTTTTATTCGAAGCCCGGTCCGTAAAAGCGTTGATGGTTTTCCGGTTGGTCAGTCTTCCCTCCCGGATCAGGTAATGCTCAAAGATGTTTTCAGAAGCGCTGCGGCTGCCTTCAAGATACAGGCCGTAGCTGTTCCCGACTTCCCTCGTCAGGTAGATCCGGCTGCGTTCCCCGCCGCGGGCTATCCGTGCTGCTTTTCCGTCCGCCGTGGTCCATATATCAAAAATCCACAGCATTTTCTCCTCCGGCTGCCAGTCGGTGCGGCCGATCAGCAGTTCCTCCTCTTCGTCTCCGTCCAGGTCCAGCAGCGCCCAGCCTGCCATCTGTTCCCCATAAAGATTTTCCATGTAAATGGTTGAATTGAAATCCTCGTTTCTCAGCACATCCCGGTCGCCCGCAACGCCTTTCCGTATCATCTCCAGAACAGGTTCATACGCTTTGGGAACATATTCCGTCTCTGCTCCGGTCAGGCAGCATAATACGGCAGCCAGCAGCAATGCCGCGATCTTTCTCATGTTGCGAACCTCTTCTCCCTTTTGCGGGTCTTTTTCCGTCATCCGTTCATTAAAACAACGTTCGGCCTCCCGTATATCTTCCCGCGCACCGTCCTCTATTTTTCCCTGTCCCGGCGTTTTCTCACCGTAGGATTCGCTTCGTTGATTCTCCGGTAGCAGGGGCAGTCCTTCGCATGGTCGTTTACCATTCCGCAGGCCTGCAGGTGGGCATAAACGGTTACCGTTCCCAGATACTTGAATCCGTATTTTTTCAGTTCCTTCGCGATCTCGTCAGACAGCCCGTTGCTTACCGGAATGCCCTTGTCCTCATGTCCGGTGTACAGGATCGTCTTCCCGCCGCTGTGCTTCCACAGCCAGTCGCAGAAGCTGCCGTGCTCCGCCCGTATTTTCTGAAAACAGCGGGCGTTGTTGATCACTGCCTCAATTTTCCGGCGGGACCGGATCATTCCCTCCGTGTTCAGGATCCGCTCCACGTCTGTCCCGTCATAAGCTGCGATTTTGTCATAATCAAATCCGTCAAAGCAGGCGCGGAAGATTTCCCGTTTCCGGAGCATCAGCGTCCACGAAAGCCCGCACTGCATGGCTTCCATCATCAGGTACTCAAACATCTTCCGGTCATCGTGCACCGGAACGCCCCATTCCGTGTCGTGATATACCCGCATCGCCTCAAATGAAAATCCCCAGTCGCAGTTGCCCATCTTCCGTCCTCCCGGTTTGTCCTGTGATGGCTGTATCATATCATGGATCGCTTCCCGGAAAAAGACGGGAAGTTTTTCCTCTGCTGATACGTTCATATAGTATGTTCGCTGATTTCACAGTCAGTTCACTGCGTTTTCACAAAAGAGAATTATGCTTTGGTCAGATGATAAGGATAAATCTGAACCAGAACAGGAGGTAAGAAAATGTTTGCCCAGAAAATCAGGGAATTGCGCCAGGCCCGTAATCTGAGCGAGGCTGCGCTGGATGAAATCTTCGGCCTGATGCGCGGCACCGTGGCCAACTGGGAGCACGGTTTTTCCGTTCCGGATGAGGAATTGATTGACGACATTGCCGCCTATTTCAGGGTCACGCGTGCCGAGCTGGTCGGAGCCTGACGCCCGCTCCGCCTCTCCCGCCATTCATACGGGCACCCGTGCAGGGTGCCGTTTTGACGTTGGTTCTGTCTGAAGAAACAGACTTCTCTCCTTTGTCCGTTTTTTCTCCTGTTGGTTCCCCCTCTGTGCAGAATAAAAGCCGGCCTTTTTACAGGCCGGCTTTGTGAATATCGGTGACGGCGGTTTATTCCTTGACCGCGCCCAGTGTGATGCCGTTGACAAAATATTTCTGCAGGAACGGGTAAACAATCAGCATCGGAACCATGGAGATAAATACCTTGGCGGATTCCAGCGCCCGGTTTGAGTTCTTGGCCAGCTGCTGGTATTGTTCCGTCGTCAGCGTCACGCCCACGGGAATCTGTACGGAAATCTGCCGGATATAGGTCTGGAGCGGGTAATGAACCTCTTTGTTCATCAGTACCAGTCCCTGGAAGTATTCATTCCAGAATCCCACGGAAACGAACAGGACTACCGTCGCAATAACAGGCAGTGAGCAGGGCACCACAATCCGCCAGAGGATCCGCCAGGGTCCGGCTCCGTCCACGGTCGCCGCCTCTTCCAGATCCCGGGGCAGATTGCGGAAGAAGTTCATCAGCAGCAGTACGTTGAACACGGGAACTGAACCCGAGAACACAAGGGCGGCCATCGAATCGATCAGGCCGTAGTTTTTCACCGTGATGAACCACGGAATGGTTCCCCCGTTGAACAGCATGCAGAAAACAAGAATCCACATCAGTACGTTGCGGGGTTTATATTCCCTGGAGGTCTTGGACAGCGGATAGGCCATCATGATACAGACCACCATGGTCCATACGGTTCCGTACAGAACCCGGCGTACGGAGATGCCGAAGGATACCCAGAACTGGTTGTCGTTCATGATCAGCCGGTAGGAATCCACATTGAGGCCAATGGGATAAAAGCTGACCAGGCCGCCTTCCGCCGCCAGCTTTGAGGACAGGGAAACGCTCAGCGTATACCACAGCGGATACAGGCAGGAGAAGGCCAGGATTCCCATGATGATCAGGTTGACCGTCAGAAAGGCTGACCGGCCGAAGGTTTTTCTTTCAATCACTTTTCTCCGGCCTCCCCTCAGAAAATCGTATAGTCCGCGAACTTGTAAGCCATTGAATAGCTGATCACTACAAGAATCAGCGAGACAACCGATTTGAACAGTCCGGCTGCCGTTCCCAGGGAGAACTGCATATTGGTGATACCGATCCTGTATACATAGGTATCAATGATGTCCGCGGAGCTGATAACCAGCTGGTTATACATATTGAAGACCTGGTCAAATCCGGCGTTCAGCACGTTGCCCATCGCCAGTGTGGAAAGGAGCACCACGGTCGGAAGCAGCCCCGGAATTGTCACATGCAGCGTCTGTTTCCACCTGCCGGCTCCGTCGATGGCAGCCGCCTCATACAGGTTCGGGGAAATGCCTGTCAGCGCGGCCAGGTAGATCACCGCGTTATAGCCGAATTCCTTCCATACGTCCGTACCGATCAGCAGCGCCTGGAAACTTTTCGGATCGCCCATCAGCAGGTGCTGTTCCATCCCCATGGACGTGCGCAACAGGTTGTAAATGCCTTTGGCTCCCAGCATGTTGGATATGATATTGGCCAGGATAACCCAGGAAATAAAGTGCGGCAGGTACACAATGGTCTGTACCGTTTTTTTGTACCGCATCTGCTTGACCTCGTTCAGCATCAGGGCGAAAGCCATAGGAATAATGATGTTCAGGATCACCTTGGAGACGGCGATGATCAGCGTATTGGTCAGCGCGCGTTTCGCGTCCCCCAGCTTCCACAGGTATTCAAACCATTTCAGCCCGACCCACGGAGACTCAAACCAGCCTTTCGTCGGAATATAGTTCTGGAAAGCCATGACGATTCCGACCATGGGAACGATGGAGAAAAGAATCAGCCAGATATATCCGGGGAGGCACATAAGCGTGTAATGGAAGCCTGTTGGAAGTGGCTTCCGCTTCCTGACGTTTTGCAAAGCCATTCTCCTTTCGGGGTTCTTGATTCAGGCGGAGGAAAACCGAAAACGGAGCCGGAAGCCCCGGCTCCGCTGCCTCCGTAAAAAGCTTACGGTTTGGGCTTATGTCATTATTTCCCCAGGAAATCCTTCGCCAGCTGCAGGATGTCATCGCCGCCCTGCATATGCCAGTCGGCGCAGAACTGATCCCACTCGTCCAGGCTGCGGGCTCCGGTGATGAACTGCAGGATCGCCTGGTCTTCCAGATCGCTCAGCTGGGTCCAGTACATATCCATACCGTCGGTCAGGTAGTACAGTTCGGAGTAAATCTTCTTGTTGGGGGTGATCGTCGCATAAGGCCGGTCGCCGATCAGCAGCGCATAGAACCGGTTGAACTGTCCGTTGTTGGTCATCACATCCATATCGGTCACGTTCAGGCGGTTGTCAATATTGTAGTCCGGAGAAATAACATCCTTCAGTGTCATAACGTCGCTGGCTGTCAGCTTGTACAGGCTGTTGAACAGTTCAGCGCCCTGCTGGTACTGTTCCGGCTGGGTCTTTCCGCCCAGCACGGAGCGCAGCGCTTCGTATTCATATTCGCACTCGTCCGCGGCCGCTTCCGTATTCCGCAGCGGATACCAGTCAATCGCGACGGATGTGTCGAACACAGATTCATCACGGACCAGCACGCTGTTCATGATCACAACCGCCTTTTTCACTTCATCGGAAGCATTGGCGGAAACAACGGTATAGGTGGTGCCGATATCCTTCATGTGAATATTCCATTCACCTGCGTCGTTGTACAGCGGATAAGCCTGCCAGTTGGCCTTCGGGTCATTGCGGAAGGAATCGCCGTTGCCGTATCCCAGGGACCACCAGGGGCCCATGAAAATACCACAGGTGCCGTTCTTGACGTTGTTCGCGTTATCGCCGTTGGTTGTGGTGCCGACTTCGGGGTTGATCAGTTTGGCTTCGTACCACTCGTGCAGCTTGGTCAGCGCCGCTTTCATCTCGTCCGTCGTGGTACCCCAGTACAGTTCACCCGCTTCATTGCGCAGGAAATATCCGGGAGTCGCTCCGAACGCCTGGTACAGGGCGTCAAATCCGTATCCGTTGTTGGAACTGTTCAGGAAGTTGGAGTAAGTCCGTCCGCCGTTGTCAATACCGGCAATCGCGTAATCGGGACTCAGTCCGGCGTCTTTGAATGCCTTCGCGGCAGCGCCCAGCTCATCCACAGTCTTGGGAACTTCCAGTCCCAGCTGATCCAGCCAGTCCTGACGGATGAAGTACACATACACACCGTCGGTATCCACGGTGATGTTCGGAATGGCATAGAAGGTACCGTCCACCGTGCAGTTGGAGAAAGCACGGCCCTTGGTGGTTTCAACAATTTCCTTCACCTGTTTGGAGCTGTAGTTGTTGAAAGCGTCCCACAGGTCGCCCAGCTCGCCGTAGCGGGCTGCCTGCACCAGGTAATTCCGGTTCGGCAGGACAACAGCGTCCGGCAGGGTGTTGGTTCCGATGCAGGTGGATACCTTCTGCTGGAAGTCCGCGCCGTTGCCGGCGGTCCAGTCCACAACTACCTTGATGTTGTAATTCTCGAGCAGGTAGCGGGTGTACTGGTTGTTTTCCGCGTCCTCGCCTTCAGCCAGTGTTGTGTCCACAGGGTCAATCTGCCGGCCGATGTGCACTTCAACCACATGGTCGAACTTTTCAAAAGCGCGGTTATCGTTGGTTCCGGGAGCAGCGTCAGCTTCCATATCAGCAGCGTACTTCCAGTCCGCGGGCGTTCCGTCATCCTCCGCAAACGCGGGAACCGCAAACACGCTCAGCAGCAGTGCCATTGCCAGAGCCAGGGACAGTAACTTTCTCATATTTTGCCTCCTAAAAAATAATGATATTGCAAAATCTGCAACGGCTGTAATTCAGGGTTGCGCGTTATGCAACTTGTTCTTGTTGCATGATACCATTTTGTTCTGCATCCGTCAACGTATATTTTTGTTGTTTATGAATATTTAACAAACCATTATTGACAGCTGCCGTTCACTTTGTTCTTTCCTTCGGGGACTTCTCTGTGTTATAATCATTTTCGCGGTGCTTCGTTCTCTGTTTGACGTTTGAGAAAGAAATGCAAAAAATGCAAACAACAGTGCAATTATTGCGCCTCAGTCGGGAAAATTCTTCCTGCAGAAAAAAGTCTGGATAAACGGAGGTTTGGTTCATGAAATTCAGGCGCGGACTCTGGCTTATGCAAAAGGATATCAAACCCCTTTACGCGGTGGAGGCTTACCGTGTAAAGGAGACGGAAAACTCCATTGAGGTACTTGCCGCCACAACCCACATTGCCAGCCGCGGTGATGTTATGTCCCCGGCGCTGAATCTGCGCCTGTTTTCCCCGGCTGAAGGAATAATCGGCGTGGAAGCGGTTCATTTTGCCGGTGCAGCAGACCGGGCGCCCCGCTTCTCTCTCTGCACCGGAAACGGTTCTGCCCGGGTCATCCGCCGCGAAGGGGAAATCGTACTCAGAAGCGGCGCTTTGGAAGCCCGTCTGAATACCGTTCCCGGATCCTGGTCCCTTCGTTTTTATGACGGGGATAAATATCTGACCGGCAGCGGTTTCCGGGCTCTGGCTCATATGACCAATACGGTTACCGGTCAGACCTGGATGACGGATCAGCTGGATCTGTCCGTAGGCGAATCAGTCTACGGTTTCGGGGAACGCTTTACTCCCTTTGTCAAAAACGGACAGCTCATTGAGATGTGGAACGGTGACGGTGGGACCAGCTCAGAGCTTGCCTATAAGAATATCCCCTTCTATATGAGCAGCCGTGGTTACGGCGTCATGGTGGATGACACCGGTGATACCGCTTTTGAGGTTGCGAGTGAGAATGTGGAACGGGTGGAATTTGCCGTTAAGGGCGAAAAGCTGACGTATTATGTCTTTGCCGGTCCAACCCCGCATGATGTGCTGCGCCGCTATACCGGGCTGACCGGCCGTCCTTCGCTGCCGCCCGCCTGGTCCTTCGGACTCTGGCTTTCCACCTCTTTCACCACCAGTTATGATGAAGCCACAACCTCTTCCTTTATTGAGGGAATGCGCAGCCGGGGCATTCCGCTGCATGTATTCCACTTCGACTGTTTCTGGATGAAAGGCTACAACTGGTGTGACTTCACCTGGGATGAAGACACTTTCCCGGATCCGGAAGGAATGCTTGCGCGGTATAAGGCTTCCGGCCTCAAAATCTGTGTGTGGATCAATCCTTATATCGCGCAGAATTCCCCGCTGTTTGCGGAGGCCATGAAGGAAGGCTATCTGATCCGCCGGAAGGATGGTTCCGTCTGGCAGACTGATTTGTGGCAGGCCGGCATGGGCATCGTGGATTTTACCAACCCCGGCGCGCGTACCTGGTACCGGGAGCGTCTCCGTCCCCTGCTGGAAATGGGAGTAGACTGTTTCAAGACCGATTTCGGCGAGCGGATTCCCGTAAAGGATATAGAATACTTTGATCACTCCGATCCTATGCGGATGCATAACTATTACACGCATCTGTATAACGAAGCGGTCTTCTCTCTCCTGGAGGAAGTGAAGGGAAAGGGCCAGGCGGTGGTTTTCGCCCGCAGTGCCACCGTCGGCGGCCAGTGCTTCCCTGTTCACTGGGGCGGCGATAACTCCGCCACCTATGTGTCCATGGCAGAAACTTTGCGCGCCGGTTTAAGCCTGGCAAGCTGCGGCTTCGGTTTCTGGAGCCATGATATCTCCGGATTTGAATCCACTGCCCCTGCACACGTCTATAAGCGCTGGTGCCAGTTCGGACTTCTTTCCTCCCATTCACGCCTGCACGGTTCCCAGTCTTACCGGGTTCCCTGGCTCTTTGATGAGGAAGCCTGCGTGGTGCTGAAAAAGTTTGTGGAACTGAAGTGTACGCTCATGCCCTATCTGTACCGTATGGCTGTCATCGCTCATGAGGAAGGCATTCCCATGCTGCGTCCCATGTACATGGAATTCCCCGGGGATCCCGCCTGTGAGACGCTGGACCGGCAGTATATGCTCGGGGAAAGCCTGCTCGTGGCGCCTGTATTTGATGAAAGCGGAGAAGTCCTGTATTACCTGCCCGACGGGGAGTGGACCCATCTTCTGGACGGCCGCAGGATGACCGGCGGCCGCTGGATCAGGGAGACCTACGATTTCATGTCCCTCCCGCTGTGGGTGAAGGAAAATACCCTGCTGCCGGTCGGCGCGTGTACCAACCGTGTGGATTATGATTATGCGGACAGCGTGGAAATACGGGCTTACCGCGTAACCCGCCCGGCGGAGATTTCCGTGCCCGCGCCTGACGGCAGCACGCAGGCTGTTTTCCGGGCTGAAATAAAGGATGGCAAAGTGGTGATCACCGGGGACACGTCCAGGCCCTGGACGCAGAAAACAGTGGACTGAAGTCTGTATTGTTCTCATTTACCGGCATAAAAAACTCCCGGCTTCTCTTTGGGAAGCCGGAAGTTCTCTTTAATCCATGTTTTCAACTGTGAATTTGACCGTCTCGCCGCAGTCCGTACACTGGTACGGGCCGTTTCTCAGCTTTCCGCCTCTCCGGAACGCATAAATGAAGGGATACAGCGCGTTCATGGCGACCATGCAGATCCTGTCGCTGTGTTCCTTGTCAATCTCGCTTCCGGTAAAGCAAATCACGTCGCCTTCCTTATATTTGGGGCAGTGGCTTTCAACCACTGTCACTTTGACTTTCCGGTCTTCATATTCCATATTCTGCTCCTCCTTGTCTTTGTACAAAAACAGCCCCGTTTCCGTTTCGGAAGCGGGGCTGAATATTGTCATTTTCGCTATGCACTGTCTGATCAGTAAAGCTTTGCTCCGGCCGGGATATGCGGATCCACCGTCAGCAGATGCAGCTTCTCCTCGCCTTCCTCATTATGTACGGCAGACAGCAGCATTCCGCAGCTTTCGATTCCCATCATGGGCCGCGGCGGCAGGTTCGTAATGGCAATGCAGGTCTTTCCGATCAGTTCTTCCGGCTCATAGTAGGCATGAATACCGGAAAGAATCGTGCGCGGCGTGCCGCTGCCGTCGTCCAGCGTGAACTGCAGCAGCTTCTTGGACTTCTTCACCGCCTCGCAGGCAAGCACCTTCACGGCGCGGAAATCACTCTTGGAGAAGGTTTCAAAATCCACAAAATCGGCAAACAGCGGCTCAATTTCTACCTTGGAAAAGTCAATCGCGGCTGCTTCCCGGGCTTCCTTTGCGGCTGCCTGGGCTGCGTTGTTCGCCTCGTTCTTTGCGGCGCCCTGGCTCTTCATTGTCGGGAAGAGCAGCACGTCGCGGATCGCGGCGGCGTCTGTCAGCAGCATGCACATCCGGTCAATGCCGAAGCCGATTCCGCCGGTGGGCGGCATGCCGATTTCAAGCGCGTTCAGGAAGTCCTCATCCGTGTGGTTCGCTTCCTCGTCTCCGGCGGCGAACTGTTCCTCCTGCTTGGCGAAGCGGCGGCGCTGGTCAATGGGATCGTTCAGCTCGGAATAGGCGTTGGCCATTTCCCACCCGTTCATGAAGAACTCAAAGCGTTCCACATAGTCCGGATTGCCGGGCTTCATCTTGGTCAGGGGAGAAATTTCAATCGGATGATCCATTACGAAGGTCGGCTGAACCATATGCTCTTCGCAGAATTCTTCAAAGAACAGGTTCAGGATATCGCCCTTGCCGTGGCGTTCTTCGTATTCCACGTGATGTGCCTTCGCGGCTTCCCGGGCTTCCTCCACCGTATGGATTTCGTTGAAATCCACTCCGGCATACTGTTTCACGGCGTCCACCATGGTAATCCGGGCAAAGGGCTTGCCCAGATCCATCTCGATGCCGTTGTACACAATCTTCGTGGTTCCCAGTACTTCCTGGGCCACATAGCGGTACATATTCTCGGTCAGGTCCATCATGCCGTGGTAATCGGTATAGGCCTGATACAGTTCCATCAGGGTGAATTCCGGATTGTGGCGGGTATCCAGACCCTCGTTCCGGAAAACGCGGCCGATTTCATAGACCTTTTCCAGTCCGCCGACGATCAGGCGCTTCAGGTACAGTTCCAGGGAGATGCGCAGCTTTAAATCCTCATCCAGCGCGTTGAAGTGCGTTTCAAACGGACGGGCCGCGGCGCCGCCGGCATTGGAAACCAGCATGGGAGTTTCCACTTCCATGAAGCCCTGGGCGTCCAGGAAACGGCGGATGGTGCTGATGATCTTTGAACGCTTGATGAAGGTGTCCTTCACCTCCGGGTTCATGATCAGGTCCACATACCGCTGGCGGTAACGCAGGTCGGTATTGGTCAGGCCGTGATACTTCTCCGGCAGGATCTGCAGGCTCTTGCTCAGCAGTACCAGTTCAGAAGCGTGGATGGAGATTTCCCCGGTCTTGGTCTTGAAAACCGTACCCTTCAGGCCGACGATATCGCCGATATCCATCTTCTTGAAGTCCTTGTAGGGATCTTCCCCGATGGAGTCGCGGGCCACGTAGCACTGGATGCCGCCCTTCAGGTCCTGAATGTTGCAGAAGGAAGCTTTGCCCATGACGCGTTTGGACATCATACGGCCGGCAATGGAAACTTCCTTGCCTTCCAGCTCGTCATAGTTGTCCCGGATGTCACTGCTGTGATGCGTCACGTCATACTTTGTGATGACAAAGGGATCCCTGCCCGCCTCCTGCAGTTCCGCAAGCTTGTCCCTGCGAATCTGGAGGAGTTCGTTCAGGTTCTGAACTTCCATATCTGCCATATCAGCTTCATTCCTTTTCTGTATTCGTTCAATTAGTCCTTCCGGATGGACAGGATCTTGTAGCGGAGCGTACCGGCGGGGATCACGATGGTGGCAGTCTGATTCTTCTTCATGCCGATCAGGCCCGCGCCCACAGGGCTCTCGTTGGAAATCTTGTTCTCCAGGGGATCTGCTTCATTCGCGCCCACAATGGAGTATTCATAGGTCTCGCCGTCATCCAGGTCCTTGACCTTGACAACGGTGCCGATGGACACCTTTTCTGTAGTGATTTCATCGTCCGCGACAACTGTGGCGGTCCGGATGGTAGCCTGCAGACGGGTGATCTGCTCCTCAACCTTGGCCTGTTCCTTCTTCGCCTCATCGTATTCGGCGTTCTCGCTCAGGTCGCCGAAACCGCGGGCGACGGCAATCTGTTCGCTGATCTCGTTCCGGCGGACGGAAACAAGATAGTCCAGTTCCTCTTCCAGTTTCTTCAGACCGCTTTCGGTCAGGATCGTTCCTTCAGGCATGATGGAGACTCCTTTCATAGTAAGAGAAACACCCTGCTTCCGCTCCCGGTACAAGGTG
>JAEEGL015011673.1_pt1 | contig 13080 bp, 8 predicted proteins | sample 9134231 | NCBI WGS metagenome assembly JAEEGL01 (sample SAMN16246548, study PRJNA631951) | gut metagenome | biome: gut microbiome; feature: rumen; material: fiber-attached | host: Bos | place: Iran: Karaj | collected 2018-10 | reverse complement strand
CACCGTCGTTTCCTGGAAGAAGGATTTTCAGTATTCAGTGATGTTTGTAGGTTAGGGGAAAAACTTCAAACCGTGGACACTTCAACAGATTCCGAATCAAGTTCGGAATGACTTTTATATTGAAATATAATTCGTATGACGAGTACCACAGCTTCCATAAAAAAACAGTCTCTCTCCGACCTTTGTGTTTATTTTGACAACACTTCCTTTGATGAAGTTGAAGGTCAGGTAGATAAATTCGTCGGACTTCGATTTATTGACGGTAAGCTTTCGATTTATTTTCCTGTAGGCTACAGAAAGCCCGATTCAGAAAACGAAAAAGAGGTCCGAAGGGATATTCTCAATTTAATCAGTGTGCTTTCAACATTCGGGAATAAAGAATCTTCGATAAATAATTCAACATTTCTTACGCCTCAAAAAGTTGAATTCCCTATTCATGCATATCTTTACATCATCAATGATTTTTTGAACCACGGATATTATCAGCAAAAAGAACAGGAATACAGGCGTTCTTCATCTGGAAAAATTTTATGGACCAGAACTATAAAACAGATTCGTCCTCAAGTGATTGAGGAAAGCGCAGTTTATCTTGATTATATAAAGCATCACACTAATCATAATGAAAATGAACTCATAACACTGATTCACAAATTCTGCGTGTATGAATGTTTTGAAAAACTCGGTTATCTTTTCAGTTCATATACCCCGCAGAAAAGTCCGCTTGCCTTCAACAAAAATCTTTTTACGGCTGTTATAAAGACTAAAGCCTCGTCCACATTCAACGAAAGTGAACTTCTTCTATTTAAGAACATGCTAGATGTTATAAACTCAATGGATTCCAATGGCGAGAAAAAAGCTTTTATCTTCGGAACGGATAACTTTCACCATGTTTGGGAACAGTTGGTTAACCAGGTGTATGGTGAAAGCGACAAGGATTCTTTTTATCCAAAAATTTACTGGAAATTTAAAAACTCATCCAAAGCTTTCAGTTTTTCTGAAAAAAGAAATTCCTTGCGCCCTGACACAATTATGATTACAGACCGCGGAAAAGAGAACCAAAAGATTTATGTTTTAGATTCAAAATATTACCGCTACGGAGCAACTAATAATCCAAATCATCTTCCGGACAGTTCAAGTGTTGTAAAGCAGATTGCCTATGCTCAATATATTGATAACGCTGGAAACCGCAAGAATATGCCAAGTGATGTGAGTTCATTCATAAGGAGTGAAAACATTTTCAATGCTTTTATAATGCCAGCTGACAATATTTCTGCTGAAAACATCGGCTATGTTTCTGCGGATTATGTTCTTCCGCAAGATTCTGAAGACTCTCTAAAACCATACTATAAAATTCACGGTATTCTTTTAGATATAAAATCACTTATGTATAGACACATTCCAAAGGATAAAAAACTTATCGAAGAACTTGCTGGTCTAATCACTGAGTAATCTATCGGGCCGTTGCGTGGTGCGCTAAAAACTGCGTCCTTATGGAATTGTTCCGAACACACTCGCAGAAGAAGTATTCGTAACAAGCATGTAAGTGCGAAGTCTAAAGCGAGACCTTCCCATTTAAATTGTAATCATCCTATCATTTTATATAAAGAAATCCCAAGATATGATATAATAATCATATCTTGTATAACGAGGATGTTTCTATATAGTTTGATATTTGGCACTCAAGATGATATCCAAGTGATACTCAAAATGTCGCTGTAAATTACAGCAATGGAGACATGATAACGGCTAAACACCAAAAACTGGTCTGAAAAAAGACAATTGTTGCTTTATGAAATGCAAAAATAAAAACGGTCACTGGGAGATTATAAAACAATGAACATTACAATAGACAGGGCAAAGCCGCAGGATGCCGCGGAAATAATAGAGTTGTCGAAAATCATTGGGAGCGAGTCGGATAATCTTTCTTTTGACAAGAACGGTATTCCCGTTACTGTGGAAGAGGAAGCCGAGGTGCTCGCGAAACTTGAAAACTCCGACAAGGAAGCGCACTTCGTTGCAAGAAAAGACTCAAAAATCGTGGGGTGGATTCATTACACTGTTTGCCCAAAAAAGAGGATGGCACATCGTGGCGAGTTCGGCATTTGCGTCAAGAAATCGGAGAACGGCAAGGGAATTGGCTCTATGCTGCTTCGTCATATTTTGGAGTTTGCGAAGGAAACTTGCCATTCCGAGGTCGTTTCGCTTGAGGTAAGAAGCGACAACTATGGCGCAATCGCTTTGTACAAGAAGTTCGGCTTTGAGAAAATCGGAACTTTCAAAGGCTTTTTCAAGATAAACGGCGAGCTTATCGATTTTGATATAATGCAAAAGTTTCTGAATTAAAGTGATGTAACGATGGACACTCTAACGCCGAACCAACGGCACAACAATATGTCGCATATCCGCAGTACAGGCGGCTCGCTCGAAACGTCGCTACGGTCAGAGCTTTTCCGGTTCGGGTTCAGGTTTCGTAAGAACGACAGGCATCTTGCCGGAAGCCCGGACATAGTGTTTCCTCATTATCACGCGGTGGTGTTCATTAACGGATGTTTCTGGCACGCTCACGGCTGGAAAAGCGAAAAGTCGCTCATAAAGTCGCCGGTGCTTGAAGAAAGTGTGCTATACTCGGTTAAATGCGGTAAGTTCCGTATGCCCACGACGAACCTTGATTTTTGGCAAAAGAAGTTTACTCGGAATCGTGAGCGTGATATACGCGACATAAAAACGCTGCTAGATGAAGGTTGGCGGGTAGGTGTTGTTTGGGAGTGCGCTATCACCGGCAAGAATAGGCGCGAGAAAATATACGATGTCGCTTCCCGGATTTCGCTGTGGCTTGAAGAGGGGTTCGATCAGCCGTTCCGGGAGTTTTAGCGACCGCCGGGAAACGAGAGTTTGCATCGCGCAAATGCGGAAACATGCGTCATTCGCAGATACACAACTAGATACGAAAAAGAGGTATGATAACATGATTCAGATTTTTGGTACGAATAAGTCTTTTGACTGCAAATCAGCACAGCGTTTCTTTAAAGAACGCCGCATTCCTTTTCAGTTTGTGGATTTGAAAGAGAAGGCCATGTCGCGCGGTGAGTTCGATTCCGTTGTTTCTGCGGTCGCGCGGGTTGCCGGTTCACATACAGACGCGGTGGACGCGCTTATAGACAAAAGCTCCAAGTCGTATGCGGAAATCGCATATCTTGATGAAAGCGACAAAGAAGAAAAGCTTTTTGAAAACCAAGCGAGTTTAATGAAACTGCCAGTTTGTCGCAATGGAAAGACAGACGCGACGTGCGGAATGCAACAAAAAATCTGGGAGTCTTGGACGTAAACAACTGTTTTCGCGCGATGCGTATACAAAAATGCACAACATCACAATATAAAAATGCTTGAAAATGTGATTCTTTGATTTTATACTGATTCTATCATTTCAGGAGGAATCGTATGAATGAAGTTTATGATTTTATAAAAGCATGCGGAACATATTATCTTGCTACAGTTGAGGATGGTCAGCCACGCAACAGACCGTTTGGTACAGTAAACATTTTTGACGGAAAGCTTTATATCCAGACAGGAAAGAGCAAAGAAGTCTCTAAGCAGATACAAAAGAACCCGAAAGTAGAGATTTGCTGCTTCAAAGACGGAAAGTGGCTCCGTCTTGCAGGCGAGCTCGTGCGCGATGACCGCCGTGAAGCAAAAGCTGATATGCTGGAACACTATCCAGAATTGAAAGGGATGTATTCAGCTGATGACGACAACACAGAAGTTCTATATTTTAAGAATGCTACTGCAACATTTTTCACTTTTGCAGGAACTCCAAAAGAAGTGAAGTTTTAGTTTTCTTTAGAACACAAAATTATCTGACAGAAAATGAAGATGTAATTGTCTCTGATCCGCATTTCGCGACTATTTTGTATGTGCCTCTCTCAATCGGAACTGAAAGCATGAAAGGTCGCTCCAAATCGGTTTCTAGGAAGAATGTTTCGCCCGATATAATCAGATGCAGTGAATTCTCTTCGCCACCTGAAAATTCAACAGAAAGATTCTGCCTGTTATTGAGAGATGTTGCCTGGTCATGAAAAAAGACGCTCCCGTTTTTTGGTGAAACCAGAGTCAGTGGTAGAGATGTGCCGTCAATTGAGCCTGTCCTTGTTTTCATCAAAAACCATTTTTCATATTCTGCCGGATATTGTGTTCCTTCCTTTGTGTGCCAGTCGCAGAAATTGTTTTCTGAAAGGCTTCCAGCAGGAATATACTCAATGAGTGTTGTAGGGCAAAGTTCTGTTGCGCGTTTGCCGGAAAGAGAGCAAATCCTGACTTTTTTATACTGTTCAGGTTCGCTGAAAGGAACGTCATGAGAGCCTTGCAAACTGCATAGAATTTCGTTCGCTAGGGAAGCCGGAATGGAGCTTCCTGTTTTGCCGACGACTGTTTCACCTGTGAAGTTTCCCATCCAAACGCCAACTGTATAAAGGGGAGTGGCAGCAAGAGCCGTTATGTTCTGATATTGGTTTGCTGTTCCTGTCTTGAAAATAGATGCAAACGGTGTTTGAAAGACTGTCGCGTAACCAAAGCCTGTAGCTCTGGAGCTTGCATCCGAAAGAATGCTGCAGATAAGGCGCGATGTATCTTTTGTGTATACGGAATATGCTTTTGCAGCGTTTTCATCGGCCTTTTTCTTGTTGTACGCAGGTTTTATGAAAACACCATCCCTGGGAAAAACGCTGAATGCCGCAGTCAGCTCGTAAATACTTACAGCAGCGTTTCCAAGCGCGATACCAAGCCCCGGATCAGCGTTCTTGAGTGAATTGAAATCCATTTCGCCTAACTTTGAGAGATATGTCTTTATTCCAAGCTTGTTAAGAAGATATACAGCAGGTACGTTAAGACTTGATGCAAGTGCGGTTCTTAGTCTGACCGGACCATTGAAACGATTGTTGAAATTCTGTGGAATATATAATTCCTCAAAGCCGAAATCTGTGGGAATATCTGGCAGTATGTCAGACGGCAAGTAGCCATTATCAAGGGCAAGAGCGTAAAGAAGCGGCTTCATGCTTGAACCAGGCTGATTTGGAACGATAACTCCGTCTATTTGTCCTTGGTTCATTTCATCGTTAAAACCGCTGCTTCCTACCCATGCGAGTATTTCAGCGGTCTTTGTGTCGAGTATCAGAATAGCTCCGTTCGTTATGCGGTTCGATGAGTATTTCTTGACCGCGTTTGTCAGTATGTTCTCGGTGTATTTTTGAAGGGGAAGAGATGCGGAGAGGTTTATATCATACTTGCCTGAAAAATCATCGGGATATTGTGATGTCAGATATTGGATATAGTGAGGCATATTGAACGGATATTCAAAAGATTTTGCATTTTGTGCTGCTTCCATGATTTCGCTTTCAGGAATATCGTTGCCAAAAACTTCCATTACAGCGTTTACGCAATTCTCCGGTTTTTTTAGCGGATTGTATGAAGATGGCCGGCGGGGAATTACGGCTAGACATCGTATCTGCGCGGTAGAAAGTGAATCAAGCGATACTCCGAAAAAAGTTTTTGCAGCTGAGGTTATCCCTTCTGTGTTGAAACCGAACGGAACGTTATTAAGGTAAAGCTCCAGAATTTCATCTTTTGAGAATCGGCATTCAAGACGCAGGGCATTGAATGCTTCTTGAATTTTTGCGATAAAGCTCCGTTCCTCTACCGGGGTAATAAGTCTTGCAACCTGCATTGTAATTGTAGAAGCCCCGCTTACTATACGCTTGCCTGTTAAGTTTTGGTAAAACGCGCGGAGTATCGCGGCTATATCTATGCCATGATGTTCATAGAAACGTCTGTCCTCAGCAGTGATGAAAGATATGATGACTGAATCCGGGAACTCGCTCAGTGGTGTATATTCACGTCTGAGTCCGTCTTCGAGCGGAAGAAGCTGAACAAGATTTCCGTCTCTGTCGTATATGCGTGTACTGTACTGTCTTTCAAGGAATTTTTCTGCGTCTGGATATGGAGAAAACTTAAGAATAAGATAAAGCAAGATACCGAGAGACACTGAAACTGCAAGCAAGATTATAAGTACGTTGCGATGTTTCTTTTTCTGGAGCTTATTTCTGGCGAGGTTTCCGGTTACAGGCGACTGTTTTTCGTTGCCAATCGCCTGTTTACCGGATTTGTTAGGAAGTTCGGTCATTTTATGGTGTAAAGGTATCCTTCTGTACGGCCGAAGACTTCTGGCTCATACATACATTCCGCGGTCACAGGCGGTGTAGGGTATACTCCTTTTCGTACCGCTCTGAATTTGAACGTTGTTGATGTATGGCCTTTTGAGAACGAATCCCAGAAATACTGGATTTCGTTATCATATATAACGCTGTGGTTAAAATAATGCCAATCATATTCTTCTTCGTCAGAATCCTCTTTTCCCATTGCTGTTGTTATGAAGGTAGAGTCAAGCAGTTCGGCTCCAGAAGGTACTGGTGACCTTAACGCAATGAAAGTTCTGTCTCTTGATGACGATATCGTGAGCTTTGCCTTATAAATTCGTCCGCTTTGAAGTTCAATCACGGTAGAAGACGAACTTGCCGGTCTTATCTCTTCGCCTGTCGTATCATCGTAGATTATGTATGATATTCCGATTCCTTCATCGCGCGCGGAAAGATCCTCGTATGGCAACGCATAAGTAAGGCTTGCTGTGTAATATAGAGAACCTTTTCCCGAACGAGAGAAAGTGAGCGGAAGCATTATACCGGACTTAAGTCCTTTGAAAAGTTCATCGCTGAACTGAAATTCTGTCCTGAACGGTTTTGAAGATGCTCCCTCGAATTTCGTTATTGCAAGCTGTGTGCTTCCCAGACCAGTAGCGGCTGTTATATCGACATTATCAAGATTCGTCGATTTAATGACTGTGTAGAAAGCATCGAAGACAGTCGCTGTCGTAGCTGTGTCATTCCAGTATCCTGCTTTCTGGTTGTTGAGCAATGTGAAGATAAGCCTTGAAATCATCTTGTCCGATGGATCTAAAAGCGAATAAAACTTAATCAAAAGGGCAAGCTGCTCATCTTTCGTTCCGGCATACGGCGCGAAAGAATCGTCCATCTCCGGATATGTTATGTCTGCTCCCTGTGTGCCAGGACGGATGAAAGCCCTGGTCCTGTCGAAGCATTCTTTAACAATAGGAGAGTCCTTTCCGTAATGGTTGTATGCCGCGAGTCCGACATATGCAAGTGTTGATATCGGTGTTTGGCTGTCGCTTATAAGTGAAGCCAAGTCTGTCTCTGATAACGAACGGTCCCCGGATATAGAAAGAACATAGTAAATATATGCTTTGTCGTGATTAGAAAGATAATATTTGCTTGCTTCCTCGCTGGATTTAGGTGGTGCCAGGAAAGATCGAAGCGATCTGATAAGACGATTCCTGTCGATATAAATTTCCGATGTTTTGTAACCGTGTTCCAGTGCAAGCTGAATTATATGCGCTAACCTTGCTGTTACGAACGCATTTCCGACTGTTGAGTCAGACCAGTAGCCGAACGAACCGTTGTTCAACTGACAGTCCGCCCATGATTTGAAAAATGATTTTACGCAAGAATGTATATCGGTTATCTTTGAATCCAATTCCATTTCGAACAGATCTATGTAATCTTCGAACAGGATGAGCGGCAAAACTTTTGCGGACTGCTGCTCAAGACACCCGTATGGATATTGGAATACATATTTCACCGCGCTTCCTAAAGTACCTAACCTTGTAGCGTCGAGCGTTATTGAAATTGAGCCCTTACCGTCTTCTGCGAACTCAGGAATAATAACAGATTCCTCTGCATTCTCCTCGTCCTCTGCGACAACGCCCGTCGTGCTGAAGGTTTCGAAAATATAAGGCTTTTCAATGGTAATCGGGCATACCAGACGTTCGTTAAGCACACCTGGACAAGAAGTTGTGAATACAGCGTTCACTGTTCCTGCTTCAGTAGCGGCGGCATCAAAGTAAACGGCTACAGTGTTTCCTGCTCCAACAGTAACTTTGTGTTTGTCCAGACCATCCACGAAAGCTGCTCCTGTTTTTATTGCTACACCGTCCTCTACAGAACTGTCTGGTTCTGAGAATTGCAGAGAAACCTCCATTTCATGCGGCACACCGTCAAGGTTGGTAAGAATAACGCCCATTTCTGCTGTATCACGTACACGTAGTCGTCGCGGAAGTACCTGCTGTACGTTTATCGGATTCTTTACAGCTACCTCATCTTCTTGTAACGCAAGAAGTTCCCCTTCGGTACCAAATGCTGTTATGCGGTATGTGGTAAGCGTATCCGGTAATTTGAATTTACATACGACCTTACCGTCTTTATCCGTTACAAGCGCAGGCTCGAAAACTGCTGTAGGGTTAAAATCCTTCCGCTCCTCGATTTTATCTTCGCCATTGCTGTCCGCGTCACCACCGGCAAGATTCTTAGTCTCATAAGTAACTGGATCCATAAGGTAATTACGGTCATCTCCACCTTTGACGCAAAGCGGGAAGTTTGATTCGTTGTAGTAGAACGATATTGGGTCTGGCACATGATAATTGATAAGATCAAGGACACCCCGGTCTACGGCCATAAGTGTTATTTCTGCGTTTTTAAGCGGTTTTCCGCCTTTTGTGGCAGTTATCGTGATGGTTGCTTCCTCTCCTGGACGATATGCTTCGCTTCCTGTATCTATTGTCAGCGAGAATGCTTTAATATACGGACTGATGTAAACCGGAGTAACACCGTATTATCCTTGCGGTTTGTCAACGTCTTTCTCGCCATACTCATGATGTGGGGGTTCAGTTCTGACGGAGTACGAGCAAATAGACAGATAGACTACAGGAACGTAGTTTCTTGCGATCGGTATGTCCAGAACCTGCACATTGCTGTCAAAATGACGTACTTCCTGAGTGAAAATACCTTCGCGTTCCATTGTGATAAGATAATCGCCTGAAGGAAGCGGGCTTTCAAGCAGCACATGGGCAGTGTCACCCGGATTGTACTGCGACTGGTCAGGAGTAAGCTTTATTGATGATGCCGAGAGGCTTGCGCCGGAACCTGTCGCAAAGAATGTGTAATCCGTAATGACGCTTCTGCCAATGCTGTCCGTCGTCTCTACACGGAGCGTATGGTATCCTGCTTTTTCCGGTTTTACGCTTATCGTTCCTTCTGCTTCGAGTTTTACGGAGCTGGAGCTTTCAACAATTACTTCTTTTTCATAGCGTGAATACACGTTTCCGGCGATTCCCTGCTGTTTTACAAGGTTCCAGTCCGTTCTTAAAAGCGTTATCTCAATAGCTGGATATTCTCCGGCAAGCGCAAGAATCGTGTTTTTAACGTTTTCTCTGCTTGATACTGCGGTTCCGTCCGGTAAAGCCAGTTTGTACGTGAACTCAATAGGTTCGCCTGTTCTTGCGTATGCCGAGGCTGAGAATTTCTTTGAAACACCAACATAAAAAGATGCCGGATGAACTACCGCAGCACCTGATGTTGCTATCTGCTGATTTGAGGCATCGGTGACGTTCGCGGAAACTCTGTATCGATACGGAACTCCTTTTAATGATTCACCTCCGGTTTTGCAAGAAAGCTCGGCTTTTCCTTCCGCATTAAGCTTTCCTACCTCATCATCAATGTACGATCGGTTTTCAGATATGTCGGATGGTCCGAAACGGAAATCTTTGAACTCGTTTTCGGTGGAAGTGAAGTACCACGGCTCCCTGAACCAGTTTGCGTTGTACTCTGCGGAAGCCAGTTTGCCGCCAGCAAGATAAGATGCCGAAAGAGAAGCTGGAATGTTGTCACCGGCTATTATCGGTGTCGAAGGCATTTTGACCGCGGCCTGAAACTTAAGACGCTCAAAATAAGCAACGTTGATTTCTATACTAGGATCATCATAATACGACTGGTCGGTTGAGCCTGCGCGCGTGTAGCGAATCCTGTATGTGCCTGGTTCCAAATCTTCTGGCAAAGTGAAGGAACCGTAGAAGCCTCCCGATTCCGATGTTTTCCCGGATTGCGAATCGTATGTTTCGATATCCCACCAAGATGAATCTTCAAGAATAACAGTATAGTAGCCTGAATACGGTGTATATGAGCCTGCCTGCCTGTTTCTGTCTATTCCGCGGAATGTTACGGTTTCACCGGGTTTGTAAAGCCCGCGGTCACAGAACATGAAGGTTTTTTGTTGTGGAACTAGGGCAGAAGCTATATCCGAAATATAGTAAACTCCGTCTCGCCATGGACTGTGGCTTTCTGGAAAAAATGTTACCGAATCGGTAGAAGTCGATACATAAATAGCAGGACTCGTATCATATGAGTAATCGCCCCTGTCAAAGAATTTCTTTGCTTCTTCTATATCGTACTCAAGTACCGCAAGACCGTTCTTGTCTGTAATTGCTTTTGCGAAAAACGCGCCGTTTTGTACATTCTGAAGGGTTGCTTTTGTAATTCCGTTATAAAGATAGACTTCAGCACCTTCTACAGGTTTTCCGTCCGAAAGCTTTGAGACAAGTACAGCTGTTTTGTTTATTCCGACTCTTGCGGTGACACCTAAGTCCGTTATCTGAATCGTCGTTGAATTCGTAGCTTTGTATACGGAATAATTGTCATAGCTCGATGTAGTATTTATCGCAGCCTCGAATCGAATGGCGCGGTTTCCGTCCGTAAGGTACGGATTAAGGTCTACTTCTTCAAAAATCCTTGTGTTTCTGGGTTCTGTCTTGAGCTCAACAGCTCCTGGAGCATCTTTTGGAATCGATATCGAGTCATAGCCCCTGTAAGCATCGAGTGGAGTTGATGTAGCAGAGACTATGTATCGTGAATCTTCATTAATATTCTGATATTCGAACAGCATTTTATGCGGGAATTGTTCTTCAAGTATCTGGATTCCATAGTTTTGGAACTGCGCGAAGCTTCTTGCGTCCGGAACAAATGTTTCAACTTTTGTTACTGAGCTGAGCTTTCTGCCGTAAATGTCTTCCAAGCCGGTGTTCAGGATAATCGTGTATGTGTCTCCGAAGTTTACAGGAAGTCCGTAAAGAATGATTGTATTCCCGAAAACCTCAATGTTTTCTTCTTTTATAGGCATGTAAGGAATTGTAGAAATGTTGGGAAGCACCGTATCAGATTTCAGCGGATGGGACATGTAGATATTCACAGGATTTGTGTATTTTCCGTTAGTCTGGCTGTTATAACTGCTTTGCAGTGTGAATTTATTAAGAGTAGTATATTGTGCAGACTGCACTTCGTGGACACCATCTGTGACAGTGAGCTTTATGTTTGTCTCGAATGGTATTGGAGAAGATATGTGATATGTAACTGTGTCCGGCAAGGATTGTGTTACAGTGAATTCAGCCTTCTTGTATCCGATAGTGATAAGCGACATTTCCTCGATAACATCAGCGTCGATATCGTAGTTGAACTGAACCCTCAATTCTTTTGCGGCTTCAGGAGGAACATCGGATGTAGAAACATATTCTTTGTTTTCTATGCTCCAGTCATATCCTGGCTGAAACCACTCAATTTCGAGCGGTGCGGCTTCTGTAGAGAATTCTGTATCACCGGCGAGCGTGTTGCCACTGATCGCGCGTATATCTGGGTTCAGTTTGATTGTGTATACTTGCCGTGGATTACAGTTTTCTGTAGCGTCAAAACTCAAAAGACTCGTTCCGTACCAACGGAAAACGCCTTTTAACGGTGGCTCTATCTCCATGTATGGTGATACAGACGATTGCTCGCCCAATGCTGCGAGCGGAACAATAGGCTCTGAGAAAAGGACATAGAATGAAGGCCTTTTTACGTCAGCTGGAATCGTTCCGTTCGGTCCCCAGTCCTCAACGGTGAAAGTTCCGATTGTGGAAGAATTTCCTTGCTGCATATAGGCTGGTAATGAAGTTCCTATTGATGTAGTTTTTTTTACGGAATAGTCAGTCTTGTATTCTGTTATTGAACGAAGTCCCGGTATAACCGATTGAAAACCCTGTGCCTGAACGTTTACTGTATTTTCGTTCTGCGCTTTTATTTTGTTTATGACTGCTGCCTCAGATTCTGGAAGATACGGAGTATAGTCAAGAGTGAAAATTTCTTTCGGCTCTATGAATTTGTCCTGCAAGTAAGAATCTGGAATGGTTTCTGGAACAAGTGCCGTTCCTGTTGTGACCGATGAAGATATGTTCGTATTTGGTGATTCCTGTCCCTGTTTGTTATCAGCCGTGTTATTCTCCGGGGACTGTTTTGAACAGCAAATAAAGAGAGACATAATAAGTGCAATTGTTGATATAAAAACAAACAGAGAGCTACACTTTGTCTTCATTTTTTATACATCTCCTGTAAGTGAACGGCACTTTTTCCTGTGCCGTAAGTATAAATATATATAAGGTATCTCCAAAAACTGACTTATGTGATTTTTCAGAGATTGACTATATTGTTAGAATAAGAGTTTTAGTCTGTAACCATGCTCTGCAACAGTCCGCTTCCTGCAGATACATTTGTTTTTAATCTTTTTCCTATTATATCATAAAAAAACTCTGGCGACATACCTGGTGAAAGAATTTTTTCAGTTCGTAATATAGCTATATCTTTTTTGCGTATACGCTGACCGCGTTTCATATCTTTCATCACATGGATAGATCTGTTTGTACGTGTATAATTTTGCTTTTCAGAAGGTGCAAGCTTTTTCTCGCCATCGCCCATTATTGTCTCGACCATTTCCTCTCCGAACATGTCGCTAAGTTCTGCAATAAGCATGTCGTGGTCAAGTTTTCCAATCTCGCGAACTTTTTGCGTCATGGTTGCAAACTCGTCCGGGGTGAGTGCGACCGGGTCGTCAAGCCCGTCTGTCTCTTTGCTGAGCGTAATATGTTTTTCGATTATAGAGCCGCCTGCCGCTACAGAAACAAGCGGAACAAGAAGCGGGTCGAGCGAATGGTCGCTTACTCCTGTCGGAATACCGAACTTTTGTGAAAGCGTCACTAGAGTAGAAAGATTATATTCGGTTTCTGGAGCAGGGTAGCTTGTAATACAGTGAAGGAGAGACAGCTGCGGCAATTTGCTTTTACCATCGCGATTATCTGATTCTTGTGTGCGTCGTTTTTTCAAT
>JAEEGL014115835.1_pt1 | contig 13080 bp, 5 predicted proteins | sample 9134231 | NCBI WGS metagenome assembly JAEEGL01 (sample SAMN16246548, study PRJNA631951) | gut metagenome | biome: gut microbiome; feature: rumen; material: fiber-attached | host: Bos | place: Iran: Karaj | collected 2018-10 | reverse complement strand
CGCAGAAGTCTCAGCAGCCTCTGTTGGTATATCACCAAGGGTTGTGAAAGAGCCTTCAAACTCATCTATCACAGAGCCTAATGCATTGACTGCATCTACGGTATAGGTGTATTCCGTTCCTTCTGTCAGGCCTTCTATCGTAAACTGGTAGCCTGTGGCATCTGGTATGGCGGCACGAAGTTCAGCATACCTTGTTGATGGCTCTCCATTGGCGTACTCAATATTAAGTAACAAGCCGCTGGCATCAAACGTGAGTGTGCAGAACGGTTTACCTCCAAGCATCAAGTTAATGATGTACTTGTCAGCATCCGCAGCAATAGGCCATGTGATCTCCACGCTTGTATAACTTGGTTCCACCACCGGCTCATCTATAGGCTCGTCAACAGGCTCAGCCTCTTCAATACACCTGATGTCAGTAAACTCGCTTAATGCACTTTTGTAGGCATCGAGGCTCTCACATGGCACATAAACAGGTATGGATTTATCTACTCTACCAAAAACATCAGCTTTAAATTCAGGTGGTACCGCACCATTAAATCTAATCATAGTAAGACCTGTACAGCTATCAAAAGCCCAACCCCCTATTGACGTAACACTGTTTGGAATCTCTATTGAAGTAAGTCCGGTGCATTCACAAAAGGCAAATTCTCCAATTGATGTGACACGACTCGGTATCTCTATTGAAGTAAGACCTGTGCATCCAGAAAAGGCATACCATCCAATTGACGTAACGCTGTTTGGTATCGTTGTGTTACTACATCCTGAAACTAACCTATTTGTTGCTGTCTCTACAATTGCATTACAGTTATCTCTTGAATCAAACACCTGGTTGTTCTTATCAACTATAATAGACGTAAGCCCCGTGCATGCTGAGAATACACCTTCACCGATTGACGTGACGCTGTCCGGTATCTCTATTGAGGTGAGCCCTGTGCATCTTAAAAAGGCATAACCTCCTATTGACGTGACGCTGTTTGGTATCTCAATTGAAGTAAGTCCTGTACAGCCATCAAAAGCCCAACCCCCTATTGACGTAACACTGTTAGCTATTTCTATTGACGTGAGACCTGTGCAATATGCAAAGGCCTGATAATCTATTGATGTAACACTGCTTGGTATCTCTACCGAGGTGAGTCCTGAGCATTCCATAAAGGCATAACCTCCTATTGAGGTGACATTAAACGTATAGTCCTCATAAGCTACAGTGTTTGGAATCACAATGGAACCACTATACTTCTCCTCCCGGCTTGTAACCTCAACTGTGTAATTGTCAGTAACACTTGTAACCTTGTATGCTATGCCGTCAACCTCAAAAACAGTTCCAACCTCTGGCAGTGGTGCAACTCCTAATGTCTTGAAGGCGCCGTCATATTCCTTTATTACAGTGCCTTCTTGATTAATTGTATTAATGGTATAGGTGTATTCCGTTCTTTCTGTCAGGCCTCCTATTGTAAACCTGTAGCCTGTGGCTTCCACTATAGCATCACGTAGTTCGGCAGACCTTGAAGATGGCTCTCCATTAGCGAACTCAATATTAAGTAACAAGCCGCTGGCATCAAACGTGAGTGTGCAGAACGGTTTACCGCCAAGCATCACGTTAATGATGTACTTGTCTGCATCCGCAGCAATAGGCCATGTAATCTCCACGCTTGTATAACTTGGTTCCACCACCGGCTCATCTATAGGCTCGTCAACTGGCTCAGCCTCTTCAATGCACTTGATGTCAGTAAACTCGCTTAATGCACTTTTGTAGGCATCGAGGCTTTCACATGGCACATAAACAGGAATGAATCTATTTACTCCCTCAAAGACCATATTATCAAGTCCTGAAGGAACCATACCATTAAACCTAATCATAGTAAGACCAGTGCAACCATTAAAGGCAGCCTCCTTTATTGACGTAATACTGCTTGGAATTACTATAGATGCAAGACTGCTGCATACTGAAAACGTTTCTTGCTCAATAGACTTCATGTGTTTTGGAAGCGTAATGGCAGACAGGCTGCTACAACCAGAGAACGCATGCTCTCCAATAAACATTACGCTTTCAGGCATATCAACAGTTTCAAGATTTGAGCAATCTTGGAATGTTCCATAGCCTATATACGAGCAGCCTTCTGATAGAAGTGCAGATTTAAGTCCTGTACAGCCGTAAAAAACGCAACTGCCAAATTGCGATATGTTGCCAGGAATCTCTATTGAGGAAAGACCCGAACAATCAAAGAATGCAAAATCATTAAGCGTTTTTACACTTGCAGGAATGTTAACAGACTCTAGTGCTTGACAATAATGGAATGCACTCATGCCTATTTCCAATAACCCATCAGGGAGTTCCACCGATGAAAGGGAAGCACATCTCTGAAGGGCATTTGCATCAATGCCAGTTATGCCTTCATGAGCAATAACCTTATTAAACCAGTTGTTCTCAGCGTAGCCGCTAACAATAGACGAGCCTCCATCAGCGTAGATTTCTAATGTTATGCCGCTAAATCCATTCAAGGAGTTGCCAATAACATTATTTCCCTTGTGTACGGTAACATTTTTCAGCCCTGTACAACCTGTAAACGCACCGTTTTCAATTAAGGTGACACCTGCTGGTATATCTATTGCTTCAATTTTAGTGCAGCCGTTAAAAGCATTCCCTCTAATTGCGGTAACAGTATTGGCAATATCTACAGAAACAAGGTTTTCACACATGCTAAACGCATTACTTCCAATTGAAGTGACACCCTCATGCAAAACCACATTAGAGAACCAAGTTTGATTTCCATACCTCAATACAGATGACTCCTTGTCACCATATATATGTAGAGTAATATTCTCAAGGCCACTAAAGAGACATCCCCAAATATTACGTCCCGTATGAACTGAAACTGTCTTCAAACTTGTACATTGGTCAAATACATAGTTCCTAATAGTATTGACATTTGCAAGTATATCAACAGACTCGAGGCTTGAACACCCGGAAAATGCGCCGTCCCATATTGCAGTCACGCTCTCTGGTATCACAACAGAAGCAAGGCTTGTGCAGTTCATGAAAGTCTCATTTTCTATCTCTGTTATACTACCCATGCCATCTACTTCTACAAGATTCGAGCAATCCTTAAACGCCCAATATCCAATTGAAGTGACACTACTTGGAATCTCTATTGAGGTTATGCCCGAACCCCAGAATGCGCCCACGCCAATGGTGCCAAGACTTTCATGAAGCTTTACTTGGGTGAGATTTTCGCAATTTGCAAAAGCGACATCCCCTATTGATGTGACATTAAACGTATAGTCCTCATAAGGCACAGTGCTTGGAATCACATTGGAACCACTATACTTCTCATCCCGGCTTGTAACCTCAACTGTGTAATTGTCAGTAATACTTGTAACCTTGTATGCTATGCCGTCAACCTCAAAAACAGTTCCAACCTCTGGCAGTGGTGCAACTCCTAATGTCTTGAAGGCTCCGTCATATTCCTTTATTACAGTGCCTTCTTGATTAACTGTATTAATGGTGTAGGTGTAACGTGTGCCTTCTGTAAGACCCTCTATCGTGAACTTGTAGCCTGTGGCATCTGGTATGGCGGCACGGAGTTCAGCAGATCTTGTTGAAGGTTTTTCATTGGCGTACTCTTCATTGAGCAAAAGACCGCTGGCATCAAACGTCAGTGTGCAGAACGGATCGTCATGTAGATTTACATTAATTACGTACTCATCAGCCTTCTCAGCTATCGGCCATGTAATCTCCATGCTTGTATAGTCTGGCTCAACCGTTGGCTCGTCAATGGGTTCCTCTACTGTTTCCGCCTCCTCTATACATTTAATATTTGTAAAGACTTTCCAAACAGATGCCTCCCTATAGGCATCAATATTTTCACATGGTACACATACCGGAATCGACCTGTCAACTCCATTAAATGCATTATTACCTGCTGTTGGAGGTGTATCTGCATCACAGCGTATAAATTTAAGACCTGTACAATAAGACAATGCCTCTTTCTCTAATGAGGTCACACTACTTGGAAATGATATTGAGTTCAATTTGCGGCATTCGTAAAAGGCAGACTCACCTATGGATGTTACTCCCTCCGGTATCACTATTGACTCAAGGTTTACACAGCCACGGAAGGCAGATTTCCCTATCAGTTTCACATCATTGGGAATCACAGTGGTTGAGCAACCTAAGATAAGTTGGTTAGCGGCTGTTTCAATAATGGCATTGCAGCCGTTTCTGGAATCATAATTCTTATTTTCAACATCCACAATTATTGACTCAAGGGCCTTACATCCGTAGAATGTATAGTAATCCAAAGATTCAACTCCACTACCAATCTTTAAAGAGGACAGATTACTACAATTAACGAAGGCACCGTTACCTATTGTCTTTACATTATTGGGAATCATTACAGAAGACAATGAGGTACAACCACTAAAAGCCTGAATTCCTATATTTGAGACCCCTGCACCAATTTCTATAGTCGCCAATGATTTACAATCCTTAAAACAATAGTTCCCAATACTTGAAATACTATTCGGCAAAAATATTTGAGCAAGATTTTCGCAGTTGTTAAAGGCAGACTCCTCTATATTTTTCACACTATTGCCTAATGTGGCAGTGGTCATACTCTTACATAAAGAAAAAGCTTCTTTTTTAATCTGCACAACACTATTAGGCACAACAACGGATGCCAGATTATGGCAATCAAAAAAGGCCCCCTGTCCAATAGATTCAACAGAGTTGCCTATTACAACAGATTTTAGATTGTTACACAAATAAAAAGCGAATGTGCCTATTTGTTTTACATTGTCACCTATAACAGCTGATTCAAGACTTGTACACCCGTTAAATGCATTGGAACCAAGAGTTGTAACGCTATTAGGAATCTCTATCTTTGTCAGACTTGTGCAACCTTCAAAGACACTACTGCCAATTTCAGTGAGGTTGGCATTCAAGTATATTTCTGGAAGACTTGAGCAATTATAAAAGGCGTAATCTCCTATCGACGTAACGTTTTCTGGAATATTTACAGATGTCAAATTAGTACATTTATAAAATGTATATGGTTCAATTATTGTTACTCCAACTGGCAAATTTATATTTTCAAGACTTTCACATTCATAAAAAGCCTTAATTCCAACACTGCTAATACCACTGCCTAAACTAATGCTTTTCAGATTAATACATCCGTCAAATGCATTATTCCCAATAGAAGAAACGCTGGATGGGATTGTGATGTGTGGAAGGGCAACACACTTAGAAAATGCTGCCGCACCAATTGTTTTCATCTTATCACCTAAAGAAACTTGCTGCAAGTTAGAACAGTTTGAAAAAGCCTTATCTCCCAATGTCTCCACAGAAGATCCAATTGTAACATTATCAATGCCACTACAGCCAGCGAAAGCACCTTCCCCTATTGATATTACGCTATTAGGAATTTCAATTGAAGCTAAATTTGTACAAGCATTAAAAGCATACCTTCCTATGGTCTCAATTCCGCTGCCTAATTCTATATTTTGTAATCCGACACAATTTTCAAAGGAACGTTGTCCTAAACTCTTAACGCTACCGGGTATTGTTATTGTCTTTAATGCGTTACACCATTCAAAAGCCATTTCTCCAATACTCTCTACACTATTTGGAATAGTAACCGATGAAAGATTTGTACAATTTGTAAACGCACATCCCTCTATAACAGAAACTCCACTTGGTATTTCAATAGATTCCAACTTACTACAACTAGAAAGCATGTGAAATGATATTGTTTTTAAGTTTTTGGGAATTTCAAATGATGTTAAATTACTACATCCCGAAAAAGTATATGCACCTATTTCAGTTACTGAATCAGGAATCTTAACAGAAACAAGATTAGTGCAGCCATTAAAAGAACCTCTGTTAGCATAGGCACCATCATTTTTTATAGAAACGACTCCTTCTGGTATCTCAACCGATATCAAATCTGTACAATTTGTAAACGCACCGTCGGCAATACTTGTAACATCATAGTAAATCCCTTCATACTGAACAGCAGTAGGGATTACAATTTCTCCGGAATATTTTTCTGTATTTGCAACAACCTCAACAGTGTAAGGCACCTTATTGCTAGTAATGTTGTAGGCAATACCATCAGCGACAAATGCGCTGACATAAATAGGAATGAATAGCGAAGCAATAATCGCTATTGCAAATCTTTTAAGTGTAGTTTTCTTCATAAACATAAGATTTTATTGTTAGTATTAAATATTTAAGCACTATATGTACGGACATAAAAAAAGCGGGACTTTCACAGTTGTTTGTCTGTACTCCAAGGTTCTGGTAAACCTAATTCACTTAACAAACAACAAGAAGCCCACGCCGTATGTAAAGCCCCATAGCATAAACTATGAGCGTAAATACATACACCGTAGGCATTCATTGCTGCGATGTTTCAAGTGAATTATTAGAATTTACCAGATTCAGAAGTACCGAAACAAAGCGTCAATAAACGCCTATAATATGTCTTTAACCCACACTCCGTCTCACACTAAAGACTTTAAAGTGCTGGTTACGTTTGCAAACATACAAAAAAAACGCTAAACATCAAAAGATTTAGCGTTTTATTTAATCTATTAAGTATATGTGGGGGATTACAGCCCTCTGCCGCAGCAGTTCTTGTACTTCTTTCCGCTACCGCACGGACATGGGTCATTGCGGCCTACGGTTTTCTCAGCGCGGATTGGCTGGGTCTTCTGCTGCTCACGAGTGTCCTGCTGGCCGGCACGCATAATGTCACTGCGGCTGGTCTGGTAGCGTGAAGGGTCCTCACGTTTCTGCTCGCGAGCCTCTTGAACCGCATCACCCTCACGTACAGGTATCTGACCACGCATAAGAATGGTTATGGCCTTCTGGTTTATGGTCTCAATCATGCTCATAAACAGGCCGTGAGCCTCAATCTTGTAGATTACTAGCGGGTCTTTCTGCTCATACTGGGCGTTTTGAACGCTGGTGCGCAGGTCATCAAGGTCACGCAGATGCTCCTTCCAAGCCTCGTCTATAGTGTGGAGCAGGACAGCCTTCTGGAACTCCTTAACCACTGCCTTGCCTTCAGTTTCATACGCTTCCTTGAGGTTTACTGGGATGTTGTACATCATCTTGCCGTCAGTGAACGGAATTATGATGCGTTCATACATCTGACCCTGCTTCTCATAAACGTTCTTAATTACAGGATAGGCTATCTGGGCAGTGCGCTCACTCTTGCGAGAGAAGCTCTCATATATCTTGTCATATATCTGGTCTGTAAGCTCCTGTATCTTGGTCTTGCGCATCATCTCCTCTGTGAGAGTTACATCCACAGCAAACTGGCGCATCAAATCAAATCGCAGGCCCTCAGCATCGGCGGAGTCATAGTGAGAATCCACAAGAGCGGCTATGCCGTCATAAATCATGTTCACAATGTCAATGCCAATGCGCTCACCCATAAGAGCGTGGTGACGGCGGGCGTAAATGTTTGTACGCTGCTTGTTCATAACGTCATCATACTCAAGCAGACGCTTACGTATACCAAAGTTGTTCTCCTCAACCTTCTTCTGGGCACGCTCAATAGATTTTGAAATCTGGTTGTGCTCCATCATCTCGTCCTCCTGCAGGCCGAGGGCGTCCATAACCTTAACAATACGGTCAGAGCCGAACACACGCATAAGGTTATCTTCAAACGATACGTAGAATACAGAAGAACCCGGGTCTCCCTGACGTCCTGAACGACCGCGCAGCTGGCGGTCAATACGGCGGCTCTCATGGCGCTCAGTACCAATGATTGCAAGACCTCCGGCCTCCTTGGCCTCTGGGGTCAGCTTGATATCAGTACCACGGCCCGCCATGTTGGTGGCTATGGTCACAGTGCCTGGACGGCCTGCCTGAGCCACAATCTCAGCCTCCTTCTGGTGCAGCTTGGCGTTGAGCACGTTATGCTTAATCTTACGCATGTTAAGCATCTTGCTAAGGAGCTCAGATATCTCCACCGATGTGGTACCCACAAGCACTGGGCGGCCTTCATTCACAAGGCGTTCAATCTCAGCTATTACTGCGTTATATTTTGCACGTTTGGTCTTGTAGATACGGTCATTCATATCCTGACGTATCACAGGACGGTTTGTAGGAATGGTTACAACATCAAGTTTGTAGATGTCCCAAAACTCGCCAGCCTCCGTTTCGGCGGTACCGGTCATACCGGCCAGCTTGCGGTACATACGGAAGTAGTTCTGAAGGGTTATGGTTGCAAAAGTCTGTGTGGCAGCCTCAACCTTTACACGCTCCTTAGCCTCAATAGCCTGGTGCAGACCGTCAGAGTAGCGGCGGCCCTCCATAATACGGCCGGTCTGCTCATCAACAATCTTAACCTTGCCATCGCCGTCTATAACGTACTGGTCATCCTTCTCAAAGAGGGTGTAGGCCTTAAGCAGCTGGTTAACGGTGTGAACACGCTCAGATTTTACAGCGTAGTCTGCCATAAGCTCATCATGGCGTGCAAGTTTCTCTTCTTCTGTAAGATTCTGGTTCTCAAGCTCTGCAAGCTCTGTGCCTATGTCTGGTAGCACAAAGAAACGTGGGTCGCCGGTATCTGCGGAGATAAGGTCAATACCCTTGTCAGTAAGCTCTATGCTGTTATGCTGCTCCTCAATCACAAAGAAGAGGTCATCTGTAATCTCAGGCATACGCTTGTTGTTCTGCTCCATGTAGACAGCCTCTGTCTTGAGCATGGCAGCCTTTACTCCCGGCTCACTCAGATATTTGATAAGTGACTGGTTCTTAGGCAGACCCTTGAATGCACGGTAGAGATAGATGGTTCCCTGAGCCTGCTCGTTAGGATCAGAAGATGCCATAAGTTTCTTGGCGTCAATGATAAGGCGGGTTACAAGAGCCTTTTGAGCGGCTACAACCTTCTCCACCTTAGGGCAGTACTCCTCAAACATCTGGTCATCTCCCTTAGGCACAGGACCTGAGATGATAAGTGGCGTACGGGCGTCATCAATAAGCACTGAGTCCACCTCATCCACAATAGCGTAATTGTGACGGCGTTGTACCAAATCGCTCGGCGATGATGCCATGTTATCACGCAGATAGTCAAAACCAAACTCGTTGTTAGTACCAAAGGTGATATCGGCGTTATATGCCTGACGGCGCTCATCTGAGTTAGGTTTGTGCTTGTCAATGCAGTCAACGCTGAGTCCGTGGAACATGTATAGAGGTCCCATCCACTCGGAGTCACGTTTTGAGAGGTAGTCGTTCACAGTTACCACGTGTACGCCGTTGCCTGTGAGGGCGTTAAGGAATACTGGGAGCGTAGCCACCAAGGTTTTACCTTCACCAGTGGCCATCTCAGCAATCTTACCCTTGTGGAGTACCACGCCACCTATGAACTGCACATCATAGTGGGCCATATCCCACTTAATCATGTTACCGCCTGCCATCCACTCGTTCTTGTAAATGGCGTAGTTGCCGTCAATTGTCACAAAGTCAAACTTGGTGGCCAGATGACGGTCAAAATCAGTGGCTATAACGGCTATAGTCTCGTTCTCCTTGAAACGGCGTGCAGTCTCACGTATGATTGAGAACACCTCTGGCAGCACGCGGTCAAGTATCTCATCCATGGCGTCAAGCGCTTTCTTGTCAAGCTTGTCAACCTCTGCGTAGAGCGGGGCGCGGTCTTGAAAGTCAGTCTGCTCAATCTTAGCCTTAATTTCATCTATCTTTGCCTGTGCCTCTGCTGCCACTGCGCGCACCTCAGCCTTGATGGCTGCCGAGCGCTCACGGAGCTCATCATTGCTCAGAGCCTCAATCTTTGGATACACCTCTTTGATTTGCTGTAAATAAGGTTTTACAGCCTTCATATCTCTATCGGCCTTAGTGCCGAAAAGTTTTCCTAAAAAATCATTAAATCCCATAGTTAATTTACTCTCAGTTTTCTTCCTATTTTCAGTACTGTTTTTGTTGTGATATTATTTAACTTACAAATCTTTGATACTGAGGTGTGCTGTTTCTTAGCTATACCTGACAAAGTGTCACCCTTGCGAACTGTATAATACCTTGTTTCAAGCACCACACCCTTGTATTTGAACGTCTTTGCATCAATTACAAGCGTGCCGTCACGCGGCTTACCAGTCTCAAAATCAATGACATCAATAGGGTTTATTGCATTACCCACGTAACGTATCTCATAGTGTAAATGAGAGCCGGTGCTACGGCCGGTGTTTCCGCCTAAGGCTATAGGGTCTCCGCTTTTTACGTAAGTGTCTGTGCTTACAAGCAGTTTGCTACAGTGCCCGTATACGGTTTCCAAACCGTTGTCATGGCGCAGGAGTATGTAATATCCGTATCCCTTGCCCCATTTTGATATTCTAACCACTCCGTCAAATGCAGCCCTTATAGTGTCTCCCACAAGCAGTTTCACATCTGTGCCATAGTGGTAGCGGTAGCTGCGCATGCCAAAGTTTGAGGTGATTCTGCCAAGAAAAGGATGTGTGTAACCGCTCAGGTCAATCTTCACGGTGTCCTTCATCTTGTAGAGGTTGATATTGTACGGATTCACCACTGATGTGCTCCAAACCTTGTTATACACGCCTTCATAGCGTGTGGTGTCAAACACCTGGCAATGGTTGAAGAGTGATGAGTCCGAAATAATTGTCACCACGCTGTCTTCATCAATATCTTCATCAAAATCAAGTTCCTCCTCGTATGTCTCCGCATCGGGGAAGGCCACGTCCTCAATGCCGAAGATATTATCGGCGTCCTTACCGTTTACGGCAAGAATCGTACCAAAGGCAAAAAGCAGACAAGCAATTCTCTTCATGCTGAAAAAATAGTTCTTTAAATAAAGGTGCAAATTTACGTATTTGTTGCAAATAAAAAAATTAAAAGTTACAGAATGTAACTAACTTCCTTAAATGCATAGCGGCGGTCATATCCGTCGGAGTCCTTTATGTGCAGGTGCCCGTCTGGCTCTACGTCGGTTATTCTGCCGATGAAATGGCCCTTTTCGTCCATGTAGCGTGCAGGTGCGCCATATCTGAAAAGACGCTCTATGTATCTGGTATGCAGAGTGTTTTTATCGGTGTAGCCTAACTCTAAAAGAGTGAAAAAGTTTGTGAGTATCTGCTGCAGCGCATCTTCAATGCTATATGTGTTGCCTGTAATGTTCTTCAGCGATACTGGGTTCGGCGCGTTGCTTTTGAACTCCTCCTGATTGAGGTTAAGCCCTGCGCCTATCACGCAGTCTTTAAGGTGCGCCCCTCTGAGGTTGTTCTCTATAAGTATGCCGCAGATTTTCTTTTCACGCCAGTAGATGTCATTTGGCCACTTTACGCTGATGTCATCAGTCTCAGTGTCAAGATATTCCGCTATGGCAAGGGCTATGGCCTCAGATATGAAGAACTGCTCCAGTGCGTTAACCTGGGTAGGGTGTATGAGCAGGGAGAATAGCAGGTTCTTGCCGCCCTCAGACTCCCATGAGTTGCCTACCTGCCCGTAGCCACGGCTTTGGTATGATGTGTAGACAGTGTAGCCGTCTGGCAGTTCCTCGCCGTTCTTGAGCGCCTCAAGAAGGAGGCGGTTAGTGGAGGTGCAGGATTCAAGATAATGTATCTCAGGCTTTGACATCGGTGTTTGAAATATAATCATCCTTCCTTTTAGGATTCATTGGAAACCAGCCTCTCAGCACTCTCTGACGCTGCTCAAAAATCTCTTTTATACCCCAGAAACTTGTAAATGAGAACACACCTGCAAGTATTGAAAGGGTGGTGTTTGTAACCAGTATTGATGCGGCAAACCCCGCTATGCCTAGCAGCAGGAACGCCCACCAGCTCTTAGTGCCAAAATAGTACTCTGCCTTAATTACAATAGGGTGGTATATGCCAATTATTAGAAATGTAAGAAGTCCTACCACGAGGCCTTCTATATGATATTCAGCTAAAAAATCCATCTTGTTGACTTTGAATGAGGGGCAAAGATAGTGATTTTTTTATACCTTTGTGCTACTAATTGTTAAGTATGGAAGTTAGAGCAAAAAAATATTTAGGGCAGCACTTTCTCACAGACCTTAATGTGGCAGGGAGAATTGCTGACACCATCGATGCCACCACTCAGCATAATGTGCTGGAGATAGGCCCTGGCATGGGTGTGCTAACGCAGTTTCTGCTTGCCAAGGATAGGAATCTTAAGGTGGTGGAGATTGACGGAGAGTCAGTTGATTACCTAAAACGTAATTTTGGCGGCAAACTTGATGGAAGAATTATCTTTGATGATTTTCTGAAACTTGATATAAACAGCATCTTCGGCGATGAGAAGTTCGCCCTCATTGGCAACTATCCCTACAACATTTCAAGCCAGATATTCTTTAAGGTGCTTGACAATCGTGACCGCATACCCTTTGTGTCAGGCATGATACAGAAGGAGGTGGCAAAAAGGATAGCATCGCCCGCAGGCAATAAAGACTATGGCATACTGAGCGTGCTGCTTCAGGCCTACTATGATATTGAGTATCTGTTCACTGTGCCCCCTGGGGTCTTTGCTCCGCCTCCAAAGGTTGACTCTGCGGTAATCTCAATGAAGCGTAATGGTGTGGACAAGCTGCCGTGTGATGAGAAACTATTTAAGACTGTGGTTAAAACTGCTTTCAATCAGCGTCGCAAAACCTTACGAAACTCCCTTAAATCCATACTTCCTGCCGGTTTTGACACTGCCGCTCCAGTCTGGAACAAACGCCCGGAGCAACTCAGCGTTACAGATTTTATTGAGCTTACAAATTCTATTTGATTTCTCTGATAATGAATTTTTTACACTCTTTACTACATATTACCGCAGAGATGTCCCCATATCTGCTTTTAGGCTTTTTTGTGGCAGGAGTGCTTCATGTCTTTGTACCTTCAGATTTTTACAGAAATTACCTTACTGGTAAAGGCTTGAAGCCTGTGTTGATTGCCACTCTTTTAGGCATACCTCTGCCACTATGTTCCTGTGGTGTCATACCTACTGCTGTGGGGCTGCGTAATGAGAAGGCGTCAGCAGGTGCGGTGGGGGCGTTTCTTATTGCCACACCGCAGACAGGTGTGGATTCCATTGTG
>JAEEGL013177534.1_pt1 | contig 13080 bp, 15 predicted proteins | sample 9134231 | NCBI WGS metagenome assembly JAEEGL01 (sample SAMN16246548, study PRJNA631951) | gut metagenome | biome: gut microbiome; feature: rumen; material: fiber-attached | host: Bos | place: Iran: Karaj | collected 2018-10 | reverse complement strand
GTAGTTCATCATTGAGAACATACCCTTCTTCATCTCACCACCATACCAAGTATTCAGAATCACCTGCTCGCGGCTCTTTACATTGAAAGCAGCGCAAGTCTCAGAACGCATACCCAGAGCCTCGAAGTTCTCTACCTTAGCCTTAGAAGCATTGTAGATAACGAAGTTTGGCTCGAAGTTCTCCAGTTCCTCAGCGGTTGGCTGGATGAACATGTTCTTTACGAAGTGTGCCTGCCAAGCTACCTCAACGATGAAGCGAACAGCCATGCGAGTATCCTCATTGGTACCGCAGAAAGCGTCAACAACATAAAGATCCTTGTTGCAGAGCTCCTTGATAGCCATTTCCTTAACAGCTGCCCAAGTAGCCTCTGACATTGGGTGGTTATCATTCTTGTAACCTTCAGTTGTCCACCATACAGTGTCCTTAGATACGTCATCCATTACGATGTACTTGTCCTTAGGAGAACGACCAGTGAAGATACCAGTCATCACGTTAACAGCACCCAGCTCAGTCAGCTGACCTTTGTCATAGCCTTCCAAACCTGGCTTCATTTCTGCCTCGAACAATGCTTCGTAAGAAGGATTGTGACCAATCACGGTTGAACCAGTGATACCATACTTAGTTAAATCTAAATTTGCCATTTTGTTATTGGTTAAATTATGTAATTATTAATGTAAATCTTGTTCACCTTTTCTAATCGACTGCAAAAATAGCATTTTTCTTTGAAACATTGGCGTATATTTACTAAATATTTTGTTTCTTTGCAAAAATTAATATCTAAACAAATGAAGATACACAATTTTGCAGAATCAAATTCAATTATCAACCATTATATGGCTGAAATGCGTGACAAGAGCTATCAGAAGAATCGTCTGACATTCCGTCATAATGTGGAGCGTGTAGGCGAGCTGATGGCGTATGAGGTGTCAAAAACTTTGGAGTATAAGCCCAAAAACATCAAGACCCCTCTGGGTAGCATCGAAATCCCCCTGACGAAGCAGGAGGACATCGTGGTTGCCACTGTGCTTCGTGCGGGATTGCCCTTCCATCAAGGTTTCTTGAATATCTTCGATGGTGCCGACAATGCCTTTGTATCCGCTTTCCGTATGTACCTGAACCGTGAACACACAGAAGTAGGTGTACATGCTGAATATATTGCCACCCCAAGCGTGAAAGGCAGGACGCTAATCATTGCCGACCCAATGCTAGCTACTGGTGGTAGTATGGCTGCTGCTATCGAGGCATTGATGCAAGCTGGTAAGCCTAAGACCATCCACGTTTGTTGCTTAATTGCCGCTCCTGAGGGTATCGAGGTAGTAAAAGAGGCCTTACCTGACAACTCGACTATCTGGTGTGCCTCTATTGATGAGGGCATGAATGAACAAAAGTACATCGTGCCTGGCTTTGGCGATTGTGGTGACCTGTGTTATGGTGAGAAGTTGCAATCGTTCCGCAAGATTGCTGACAAGAAATAAAGGAAATGAGGCTCAGTTGAGCCTCATCCTTTTTAGAAATTCTTACGAACCACTTCCCAATCTGGGTATTGGTATTTCAAGTAGTCATCATCGAGGAAGAAAGCAGCCTTGCCAACCTCTCCCTTAAACTGCCAGTCAAGCCATTTCAATACTGCCACAGCATAGCTTCCACCATTCTTTTCATAATAGGTGCCACTATGTCCGTCTTTGGTGTTCATCATCACTACAGGCAAATCCTTAATACGGTCGAAATCTTTCTGTGCATTCGGGAAAGCCACATCAGCAGGGCCACCTATCAGATAGAACATAGGCTGATGTAAGCTATTCAGAGCTTCTAAAGTAACACCCTGCATTTCCATATCTGCAATACCAGTGTTCAACATCACACAGGTCTTGATGCGTGGGTCATGAGCCACACCCAAAACCTGAGCTCCACCGCAAGACTGTCCCATAGCGGCTACATGGTCAAGGTCTAAACAATGGTAATAGTCAGATTTCGGATCTGCATTCTGATCAGTCAACCAATCTAAAGCCTCTAACAGCATCCTTGGATAAGTTGCCTGCACAGGGGTTGCCTGCTGCTTATTACCTGCTTTGGCACGAGCCTCTGCCTGTTCCTTCATCATCTTCTCAATCTGCTTACGCATTTGCTCCTGATGAGCTTTAATTTCTTCAGGCGATTTCTGCAAGATGCGTTCACCATTGGCCAGCATCACAACTTCCTTGCCTTCTGGATATGAATATTCCAAAACATCCTTCCATTTGGCATTAACATCATCTTCATCGTACGGGCCAATAGCAATGGCTACATAGCCGTAAGAACATACCTCAGTTAGCAAGAAGCGCATCTCCACATTGTTGTTTGCACATCCACCATTGGCATATACAATTACAGGCAGTTTACCTGTTTTCGCCACCACATCTTTCAAGTTCTGGGGGCGATAGGTCGTGAACTTGGGACAAGAGACATCCTCCACCACTTCAGCTTTGTACGGTCCTGTACCACCATTCTCTACCACCTGCTTACGGGCAGTTTGGGCATTAAGCCCCACACTTGCAGCTATCAACATAGCCGATAATAAAAACTTTTTCATAGCTTCTACATTATTAATTAATATGGCAAATGTACAAATTTTTTTTGAATTGTGTCACAAAACATCTTATTTTGCGTATTAATTATGTACGAACAAGCAAAAACGGATGACAAAAGACGAGTATGAAATAGCGATGCTACGACTCCGACCCACCCTGATGGCTGATGCCAACAGATATTTGGGTGATACTGCTGATGCCGAAGATATGGTGCAGGATGCCATGATGAGACTTTGGCAGATGTGTGCACAATTGAAGAGTCCGGTAGATGGGTTGGCTCGTGTATTGGTACGGAATCTTTGCTTGGATGCCATTCGTAGAAGAAAGCCTCGAGAAGGCATTGAATCTTTGCCTCCTGTGGTTTTTAGAGGCAATGATGAAGCAGAGGAGCATCAACGCATAGAAAGTATGATGAAAGTAGTGGAGAACTTGCCAGAAATCCCACAAACAATCCTCAGGCTCAGGCACATGGAGGGGATGGAGATGAAAGACATTGCCCACTTGTTGCAGATGGAGGAGGCAACTGTGAGGAAGGCTCTTAGCCGAGCCAGACAAGCGGTAAGGGATAAGATGATTGAACATAGAAGATGAACACTTTCTGGAGCAGCAAGAGCAGAGTCAAGCTTGCTTGAACTATGCCGAGTCGTGACAGAATTGATACAAAGTATAATGAAAACTATAGACGAAATATTGACATTGATAGACCTATTCTTCGAGGGGGATACCTCCTTGGAGGAAGAACGATGGCTATACAACTATTTCAAGCAAACGAAAGATTTGCCTCAGGAACTGGAAGCATATAGAGAAATGTTCTTGGGCTTCGATGCCATTACTCTGGACGATGCTTCATCAGCAGAAATGACTGGGGCAGAGCCAGCAAACTCTTTACCCGAAGTTGAGCAAGCCATCTCACTTACCCCACCAAAACATCGCTCTTTGTGGAAGCAGGTGGTAGGCATAGCCGCTATGATAGCCATTATTGTTGGCTCAATCTGGAGTTATCAGACTTACCAGAACATCCAACTACAAAATATATATGGTGGAAGCTACATGATAGTGGATGGTAAACGCATAGATAATCTGCAAGAGATTTTGCCTCAAATCAAAAGCGCCCTAAGCCTGGCTGATGCCTATGAGGCACCCTCGCCTACCGACTTGATCAACCAAGCAGAACAAGACCTGCTGAATCATATTCAGGATGCAAAGGAAAGGGAACGCATCCAAGCATTGTTGAACCAATAATAATAAATCAGTTATATGAAACTAAAATTGTTTTTATGCACATTGGCACTACTCTTCACATCCTTGGGACTCTTTGCCCAAAATGCCATAGATAAAGCAGTGGATGAGTATTCGTCTATCGGCAATAGTAAGTTTACATCTGCCGTAGAGCGAGATCCTCAAACTCGAAAGGTGCTGAAAGTGGTAAAGGTTCTGCAACCTACTAACATTACTATCAATAAGTTGCGTAGGGCTTTTCTCAACGAACAAGAAAGCGGGCAATTCAGTATCGTCACCAACGACAATGAGGAGACAATGACTCTGACTGTTGAGAACAACCAAGAAAACCGTATATATATGATGCAATACGAAAATCATGGAGCATCATTCACCAACGGAAAAGTGACAATCATTATTAAATACAAATAATTTAAAAACCTATAGAAAGATGAAAAAGATGATTTTATGGGCAACATTGGCCCTGATGACAATGACAAGCGCAGGGGCATCAACCCTTAATAACAATGAATCTGTGATTACTAAAGAATTCAATCTGAGTGGCTTCTATGGCCTGAAAAACAATCATGCTGTAACTGTTTATTACACACAGGGGGATAGTTATAGCATCAAGGCTGAAGGTACTGAAGAACAGTTTAAGCAACTGATATTGGAGGTGTCAGACGGAATGTTGGTTATTTCGCACAAGAAACAAAAGGAAAGTAGCAACAATAACAAGACAATGACTTTCTACATCACTTCACCAGACATGAATCGCATAGATAACAAGGGAGTGATGACATTTGAGACTGAGTGCCTAAAGACGAATGATTTCTCCCTCCAGAGCAATGGCGTTTTGCGCATGAATCCTAAGCTAGTTTCTTGCTCTAATGCTACTTGTGACTTGACTGGTGTAACCAACCTAAACTTTCAGTTCGATGCCAAATCGTTAAATTTCAAGAGCAAGGGCGTAACAAATGGCGAGATGAAAGTTAAAGCCGGCAATCTGGATATCAGTTCAAGTGGTGTTGACAACATAGAGTTTGATTTCAAGGGTCAAGAGGTGAAGATCAAGAAAAGCGGTACTGGAACCATTAGCCTTGAAGTGGATTGCCAACACCTTGAAGCCACCAACTCTGGAGTAGGTAAGATAGTTGTCTCTGGCACAGCTGACTCTACTTCCATCCAAAACTCTGGTGTCACCAAAATTGATGTATCAAAACTGAATAAGTTCTGAAAAAACTCTTACTTACTTTCAAGTGGTAGTTGCGACTTTTGCGACTACCACTTCTTTATATTTCCTCGACACAGGGATAGATGTTTCACCAAGCTGAATACTATCCGTTTCCATTTTGGTGACTTGATTGATATTGACCAAGAAAGAACGATGGGTTCGAAGGAAGTCGTCTTCCAGGATTTGCTCCCATTGTGAGATGTTCGTCTTGTTGCGATAACGCTCGCCATCGAGGGTATGCACCCAAGTCTCAGCATCATTCGACTCCACATAAAGAATCTGCTCAGTAAGTAAAGTCACATTCTTACGATCTGAGATGAAAGTGATACTTTTGGGTGTCTTGCCAAAATGCTGATCGAGCTTCTTCCCTATTGATGTATCCAAAACAAAGAGTATAGCCAAAACAAGTGCCAGAAACACAGGGTTGAGCAACACTGAAGGCATACCGCGAGCATAACTCATCATCCAAGTATGGCAACACATCAGCAATAAATACTCCAATACTAAAAAAGAGAGGAACAGACACATAACTCCAGCAATGGATTTGCGTGTCCATTCCAGTTTTACTTGCGGTAAGAAATACTTCATCGCCAATAGTACGGGCAAGAACATCGAGGCAAGCATCAAAGCCTGCATAAACGTATAGTCCATGCTTACCAGAAGGGAAGCTAACAATAGCACTTCCACCATCCAACATCCTATGGCAATGAGGTATTTCATACTGCAAAAGTAATAAAAAGATTAGAAACACAAATCTCAAATCCTGGGCTTCTGCACCAAAATGATGACAAGTGAGATAAGATAAATTAGCATGCCATACATTACAGGCACTAACGTCACCCTTGCCCCTCCATAGATAACAGAAATAGGTACATCCGTCAAAGTCTTTAAGGCACCCAACATCTGATAAACACCAGCAAAGCCCCAAAAGAGTCCCCAAACCAATGCCGCTTGCCCTATCTCCTTCACCCAAGCCGGAGCCTTCCAAGCCGCAAAGAGCATCAGTACCAACAGGATGGTCAACACTGCCATGCCTAATAAACCACCTTCTGTAAATAATACAAATACATTCATAACAATTCTTTTTTAAGTTAGACAATTTCTTAACGGGTCGCGACCGATGCTGCAAAGATAAGCATAGATACAGAATAATGCCAAATTATTGGCTTGTCATATCCCCTTGTGAAAATGTCAAATCCCCTTCTGGGTCTCAGAAGGGGATAGTACACAAACAGAATGGTTTTAAATCTCAATTATTCTGTAAGATTTTGCCACAAAAACTTTTTTTCGTATATTTGCAGTACCAAATTAAGAAATCTAACCCAAGGGGTCTTGGTAGAGACCTGAACTACACAAGTTCAAATTAAACTCCACCCTTTAATTACTATGTGCAAGAAATGTATTCAAGCACTCGTTGTGTCATTCATGGCACTGTGGTTTATTTCTACCAACGTAGTTATGGCGCAACCTCCTCGTGGTCAGCAAACAGGCAGAGGTGGAGGGCCTACCCGCAGCTGGGTACCCTATTTCCGTTATGACAAGGCAATCCCCGACTCCATCGTGTTCAAGGAGACCATTGCCAAGTTCAAGCAACTCAGCTACCAAGACAAAACCACAGGCATAGACTTGCCTTACAACCTGTTTGTTCCCAAAGACTATGACCCATCTATAAAGTATCCGTTGGTATTGTTCATGCACGATGCAAGTGTTACAGGTCGCGAAGTAACAGCTACTCTGACACAGGGGCTGGGAGCAGTTGTTTGGGCAAGTGATTATGAGCAACAAAAACACCCATGCTTCGTGTTGGCACCACAATATGCTACCACTATAGCCAACGACAAAAGCGAGGCAAGTCCAGCATTGGATGCTACAGTGAGTCTAATCAATGGCCTACAATCACAATATTCTATCGATGCTGATCGCATCTATACTACAGGGCAGTCAGGTGGTTGTATGGCGAGCATAGCCCTCAACATCAAATACCCCGAGCTATTTGCCGCTTCATATTTATGCTCAGGCCAGTGGGAACCAACAGTGACTGCTCCATTAGCAAAGATGAATATCTGGATCTGTGTGGCTGAAGGGGATATGCGCGCTTATCCCGGCATGAATGCCATTACAGAGTATCTGCAATCCAAGGGCGCTACCATTGCTAAAGATTACATCAGTGCGCAATCTACCGATGCTCAACTTGACTTCAAGGTGAAGGAAATGCTGGCTAAACATGCCAACATCAATTACTTGGTACTAAGCGATGTGGTGCCAAAGGCTTTGAGCGATATGCGTGGAGCCCCCGATCACATGTGCTCTTGGCTCACCACCTATAGCATAGAGGCTATACGCGACTGGCTATTCTCTCAGCGTAAAGGCATCAGTTTGAGCAACAAGCTGAAAGATAAGGATAATAAGGATGTGCTTCTGGCTGCCGATATGGGCGATTGGCATGGGACGGTAGAGAACTCCCTTCGTTCTATAGAGAAGGCAGTGGAGAAAGATGCTGCCATCGTTCCTATCGACTTGCAGTTGACCAAAGATGGTGAATTGGTGTTGATGAAAGATGATTCGCTGAACCGCGTGATGTATGTAGAAGGCAAACCTGTATATGTGAAAGACCTGACGTTGAAGGAACTCAGAAGATATGCTTACCGCAAAAGCGGAAGTGACCCATATACCGACAAGGTAGTGCCAACCTTATCTGATGCCATTGCCTTTGCACAGGGCAAAATCCTATTGCTCATCAAAAATTCGTCTGCAAATATCGACAAGATAGCAGAAGTAGTTCATTCTTTGGGAGCTGAGAAGATGGTCATTGTAGGTGGACTCACAGAACAGGTTGATACCAAAGGATTATTGTTCATGCCCGTAGTTAACCTTGATTCCTTCAATGCCATGACCCAGTTGCAAACATGGTTGAAACAAAAACCTGTAGCTGTAGAACTACGTTTTGCCAACAAAGCCAATGCATTATTACCTGCCGCCTTGAAGCAGACGTTGCAAGTGTGTCGCGTGGCTATGGACATTAGTGGTAAGGGTTATGCAGGCAATTTCCGTGACATGACGCACGATGACAAACCTGCTGATGTGTTTGACCCCATGATTGAAACAGGTGCAACCATTTTCATCAGTAATGAGGTGAAACCGTTCTCACGCTATCTGAAAGGTGACCCTAATCTCTGGAGACCTGGGAAATAACTGATACAGACGAGTAATCACACTCAATCTCTAATAAAAACAAAGGACTTGAAGTCTTAAAAAGGACAAAATAATGAGGGTGTATCATAATAAATCCTCTTCTAATCAGAACTTTGTGGTGAAGCTAACCACCCTCTTTGATAGTCCTAAAATAAAGATAGGTTTAAGCTACTTGTAAAATTCTCGAGAGAATTTGAAGACGAGCCCCAAGCAAACAGCTCGTTTAGTCCAAGCAAATGCCAAAATTCTCTCGAGAATTTTGGAGATACCTTTAAGCTATGATGGTCAGAGGTTCATTCGGATGCCCCTTTTAGTTCTACATCATACTCTAATTATTCAGTTTGAACAATGCTTGCGACTTATATTTTCTTGAGATAGGAATAGTAATTTCTCCAAGCATTACTTCATCTTCAGATGCAGATAATATGTGGTTGGTATTTACCAAGAAAGAACGATGGGTACGAAGGAAGCCGTCTTCCAAAATCTCTTGCCATTGGGATATAGGAGTACGACTGCGATACACCTCGCCATTAAGCGTGTGAAGCCGAGTCTCTGTGTCAAGACTCTCCACATAAAGAATCTCAGAAGTGTTAAGGGTAATCTTACTGCGTTCTGAGGTAAACGTCACACTTGCAGGCATCTTGCCAAACCTCTTGTCAAGGATGGTGCCAATCCAAGTATCAAAGACCAGCAAAACGGCAAGCACTAATACGATGAAAACGGGATTGGTTAAGATGGAGGGCATTTTGGGGTTAAAGTCGCTGATGAGTGCATGACAAAACATCAAGAGCAAATACTCCAACACCAGAAAAGAGAAGAAAAGGCACACCACACCTATTATATATTGTCTCTCAAACCTGAGCAAAGGCAAATGGTATTTCATGATTAGCAATACAGGCATGAACATACTACCAAGCCACAAAGCTTGGGGGAAACTATAGCCCAAACTGGTGAGCAAGAAGGCAACTAATATGATTTCAATCATCCAACTTCCTATAATGATAATGTGCTTCATCTTTTATCATCCGTATGAATCTGATGCAAAAATAGTGATTCCCTTTGAAATTATCGCACATATTAGCCCCTAATTAGTCCACTTATGGGATTTGTCTTCCCACCTTTGGCTTTTGACTGAACACATTAGCTTCAATTGTTCGTATCTTTGCAACGAATTTAACGAAGTATTTTTGATATGTATAAGCAACTTTTACATATTTTCTTTTTGCATATAAGAAAGAACATCGTTCAATACGCCTCTTCTTATATTGGTATGACATTTGCCATTATAACAATAGTTGCTGCACTATACTGGATTCTATATGAAACCACTTTTGATAGTTTCTATCCTGAGTCAAAACATATTTATAAGGTATTTACCTTTGACAAAGAATCAGATACCATGAATGATGCTTCAAAAGGGATAGAAGTAACACTTCGAGATCAAGTACCATCCATCGAGTCATCTACAGCAATTATCAAAAGCCAGGAAAACTGCAAGACAAAAGAAATTCCCTATATAAGCCTACAACTCATATATGCCGATAGCACTTTCCTTTCATTATTCCCTCAAAACAATGTCTGTGGGGATTACCTTAACCCCCTTTCCACGCTCAACAACATGGTATTGACAGAAAGTATGGCTCAAAAACTATTTGGTGATAGTGAAAAAGCATTAGGTCAGTACATTCAAAATACCATCAGGCCTGACCTTGAGCCCTATTTGGTGACAGCAGTAGTTAAAGACCCACCTCGTAACTCCAACCTTTTGTTTGATGCCATAGTCAACCATGATATGTTGCGATATTTTGCTTCCATTCCAGAAGAGGAACAATGGTCTGTTTTCCCCTTGGAGGTATTTGTCAAGACCAATCGACATGCAGATATTGAATTGATTAAAAGTCAGATAAGCAAGTTACCTGCTATGCATAGGGTTAAAATTGAATTGGATATGGTGCCCATACAAGATATACGTCATGCTGTTGGCAAGAATGTGTCGTTTTCTCTCGACTTCATCAATCTGTTTGTTATGGCGGGTATTTTGTTGATGTTGGCTAGTGTTTTCAACTTCATCAATTTCAATGCGGAAGGACTTCTTTTGCGCATGAAGGAGTTTCGCATGCGATATGTGCATGGTGCCTCTAAAAGTATGTTGATGATACAGATGTTGACTGAACTTTTCACTGCTTTATTTATCATAGCATTGTTGTCATTCCTATTGGTTGTAATAATCAGGCCTTTCTTAATAAACCTCTTGGAGATTGACATTAGTGTTTGGAGCATGTTCAAATTACAATTATTAGTTCTACTGATGACCTATGTTTTGATACTTTTGATTTCTATAGCCGTTTATTTTTTCATAAGCTCCAGAGCCATTCTCCCATTTTCTGGACAATCAGCCACAAGCCAGCTAATGTTAAAAAGATTGGCTATCACAATGCAATTAATAGTTAGTATCTTGCTTGCGGTAGTTTCTGTTGTGATGTTTAAGCAGATGAACTTCGTATCCCATAAGGACCTTGGATTTCCCTCCAATGAGATTGTCATGCTCAAAGGTTTTCAAGATTATTCTGGTGGAGTAGAAAGAAAGTTGATAAATGAGCTCAAACAATTGTCACAAGTCAAGGGCATTTCTGACTCTTTCTTTGAACCCCGACATGATACAAATCCTTCATTTGTGATTTCTGACGTATCGTGGGAGGGCAAGGGAATAGATGTGAATGTTGCCTTTGACTTGCTTTTAACAGACGATGCTTTTTTCACCACTATGGGTTTGTCAATGGTAGATGGTACTTGGTGGCACCAAAACCAAATCAATTCCATCGTACTCAACGAAGAGGCCGTTAAGTCAATGCAACTTTCAGACCCCATCGGCAAGGTTATCAACATGCCTTCCATTATGGATCCTTCCATTAGGCAAGATTATAGTATAATTGGTGTGGTAAAGGATTTCCATACATTATCGCTTCGACATCAAATCAATCCCACTATCATGTTGCCTGCTGGTATGTTTGGTAACATCCTGTATGTTCGCACCACTTCTGATGAAGTAAGCCAACTGATAGGTAAAATTTACGAATTACTGCCAAATATCCATGAGAGTTTAAGCAATGTGCAAGTAATGCCAATGCAGCATCTTTATAGCGAACTCAACAAATCTGAGCAAGTTGGTACCAATCTGTTCTCTATCCTAACCTTCGTAAGTTTCGCTATTTCATTGGTGGGTGTAAATGCTATTGCCATAATATCAGCCAGAAAACGACGCAAAGAAATAGCTGTCCGTCGTGTAATGGGTGCCTCAGAGCCGGGAATCGTTGCCTTTCTGATGAAAGAATATGTTATCATGGTAGTTATGGCTAGCCTGATTGCCTTGCCAGTATCATGGATTGCAATGAATTATTGGCTTCAAGGCTTTGCTTATCGTATTTCCATAACACTTACTATGTTATTTGGTATCTGCTGTTTGGTCATGTTCTTTGTGTTATTAAGCGTCATCAAACAAGTAATAAAAGTATCCCATGTCAATCTAATTGATGTGTTGAAGAGTGAATAATTTATTAATTGTCAATAAAAAATAAGATTTGTGTTATGAGTACATTGTTTTATGAAGGAGGACTGATCTTTATGTCAGTCATCACATTAATTTTGGTGTTGTTATTGTATGCTGCATGGAAAGCTCCTGCTTGGGTAAAAGAGACAGGTTTAGTGGCATTGGCATTTGGCTTCTTCTCGTGCCTACTCTCTGTATATGTGGGTTTTCTGACTATGAGCAGAGTTGATGTGGAATCCACGATAGCTTTTGGAGGGTTTCGTATGGCATTGATTCCCTTGATGTATGGCGTTATCGTTTATATCATTTCTCTGGTTATCCGCATCATTCAGAAACCAAGGGCATAGAAGTTATCATTAAAAAAGGAGTATTGACATCAATACTCCTTTTTATCTTCCTTGCTATTAAGACTCTTACTGAGCAGGTGCCCATTTGCAACGTACTGGAGAAACGATAGCTCCTTCCTTTTTCAGTTCAGCAAAAGCCTTGTCAACTTCCTTACGATCAGCACCCAGTGCCTTTGTTACATCACCTGCCGATACCGGCTTGCCTGCTTCACGCATAGCTTGTAATACTTTCTCTTTCATAATATTTAGTTTTAAAGTTGATATTTAGCTATTGCAAAATTACGGAAATAGAGGAGAAAAACAAAATAATAGACCTGTTTTCGTCTTTTTAGGCTCTTATTACGTCTTATACAATGAAAGGCGGAAAGAAATGAATAGCAACAAAAGATATAAGAGACTTGAAGCAGTGATAGAGCAGAACCAAGATTATTTGTTCCGCTTTGCCTACTTCCGTATCGGCAACAGAGAAGATGCAGAAGACATCATACAAGATGTGTTCTTGAGACTCTTTGAAAAAGAGTTCGTAATAGAAAATGACGAAAGTATGCGAATGTATCTCTACAGAATGGTATATAATGCCTGCAATGATTGGCATCGACATAAACAACAGGAGCCTATTCCTTTAGAACAAGTGCAAATGACTTATGATGAAGAGCAAGCATTACAAGAGGAATATAACCGTATCTGGAAAATGTTGAGTGTATTGCCTGCGGATCAAGCTGATGCTATTACCATGCACCTAACTGACGGCCTTACCTTCGTAGAGATTGCTAAAGTAACGGGAACTCCAGAAACCACGATTAAGTCGAGGTTTAAAAGCGGAATAGACAAATTAAGGAAAAGATGGGAACAGGAGGATAAAATATGAATCAAAGAGATATTGATATGATAAGGACGGAGCTGACTCCAAAATGTGAGGTACACATATCGAAAGACTTTAAGCAGCGAGTGTTGGCTAAAGCAAAAGAAAGCCG
>JAEEGL012756051.1_pt1 | contig 13080 bp, 8 predicted proteins | sample 9134231 | NCBI WGS metagenome assembly JAEEGL01 (sample SAMN16246548, study PRJNA631951) | gut metagenome | biome: gut microbiome; feature: rumen; material: fiber-attached | host: Bos | place: Iran: Karaj | collected 2018-10 | reverse complement strand
CGCGAACATCCACTGCAAGGCTTTCTTCTCTGCGTCGTTGGGCATTGTAAAGGTGCCATCGCTGCCCACCTTGCGCTCGGTGCCCTTTGAAAGGTCGAAAGTATGGCTTTCGCAGGTGACGGATCCGTGAGGACCGCCCAAAAAGGCGTTGTCGCAGCTGACGAGGCTGACATACGGGCCTGCAATGCCGGCGAACGCGCCGGTGTTTTCAAAGCTGCCGCAGCCATCCATGGGATCCTCGGCCTGGAGATTGAATTTGGCAGCCGGAGAAGTCCAGATCGCCTTGGCGCCCGGGGTGGTGACATCCCGCAATGCGGTGCGCGTGTATTTGGTGGTGATCGCTTCAAGCTTGACGGACTTGGGATCCTCGGCGTTGCTCGCTTCCAATGCCTTGTCGCAGTCGTACGACTTATACTCGGAAGCGACTTGCTCCACTGCAAAGATCTTGTCGCCCACTGCGACCATCGGATCCGCGAATTCACCGAGCACCTGCGCACCCTGGGCTGAGACTTTCACCCATAAAGTGCGGTGTGAGTAAACGCCGCCATCGTCTTTGGTCTGGAACAAAAGATATTCGTCACCATCGGCAGCGGCATTTGCAGGGGCCTGAGCCTGGGCCTGAGCGGCGGAAGCGGCGAGAGCTAAGGTGAAAAGCAGTTTGCGGTACATCAGAACGTTCCTTTCAAAAATGAACGCCCGCCTGCATCTTTGCGGCGAGCGCGCTGTAACTGATCGTTGCGCAGTGTAGTGAGGAGAAATGGATTTTGTAAAGCGTAACGTTGCACGCACAACCTGAGGATCCGGCCCTGCAGATGTAAAAAATGCGTTTGCAGCCTTCGGAAATTGGGATGCAGGCATGAAAAATGAATCCCGAAATTTCGGGGTTGAGAATGCATGCGTGAAAAATGGATCCCGACAAGTCGGGGTTCGGATTGCAGGCGTGAAAGATGAATCCCGACGAGTCGGGGGCTGTATTGCAGATGTGAAGGATCGATCCCGAAATTTCGGGGCGTGAGTTGCAGGCCTGCAAGAAGCATCCCGCGAGCTCAGGATGCGCGCAACACCCCTGCAGCCTTCACTTGGCGGGTTTGACGTGCTCTTTTAAGAACTGATCGATGGCTGCGGTGTGCTGGAGTTTGGAGAAGCCGATGAGCGTGACGCCTTTCGAGCTTGCGAACTTCTCCAGGCCTTTCGGCAAATCTTTGTACGGCGCGAACGCTTTGGGGATTTGCTTCTGCGGGAAGAGGGCCGTGGTGTAGTCGCTCGACCAGTCGGGGCTGCTTGCGACGTAGATGGTTTCGTGCGTCATCAAAAGCGAGACTTCAAGGCCCGATGCGCCGTATTGGGATTCCCAGTTCGCGTATGCAGCCTGGCCGTCGGTGATCGGGACATGTTCACCGAACATCCATTTTAAGGCTTTCTTCTCCTGATCATTGGGCAATGTGAAGAAGCCAGGGGCTTTCACATCGAGCTCGGTGCCTTTTGCAAGGTCGAATGTGTGACTCTCGCAGGTGACGGATCCGTGGGGACCGCATGAAAAGAGGTTGTCGCAGCTGACGATGCTCACGTAGGGGCCTGCAAGGCCGGTGATCATGCCGCTGTTGTCGAAGGATCCGGCGCCATCGAGGCGATCTTCGGCGTTGAGATCGAAGGAGGCGGCCGGAGAAATCCAGATCGGTTGGGTGTCTTTGCCTGCGACGTCTTGCAGATCGGTCCGCGTGTATTTGGAAGCGGTCGCATGAAGCCTGACAGACTTGGGATCCGCAGTGCCGTTCGCCATATGCGCATCTTCACAGTCGAAGGCCTGATATTCGGAGAGGACTTGCCCCAATGCATAGAGCTTTTCGCCGGTTGCGATCAGGGGATTCACGAATTCACCCAAAACCTGCGCGCCCTGGGGCGTCACTTTCACCCATAAAGTGCGCTGTTCCACATGGTCGTTGAGCTTTTTGTTTTGCAGCAAAAGATATTCGTCGCCCTCTGCTGCGGCTTTTGCGGGCGCCTGAGCCTGGGCCTGAGCGGCGGAAGCGGCGATTGCGAGCGCTAAAAACAGTTTGCAGTTCATCGGATCGTTCCTTTCAAACGTGAATGCCTGCCTTTTACGCCAGAGATCGGCAATTGACGAGCCTCATCTGAAGAACTTTTGGCTGCATTTTCTCCTTACAGCTCCGCATTCTTAAGACCAACCCGACGGAACCGGCGATGCTGGCCTGCATGGTCTGCAGCCTTGGGTCGGGGGGAATCCGGATGAGCTTCATCTTCGATCCGCAGCTTTCGGGAACTGGGATGCAGGCGTGAAAAATGAATCCTGAATAGGTGAACTGAAGAAAGCAGGCGTGAAAAATGAGTCCCAAAATTTCGGAATTGAAGATGCAGGGTTGCAAAACGGAGTTCACGCTGCATGAAACGGACGATGCAGGTCTGCAAATTCGATCCCGAACGGCGCGGATGAAAGATGCAGGGCTGCAATACCGATCCCGAACGACAGGGATCAAATTTGTGGCGTTGAAACTTTGATTGCGCTTGCGTTTGATCGCTTTTTGAAGATGATCTTGCTCAAATCTGATGGAGAGAAGAGAGAGATGACCGCATTTACGCCGCTTCCCGAAACGCCGATTTCAGAAATTCCGGCCTGCATGGCGCGGGCGCGAGAGGCGCAAAAGGCCTGGGCAGCCCTGAAACCCGAGGATCGCGCAGAAAGATTGATGGATGTAGCCCGTCAATTGCTGATTCAGGGTGAGGACATGGTGCAAACCCTGCATGAAGAGGCGGGTAAGCCGCGCGTGGAGGCGTTAAGCGGGGATGTTTTAACGGTGATCGATTGCTGCAAGTTCTTCAAGCAGCATTTAAAGAAGGCCCTCGCACCCGAGAAGAGGTCTCCTGGACTCGTGTTTTTTGGAAATCGCTTTGAGGTGCAGTACGTCCCCATGGGTGTAGTGGTCGTTGTCGCCCCCTGGAATTACCCCCTGCAGCTCTCCCTGATCCCTGCGCTCTCGGCGCTGGCCGCCGGGAATGCCGTCATTTTAAAACCCGCATCGCTGTTACCCCGGGTTGCAAATGGGATGAAGCAAATCTGCGAGGCTGCATTGCCCCCTGACTTGCTGCAAGTCGTGCTCGGCGGCGGTGAAAAGATGGGTGATGCCCTGCTTGAGCAAAATCCCGACAAGGTATTCTTTACGGGCAGCGTGCAGGCCGGACGCCAGATGGCCGAAAAGGCTGCTGCACGCCTGATCCCCATCGATCTCGAGCTCGGGGGCAAGGATCCCATGGTGGTTTTTGCGGATGCACCCTTTGAGCGCGCGATTTCCGGGGCTTGTTACGGCGCTTTCGCCAATGCGGGTCAGGTTTGCGTGTCTGCAGAGCGGCTTTACGTGGAGCGGAAAATCTATGAACCCTTCTGCAAGGCGCTCTGCGATGCGGTGCAAAAGCTGCGTGTGGGGATGGATAACGCCGACGTGGGGCCCATGATGCGCGCATCAGGGGTGAAAACCGTGCTCGCACAGCTCGAAGATGCAAAAAGCAAGGGTGCAACGCTGATGACGCCGCTTCGGGTCGAAGGAAACACGGTGTGGCCGCTGCTGATCCGCGATGCGAATCACGAAATGCAGGTCATGAAGGAAGAAAGCTTCGGTCCCATTTTGCCCGTGATGCCCTTCGAGACCGAAGACGAGGTGGTGCAACTCGCCAATGACAGCCCGTATGGACTGAATGCGAGCGTGTGGAGCGGCGATATCAGGCGTGCAAAGCGGGTTGCAGAGCGGATCCTTTCGGGATCCTGTGCGGTCAACGACGTCCTGAAGAACATCGCTCACCCAGGCATGCCGTTCGGAGGCATCAAGGCTTCGGGGATGGGGCGATACCACGGTGTAGAAGGGATCCGCGCCTTCTGTCATACGCGATCCCTCATGATCAATCCCGGATCCGCGCGTTCCGAAATCAACTGGTTCCCCCTCACGAAGACCGCCGAAACCGCGATCTGGGGTTTGTGCCGCAGCATGGTGGGATCCGTTTTTGCGCATCTGGGCGATCTCGTCCGCATTTTGAAACTCATGCTGAAGCTCCGCAAAGAACCCCTGCCGCAGGACGAAGATCCGCCGCGCGAACTGCCCAAAGCAGACTGACAGGGTTTTGTTCTTGCGTTTTGATCGCCCAAAGCGCATATACAAATCAGCGTCCAATCCGAGCCTTGTCCCCTGCCCAGCGAGGCCGGACGCGAGAGTCGGGGTGAGATTGCCCGATTTCGCCTGGACTCCGAAGCCCGTTGCGTTTGCAGCGGGCTTTGTTTTTATGCAGGACGGGTTTGGATGAGTCGGGGCGGGGTTTGCAGGGCTGCAGGGGCCGATCTTAAATTTCGGGGTGAAGGTTGCAGATGGGGTTTGCAGTCTGCGACGAGTCGGGACGAAAAATGTAAGGCTGCAATGCAGACTGCGGCGAGTCGGGACTCACGATGCAGGCTTGCAATGCAGACTGCGGCGAGTCGGGACGCGCGATGCAGGTTTGCAGGATGATTCCCGAAGCGATCATTTGAATTTTGCAGGCCTGCATGAAGGTTCCCGAACGCCGGATCCGGGAAATGGGGGCGCGTTTAAAAAAATGCGGGATTTTTGAAACGCAATTTGCGGCGCTGCAAATTTGGGCCCAAAATGGCGGGGAAGGCTGTGCAAGTTTTTAAGTGAGCGAAATCTATAGTGAAAATAGGGATCGAACATCAGAAAAAGCGGATCCCTGGATGAGCCAGAGCGCGTCGATCCGGCTCAAAAATGGAGATGCAGCGGGAGATTGAAAGGGATCGGGGCGCATTTTTGACAAATGTAGGCGTGGGTCATACATTAGGGGTCGGAGGTGCGTATGAAGTTCTGGTCCCTTTTGATCATGATCGTGGTGTGTTTGTGGGGCAGCAGCGCGTTGGCGCAGTTTACTGCGATGGACAGGGCCGATAAGACGAGCCGGGTCAGCGTCAGGGTCGATTTCTCGGATTACGATGAAGTGGACAGCCTGTTTTTACGCCCCGAGATTTACGGGCAATATGTCTTTAAGAGTGGGTTTGGCCTTTACGCGAGCCTGCCGTTACAGAGCTCCATTGGCGATCAGGACACGCTCGTCACCGGCAACATCGAGTTTGGGGGTCTTTTGGTCGCCCAGATCGAGAAGAGCACGTTCATCTTCCGTTTGGGCCTCATGCTGCCTACGGCACCCGAAGGCGATGAGGAGCAGTTGACGGCATACGGCAACGCTTATGCGCGCTTGACCGATGTGGCTCAGGCGATGCCCCGGACCAAGGCTTTAAGGCTGGCGATGTCTCCCATCGCAAGGACCGGGATTGTCTTTTTCAGGGCCGATCTGGGGCTCGATGTGCTGATGCCCAAGGGGCAGGAAGCGGAGATGCTTTTGCGCGGAAACCTGGGGGTGGGGCTCGATTTTGGTGAGGTGGAGGCGACGGCAGAGGTGATCAATGTCGAGTCGAACAGTCTGACGCCGGGCGTGAGCGGGGCGGTCCATGCGATGTCGTTCTCGCTTCATTACGGGCCGGTCTATGCTTCGCTGTTACGGCCTATGGACTACGACGATCCGATCGTCTTTGGGGTAGGCTTCGATCAGAAGTTCTGAGGGATCGAAAGAGGGAAGGGGTTTTGAGGATGAAGGTGATACCGCTCCTTTTAAACCGCACGACGCCGATCGAAACTGCGGTGCTCGCAAACGGCGACTTCCCCAAAAAGAGCGCGGTTTTAAAAGCGCTCCTCTCCTCAAAAGAGATCATCTGTTGCGACGGGGCAGCCCAGGCCCTGATCGATTGCGGTCGGATCCCCGATGCGATCGTGGGCGACTGCGACAGCCTCTCGGGTGAACTGAAGGCGCGCTATGCCGATCGCGTGGTGCAGATCCCCGAGCAGGAAACCAACGACTTGAGCAAATGTATGCGCTTTATCAAAGAGAGGGGCGCAAGGGATGCGGTGCTCTTTGGCATTACGGGGAAGCGCGAGGATCACACCTTAGCGAATCTCTCTTTGCTGAACGGTTACCGGAAGCAGTTTGAATCGATCGCCGCAATCTCGGACTACGGCGAATTTACCCCCATCTTTGAGACCACCGCCTTTGAATCAGAGCGCGGGCAACAGGTTTCCATCTTTGCATTCCCTCCCGTGGCGAGGCTCTCCTTCAGCGGGCTCATGTATCCCATGGAATGCGCAAGGCCCGAGGGCCTTTGGGCCGCAACCCTCAATCAGGCTGAATGCGATCGGTTTACGATCCAGCTATGGGATGAGGGCCCCGTATTGGTGGAACGGGTCTTCGAGCGGAAGGGGTGATCCCTGTTTTGAAGTAAGATCCGGGCAGTTAAAAAGAGGGCAGGACGATGCTTTCGGCATCGTCGGACGTTTGCTGGTTTAAGTGAATCCATGATCGCAACATGGATCGACCGTGCTTTTTGCATCGTCTGACGATGTTTTAAAGACCGTTCGACTTTGCGGAGAGAAGGTTGAACAGCGCCTTCAGTTCAGATGATGGATGTTGAAAACAGGGGATGATGAAGTTTAAAACAGGGGCAGTGGATGGAGAGAAGCCGGGGTGGGGCTTTTAAAGGAAGGGTTACTCGGGGTCTTCAACACAGGCGGGGAGCAGCTTGCCGTTGGTGCAATAGCCAGGGCTCGATGCTCCGGCGGATTCGACCGTATTGTGCTTCACAAATTCACCTGTGATGTCGGGGGAGCGCGTAATGGAAGTCTCCTGATCGATCAAGCTCTTGGCTGACCTCATCGAAGCGATCCAGTTCGATGCATTGTAAGTGATGATGGGATCGCCAGTGGGATCCTCCGGGTTTTCTTCTTCATCCACGATCAGATCGCCCAGCGTCAGGGCATAGAAGGGCGCCTGACCATCTACAAAGAAGCCATTGCCGTTCGCCCATGCGCCATCGTAGCTGCAGGATTCGATCTCGGAGGATTCGGGTACCCATAACCAGGGCTGGGCCTGGGAGCGTATGACCAGCGTACCGCCCGCATCGAGGCATCCATCCGAAAGGGCGATCTTGGGAGTCGTATTTAAGAGTTCACCGGTCTTTACGCCATAGAGCTTCACATCCTTCAGGCTGATCGGGTGGTTGCTCGTGTTGACGATCTCGATCCATTCGTCCTGCTTGCGCGCTTTCTCGGCAGGCTCATTGTATGTCATCGTGATGGAGATCTCGTTGATCACCAAATCCCTATATTTGGGCGCCTTGCAGATCGACTCGCATGCGCAGTGACCCTGATCGCATTTGGGCTCAAGGTTTCCATCACAGCTGCATTGATCATCTGAGAAGCAGATGCAGTCACACCGGTTCTGATTGCAGCTTGGGGTTGCGCCGGCATTGCAGCTGCATTGTTCGGACTCGGTGCATTCTACGCAGCTGCATTGATAGTCGGCGCTGCAGTAAGGGTGCTGCTCATCCTCGCAGGCGGGGCATTGGGAATGGCCACGGCATTGATATTCGCAGGCATGCTCTGCATTGCAGATGCGGAGTAGGTCGCCATTTAAGGGGCAGTCCGTATCATGCTCGCATTCAAAGCATTGGCATCTGTTTTGTTCACAGAGGTTGTGCGTTCGATCACCGGTGCAGAGATCATCACGGCATTGATCGCTCGAGTCGCAGCTGCAGGGATCTTCTTCCGCTGCAAGGCTGCAGCCTTCGCTGAAGGTTTTACCTGTGCTGCAAAGGGCAGGTGTGGCTGACAGGCAGTCATAGAGATCTGATGATAAGATCGCCGATCCGCTCTGATCGGGGTTTCGTGTGATACTTCCTTTGGATGCGCTGTTGTAGATCGCTTTAGGGATCACCCATTGATCGATCAGCGTTTCTCCATGGCGGAGCTCGATCTGACCCTGATCGGCGCTCAGCTGGTTGACGAATCCCAGAGTGATCCCCTTTAAGGCGGAGAGGGCACAGTTCTGTGCGTCGGACCATTGCCAGGGATGATCCTTTGCATGGATCGCGACCGCGCCATGGGCTGAGAGCCATCCGGCCTCGATCTCCCTGTGATTGGTGACGGATCCATCGGCCTTGCTCCACCAGATGCTGAGGCCGCTCAGGTTCATCGGGGTATCGGTGGGGTTTACGATCTCGATGAACTCGTCACCCTGCACCTGAATCTCGTTGACGATTAAATCATGAAGCGCGGAGGGGATGCTCAGGCCTTCGGGTAAGGCACAGGTTTCGCAACTCTCGACGGGACTGCAGAAACATCTCTGATCATCGCCGCAGCAGGCAAAGTCGTTCTGACTTGCGCAGCTGCAGTCATCAGGCGAACCGCAGAGGCATTCGCATTGGCCGTCATGGTAGGCGGGAGTGCCCTTCTCGCAATGGCAGTCCTCGATCGATTCGATCTTGCAGTCGCAGGCATGATCCTCGCAATTGGGGCGGCCGTTTGCACAGCGGCAGTCGGAGGATTCGGTGCATTCGACGCATTGGCAGTCCGGTTCGATGCAGGCGGCTTTGGGAAGATTTGAACTGCAGCTCATGAAGCCCGCGCAGAATGCATCGGTCTCGCAGTCACAGGGATCCTTTTCCATGGGCACGCTGCAGCCAACGTCAAAGCTTTGTCCGTTGTTGCAGAGGCCAGGGGTTGAGACTTTGCAGGGAAGGATCGACTGCGAGAGCGCAAAGGGTGCATCGGGATCATCGGTTCGGGCGACGCTCGAAGCCTTACCGTAGAGCGCTTTTTCGATCTCGATCTCATCGATCAGGAGCGTTTCCGGACCATCAAGATCATAGAGGAGCTGTAATCTTGCAGGATAGTTATCCACTGTATCGGGCAGGGTCAAATGGAGATCTTCCTCTGAGGATTCATCACAGTTTTTGGGATCACTGAAGAGGAATCCACCGTCCGCCTTTGCGGCGATCACGATCGCATGGCCTGGAGAGAGCCAGCCCCTTTCGAGCGTAAATCGATCCTTTGGGGTATTGTCTTTGGCACTGGTTCGAAGGATCAGGCCATTGAGCGAGATCTTCTTTTGGGTGGTGTTTAAAATTTCCACAAACTCAGGGCTTTTGGCGCTGAATTCATTGATGATGAGATCACCCTGATGCTCTGGCGGGACAGCGTCGGCCGGAACCTCGCACTGCGTCTGACTCTCACCGCAGGTGGGATCGGGGCTGCATGTGCAGGATCCATCGCTCTGGCAACAACCGTAGGTCCCTTCTTCAGTACAGTTGCATTCTTCGTGCGAGGTACAGGGAGGAACCTCGCTGTCAGATGGACCGCCGTCGCTTAAATGTCCATCTGTTTGGCCGGAATCTTCCTCTATGGGCCCAGAATCTTCCTCTATGGGCCCCACATCGGCATCCGCTTTGATTTCAGAGTCGATCGCTGCTCCGGCATCGCTCAGACTGCATTCGCAGAGGGATTCACCGCTGCAATAGGGTTTTCCATCGCTGCAATGGCAACCGAGGCAGTCTGTATTCGTTTGGCAGGGGGTATCGTGAATGACACAGTTGCCCGACGTATCGTCGCCGTCACAGCCCGGAATGCAGGCTAAAACAGCGGCAAAGCTGAGCAGAATCCTTTTTTTGATCATGGATCGATCCTTTCGGCATCTGGGTTATAAAGAACACAAAGCAAGCATTGTTTTTAAGTTGAAAAAGAAGCAACCGAGTCATTGACGAAACGGTTCTGCGGGATCATATAGCATTTGGTCTAACTTTTGGAGAGTAAAGATGAAATTGCTCCTTGGTGACGAAGCGGTTGCACAAGCGGCCATCGATGCCGGCATCGCCTCCGTAAACGGTTATCCGGGTACCCCCTCTACAGAAATCTTTGAATACATCGAAGCGGCCGCAAAAAAGGATCCGAGCCTCGGCATTCATGCGGAATGGGCGGCCAATGAGAAGGTCGCATACGAGCAGGCGGTCGGTGCCTCCTATGTAGGACAGCGATCCTTAGTCACGATGAAGCATGTGGGGTTAAATGTAGCCGCCGATCCCTTCGTCAACTCTGCCCTGGTCGGTGCAAAAGGCGGGATCGTCCTCTGTGTGGCCGACGATCCCTCGATGCACAGCTCTCAGAACGAGCAGGACAGCCGCTATTACGCACAGTTTGCCAAGCTTCCCTGCTTTGAGCCCGCAACTCAGCAGGACTGTTACGATTTTACGAGGCTCGCTTTCGAGCTCTCAGAGAATCTCTCCCTTCCGGTTGTAGTGAGGATGGTCACGAGGCTCGCTCACTCTCGCGCGCCGGTCTCGATCTCTGATCCCGCCATGCGCAATCCTTTGTCGCTGCCCGAACAGCGAAGGCATTGGGCCCTTCTGCCTGCCTTCTCGAGAACGCTTTACGATGAGCTCCTCTTAAAGCAGACGGTGCTCGCAAGGGAATCGGAGGCTGACGCCAATCCCCTGGTCCTCAATCCCGCATTCCCGGCCTCTTCCACCTATGGGAAGGTCGGCGTCATCGTCTCAGGCATCGCCTACAATTACTTCAGGGAAGTCTTTCCCGACGATGCGCCCTCCTATCTGAAGATCGGCTTCTATCCGGCCCCGCTTCAAAAGGTGAAGGCCCTCATCGATGCCTGCGACACCGTCTGCATCCTGGAAGAAGGCTATCCGTTCCTTGAGCAAACCCTGCAGGGACAGCTTCAGGGTCACTTCGCGCCTCAGTTTAAGGGCCGGCTGACGGGCCATCTTCCGATGTCGGGCGAGCTCTCACCGGATTTGGCGGCTAAGTTCTTTGCTTCCATGGGCCTCTGCGATCCTTTGCCCGCCATAGAGGAAGCGGATGATGTGAAGGCTGCTTTGAGGCCGCGCCCACCGAAGCTCTGTCCCGGCTGTCCCCATGTGGATACCTACAGGATGATCAGGGCTTTGCGCGAGAGCGTGCAACCCTTGCCGGTCTTTGGTGACATCGGCTGCTACACATTGGGCTTCTATCCGCCGCATGAGGGGATCGATGCCTGCCTCTGCATGGGGGCGAGCATTTCGATGGCCAAAGGGGCTTCAGATGCCGGTCAGAGACCCGTGCTCGCAGTGATCGGGGATTCCACCTTTGGGCATTCCGGCCTTACGGGCCTGCTCACAGCGGCCCGCGAAAATACCCCGATGACGGTGATGATCCTCGATAACTCGACCACCGCCATGACCGGGGCCCAAAAATCCCTTGAAACGGGTGATCCGCTGATGCAGTCGATCCTTGGCCTGGGAGTGGATCCCGAACATGTCAAAATCGTCTGTCCCTTGCCCCAGCATCATGAAGCGAACGTGGAAACATTGAAGGCCGAAGTCGCCTATGAGGGGCTCTCTGTGGTGATCTCGCGCCGTGCATGCGTTAAACTGCGCAAATAGGAGGAACAACATGAGATGTGATGTGATCTTGGCAGGGGTTGGCGGACAGGGCGTGCTCTCGATGGCCTACGCGATCGATGATGCGGCGATGGCGCGGGGTTACTTCATCAAACAGTCCGAATTGCACGGGATGTCGCAAAGAGGCGGTGCGGTCTCCACGCATTTGAGGCTCTCTGATGCGCCCATTGAGTCCGATCTCATCTGCAAAGGATCGGCCGATCTGGTGATCGCGATGGAACCGATGGAAGCCCTGCGATACACCACCTTCTTAAAACCGAATGGTCTCATCGTGACGGCATCGAACCCTGTTAAAAACATCGATGATTACCCCCTTGAAGCTGTCATGGCGGCTTTAAAGGCAAGATCGGCCCATATCGTCGATGCGGATGCCCTTGCAAAGGAAGCCGGATCACAGAAATCCGCGAATCTGGTGCTCCTTGGGGCGGCCATCAAATATCTGCCTTTCGATGCGGGTGACTTTGAGGCGCCGATAGGGTCACTCTTTGCGCATAAAGGATCGGAGGCTGTCGCCCTCAATCTCAAAGCTTTCCATCTCGGCGTGGAAGGAACCCTGCGGTGATATATCTCGATCATCAGGCAACGACCCCCTGTGACGCGCGGGTGGTTGAAGCGATGGCGCCCTATTGGTCGACGCAGTTTGGGAATGCGGCGAGCCGTCATCACGCCATGGGCAGAGAGGCCCTGAATGCGGTGGAAGAGGCCCGCGATGCGATCGGATCCCTGATCGGTGCCAGTGGGGATGAGATCTGCTTTACGAGCGGCGCTACCGAGGCCGACAACCTCGCTTTAAAAGGGGCAGCCTTTGCCTTACGCAAACAGGGTCGCCATATCATAAGCCAGCGGACGGAGCATAAGGCGGTCCTCGATACGCTGGCTTACCTGGAAGGCTGCGGCTTTGAGGTGACTTACCTCGACGTCGATTCGGAAGGGCGCATCTCTTTAAAAGACTTCGAGGCGGCGATCCGCAAGGAGACGATCCTCGTATCGGTGATGGCGGCCAACAATGAAATCGGCACTCTGCAACCCCTAAAGGAGATTGGCGCGATCTGCAAAGCGAAAGGGATCTGCTTTCACGTCGATGCGGTGCAGGCGGCCGGCCTCGGTACCCTCAATATGGATGCCTTAGGGATCGATCTCTGCGCGCTTTCGAGCCACAAAATTTACGGCCCGAAGGGGGTGGGTGCGCTCTATGTGCGATCGGACACCGCGCTTTGCTGTCAGATGCACGGTGGAGGGCATGAGGGGGGGCTGCGCTCGGGTACATTGCCTGTGCCCCTCTGTGTGGGCTTTGGGAAAGCTGCGGAGATCGCTCTCGCGGAGGGTCCTGCAGAGGCTCAAAGAGTCGGATCGCTCGCATTGCGGTTTTATGAGGGGCTTACGTCGCGCTTACCCTATGTAAAGCTCAATGGCCCTGCGATCCTTTCGCCCACAAGGCTGCCCTGTAACGTGAATCTCTCGTTTGCCTGCGTTCTCGGCGATGCTCTGCTGGAACAGCTGCCTGAAATCTGCGCCTCTACGGGATCCGCCTGCAATTCGGCCTCGATCGAACCGAGTTACGTGCTTCGCGCCATCGGCCTGAGCGAGCGGGCCTGCCATGAATCGGTGCGGTTTTCGCTTGGACGCTGCAACGATGAGGCGCAGATGGATCGTGCGGTGGAGCAGGTGGCGGAGGCGGTTTCGTCATTGAGGGCTTGTTCGCTGGAGTGGGAGCAGTTAACAGGTTCCGATGATTGTGCTTTAGAGACGGATGATTG
>JAEEGL012740046.1_pt1 | contig 13080 bp, 10 predicted proteins | sample 9134231 | NCBI WGS metagenome assembly JAEEGL01 (sample SAMN16246548, study PRJNA631951) | gut metagenome | biome: gut microbiome; feature: rumen; material: fiber-attached | host: Bos | place: Iran: Karaj | collected 2018-10 | reverse complement strand
CTGCACAGGTAAGACCTGCAGGACCTGAACCGATAACTGCAACCTTCTTGTTCTTCTTCTCTGTTGCGCCCTGGGGCTTAATGCCCATCTCTCTTGCTGTATCAGCAACGTATCTCTCAAGCTTACCGATTGAAACGGCTTCACCCTTAATACCTCTTACGCACTTACCTTCGCACTGACTCTCCTGAGGACATACACGTCCGCAAACAGCAGGAAGTGCACTTGACTCGCTGATAGTCTGATAAGCCTTCTCTACATTGCCCTCTTTAAGCTCCATGATGAACTTAGGGATATTGATTGAAACAGGGCATCCCTTTACGCACTGAGGATTAGGACAGTTAAGGCATCTTGTTGCCTCATCTTCTGCTTCCTCTTTGTTATATCCAAGACAAACTTCTTCGAAATTGGTTGCACGAACCTTGGGATCCTGTTCGCGAACCGGTATTCTCTTCCAAACATCTACTGCCATCTTTATCTCCAATCTGTAATTATAGAATACTTGTTAACAGGTTCTCAGTTGCAATTACCGCAACCGCCATGGTGTGTATCACCTTCCTGCTCCTTAAGAGCAAGGCGTCCTTCTTCAGTTGCATACAGCTTCATACGCATCATAGCCTGATCAAAATCAACCTTGTGACCGTCGAACTCAGGTCCGTCTACACAAGCAAATTTAACCTGACCGTCTACAGTAAGTCTGCAGGCACCACACATGCCGGTACCGTCAACCATGATAGTATTCATGGAGACAACAGTAGGAATCTCAAGCTCTTTTGTAAGCTTACATACAAACTTCATCATGATCATGGGACCGATAGCTACGCAGTGATCATATCTCTTACCCTCATCATAGAGGTCCTGGAGACACTTTGTAACCATACCGCTTCTGCCGTAAGATCCATCATCAGTTGTAACATAAAGATTACATACGCTCTTAAAACGATCTTCAAGAATTACAAGATCCTTATTCTTTGCACCGATGATAACGTCACATTCAACACCCTGCTCCTTAAGCCATTTAGCCTGAGGATAAACCGGTGCTGTACCTACACCACCTGCAATGAAAACGATCTTCTTTTTCTTAGGCTCTTCGATATCTTCACTGCAAAGATCGGATGCATTTCCAAGAGGACCAACAACATCGGCAAGAGTATCTCCTGCCTTCTTGCGGCAAATCTTTCTTGATTCTGCTCCAAGTGCCTGTACAACTAGCTCGACAGTTCCTTTTTCCCTGTCGTAATCACAGATGGTCAGCGGAATACGCTCTCCATCCTCCTCTGCGCGAACAATAAGAAACTGTCCTGGTAAACATGTGCCTGCTACGCGAGGTGCTTCAACGATAAGCTGATGAATATTCGCTGCAAGCTCATTTGCCTCTAAAATTTTGAACATTGTTCTCCTCCTGTATTTAAAATTCTTTTCAATACCTAATAAAAAATCATATAGTAAAGCCGCGATATTTTCAAGCTTTGACTCGTTAAAGTGTTAAATTCTTATCTGTTTGAGATAGTGATAAGGGTATATTTTCCACTTGAGTCGTATCCAAGCCTGTTGACCTTACCGTCATGGGTGTTGACCGCATACAAAAGTCCTGTGTCTTTTGTGGTTCCATCGTTTGCCATAAGTGTCTCTTTGAATACATAGTATTCTCCGGAGCCTTCGATCTCTATATCACCGTCATACATATACTCGTAGTGACCACCGCCTCTTACACTTCCGTTGCCATCAAGAATGATATCAAGCTTCAGCAGAATCTGTATAATGCTGGCTCTTGCCTGATCTACAGAAACAAGTCTTGAATATGTAAGGTGGTAGGTTCTCTCTACAATATCGCTGTACTTTCCGTTCTCATCTACTGCTATAAACTTGTAGGTGGTAGTTCCAACCGGCATATTTATAGGTGCAATATAAGGCGTGGAATTCTCATCCGGATCTGAGCCGTCATTTGTGTAGTAAATTGAACAGCCTGGCTCACTTACAACGGCAATCATTGTTGTCTGAGAATAATCTCCGCTCTCTTCAAGAACCTCCGGTGCCGCCGGTCCTGTATTTAACAGTGTGTAAACCGCCGTTGCCACATCACTCACTATTCCATACTTATTTACAAATACAGCTTTAACGATGTATTCACCGTCTTCTTCAAGAATAAGCGGGGCCTCATACATGATGCTGTCAGTGTTTGGATCCTCACCATTAACCGTATAATAGATCTCACCCTGAGAATCCTTACCCATGGTCACTTCCAGTGAATTCTCATACTCACCTTCCTCAGGGAAAATTGTAGGCTTTGCGGATAAATACTCAGCGTATTTTGACCTTAATCCCGCATCCTTAAATCCCTCAACCATAGAGCTTATGGATTCATAGTCCTTATTCTCAAGGTAATAATCTATGATATATCCTGCTGCGGTAGAAACAGTTTCTTTATCATAGAGCTCCTCGTTTGTAAGCTCGAAAAGAGTATCTCTTGCAGACTCCTCATATCCTGCTTCTGTCTGATATCCGTAAAGCTCAAATAAAAGCTCAGACCTTTTTTCTGTATCATCCTCAGGCACTTCTGCTATGGCAGACATAAGCATCTCAATGGCCTTGTCATAATTGCCGTTAACATAGTAGTCCTTGGCCTGCTCTTCATTGCTTTTGGCTGAATGTATGCCCTTAATAATAATCAGACATACAACCAGAGCTATGATAAAAATCGTTGCTCCTTTTATGATCGCAGGAAGCATTGCCTTCAGACTGATACTGTGCTGATTGGACTTTATAAGATGAAGTCTTTTAGTGTCAAAATCCGCACTGTTAAGGTTATCCGCCATATCAGATAGGGTCGCATCTATTTGATTTTCAACCTCTGGGTCAAATTCCGGTACGAAACTAATTTCTTCTCCGCAAATTTCACAATAAAGAAGTCCATCCGGAATTGTGGCTCCGCATTTGGGACATTTCATTTACAGCTTCGCTCCTGATAATCTGATTGCTGCCTCAAGGCAGTTGTTCATAAGCATTGCTATGGTCATAGGACCTACACCTCCGGGAACCGGAGTTATGGCACTGCACTTATCAAATACATTTTCATAATCAACATCGCCAAAGAGCTTACCTGATTCAGGATCTCTGTTTATTCCAACATCGATTATTACAGCGCCTTCTTTTACATAGTCTTCTGTTATCATCTTTGCTTTACCGATTGCAGCGATAAGTATATCTGCTCGTCTGCAAACTGCCGGCAGGTCTTTGGTTCTAGAATGTGTAACCGTAACTGTGGCATTTTCTCTAAGCATCAAAAGTGCCATGGGCTTACCTACGATATTACTTCTGCCCACAATTACGCACTCTTTTCCTGCGATCTCTACACCGCTTCTTTTAAGAAGCTGAATGATTCCTGCAGGTGTGCAGGATACAAAGCCCGGTTCTCCAATGCACAGAGCTCCTACACTCATGGGATGGAAGCCGTCCACATCCTTAGCGGGACTTATTCTGTCAATTACAGTCTTCTCATCTATATGCTTTGGAAGCGGCATTTGGACAAGAATTCCATGAACCTTATCATCTGCATTGAGCTTATCAATGAGACCAAGGAGCTCATCCTGGGTTGTTTCTTCCGGTAATTCGTAGGATAAGGATTCAAAACCCACATATTCACATGCTCTTTTCTTATTCCTTACATAAACTGCAGATGCAGGATCAGATCCTACAAGAATTACGGCAAGGCATGCCTTTACGCCAAACTTCTCAAATAAAAGGGCTGTCTTTTCCTTAACCTCATCCTTAACTGCTGCAGATATTGCTTTTCCATCAATTATCTTAGTTTCCATAGAATTATGTCCGCTCCGTTCTTATTATTTGCGCTTAGAAAGAATGCTCCTTCTACATGCTGTTATATTAGAATAATCCTTCAATATTGCCGTTATCATCAACGTCAATTGAGAATGCTGCAGGTGTCTTGGGAAGTCCCGGCATTGTCATGATACTTCCTGTGATAGCTACGATAAAGCCTGCTCCTGCTGAAACATAAGCATCACGTACAGTGATTTCAAACCCTTCAGGTCTTCCAAGAAGCGCAGGATCATCAGAAAGTGAATACTGTGTTTTAGCCATACATACAGGGAGATTTCCAAATCCCATATCTACAATCTTCTTAAGCTGCTTCTTAGCTGCAGGGGCATAGCTTACGCCGGATGCGCCATAAATCTTCTTTGCAACTGTTTCAATCTTCTCTTCAGGTGAGAGATCATCAGCATAGATAGGTGCGTAGTGAGATTCTTTTGTTTCAAGAGTGTTGATTACAGCCTTAGCAAGCTCTTCTCCGCCTGCGCCGCCTTTTTCCCAAACCTCTGAAATAGCAAAATCGCAGTCTCTCTCTTCGCAGAACTTCTTAACGAATTCTATCTCAGCAGCTGTATCTGAAAGGAAGCTGTTAAGAGTTACAACAACTGGAACACCGTACTGCTGGATATTCTCTATGTGCTTTTCAAGGTTCACAATACCCTTCTTAAGAGCATCAAGATTCTCATCTGAGAGCTTATCCTTAGGGATTCCACCGTTATATTTAAGAGCTCTGATGGTAGCAACAAGAACTACTGCGTCAGGCTTAAGTCCATGCATTCTGCATTTGATATCAAGGAATTTCTCAGCTCCAAGGTCAGCACCAAAGCCCGCCTCTGTAACTGTGATATCAGATAAATGAAGCGCTGCTTCTGTAGCTCTTATGGAGTTGCAGCCATGAGCGATATTGGCAAAGGGACCGCCATGGATAAATACAGGTGTATGCTCCAGTGTCTGAACAAGGTTGGGCTTAAGGGCATCCTTAAGGAGAACTGCCATTGCGCCAACAGCTTTAAGATCCTTAGCTGTAACAGGATCACCTGCATAATTATATGCAACTACTATTCTTGAAAGCCTTTCCTTTAAGTCCTTTAAATCCTTTGCAAGACATAAAATCGCCATAATCTCAGATGCGACAGTGATTACAAAATGATCCTCTCTTACAAAGCCGTCCATCTTGGAGCCAAGACCAACAACTATATTTCTGAGGGCTCTGTCGTTCATATCCTCGCATCTCTTCCAGATTATCTGTCTGGTATCTATGCCAAGCTCATTACCCTGCTGAATATGATTATCAAGGAGAGCTGCCAGCAAATTGTTGGCAGATGTAATTGCATGAAAATCACCTGTAAAATGAAGGTTAATATCCTCCATAGGTACAACCTGAGCATATCCGCCGCCTGCAGCACCGCCCTTTATACCAAAGCAGGGACCAAGTGAAGGCTCTCTGAGAGCAATCATTGTCTTTTTGCCAAGTCTGTTAAGTGCATCGCCAAGACCAACACTGGTTGTGGTCTTACCTTCTCCTGCAGGAGTAGGGTTGATAGCTGTGACAAGTACAAGCTTGCCCTTTTGTCTGTCTGATATCTTCTGTAAAAAGTCTTCCGTAAGCTTAGCTTTGTATTTTCCATAATACTCAAGATCATCTTCTGTAATACCGATAGTCTCTGCCACCTTACCGATAGGTAAAAGCTCTGCCTCTCTTGCAATTTCGATGTCTGACTTAAATGCCATTTTGAAACCTCCTCAATAAACATCTGGATACATGGTTATATTTAAGAAGGGTTTGACTCCATGAACTGTTCAAACTCTTCTTTTGTCATAAGAATTTTCCTGGGCTTTGTGCCCTCTTCAGGTCCCACAACTCCTGCATCACTGAGCTGATCCATAATTCTGGCTGCTCTGTTAAAGCCAATCTTATATAGTCTCTGAAGCATACCGATGGATGCCTTTTCTTTTTCAATAATGGCAGCTCCTGCCTGTGCAAAAAGAGGATCTACATCAGAACCTGCATCTGCACTGTCGCCTGCCGCTGAAGGTGCGGATTTGGAAGAAACCTCAAAGCTATTTAGCTCTTCCTGAACATTTCCGCCATATTCAGTCTCAACATTCTGGTTCTTAATAAAATCAGTAACAGCCTGCACTTCTTCATCAGAAACAAAACAGCCCTGTACCCTGGCCGGCTTGTTATAGCCTCTGGGGAAGAATAGCATATCGCCCTTACCGATAAGCTTCTCTGCGCCATAGCTGTCAAGGATTGTCCTTGAATCAACACCACTTGAAACCGCAAAAGCTATACGGCTGGGAATATTCGCCTTAATAAGACCTGTAATAACATCTACGGAAGGTCTCTGGGTTGCAATTATCAAATAAATACCGGCAGCACGGGCCAGCTGTGTAAGTCTTACTATAGAATCCTCGACCTCATTCTTAAACTGCATCATAAGGTCTGCAAGCTCATCTACAATAACCACGATCTCAGGGAGTTTTTGCATCTCTTCGTCATTACTCTGTGCGCAAAGTGCATTATAGCCTTTAAGATCACGTACCTTTGCATTTGCAAACTTCTTATATCTGTTTGTCATCTCGGCAACGGCCCAGTTAAGCGCTGCAGCTGCCTTCTTGGGATCTGTGACAACAGGTATGAGAAGGTGAGGAATTCCGTTATAAACAGACAGCTCAACAATCTTGGGATCGATCATGATGAGCCTTACATCCTCAGGATCTGCCTTGTAGATAATACTCATTATAATAGTATTGATACATACGGACTTACCGGATCCTGTAGCACCTGCTATAAGAAGGTGTGGCATCTTGGCTATATCCGTAACAACAATCTTACCTGCAATATCCTTACCAACAGCAACGGTAAGATTGGATTTTGATTTTTTGAATTCTTCACTGTCAATAAGGTCTCTTACCGCAACAGGAGAATTCTCTTTATTTGGCACCTCAATACCAACGGCGGATTTACCTGGAATAGGCGCCTCAATTCTGATATCTGTAGCTGCAAGATGCATCTTGATATCATCAGACAGATCAACGATTTTCCTAACCTTTACTCCGGCCTCAGGCTGAAGCTCATATCTTGTAACTGAAGGTCCCTGAGAGATATGTGTGATCTTGGCAACTACGTTAAACATTGCAAGAGTCTCTTCCAGTGTCTTAGCGGTATTTCTAAGATAGGACTCGGAATCTCCCTTACCCTTTATGCCCTTTGCAAGAAGCTTGATGGGAGGGAATTCATATTTTTTAGCAGGAGGCCTAACCACAGATCTCTCCTTAGCCTGCTGCATTCTCTCTTCACTCTTTTTACTCTTTACATAGTCAGTTGAATGGACCTTGTATTCTCCATTGTAATCAGGAGCAAAATTCTCGGAATGAATCGGGATCTCATCATTATCAAAGGAGTCTTCCTCGGCAACCTTAGACAGTCTCGCAACGGGGCGCTTTGGAGCAAGAGGAGAAGTTATCTCCGGCTCAAAAATATCCTCCTCTTCATCAACATCCTCTTCATCCTGAGCATAAGTATCAATAATATGCTCATCTTCCTGATATTCATCCTCAAAAGCTGCAAGCTCTATCTTATGAGTATCATCAGCTGCTATCTTGTCAGCCTTAAGTGTAAACTGACCATCAGCACCTTCCTCCGTGACTATATCAGGATTATAACGTATCTCGTGGATGTCATCATGGATTTCTTCTTCAGGAATAAAGACATTATGAGTATTCTGACGATCCTCTGGAGCAGGAACCTCATCCATATCATATCCATCGCCGTCAAGCAGGTGAATCTCCGGTCCTTCGAATTCATCCCTCTCTTCTTCATCCTCAGTTATACGGGTATCCATGCTTACTCCGGATACCTTTTTATCCATTCGAAGTATCTTCTCATCCTCCTTCTGTTCAAGAAGAAGCTGCTTTTCCTCTTCGATTCTCTCTCTTTCTTCCTCTCGAAGCCTTGCTCTCTCATCCATATACTCTCTGTATTCAAGAGCACCCTGCTTCGTCTTTTCGTAGACTCTTCTGCCGCCACGCTTCATTCCGCGAACTACGGATTTCTGTGTGAAAAGTCCTGCACAGATAAGGAAAACCACCAGCATTACGATAAGAGTACCTGCCAGTGACAGATTATGATAAAGAAAATATGCTATGCTTCCAGCTATGAATCCGCCGCCATTTCTGGCTTCACTGGCAGCCTTATATAAGCCTGCTCCGTCAAAGGTAGTCATACCCTCAACTCTTCCGGTAACAAGCTCCAAAAGCATTGCAATTACAAGAAGCAGGACAAGTCCCGATATTACCTTGCGAAGCGCTGCAGGACTGGTTCCGTTAGATAATAAAAGTGCAGCAGATGCAAAAATCACAAGAGGTATAATGTAAGCTGTAATGCCGAAAACGCCGAACATAATACCGCTTAACACATTACCAAAGCTACCGCATATTCCAAAATTGCATAAAAATAAAAAGACCGTAATCGCAGCAAACAGAATCAGAGAAACCTCACTACTTAATGAATAGTCCAAAACCTCGTTTTGATTCCTGGTATCAGTTCTCCTTGCAGTCGATGATCTTTTTGTATTCTTTGTTCCCTTCGGACGACCTCCGGGTCTTTTTGTATTACCTGTAGCCATATCCACCCATACTTTTTAAAACTTTTTTCATAAAAATGTGCTATTTAATTAAGAAAAGCGCACATTAAATAATATACCATTTTTATTATCTTTGTGCTATACTAATCACGTTTCAAAGACAGATGTATTATGAAACTTCTAAATGGAGGTAATGATTTTATATGGAATTCAGACAGGAACTTGAGACCGGACTTCTCAAACAGATTGGCAATACCGAGACCACTTTGAAAATCAAAGATGTAGCATCAAAATGTCGTCTTCTTAAGACAGACAATGGTTTAAAGGTGGAGCTTTCCTATACAGGCCCTAATGCCAGCAAATATCTTCAGTATGTTGAGAAGCATCGTGAAGAGCTCACTAACTATCTTCTTCACCCCGATGATGCTGATCTCTACGAGTGGATGGAGACAAGTCATCAGACTACCATCACTCTTAAGAAGCACGAGAAGGAAAAACTCATACTTTTTGTAAACTTCGATCCTGATACCAATATTGTTCAGACAGGTATCGCTGATGAGAATGTTACCATGAAGCTTGGTGCTCCTCTTATGAACATCAACATTTCAGAGATGAGCAGAAACGAATTCAAGCTTGCAATTTATGACATGCTCCTTCTTGCTGATGAGATTGCAATCGCCATGGGCAATAGCGAGCTTCGTAAAATGGCTAATATCGAGATGGTTAAGACTTATCTTTCAGAGATTTATGATAAGTTCAATAACAACATCCTGGCTCAGTAATAACATAGAATCTTCTATTAAAAACTCTCAAGCATTACAGCTGCTTGAGAGTTTTCTTATTTTCAAAATATTCTTCTGCGCTCATACACATCATGGTCTCATTATAATTCTTCTTAAGCATTGAATTATAGCGATTCTCATTTCTGTGATGAAATTTAAGTCCGCATTTTGTAATCACACGCTCTGATCTGACATTTCCATCAAAGTATCCGCACCAGATTCTTCTGATACCAACCTCTTCAAAAAGATATCTGATAAGTTCCGTCAGAGCTTCTGTGGCAAAACCTCTGTTCCAGTAATCCCTGCCAACCCAGTAACCAATCTCGGCTTCGTCCTTATTTTCGATTCCTCTTTTGGGAGAATCGCCGATACGAAAGCCCATACTACCGATTGGATCCTCAGTATCCTTAAGTCTTATGGCAAATTCACCATCTGCGGTCAGAACAGATCTTATAATAGCTCTTGAATACTCAACATCTGAGTGAGGAAGCCATCCGGCCCCTTCCCCCACCAAAGGATCACATGCCATGGCGTATAGCTTTTCTGCGTCAGAATCAGTCCATTTTTTTAGAATGAGTCTTTCAGTTTCAATAGTGACTGCCATCACATCAGTTTTCCTTTGCTACAAAAAGCGTACCTACATGCTTCTTGTTGATTATGTCGTAGAGACTGTCTGTGTTCTTACCATTTGTAATAAGAACATCCACACCTCTCTTGGTAGCATACTCAGCTGCCTGGAGCTTAGTTATCATTCCGCCGGTTCCTCTGTTGGAGCCGGAGCCTTCACCCTCAGCAAGGGCATAGATTTTCTCATCTATCTCTTCAACTCTGCTGATGAGCTTTGCATCAGGATTCTTTGAAGGGTTACTATCATAGAAGCCATCAATATCAGACATGATTATAAGCTTGCATGCACCGCAAAACGCAGCAACAATTGCAGAAAGCATATCATTATCTGAAAACAGCTTCTGATCAGATTCAATCTCCGCATGGCTGACAGAGTCGTTCTCATTTACAATGGGAATAATGTGATTCTCAAGGAGCGCATCAAAGGTGTTCTGAAGATTCACTCTGCGATCCTTATTTTCCACATCATCATTGTCCAGTAGGATCTGTCCCACAAGCCTTCCGTATTCACCAAAGAATTTATCATAGAGATGCATGAGCTCACTCTGTCCCACAGATGCGGCAGCCTGCTTAAGTCTCATATCCTTTGGTTTTTGAGAAAGGCGCATTTTATTAGCCCCGACGGCAATAGCGCCGGAGCTAACAAGAACTACGTCATATCCAAGATTCTCGATGCCAGCAAGAGCACGGCATAAGAGATCTATCTGATGGATGTTGATACCTCCATTTTCATTTGTAATGGTGGAGGTTCCAACCTTTACTACTATTCTTTCTTTTCTGATTTTCTTAGGACTCATTTTTTTCCTTACAATCCGGATTAGTCGTTATCGTAGTTAACTATCTTGTTAAGATAATAATCAACGTATCCCTTAGTGCCTTTGATTACATAATTTACTCTGATAATTGTGGTTGCATATAAGCTGTTCTCGATATACTCACCATCTTTATCTTCTTCTCTGGTAGTCTGAACTGATTCGCTGAGCTTTAATTTCTTACCATTTTTGAAGTTCTCAAAATATAAAACAGGCTCAACGTTCTTGGTATCCTTGTCGGTAACGTTCTTATATCTGCCGATCTGGATAGACTCAAGAGAATAACCCTTGTTCATCTGAACCTTAACCTTACCCTTAACAGCATCAGTAACTGAGTTCATGCTACCAAGCATGCCTGCCTTTGTTGAAAGAGTTTCGTTACCGAAAGTAATCTTCTTTACAGGTGTTGTTGCATTGAACTTAACCTTGAACTCTTTTCCGTTTACAGTGAACTTAAAGTTATACTTTTTCTCCTTCATAGGATAGAAAGAAAAACGATAAGTAACTGAATCATTGTTGTAGTCATAAATTGTAGCTGTCTTGTTGTACTTAAGATTTCTTGAGCAGTTTATGTTTCTGATCTTATACTTCTTCTCATCAGAGCTGATCTTTACCTCAAGAACATTCTTTGCGAAAAAGCCGGGAGTCAGTGTGATGTAATCCCTGCTTACGTCCTTGCCTGTATCCTTGTACATTACGTTGCCTTTTTTGTTAAGAGCCTGAGTTACTTCTCTTACCTCAACCTTAACTCCGTCATCAACAAATGCGTCATAAGATGCCTTTGCTTCGATAGTACTTGTAGGATTACCACTAACTATGAATGTAGCTGCAAGAACAGCTGCAAGCGCTCCCTTAAAAATTTTCATACCTTTCATACCATTTCTCCTTTACTAAAATAATAGATTTAGTACCTAGCATACATTCTAACCACAAGAATATGTAAATGCAAGAAATTTTCTGACACTTTTTCTTGGTTCCCAATGTTCCTAATATTCCGCACTGATAAGCGCAGAGCAACAATATTGACATTTGTAAAATGAAATTCCTGTTCCATATAAGAATTTTCAAAAAGAATGTCGATATAAAAATTGAGCTATCTACAAGTTGATGCAATGGAATATTTTTAGGAGGTTACTATATGGTTAGAATGTTTAATTTCAAAAAAGTAATGGCGGTTATCACGGGGCTGGCCATATCAGCTTCACTATTTCCTGGCAGTATTGCCCATGCTGCAACAAATACCATCACCGGCATCCCTATGCTCCCGGGCAATAACCTCGTTGAAACGACCAAGACTGCCTCTCTGACAGTAAACGGAATCACCTTTGACATGTCCAACCACAATGGAGATTTCTTTGTTGACGTACGTCTTGAAACACTCACTGATGAAGGTTCCATAAATCCTCTCATGGATGCAGGCTACGATGAAGCTTTCAGATATACATTACATGCCGGATGTATTGCCCCTGGGTATGTGGATCAAAACCAGAAATATACAGGGACACTTACCGTTCCCTATGCATCAGAACATGATCCGAGTTCAGCTGTAATGATAGAGATGTTTGCCAATAACCCTTCGGCATCGGATACAACAAAAGTTCCGGTTACCGATAATCACGATGGTACCATATCTGTCCCTGTAAGCCTAATGTATTGGGAATACACACCATCAGGAAGCACAGGTCTAGTTGGCGAATTCAGAACCGATGCTGTTATTGAGTTTAAGATATCAAACGGTAAGGATACAGATAAAAAAGATTCTTCTGTAAAAAAGCCTAATAAAGGAACAGTTTCAAGGATATCCAATGTCAAGGGTGCAAAAGCCAAGATTACAGTTAAGAAAGTAAAGGATGCTACTAAATATCAGATCCGATACAAAGTCGGCAGTAGTAAAAAATGGAAGACTGAGACCAGTACATCAAACACATTCAAAGTTAAAGTTGGCAAAGGTAAGAAGATAACCGTACAGGCAAGGGTTGCAAATAAGGCAGGATACGGAAAATGGGGATCATCCAAGAAATTTAAAACAGATAAGAAATGATAAACCGGATCAGAAAACAGTTTGTCTGTTCCGACTAAAGTGGATTAGAGGAGACTCCCTCTCTGCTCCAACAAAAAAGAGGACTTGCGTCCTCTTTTTTAGTGGATTAGAGGGGAGTCGAACCCCTGTCCAAAAACCCGTCCCCTGTCCTTCTACTGTCGTAGTGAATTATTGTGGGCAAGCCCGATTCCCTCACTTCACCGGAAATTCACACCCTAAGAAGTTCGGTAGCTTCATGATACGACCATAACCGCAAAGCTTAAGCTATGTCGTTTCCTGCAAAGTCGACGCAGGTTACTGAATGTGCAGGTGCACTCAGGCCTACGCGCTGCACTTAGGCAGCGAGTGCTAAATTATCTTCAGCGTTTATATTTAAGTTTGAGGTTTAACGCACCATCCTGCGG
>JAEEGL011925568.1_pt1 | contig 13080 bp, 8 predicted proteins | sample 9134231 | NCBI WGS metagenome assembly JAEEGL01 (sample SAMN16246548, study PRJNA631951) | gut metagenome | biome: gut microbiome; feature: rumen; material: fiber-attached | host: Bos | place: Iran: Karaj | collected 2018-10 | reverse complement strand
CTGCGATTTCGATACATCCACCATCAACCAGCCAAGCGCGGTCGTCGTTCGTTGGTACGATCCAGATGCAGCCGAGCCAATCGTTGGCAAAGCATCGGATGTTACCGGCGATAAGATGGGCGGACAAATCAGACAGGGTAACACTTCTCACACCATCCAGATCAGCGATATCCCCGTCTACAGCGTCGAAGAAGCAGAACGCGTTGCACAGAGCATTCTCGATCAGCGCGCCGGCGAATACCTCACTGGTGTTGGTCAGTGCATCGGCTGCCCGGATGTGCTCTGCGGACACAAAGTCAAAATCGAAGACGTTGGTCCCGACTTCCAGGGCGATTACTATGTCACCGAATGCAAACACGTCTTCAAAGTCGGTGGCGGCCGCGGTTTCGGTTACTGGACTTCTTTCAAAGTCTCCAGAACCGGCAGCCACTAATCCATCTATTTAAAACACTTAAGCGGCGCGCTTCGCGCCGCTTTTTTTATGCCCGGAGTGATTGATGAATATCGCCATTATCGGCACAGGACGCATGGGAACCGCTCAGGCCAGACTGGCCCGCGCCTTCGCCGACACCATATCATTCGCCGTCGATTCCAATCCCGATGCCCAACGCTCGTTTTCCGACGAATTCCATTGCCCATGCTTCACATCCACCGACCAGGTGCCGCAAGATTTATGGAATGACCTCGACCTGATTTGGCTCGTCGTTTGTGACAACCAGATTTCCCAAACCGCTTTCGAATTAGCCGCTTATATCCATCCCCAAACGACCGTGTTCCACACAAGCGGCGCACTATCTGCGCAAATACTCAAACAGGCGCTCCCAAACAATCCCTGCGCATCCCTGCATCCGCTCATCGCATGCCCGCTCAAATCCGTCTCAGACGATGCATGCGTCGAAACCTACCAAAACATCATCCATTCATTCGAAGGCGATGATAATGCCATAAATCTGGCAAAGCAGGTCGTTTCGCGCATCAACGGCCAATTCGTACAAATTCAGAGCGACAAAAAAGTGCTCTACCACGCCGCTGCTGTATTCGCATCCAACTACCCCATCACATTGCTCAACATCGCCTCCATACTGTTCCAAAATTGCGGAATGCCACAGGAAATGTCGATCGCCGCAGCACGAAGGCTGCTCAGACAAACCGACAACGCCATACAAAACGCAGATTTTGCCGATGCCCTCACCGGGCCTGCGAAACGCCGCGATACACAGACGATTGCCCGGCATCAGCAAATGCTTCAGCCGTTCCCTCAACTCCTCGACCTCTACAACCTGCTGCTCGCCGAGACCCAAAATATGCTCGATTCCGCAAATTAATCGCCAATCTGCAGATTTTCCCTTGACGCCACAGAATTAAATAGCTAAGGAACTTACTATCATTTCAATCCGTATATGCAAGGATGCATGTATGACTCTATCGATGAGGAGTTCGCTATGGACGGCGTATCTATTGGTTCCCGATTACTTGTCTCAAATCCACCGTGTTTGCAGGTTGCTCCAGGCTCGCAGCATTATATATTTTTCGACGGGCCGATGCCGGAGGCACCATTAAAATATCTTTTATAATCTCCCTGTATACATCGTGATATGTTCAGGCGTCTGCAATCGCATCGTCTGTCAGCCGCAATTGAATTATATATATTCAACATATCACATCCGGATGCATACAGAGGAGAACTATCGCCATTGCTCCATTTATATATTCAAATCAGTCATTTCAACAATTCATATTATCAGCAGGAACAAACCATGAGCACGACATCCACGCACACAAGAAACCGTTTCTTTCTCGACAACTATATATTATTCGACAAACTGGCAAATATCTATGCACGAAAAGTCCATCATCTCTTTCCATCTGTGATGATGTGCGATCTCATCAGTTACGCGCTCGAAGGCATCATCATTGCGCTCGACAAAGTCGATCTCCAATCATCCACATGGCAGGCTTACGTGAGAAGATTCGCATTTTTGAACACAGTCAATGGCGCACTGGTCATGACCGGCCGATGCCGGGTCAGAACCAAACACGAGAAATCCCGTCATATACAACACGTCACCTGCGTCGAGCACAACAAGCTCGTCTGCTACTCAGATAAATTACAACTCACACAATACAACGACATCAATACAATTCTGCACGGCATCATGGCAAAAGATCAGGCCGAGTGGTTCCTGAACAAACTCAAACACACGCTTCAGCACAAAATTATACAATTGCTCATCAATCATCACTCTGTAACGCAAATCGCCGCCATCTGCCATCTCACATCAAAAAAGACGCGCAAAATTATACTATCTTTACCCGATTTATTTCAAATGGCCGCAAAAAACCTAGACATTTCCTGTCATCTCATTCCCATGCTTCCGACATAATCATTGTACCATCGCATCTATTTCTTTTGCGCACGCTATCTCGCTTTCATTGGCGAGTGAGAGTACTCGCCAATGCGCTCGATACGCGCTGCTCGCGCTGGCTATGGCGCGCCGCGCCATACGCCTGCGCACCGCCGCTATTGCTTCGCAATACGCGGCGGCTGCATTTTCATGATATCCACCAAATCAACTCCTGCAGTACATCCTGCATTCACAACCGATTATCGATTCGGGGCTGTGCAAACCTACAACCAGGCGCGGCGTATCCCGTCAGGGATAGCCGCGCAGCGACGTCGTATTGGCGCAAGCCAATAGACAAGCGCCCCAATAAATAGTATACGATGTTCGCGACTGGGAATGATTTCCGGAAATTGGCGGTTACACAATTGGATAGCCTGTATTAGGCTATATATCTTTATAACCGGGATTTAATGATGAAACGAACGCTCCTCACGCTATTGGCCATACATGCTCTGATGAATTCTTACGGATGCTCGAACAAGGCGCCAACAGAACCGCAATCACAGGCAACGGCAGACAACACCGCTGCAGCAGAACCGAAATCACAGGCTGCAGCAGACAACCCCGCAGCAGCAGAATCGCAAGCCGGCAGCGCAAAACCCACCGGTGAAGACGGCGTATTTAAATTCTCAATCACTACCGACGAAATATGCGACAGTGACTTGTCCATTGCAGTGGACGTCCATAGCGTCGACCATAAATTTCCAGTGAAATATGATTTGGACTGCGATGGCGACGGTGAATATGAGCACAAAAATTTAACCAAGTCGCATGCCTGCAAATATACATGCGATTCCGGCATACATCAGATTCGAATTCGGGGAGATATTCCGGCAATACACCTTTGTCCGGCGCGTGAATCGAATACAAAAGCCGTTGTATCTGTCGACAGTTGGGGAAATATTGCGTGGAAAAGTATGAATGGATTTGCTGAGCATTGCACAGGCCTGACGGCTTTGCCCAAACAAGCGCCAGACCTGCGCAATGTCACAGACATGAGCCGAATGTTTTATTCTGCCACATATTTCAATCAGCCGCTGGAAAACTGGGATGTCTCGAATGTAACGGACATGTCCAAAATGTTTTATAATGCTGAATATTTTAACCAGCCGCTGGGAAAATGGAATGTCTCGAAAGTTACAAACATGCGCGATATGTTTAATGAGGCGAAATCGTTTAATCAGCCGCTGGAAAGCTGGAATGTTTCGAATGTCACCAACATGAATGGCATGTTCAGGTATACAAACGCTTTCAATCAGCCGCTGGAAAACTGGGATGTTTCGAATGTCACCGATATGAGCTGGATGTTCAATGGTGCACATGCATTTAATCAGCCGCTGGAAAAATGGAATGTTTCGAAAGTTACAAATATGGCCGGAATGTTTGATTACGCCAATATCTTCAATCAACCGCTGGAGAAGTGGGATGTTTCGAAAGTTACAAACATGAGCGAAATGTTTAATGAGACAGAATCGTTTAATCAGCCTTTGGAAAAGTGGGATGTCTCGAATGTCACCGATATGCATGAGATGTTCGCAAAAACTAAAGCATTTAACCAGCCGTTGAACGATTGGAATGTCTCGAAAGTAACCGATATGTGGGAGATGTTCGCAGATGCAAAAGCATTTAATCAGCCGCTGGAAAGCTGGAATGTTTCGAATGTCACCGATATGAATAAGATGTTTTCGGGAGCAGACGCATTTAACCAGCCGCTGAACGATTGGAATGTTTCGAAAGTAGAAAACATGACCGAAATGTTTATGAATGCCAAAGCATTTAACCAGCCGCTGAACGATTGGAATGTCTCAAACGTCAGGGACATCATTGGCATGTTTAAAGGGGCGGAATCATTTAATCAGCCGCTGGAAGATTGGAAGGTCTCGAAGATAACCGATATGGGGGAGATGTTCGCAGATGCAAAAGCATTTAATCAGCCGCTGAACAAGTGGAATGTTTCGAATGTTACCGTGATGAACGAGATGTTTAAGGGAGCGGAATTATTTAATCAGCCGCTGAATAAATGGAATGTCTCGAATGTCGAAAACATGGATGAAATGTTTAAGGGGGCGGTTTCGTTCAAACAATCATTAAAGAGCTGGAATCTGCTATCATTAGTTGAGATGAACGATATATTTGATGGCGGGGCTGAGAATATGTTAGTACTCCCCCCAAAACTAACGTCTGAGAAGGAATTGTTAAACTCCCCAAAATTATTGGATACTGCAAAATATGAATATGCTTTGCTCAGAGCAATTGGATGTACTTTTGATCAAATGCTGGAAGTCTATCAAGTGGACGAAGAACGCGGTCTTTTAACTTCTGTACTGAACCGTGGCATTCCCTATGATGAAGGAACAAATTCAAGAAATACATATAATTGCGACAGGGATAAAGCAGATATATCGCTGTTGAATAAACTCATCCAAAAAGATGGCAAGGCAATCGTCAATCGATTGCTATTCAGTTATATTCCAACGGATAATGATTGCTTCAGCGGTGGCAATGGAGATGGTGAGTTTTTTGATCTTTTATTAGAAGCTGGCGCGGATATCACCCAACCGGCTGATGATGGAACCACCATTCTGATGCTGACAGATTCGTCCAGAATCGCCAAAATCTTTATCGCAGCCGGCGGCGATGTGAGCGCTAAAACTGCAAAAGGCAATACAGCTTTGGAAATGCAGGAATCCAAACTGGCGCTCATGGAAGTGAGCTGCACATCCGACGACGATGATTGCGATGAGTATTTCTATCAGGAAGGCAATATGGGGGAAGATGAGAATGGAGAAACATGTGCCGATCATGTCAGGAATGATGTCCGTGAAATCATTACACAAATTCGGGATGAAGAAAAACGACGCAAGGCTGTTCAATAAACGCGGGGCATTGTCTTTGTCGAGCGCTGGCGTATAATTCCCCCGTATTCCTGAACCCGCTGTTTATGGTAAACAACATTCAGGCATGCATCCGGCCGTAGAATCCGGCTGCTGGTTTGAAACAAGGAACGCTGTTATGAAAATAAGTCATCTGTCACTGTTGCTGCTGCCCCTGCTCATCGCAACCGGTTGTAAGAAGAAACCAGAAGCGCCCGCTCCGCAGCCAGATCCAGCAGAATTATCCCCCCAAACAAGCGATACAGCAAACGCAGAAAACCCGCCCGTACCCGAGACCGCATCCAATGCTGCGGCCACCCAAACCGCGGCATCGGGAAAAGTCAAATGCGGTAAGAACGAATATGACGCAGATACTTACAAAGACTGGATTTGCCTGAACGGCGTGATGCGATGTCTCAATCAAAATGGTTGTAAATACAAAGGCAAATCTGCACCGATGCGAACATATTTGATGAGCCCCGATGAGCTGTACTGCAATAATCACCGGGTCATGCAGGATGATTTAACAGGCCTGCGCTGTATGGAGCAGCAATACATTGAAACGTGGATAGAAGATGGGGCTCCAGATGCATTGAGTCAATATCTGACCCAGAATCTTTCTTTAAGATGCAATGCTGACAAATGCGGCAATTTACAACGCGGAGAAGAAGCAAAGATGGGCGAACACCGTTTATCTTCGTTTCTGATTCCGAATTGCGAACCAACGCGTATGCCTCCTGGGACGACATGCAAAAACGACAAAGTTTACTGCGGCGATGCCGAATTTCCCGGAGAAGAAGCGTGGCAGTGGCGATGTGTACAGAATCAATGGCTGTGCATCGATGATTACTGTGAATGCGCAGGCGGTGCACATGCCGCCGGCAAATTCGGTACCTGCAAAGACGGCAAAGCCTGGTGCGGCGACAAGGAATCGGATGCCATCGTTAAATTTAAACCGATGCATTACCGCGAAGACGGTTACGGCAAAGGATACATCTGCCAGAACAATAAATGGGTATGTGCCAACCCCGAGGGATGCGGCGAATGCGAACAATACCAGACGCTAAACGCCAAGGGCAAATGTGAAGGCAAATCAGTTAAACCCAATATCAAACTGGTCGAATGCAAAGAGGGCAACTGCCCATGCGGTAATGGCGCATGCCCCAAAGACGGTGCATGTCTGACGATTCCCGGCAAAGACCCGATCTGCACCTGCGGCAAATACCACGAAGACCAGTATTGTCTTGACCGCGATCATTTCCCATTTCTCGATAACGACTATGGCGAGTTTACATGCCAGCAGAATCACGAGAGCGGCAGCAGCGGCGGGGGCGATTACTACTATGATGTCTTCTGCGATAAGGAAGAGGGCTGTCATGTTCGGGGAACAAAAGAGATTTGGGAGCCGCCTTCATCGGGTGATGATGACGACGACATCTTGTATGACTGGACACCGGATGACCTTTCGGTCCCCAACAGATATGTCGATGACCATACAAAAGATGATTACGACCTGGCTTTTTTGGAACTGGAATTTGGCAAATGCGGCCGAAGCACAGCATTGGAGTTTAAAACATCCAAAGCGCTCGAAAGCTCAAAAGATACGATGGAACTACCATCCCGTGATTCCTGCGCCATTCGCAAAGCCTGCGACACGATGCCAGTGCCGCGTGCAAACCGCAAGAATTATACATGCGACTTCATCAGAGATCCGCAGGGAGCGATTCGTTGCTACAGCTGGTTGAACTACAACTGGGTACCCATTGGTCTGCGATGCAATGCCGATACGGGCTGCACATGCAATCAGGAAACATGCAGCAAAGGACAACTATGCATCGACGGCGTCTGTCGCTATGATACAGTCTATGCCCAGAAGACCTGTCAGAATGTCTATCCCCACCTGGCTCCGGATGAACCTAGCTGGCAATTGGAAGATGAAGGCGGCACATCACGCCCAGAGTGGGATATTATTGGCGAAGATGCAGCCCCTGGTCTGGGGCTGGTGCATATCCTGTCGCCTTCCGATCCGGATTACGAGAAATACGGTGATTTCGCAAATGAGCAGGATGAAGAATACTCATATTGGGCCGATGAATACAACATCCACGAAAAAGTGCTCTTTTGGGACCGCTATAAAACAGATGAAGAAAGTCGACTCGTCACAGGCAACGGTACATGTATTTGCGGCTATTCCGAGGTCATCCCGAAAAAGCTGTCGGATTACAAATGCGTGCAATCCCTTGGGTATGTATGTCTGAACCCGAATGGCTGCGAATGCGGCAGCGCGCAATGTCAAAAAGGCTCGCTATGTTTGCGCGAAGGCTTATGCTCGTCAGTCGTGATGGACAAGGGCCTGAACCCCGAAAAAATCAGCAACTACAACGACGAAGAAGAGGACAATCCTAACGACGCATAGATGCGCGTTCCGCCCATTCGCCTATAGCTTATCGTGCGGAACAAGAATTGCCCCCGGTAGTCGCTACGCGCCAACCGGGGGCTACTAACTTAAATGTGGCAACCCTCAGAATGCTGTTTTTATCCTAGAACAGGCTGTACAGTATCCTAGAACAGGCTGTACAGTATCCTAGAACAGGCTGTACAGCTTGATCATGCACTCTTTTAACGAGCCATCTTCGGAATGCACCGTGTATTCCGCATCCATGTGGATCGCCAGTTTTTTCCATGCATTGTCGAGATTGATGCGGGTCTGGCGCAGCAGCGTAATTTCGGCTTCGTTGCTCGTTTTGATCTTGTCGCTATACAGCGCATTAAACTCTTTGACGCGCTGTTTCAAACCTTTGATATTATCGAGCACACGGGCATCCTCAAGAACCGATTTGGGAAGCTTGTCGAGGGAATCGAGCAAAAATGCGAGCTGCGCATATTCGTCTTTATATGGCAGATCGGTTGGATCTTCGATCTTTGAAAAAACGGAGAAAACGCGATCTGCAGCATCGCGCTGTTTGGCATTGTGATTCTGTGTCAGGCTTGCGGAAATCTGCAAATCGAGTGCGCGCCACTCATCATCAGCGAGGTTGTCGGCTTCGGCGATTTCTTCACTCGTACCAGCAACCGATACCATGCTCATTACGGTCTTATAGTTATTGCTCGCCGCTTTGAAATTGGTAGCAGCACCCGCATGGATGTCGAAAACGTCCAGAATGGCAATGATTTTATCCGAGAACTCGATGGCCTTATGCGGGCTGATGTGATCAAACTCTAATTTCTGTAACAATTTCATGATGATTTGCGCTCCTCGTGTATGGGGACATTTGAATCATGTCCGGGTTTACATGCGCGCATTTTATTCTGTCGCCGGCCTAATGTAAAGGAAAGTCAAACACGTCTTTGCCAAAGCGTAACATGCCGGGGCTCTGCCTGGCTAGGTCGTCACATCGAACCCGGGATCGATGTAATTGAACACGCTTTGGCAAACGTTTGCAGAGAACGCCTGCGCGCATGCGAACAAATCGTCCCACTGCGACAGCAACAAGCCATCCGCAATCTGCTGCCGGGTGATGCCGGATCGAATCAAACCGCAGGCGAATCCGGCATTAAAGCTGTCGCCGGCACCGATGGTGCTGACGGTTTGCACGGGTTTTACAGGATATTGCCGGGAAATACCGTTGAACGTGCGCAATTCAGCGGGTTCTGCGCCTCTGGTGCAAATAAAGTGTCTGGTATAGGGCGAAATGCGCGAGCGATAGAGTTCATCGGCATCGGTACATTCAAACAGGATTTGGCAGTCTTCGTGCGATGCACGCACGACATCGGCCAGCTGCAGGTTCTCGTTGATATTTGGCAGCAATCGAATTGCGTCGTCTTTGTGTGATGCCCGAAAATTGATGTCGTAATACAGTATGGCACCCCGGGATTTGGCATATTCCAAAAAGGCTTTGACCTGCTGCCGCACGACGGGATTGATCGCATAAAAAGACCCAAAAAGCACGACGTCGTCTGCCTGAATATCGGGGTAATCAAAGTCGAGCCGATCGTGCGCATGGTCTTTGTAGAAGACGTATTCCGCATCGTTTTGGTCGTTTAAAAAAGCCAGTGACAGTGCGGATTTCTGGTCTTTGTGAATGCAGACGCATTTGGATGAAACACCATTTTGTTCCAGAAACTGCCGAATCTGCCGACCGACGCGATCATCACCGGTCTCGCTGATAAATACCGCAGGAATCCCGGAACGCCCCACGGAGATCATGCTGTTATAGGTCGATCCACCGGGGGTTGCATTCACTGGCTGGTCATTTTTGAAAATGATATCGAATACGGTTTCACCAATACCAATCACTTTGCGCATGGGATTGCTCCTAAAAAAAATCCCCGTTCCATGGGGAACGGGGATGAAAGCTAAGCAGTTAACCTGTAACTAATGACCACCAAAATACGAGAAGTGCATGTAATCGCCGTATTCACCACCCCAGCCAAAGCCGTGCGCATCGCAGGCCTTCACGACAGGATGTTCTTTGGTGCGCATTCTATACTCAGTATCCATACTTTTGTCAGTGAATGCTTTACCTTCGGTATAAAATGGATTGAGCTTTGAATTAACGACCTTCGAATTATCTGTTACAAGATCAAACCCATCATCAGCGCCATAATTGATGTCAAACGCCGCAGCAAAAGAGTGATTGGAAAGCGTTTTACTATCCTTATTTTTACCGTTAATCTTTCGGTATTCATAACCACCAACATTGACAACTCTGAAGGTTGGCATCTTCGTATAAATGTCGGTAAAAACTGCTCTCACATTCGCTGCCAGTTTTTTATGGATGGTCAGTGATTTAGAACTATTCTTGCCATTCTCATCGTGAATGGGGAAAGACACACTTGTGACTTGTTTATCAATCTTAGCCTTGTCTTCATCATTACGCGCCTGATTTTCCCAAGTCGTGAGCGGACTAAATCCGAGCAATTCCCTCCTGGCTTTTTCTGACCTTTCATTTAAACCATGATATTCATCCATGCTGTGTCTTTCCAATGAAATACCAGCATTCTGTGCACAGTTTGCATCAAATCGGCCATTTGCGGTAAGGCCATTAGCCTTCTGCCAATCCTTGACTTTTTGAATCGTCTTTGGGCCAACGCAACCGTCGATATCATTGCTGTCCGTAAAACCAACTTTTTTCTGAATTGCCTTGATGGTACTCTTGGTATACCCCTCAACCGCATACCAAACTTTAGTGGTACCATCATCAAGAGACGACGTGTCAATCGCAGAAGGATTCGAGGGCGTGTATGAGCCGCTGTCAGAATTGCCTCCGCCGCCGGCATCGTTCCCACCACTTGGTGGTTCTTCGGTCACGGGCTCCGGATCGGGTGTTTTTTGTGTACCACCATCGGTTTTTGAGCCATCCGAGGAGGATTTGGTCTCAAGCGTGATGCCAGCTTTTGCGGCCGAAGCGGAACCAAATTCGCCGTCTGCGGTCAAGCCATTGGCTTCCTGCCACTTGGCGACTTTTTTGATGGTCTTCGAACCGACGACGCCATCGATATCCTTGGATGCTGTAAAGCCGACTGCACGCTGGATATTCTTGATGCAATCCGTGGTGTAATTCTTATTCGAATACCACTCTTTAATCGAGTCGATGTCGAGCGAGCTCTCTGAGGTCGAGGAGGAACTGTCTTGCGAAGAAGCGTTCGACTCCAGAGTGATACCGGCCTTTTGGGCCGAAGCTGCGCCAAATTCGCCATCGACGGTCAGGCCTTTGGATTCCTGCCAGCTTGCGACTTTTTTGATAGTCTTTGTACCGACGATACCATCGATATCCGAGTCTTCCGTAAAGCCGACTGCCCGCTGGATATTCTTGATGCAGGCTTTGGTATAATTTTTAGCCGCATACCATTCTTTCGCTGCAGCAACATCCACCGAATCGGCGGCCGATGACTGGGTCTTCTGAGCTGCGCTCACGCCGGCCACTGCAGCATTGGCAACACTAAAATTCGCTAAATTCAGCGCAGACGCTGATTTGGACTGCGCGTTCTCTAATGCAAGAGCCATATATAGGTCTCCATGGTTATCGTTCTGTGTTCAGAATGCACATCATTCTAAAACTGCGAACTGTTTCATGGTTGCATACATATCGCACAATGCAACTGAGGGCAAATAGTTTTTCCGGCCATGCGTCACACAGTTGCCGGGCGCAGCGCAAAAAAAATCCCCGTTCCTTTTGGGGAACGGGGATGAAAGCTAAGCGGCTAAGCTGTGATTAATGACCATCGAAGAACGAGAAGTGCATGTAATCGCCGTACTGACCACCCCAGCCGAAGCCGTGGTCTGCGCAAGCCTTAACAACGGGATGATTGACTGTACGCATTGCGTAATCGGTATCGCCCGAATCCAATGGTTTACCACCACTCCAGAACGGATTAAGTTTCGAGTTAACAACTTTTGAATTCTTCGAAACCAGGTCATAGCCCTTATCCGCACCATAATTGATATCGATGGCAGCACCGAACGAGTGGTTGGAAAGCGTCTGTGTACCTGTACCATTATTGATTCTGCGATAGCAGTAACCACCGACATTGACGACTCTGAACGTCGGGACTTTTGTATAGATATCGGTGAAGATAGCTTTGACGTTTGCAGCCAGTTTATTATGAATCGTCAGCGATTTTGTATTGTCTTTGCCGTTCTCATCATGAACGGGGAAAGACACGCTTGTCACCATACCATCGATTTTATTCTTTTCGGAGGTGCTCCAGGTTTTGGATGGGCTAAAGCCGAGCAGGTCTTTCTTTTTCTGATCAATGCTGCCGCTTGCCGTAAACTCAGTCGTACTCATTCTGTTGAGGGTGACACCGGCTTTCTGAGCGCATGCATCATCGAATCTGCCATTATCGGTGAGACCATTAGCCCTCTGCCACTCCATCACCTTATTGGCCGTATTCGGACCGACGCTGCCGTCGATATCCTTTGCAGCCGTGAAACCGACGGCACGCTGGATATCCTTGATGGTGTCTTTGGTATAGCCCTGAACGGCATACCATGCTTTAATTGCACCGACATCCTTGGAGGAAGTATCGAGTTCGGGTGGATTGGAAGGCGCAGCCGAACCGCCGCCGCTGCTGGAACCGCCGCCATTGCTGGGGGCATCATCTTTCTGCTGGCTGGGGGCAGGATCGGGAGTCTTTGGTGACTCCTGTTTTGAAGCGGACGATTTGTTGACAAGTGCAATACCGGCTTTTGCTGCAGAAGCAGGACCGAATTTGCCATCGGGGGTCAAACCGACAGCAGCCTGCCAGTTGGCAACTTTGTTGATTGTGTTGGGACCAACGATACCATCGATATCCTTGGATGCCGTAAAGCCGACTGCGCGCTGAATGTCTTTGATGCAGTCTTTGGTATAATCTTTTTTCTTATACCATGCTTTGATGGCCTGGATATCCAGTGACTGGGTTTTCTGTGCGGCGCTCACGCCCGCAACAGATGCATTTGCCGCGCTGAAATTCGCTGAATTCAACGCTGACGACGACTTAGCCTGTACGCTCTCTAATGCAAGTGCCATAGTGGCCTCCATACATTGTTGTTCTTCGCTCGAAATCACTCGATTTCGATGCCACGAACTATCCTGATTCTAGCTTACATCTATTTAATCCTATTCGTCAATTTTTTTTCGTGTTTTTTTTAGCGCACCCTGAACGCGTGTGGATACAGATCGCTTATGGCTTATGGCTTATGGCTTATGGCTTATGGCTTATGGCTTATGGCTTATGGCTTATGGCTTATGGCTTATGGCTTATGGCTTATGGCTTATGGCTTATGGCTTATGGCTTATGGCTTATGGCTTATGGCT
>JAEEGL011874975.1_pt1 | contig 13080 bp, 20 predicted proteins | sample 9134231 | NCBI WGS metagenome assembly JAEEGL01 (sample SAMN16246548, study PRJNA631951) | gut metagenome | biome: gut microbiome; feature: rumen; material: fiber-attached | host: Bos | place: Iran: Karaj | collected 2018-10 | reverse complement strand
TCCTTCTTTCGCTAAGAATTCCTTATGTTCCAGTCTTCCGTCCTCATATTCTATATGAAGCGAATACTGGAAAGGAATTTGGGCATAAGGCTTTCCGCCTTCCCATTCGGGAATAGCCTGCTGGAATGTTTCAAAATCAAGATGATACAAAGGATATGTCAATGTATCAAGAAATGACTGTATCTTTGACTTATTGATGTAATCAGGAAGGTGTCTAAGTGAATAATCCACTTGTTTTTTCTGCTTATCCGACAACTTGATCCCGCTGTCCTTAACCTGATCAAATGTTATTATTCCTGACTTATAAGCTTTATATCTTTCCTTCTTGGCAAGTTTATTAATATCAAATACCGAAGGAGTCGGAATATGTTTCCAACAATATGCCTTAAACGCACATTCATAAGGATCTTCGCAGTACATATCAATATCGATGTCAGGTTCGCCTTCTCCTTCTTCCCAGTTTCTCATGGCTTCGATGTTATCGGGAATATACTCGCTTCTTGATTCTGCTTCCAGAGTAAGATCCTCCAGTGTGAACAAAGCTTTAAGATTAAGATCTCCGTGTCTTACGTACGAATTGTTGATATAAAGAATATATACTTTCTTTACGTTTACTCCGCATTCTTTTAAAACATAATACTGAAAAGCAGCATCTTCTTTGTATATATCCTTTACTTCCGTGGAGCTTTTAACTTCCACGATATCCCAGCCGTTTCCGTCTTTATGAAGAATATCCACAGCACAGTAAAGACCATCTGTAATAAAACTGGCTTCCGTGATGTTTTCTGCACCTTCATTCATCAATTTGGAGGTTTCATTAACCATCTCGGTTTTATCGCTGACAATTGTTACCGGACTGAATTCTCCAAAATAGCCCCTGGCAACTTCTCCGACCATGGTTCCGTTTTCCATAACGGCATCCTGTGCCGATTTAACGGCTTCTTCCGGTTTATTCTTCTGAAGCCATAAAATCTTTGGGCACTGAAGGCCTGAACAGTATTTTGATTTGCTAAGTCCCATTTTTTCCATACAAATACCTCGGTTAATACTTAATAGTGTTAAATTTTCCTACAGTTAATTTAAGAAGTTTGATAAACTTATCCCAGTTTGCAGGATATGCATTCTCGCCTTTTTTCTTAATGGCTTTTTTGCCTTCGTATTTTACCTTTACCGTCCAGTCGGATCCGTCGCAGTAAACCATATCTTCGGGTGGCATGCTTACATCGTCCCAATCTTCGATTTTTAACGCTGCAAGTTTCTTTTCAAATTCTTCGACTGACATTATGCTTTCAGCATTTTCAGCATAATTATCCTTATCAAAGCTGATTAAAAGATTGCTTTTATTGTAATAAAGCTTTCCGTCTTTAACCCATATCTCTATATCAATGCTTTCTATAAGTCTTGCCGTATCATGTTTATATGTTAATTTCTCAATCATCTTCGTCCTCCTTTCAAAAATCGGGACTCTGAATTATTTATTTCAAATTAAGTGTCCCATCGGGATTCCTGGTAATAACTGTATCTTTAGGTAAAAGGATTCCTATTGCGGGAGCATCAAAGCCCGAACGGAAATATTTTTCATCTCTGTCCAGTATTCCAAGTTCCATAAGACGGCGGATTGTCGCATAAGCATTTTCATTCTGAATACCGGTTCCGCCTTTGGCTTCCCATTCTTTTATATTCTTAGCCATATCATCGATAAGAACACATCCGGGTCCTTTTGCACGATCAGGCTTTTCTTCACGATAGACTATTCTTACTTCGATATCTTTAGACAGCAGTCTTTTAACCCATTTTTTCTTGTCTTCACCGGCTGTAACAATACCGCGGTTTTCTTTGGGAATACCTGTTAAAATCTCGCATTTATCTTTATATTTGTTATATACCATATTAAACAGATCCTTTGCACCAGGCATAAGGTCGAGTCTGTCATAGAAATCTCCTATACCCTTGATTCGCTCCCACATCTGATCATCAATGGCTTTGTTCTTATGTTTTGCATTCTGGTCCGGAGGATCCATATGACAAAGATCCTTAACGCCTTTTTCGAAATCGGCTAAAACACCATCCATATCAAAATAAATCATATCTACTTTAAAATCTGCCATCTTGATTCTCCTTATTTAACATTAACTGACATATCTTTTACAGAACTCTTCTTTGCTTATCAGAAGTTTCTGCTGTGCAGCACAGGCGGCACAGGTAACATTTCCCATCATGCGGTATTCCTTATTGACCGGATCTATATCGATTGGAAGAAAGCCTTCTGCAATCGTTTCTTTAGAACGTTTTTCGTCTTTATCTAAATTATAACCATTCAGTTCCAGAAATACGATAAATTCCAATCTTTTCATCTTTTCTCGTTCATCAACATAAACATTATAAGTTTTTGATTTTTTGCCATCGATAAAAATCTCTCCCATTTCTATTTCTCCTTCGAAATATTGTTTTCCTGGTTAATCCCAATTAAAATAATTTAAATAATCTTTTATCCTTTCTCCTCCACATTCCGGGCACGCCAGATTATCTATTTCTTCTAACGTTGCTTTATGCATCCGTCCTCCACATTTCGAACATTTCTGAACCTTTCTTTTTAAAAGATGAAAATCTTTCCGATCCGTAATATATGGTACCTCGCCCCACTCTTCAACGGTTTTGATTCCATATTGCATCTTTTTTAGTTTTGCTACGTCTTTTGGTGCATAAAGAGATACTTCCATCTCGTTATCCCAATGGCCGCATTTCCCACATATGTATATAAAGTTTTCTGTATCAACGACCGTATACTCTTCGCTCAGGGCAAGTTTTTTCCAGTCTTCTCCATATTCTCCATTTTTAATTTTCTTTAGTTCTTCCTTGCATATATTAGGCTGTAAAAAACCAACACCCAAAGAAACATAGTATTCTTTTCCGCATTTACTGCACTTATATTCATATCCCATTCCCATAATATTTCCCTCCGTTGCTTAGTTCCACTCTAGTCATCTGCCCAATTATCATTAGAAAAATAGACAAGACTGTCAAGCATTCCATGGCAGGCATATAATACAAGACCTCGAAGACTCGTTAAATAATTCGCATACTCGTTCTTATTGGGGAAATCCTTTAATTCCATTTTCTTGGCATGCTTTCTAAAATCGGAATTGGCCCATATGCTTGCTCTTATTCCGGGATCATCTTCATCAAAATCAGGTTCTCCCTTATCCTGGGAAAGATCCACTCCCTCCAATGGGTTCTCAATCCACTCCCCATAATAATAGTTTAAATCTTCTTCTGTATAACCGAACCTAGTTCCTTCCTCAATTTTGATCCCTCTGTTCTGATAACATTCATAAAATTCATCAATGCTTTTTGTTTTGTTGCTTTTTAATATTTCAGAAGCTTTTTTAACATCTCCGATTCGATCAACGGTTTTATCCAGAAAATTTAGACTAATAGGAAGAACCGAATCAGCAATACGTTCTTTATCGATTTTGAAACCTTCTTTTTCAAGATACTCAGCCAATTCCAAACGTTTTTTCTTATCACGAACATCTATATACATTTTTGATTCCTCCTTTTCAAATCAGATTTGTTTTTATACTTTTAAACATTGTTTTCGTCATCCTTTAGTTCTTCGTAGCGCTCCACCACAATCTTCAATACTTCTTTTGGCATTGTAAGCGACATTCCGAACGGGTTGATTACTATCCCGGCCATATCATCAGACAAACCGCATTTTAAAATATTATAAATGGGTAAATTCATGCTTATGCTTAAGCCCTGATCTCCTGTTAATTCTTCTTCATCCGTATAAAGCGGAATCCATTCGTTTCCATCTCCGTTAGTCAATGTGTCAATTCGAAGTCTCATTCCATTATCGAGAGTAAAAGTATCATCCATGGTCATTTTCATAATATCTACAGACTGCATTACATTATTAACATCTATCATTGCCTCAGGGGCCTGACCTTCATCAAGCATTCTTTGAATCATTATCTCAAAAAGTTTAAATAGTTTTTCTTCGCTTCTGTCTTTCTCAAACTCTTCTGCCGCTAGTTTAATATACTTATTATCCTCGTATAGATTCGAATATTCATCGCCATAAACGAAAGCTTTGAAAGCACTAACTGTATTAATCATATCGGATTCCATCTTATTTATTCCCTGGGCTATAATTCCGATAGTAACTCCGTACATTGCATCCCCCATTGCTCCTGCAATCGCACCAAGTGTATCCGTATCTCCACCAAGAGAAACAGCGTTTCTTACTACATCCTCATACGAATCGCCTTCAAAAAACGATGCGAGTGCTTTGGGAAGTGAATCCTGGCAGCTTTCCACATGTTCATGAAGTGGCCTTAATTCATTCACAGTTTTCGAAACGTCATATCCAAACTCTTTAGATACGTATTCTTTAATATCTTCTTTAGATGAACCCGTTCTTGACAAAAACATGACCGCAGCTGTGCATTCAGCTCCTTTTATTCCTTCCGGATGATTATGGCTAACTTCAGCAGTTGCTCTTGCAACTTCTCTGGTTCTTTCAACCGTATCATAAATCCATCCTGCAGCCGAAACTCTCATAGCCGATCCGTTTCCGTAGCTTCCGTAAGGTTTGGGATCGGGGGAATGAACCCAGTTAATAAATCTGCTTCCGTATCCGGCATATGGATATCTCTGACCCCATTTCTGCATACTTTTAATACATTCATTCTTAATGGTATCAACGTCTGCATCTTTGCCTGCATTCATAAGTGCTTCCATAACAGCCACTGTCATTACCGTATCGTCCGTCCAGTTACACTCATTCGTAAAAAGTTCAAAATCCTTTGTCTTTCCACCACAATCAAATTCAAATCTGCTACCAATAATATCTCCAAAAATTGCTCCGTACATTCTATTATCCTCTCTTTCTTAAATAATTAACTCATTTCCTTTATCTGAGATAATCATATAACGAAAGGTTATAATTGTGGTCTCCCAGCGGGAGACAATTAAATAGGCAGCAAGAAACCCTTGCTGCCCCATCATTAATTTCCCAATTGCGGTTGTTTGCAAATAAATAACATCTGATTAACCGTTTCAATATCATATTGTTTATGCTCAATGCATTGAATAACAAGCTTATCCCTTTTATTATACGGGTTAAAAGCCATATCAGCGCTCGCTAATAATTCTTCGGCTTCTTCCATGTTTAGCTTGAGTCCTATGCAAAATCCCAAAACAGCCTTCTTTTGCGGTCTTTTAGTATCACCGCAAAGAATTTTCGAAAAAGCGCCTTTGGTAACATTAGAACTCTTATAAACCGTAGTGCTATCCATATTTTTCTCAATCATCAGTTTTAAAAGATGATCATGGAAAGATAAATCACCCTTTCCATCATTCATGAACTGGTCTTTATCAAAGGTGTCTTCGTTAAAGGATTTGGTAACTAAAGGAACAGAGTGTAGTATTACTCGGGAAGGAGAATTGGGATATCTGCCCATTTCTTCACGTTCTCGTTCTCTCCTAAATCGGCTTTTTTCTCTCTCAAAATCATTTTCTTCGATTAAGCCGTATTCTTCCTTATGCGCTTTTATTACTCCTTCATCATCTATAAATGATTCAACCTGGAAGAATAAGCTTTCAGATAATCGAAATGCTTTATCGTCAAATACAACAAGCTTTACTATCATATCAGTATCTTCTTTCATCAAGAAGCTACTGATCTCATTCATCGCAATTTGCAATGCATCAGCTTTTGGAAATCCATATACGCCAGTCGCTATCAAAGGAAATGCAATACTCTCACATCCTAGCTCTGCCGCCTTCGTTAATGACTTTGAATAGCAGCTTTTTAGTATATCGAATTCTCCAACCTTACCGCCATTCCATACTGGCCCTACTGTATGAATAATAAATTTAGCCTTAAGCTTAAATGCAGGAGTAACAGCAACCTCCCCTCGCTCAATTCTGCCAATTTTGACCCTCTCAGCAAGAAGTTTTTCTTCACCTGCAGCTTTATAGATTGCACCATCCGTTCCGGCACCAATCGTAGGTTCCGGATTTGCTGTATTTACAATAGCGTCAGCTTTTATTTTTGTTATATCGTTTCTAACAATTTGAAATGGCATATTTTTCTCTCAACTATTAGCTAATCATTTCGTCTTTTATTTTCATAAGGTCTCTAAAAAGATCTATTATTCACATCTAAACAAACCAAATCGCCCATATACCAGTTTTATTATACCATATATGCAGGCAAACAATAAACTCACTCTGATATTTACTCTTCATCGTAATCGAAATCTTCAAACTCGCAATCTTCGTCCAGAAGAATATTCCAGAATTCTTTTTCTCTTTTTTCCCTAAGTTTCTGAAAATACTCATCATCCCAGTATTCATCTTCATCTCTGTCATCAATAATCCCATCACGATTGTAATCCCACATACTTTTTTCCTCCTGTTAAATCTCAACATCATCAATTTTCGTTACAATATTTTTAATTAATCTTCTCTGCATCATAAACAGCAGTGCATTCTTATTGGTTACCTTTACAAAACCGTCTTCAACTTTGAATTGCAAGTCACAATTATACTGTGTAACCGCACAAGGGCATTCTGTGACAGATATTCCCAATCTGTCACATTCGTCGAATGAATATATTAATATCACTTCGCCGGATGGGCCTTTGACATAATCAAATTCGCAAACGAAAACCCAGTCGCCTTCTTCTGTTTCTATATCCCATTCAAGTAGTTCTCTGCCCTTGTAATATTTCTCCGGTAAATCCATATTTTTCCTCTTCCTTCATAAAATGCCTTTATGCAGCAAATGCATAAGTTGTTATTCCAAGATTATATTTGTCTGTTATAACGCTATGCGGACGGGATACAAATTCATCTTTTCTTATTGCCTCCTTCAGAACCTTCCCGTTGTTATATCCATGTATTATTACTAACGAAAACTCTTTTCCTCTCAAAAGCAAAGCTATAAAATTTACAAAGCTTTCCATTTCTTCTTTATTCATGCCATGAACGTCAACAATTACTATCGTCCCTTCTGTTTTCAATCTCACAGAGTATCTCTCCGGGAACCAATTTAAAATCTCCATTAAGTATGTCCTCCTTTAATCTCTACTCAAAAAAGTGTCAAAAAAACAAGCCAACAACACAAAATGCTCTCGTAACGTACCACAATATTTAATTACACATAGGAAAAATAAACCGAATTGGTTTTAAACGATTTTGTTGCTATAAAGAACATTACAACAACTATATTCAATTGTAGGGTAGATTATCTAACCTCGATTTGGGATACCATCTCTACCTTACATATTTATTATTCTGGATTTATTCCTCAAATCCTTTTTTTATTTTTAAATATTTTTATATTTTTATATTTTTATCTTGGACTGAATCCACCTCCCTGATAAGGATGAGCCGCAGCCCAACTGATTGATGATGGCACAACACTGTATGTTCCTTTCTTTGCTTTACTATGATTCTTTGAACAATGCCCTTTTCTTTTCTTCTTTCCTTCATAATTGAGTTTATCTCCTTCGCAATGAAGATAATATTTTAGACATCCCATTGATCCGATTTTATCCAAGGGCAATTCTTTTTGATCAGCCATTCGAAGATAAATACTGAATTCAGAATTATCACCTTTTATCTTTACTGTTTTAGTATTTATCTCAAATATATCATTAAAGTTTTCACTATCGATAGATATGTAAATTTTGCCCGAAACTCCACCTTGTTCAAAGGATCCCTCATAAATATACCCGTTAGTATCTCTTTTAAAATCATCAAAAGATAGGTTTCCTCTTCGAAATATAATTGAATTATTTTTATCTTTGCCACACCATTGTCTTTTTAATAAAATATCAACGTTTTCATTCATGCGAACACCTCCTTCTGCTTATAAGTTTCGCCACTTTTCAGCCAGAAACAATCTCATTCAGAGCCTTTTCTACTGCCAACGTGTAAGGTTCCTTTTCCCGATTGTTAATTTCCCGATCAACATCAACCGCGCACCTTATAATATCTACATAATCTCTGCTATAACTGTCAAACGGATCAAAATCAATTTCTTCTCCTAGCGTTGTTTCAACCAGTTCCTTGCATATAGTCATATACCTGCAATAATTTACCTGCTCCTCAATAGAAACATGATCCTGACACATCAAATACGAATGGATGACAAACGAAAGAGTAAGAATATATATTTTAGAAAGTACGATTTCACCAAGTTTATTATCTATAAGCACCAATGACGGAAGCAAGAAACCCAGTTCCGGAATTTTGGATTCTACTGCCTTTCTCCGAGCCACTTCAGCTGTAAGTCTGGTAAAGCTAAAACCCAATCCTTCGTTTAAAAAACAAACACTGCTTTCAGAAATTATTTTATCTGTATCAATTATTCTGAAAATAAAGAGCAGAATATCAGTTTTCATGGTATCTCTGATCCCTTTTGATTCATACACAAACGGAATCATGGATCCGATTCCTTGTGCATCGAGATCATCAGTAACAGTATAAACATCCTCCAAAAGATTTTTTACACGAATAGCATACTCTCTACTCATATTATCCAATCTCCTTTCTGTTCATCAGTACAACTTCTTTCAGGTAATCATCCTGCTTATTCGCAGGCAATGAATTGTACTGATACAGGAAAAGATGCTCCATTATATCCCTGATACTTGTTTTTCCGCAGTTTCTGATGTTCTTTAAATCCTTTCCGGATGAAATTACTTCCACTAAATCACCGATAGTATTATATCCGGCTCTTTTCAGACTGTTGTACGCCCTCACCCCCAGTTCCAACGCTTCTATTGATGTATCGCTCATAGTCTGCGTCAAATGTATCTTAAACTTAAAACTACCCCCATGTTTCTCTCTCAACTTCACGCCGTCCAGCTGATTTATGATTTCCATCATTGTCTGACTCTGATCTTTGCTCATACGTTATTCCTCCGTAAACATCCTTGATAACCTCTTTTACGGCGTGACTTTCTATCGAAACGATATCATCACCGCATTTTTTTTCGATTATCTTTACTAGATACTTGAGGTTCTCTATGGAGTCAGATACTGCAACCATATGAATATGATTCTCCTTTGAAGTACTATAAATCTGTCTTACAAATGTAGTTCTTGTAGAAACATACTTAAGCACAGATTCGAACTTATCGGGAACAGTCACTATATCAATTAACAGCGTTATGTCCTGATCCCTGTATATGCAGGTATTGTATCCACGGATAATCTTCTCTTGCTCCAGTTTTTGAACACGTTTCTTTGCTGCAACTCTTGACATTCCGAGAGCATCACCTAGTTCCTGATAACTAATCCTTGCATTTCCTTTCATCATATCCAGTATCATTTCATCTGTCTTATCCATAAACCTCACTCCTTATCAGTGTCGACTCTGATTGTCTGCATTATACAAACAACAATTATCATTAGCAATAGTAGTGGTTAACATTCGCAACCATCTGGTATCGATTGTAAACCTTGCATATTTTTCAGTCAACTTAAAAGCGGCTAATTGAAAGCCGCTTTTATTATTCTGCTTCGTATTTCTTATTAAATCAATCCAACTGAATCTATCTATTTATAAAAGGAATTAGTATAGGGTACAAAATTATCAAACCGATAGGAGGACAGCAGATTAGAAATGGGAGTGCAAAAAATAATAATATTATCGCCACAACTACATATATGAGAGTATATAGCAATCCCTCTGGCCAAAACTTAACTTCATTATTGTCTTTTTTAGAATTTAATGATTTATTTACTCCTTGTCCTCTGTCAAAGATTGATTTGTAATTACAATCATTCATATCTTCCTCATAAAACAAATCATCAAGGTATTCGTATTCATCTAAATCATCAATTACACCATCATTATTATAATCCCACATATTGAACCTCCTATTTATTATTTTTCCTAAATTGTCTTTTATATATGTTCATTCAGAAAGGAGTGCCTGACCTGATTTCTTTTATATCTTCCTAGCCAGGTAAAACTCACGTCAAGCGTGAAGTATTCTTCTACTATTCAGGAAGAGAATCATTTCATTCAAAGAATACCATTATGTCAAATAAACTATCTAATACCCACTACCATTCTGCTTCTGCAATCGTACAAACTTGTCATACTCGCGCCCGAAGTTCTGGCTCCGAAATCATGTTTCTTAGCCATTGGCTTTTTCTTTCGCAAGTACGCAAAAGCAGTTTCATAATCATCATATGACCTATATGATTTCTTGAAGTTGCGATATCCTTTATATTCTAACCCCGAACCATTCATTTTATGAGAAAGATTCAAGGCATAATTCTCATTATATTTACTATAGAAGTGCGACCAGTTTCTTCCATTCCACCACCATCCCTTTTTCTTTAATTCAGATAATACTTCCAAATCAGGCTTATTGCTGAATGTAATCTCAATCATTCTTTTATTGTTTCTTGATAAACAATTTGTCTTAACCGTAACCTTCATATCTGCTCCTTTCTTATAACCCTCAACGTATCTACTCGTTTTATCTTTCTGTTTTCGATAAAGATTTGTTTTCTTTATCTGATTTAATCTTAAATCCGGCGGAGCAGGTTTCATATTTCTAAATCGTTGAATCACTAAACAATTTGTTTAATCCAGTTTTAAACAAAAAATAAACCTGTATCCGTTTTGGTGATACAGGTTTATTTCAGTAAATTCTTGATAATTTCTTACCAACTCGAGACTGCCATTATAGGCTCATACGGCCAGTCAATAGCAAGATTTTTAGGATATTTATTCATTATTTCATCTACGCCGAAATACTTCCTTATTTCATCAGCTAAACCTTCTTCTTCCCATTTTTTAGGAAAAACAAAGTAATTTCTCGCGGAAGCATATTTGTCCAACGCTTCCTCCATAGTGTGCTGAATCATTTCTTCGTGACCATTTGAGGGTTTTCGGACATTTTTCTTTACCCAGTCTAGAATTTGTTCATTACTGAACATTTCTCTTATATCCGTTTCTTCTTTAATATTATCGACTTTGCTGATTCTTTTACGCATTTTTTCCGCAAATTTTTTGCTTTTATTTTCACGTTCTTCAGTCAATAATAAATATCTTTTCAAATCATCAGATATATCGCCATCGAACTCTTCTGGGCTAATCAGATAATCCTGGATTAGGTAATTATCATTATGTTTATATCCCAAAAATCCCATAAATTCAGTTATAACGTCTTCTTCAGGCGAAACCCCATATGTATAATTCTTATATTCATCCGATTGTTGTTCCTCTAGTTTATTGTGTAATTCTTTTTCTTCATCAGTCATAAACAATACGGAATCACCTACAAAATTATCATCGAATATACCCCAATCTTCCTCATCGTAATCTTCGGCCAAAAGATCTACTGGTTCCATGTACTTATGGGGAAATCTATGATCTTTAGCCAATACGCATAAATCCGCTTCCTCGCGAGTAAGATTTAACATCATACTGTATAAGATATTCTCATAGCAACTGATTCCATTAAATATCTTATTTGTTAATACTGGTTTTCGAGCAAACCTGAATGGTTTTAATCCCTTGGCAACAAAAGCAAAAAAATTGTATCTGAATGCCGAGTCAAATTCTATCGTTTCCAGTTCCTTTTCAAGCGGTCTGGAATCAATATAATCTTGGATACTATCACAATCGCCACACATCATTTCATATGTTTTAACATTAGCGAAATTTAACGTATCGGAAGGAACTCTTCTCTTCAAAGCTATAACACCCTTTGCGGTTATAAAAATATAATCATTCTCTTCATTTCTATAATCCATAAATTGCTCACGTACGCAAAGTCCCAATTTCTCTAACTTTGAAAGTTCATGAATTATTTTTCCTTTACTTAAGCCATACAGACTATTAGTATTCCATAGAAGATTAGCATTAACAAATCCCGTCTCTGCTTCTTCGTCATCATAGGATTCTCCTACAAGAAAAGATAAAATCTCTATACCAATCTCTCCGATTTCACCCTCTTCATCCATTTCATCTTTCGTAAGGTCTACTTCCAATACTGCCGAAAGTTCCTGGATTATTTCATAATTGTAGAGTTCATTCTCATACTTATGGATGTTTTGTCCGGAAGTTCCTATTTTTTCGCCTAATTCCTTCTGGCTCCATCCCTTGGCCTGTCTGAATTTTCTTACTCTTCTGCCAATCTCTTGAGCTGTAACTTTGTCTGTCATATTCTTTTACCTCCTTTATGATTTAATCATAAGATAGGGTATTCTTTTAATCTATTACCGTATAATTGAATTTGTAAACAAATCGTTTATATTTCTTAAACAGGATATCTATCAGACTTGAACTTCTTAATGTCTTCCGAAATAACAACCCCTTTTACACCAATTATTAAACGCTGGCCAGTTAAATATTCGAACTTAATCTCCTTTAAATAATTATAACACATATTACACGTCCTTCATCGCATATTCCCTTGTTTCAGATTCAGAAAATTGCATTTAAAATGCAATATCTTTTTTTTCAATCGTTCATTAACATATTTATCAGAGAATTTATTCCCTCTTGGAATAATACAAGCAAAAACATACTACCGATAATACCTCCACCTGTCAGAACAAATATGAACAATTCCTGCCATCTTTGACTTATCACACAATAGACAATACTTGCCGCAGTCAAAATCAATGACAACCCTACTATGCTTGCCGTAAATCTCATAAAAAGCTCTATAAGCCACTTTATCACAACAAGCAGCAAAACTATCGGCATTAATATAATCTTCGCAAATATCCTCAATATAGCCATTTATTCATCCTCCTTGTTTTTCTCATGCCATTCCTCCAACAGTTCGAAAATCACATTCTCCATCTTATTTAAACAAAGAAAACATTCAGGAAGAACGCTCCGACACAAGAAAAAGACAGGATCCCGAAAGATCCCGAAACCCCCGAAAGAAGAAATCTGAATTTCTAAAAATGTTGTTTTGTTTTGTGATATGGCTCTAAAAATGTTGTTTTGTTTTGTGATATGGCTCTAAAAATGTTGAAAGTTGATGTGGTATCAGTTATAATAATTAAGAAAAATCACGTGGAAAG
>JAEEGL017070619.1_pt1 | contig 13081 bp, 7 predicted proteins | sample 9134231 | NCBI WGS metagenome assembly JAEEGL01 (sample SAMN16246548, study PRJNA631951) | gut metagenome | biome: gut microbiome; feature: rumen; material: fiber-attached | host: Bos | place: Iran: Karaj | collected 2018-10 | reverse complement strand
GTAGCTCGTCGGGCTCATAATCCGAAGGTCGTTGGTTCGAATCCTTCCCCCGCAACCATTTGGCGGCATAGCTCAGCTGGCTAGAGCATTCGGTTCATACCCGGAGTGTCATCTGTTCGAATCAGATTGCCGCTACCAAACAAAGAGGAATGCGAATTCGCATTCCTCTTTGTTTCATAGGAGAAAGAGATTCGAACAGCCGGTTTTGCAAAGCAAAACTGTAAGCGTTCCGTCACGCAGGCATGAATACCGCGCAGGCGGCTCGGAACGTACTGTTCAGGATCAGATCGCCGCTGCCAAGTAAGAGATTCGAACAGCCTGTTTTGCAAAGCAAAACTGTAAGCATTCCGTCACGCAGGCATGAATACCGCGCAGGCGGCTCGGAACGTACTGTTCAGGATCAGATTGCCGCTGCAGGGTAAAGAGAGATGCGCGCCGGCATCTCTCTTTGCTTCATTTTGTCATCGGCCTTCGGCTTTTAAACGAAAGAGGATGTAAACAAATCGACAACAACCGATAAAAAAACTACAAAAATAAACAGATGTTCTATTGACCTTCACGCTGCGAGAATGTATAATATAGGATGCAGAATGAGTAATATGCAATAATAGCATCTTCTGCAAAGCAATTCTTTTTCAGAAGGGGGCATTAGCCGGTTTGCGGCGGGATGCGGAAGGTATCGTTTATGAAGAAAAAAAGCAGTACGCTTCATAAGATAGTCACGATAGTCGGCGCGGTTTTATGCGCCATATTCGGGCTGCTGTTTCTGTTTAATCTTATAATAATAGTGAAGGGATTGGTCAATAAGGACGCTCCGCCTTCCGTCTTCGGAGTCACCCCGATGGTCGTAAGGACCGGTTCAATGAGCAGCGACAAGCAGCATATCGTTAAGGTGGATGAACTGGCGGACGTCACGCCGGAGCAGATCAAGTCGTTAAAGGTGGGCGACACCGTATATACTCAATACGGCGATTACAAGGTTGAAAACGTTATTGTATCCATCCAGAGTCCCAATTCGGAAACCCCCGTGTTCATCACCGAGCGCCACGCGAAGGATCATATCGAAGCGGGAGATCTGATATTCTCTGTTAAAAAGGATACGGGCGAACTCAAACCGGGCGACGTTATTTCTTATCTTGAAAACGACTATGTGGTAACGCATAGGATACTCTCGGTCACGCCTGAAGGGTTTGTAACCAAGGGCGACGCGAATAATGGGATCGATAAAGATCCCGTCAAACCCGAAAACGTCGTCGGGCTGTACAAATCGAGGATCCCTGCGATGGGCGAGTTCATCTTCTTCCTGCAGAAGCCCGTCGGGATGGCGATATTCATCGGGGTGCCGGTGGTCGCATTCATCGCCTACGAGGTCATTCGTTCGGTGAAAAACGCGGATAAGGAGAGCAGCGAGAACGAAGAGCTCCGTAAGGAACTCGAACGCCTGCGCGCTCTTGCAAAGGAGAAGGAGAAGCCTTCCGCAAATACGGAGGAGTAATGCTCCGGAAGCAATAAGTGTATTTTCTGAATGCGCCGTGCCACGAAGACGCTTCAGTAAATATAATACGGGGATAACGTCTATGGCGGTTGTGAGCAGAGCCACGAATGTCCGGCCGCGGTAAACGCCCCGAAGTTGGGACAGCGATCTGTCCCGAGTAAAAACGGGCAGATAATTGCCCCAACAAAAATCTATAGGAGGACATTTCATTATGAAGAAGAATCTGACCGTGAAAGTCGCAGCTCTCCTGATGGCTCTCACAATGATCACCGCCTGCTTTGTTGGCAGCACTTTCGCTAAGTACGTTACCAGCGCCGAAGGCAATGCTCAGGCCCGCGTAGCCAAGTGGGGCATTGTTATGGAAGCCGAGAGTGATGCGATCTTCCTGTCTGAGTATTCGTCCGATTACGGCATTTCCGTCAAGTCTGATGATGACGCTCTGGTAGTTGCTCCCGGCACCAAGGGCGGCAGCGTTTCCGTCACCATCAGCGGTACTCCCGAAGTCGCCTTCGAGCTCGCGCTTGACCTCAGCGAGACTGAGGATATCGTGCTTCCCGCCGGCACATACACCGACTACACCCGCTTCTACATGAACGATGCGGGCGAATGGGGCTATCACGATACCTTCACCCTTGGCGCGGACTATCATCCCATTCAGTATACCCTCGCGATCGATATCCCCGATATCGGCACCAAAACCAAGGTCGGCACTCTTCCCGAGATCATAGCCGCTCTCAACAACTTTGCCGGTACCGACGATCTGACCATGCAGTTCGATCCCCTCACCAGCGTTGAGGGCACCATCACCCTTTCCTGGGAGTGGCCTTTCGAGCAGGGTCATGACGACGCCGACACCTTCCTCGGCAACATTGCCGCCGGCGTATGCACCGCTGATGGCGCTGTCACCGAACTCAAGGTCAACATGACCGCTTCCGCGACCCAGATCGACTAATTGCACTGCAGGCAATTACCTGATCTTATGGTTTTCCGGCCCGCTCTCGTGGCGGGCGGGCCGGGATCTCTTCAAACAGATTCCGATCCGGATCAATCTGCCCGAGGCTCGGGCACGTTGATCTTGACCGGGCGGGCCGACAGAACGGTCGGCTTCCAAATCATTTCAGAAGGGAGAATTCCGTATGACTGAGAAAAAGAGAAAGGGAAGATGGCTCCTGCCGACGGCCCTTATCCTGTTCATACTTGAGATCATTACGCTTCCGCTCATTTTCGTGCTCACCTACGCGGGCAGGGCGGAGAGGCCCCAGCATCTTCTGACTTTCGCGGATAAGAAGCTGACCTGGGATGAGGACACCGTTCTCAACGAGGACGGTTCCGCGCGCCTGTCGTTCTTCTCCCAGGTTTATCAGAACGTTCATTCCGAGAACGAGGATAACGTTTTCGCGCCGGGCACCGATCAGATCACCACGATCAGGCTCAAGAACGCCAGCTCCGATACCATCACCTATACCGCAGTCGCTTATATGATCAAGGAATCGGACGTTCTTCCCCTCTACGGCAAGATGGAGAGCCCCGGCTCCGTACCCACCGCCGTCTACACCCTGCCCGAAGGCGTTTCGAGGGAGCAGGTGATAGGCGCCGTTACCGGCACGGTCGAAAGCAAAGGTATACAGGATTTCGATATAGACTGGTACTGGACTTTCTACGTTGACGATTATCAGGATATAGTCGATACGGGCCTCGGCAACAAGGCCGCTTGGGAGACCGCCGACGACGCGGTGATCGGTTTCTTCATAATCGTTGAAGGCGAGGACGGCCCCATTAACCCGACTCCTCCGGGAACCGGCGCAAAGTCCATGATCGGATGGGGCATAGCGCTCATATCGATCAGCGCGGCGGTGCTCGTATTCGCCATCATCAGAAGAGTCCGCGAGAAACGCATGGAGCAGAAGAACGCTCCCGCGGCGGAGTGATCCGGATCGATGCGTTCGACTGACAGTAAAAACAAAACAGGGAATAAGGCCGCCAATCGCTCCGCGAGGAAGTTTTCGGCCGGGAAGGCGGCAGTATTGGCGCTGGCGGCGCTTATCACATATTGCTGTTTATTCAGCCTTATCGCCAAGGCGGTCAAGGGCGAATCGCTCCCGATGCCTCTCGGCTTCGGGGCGGGCATTGTGATTACCGGCAGCATGGAGCCGACCTACTCCGTAAACGACGTTGTGATAGTCGTCAAGACGGATCGTATCAATGAGGGCGATGTGATCGCCTATCAGACCGGCGGCACTCCCGTCGTGCACAGGGTAACGAATATCGACCGCGAGAGCGGCCTTGTGACGACGCGGGGCGACGCGAACAACACGGACGATCCGCCGATCACGTTCTCCAGGATAAAGGGCCGCGTGGTCTTCGCAATACCGAAGATAGGCGCGGTGCTGAAGCTTGTAAAGACCGTGCCCGGCATGATGATGATACTGACTGCGCTCGCAACGCTGCTTTACCTTTCGCTGCGAAGCAGGGATCAGGAGCAGCAGAGAGAGATCCGGCAGGAGGAACTCAAAAAACAGATCGAAGAGCTCAAAGACCTTATCGGCTGCGAAACGGATAACGGCGCCGGTGAGGAAAAGAATACCGCCGGCCGCGGCGAAGAGCCCGGCGAAGAGGCGGACAAATAACGAAAATAACGCTCCGCAAAGCGTGCACACCATCCTTTGCGGGCTATTCCGGGGGACTGACCCTCACAGAAAACGGGAGGTGCATCTATGAAAAGCAAGAAAAGACGCGGCGGGATCATGCTGGATATCGCTGTTCTCATATTATGCCTTGCGGTAGCAACGAGCGCGCTTGCTTCGGGTATGTATGCTAAATTCGCCACGAAAGCAAGCAGCGGCAGTCCGCTCAAAGCCGGCGTGGCGTCGCTCAACGTCGACGCGGGGCTCGATAAGGATGCATTCACCGTAGACCTGAACGACGGAGGAAGCAATACCGGCGAGTATCTGATCTCGCTTGATAACGGATCCGAAGTCGCCGTGAAATACACCGTGGTACTTTATTTCGATGCGGACGTCAGCTCCTTCATCACGCCGAAGCTCGGTGAGAAAAAGCTGATCGGCGCCTCCGCTGACGGCATGGAATTCAAGTGGACGGATTTCGGCTCCCTGGATCCCGATCAGACCGGGATATCGGTTCCTCTCTATCTTGAAGTCGGGGACAACGCTCCCGACGATACGTACGATTTTACCGTCGAAGTCTATTTCGAGCAGGTGGACTGAGGAGGATAGATCATGAGCAAGCTTAAAGAAAAGATAGCGGCCAACAAACGGCCTGCAATAATGATCTGCATCGCGCTGCTGCTGATCGTTGCCGTCAGCATCGGTTACGGGGTAACCGCCAAATACAGGACGAAGAAGGCGATGGAGGGCAGCATTAAGATAGAATCCGGCATCGTCGGCAAGCTTGAAATGACGGAGCACAGCGCTCTCAAAAACGAAGACGGCACCTATCGCCTCGGCAAGGATACCGCGAAGGAGAACGAATACGAGCTTCTCCCCGGCACGGTGATAGAAAGGGATCTGCAGATCAGGATCGAAGACAAGTCTTCCGCCGAAGCGTATCTCTATCTTGAAGTGGTCGATGAGCTCGATTCCGAGAACACCAAAGTGACCTTCGCGCTCGACGAAAGCTGGAAGATGGTCGAAGGCGTGACCGGCCTCAATAACGGCAGCATTTACGTTTACGCTCCCGGCGGTACTCCCGCAAAGCTGGCGAAGGACTCCTGCCCCGAGGCTGTGAACGTATTCGAAGACGGCGTCGCTGCAGCCGCCGATCTTGAGACCCGCGAGGAGCCGTTAAAGCTTGATTTCTGCGCATATATGGCGAAATGCGGCGGGAAGGATCCCGCGGCGGCCTTTGACTCCGCGATCCATTCGGATACGTCGAAGAGCAGCTTCGGCTTCTATGCCGAGCCCGAAGAGGCGCAGGTGAAAGCCGAAACCACCGACAACAGCGCTTCCAACGTCTGCGTGATCGTTCCCGAAACGGGTTATTCCGTTTACGTGAGGGCGCTCGTAACCGTAAGCTGGGTGAACGCCGACGGCGAGCCGCTTGACGGCGTTCCTCGTGAGGGCGTGAATTATTCCGCGACCTACGGCAGAGGGTGGTTCAACGCCGACGGGTACTGGTACTATGAGTCCACCGTCAAGAGCGGCGGGAAGACCTCCTATCTTATAGTTTCCATCTCCCCGATGGGCGAGCTTGCCGAAAGAGGCGCGAGGCTCGTTGTCGACGTCGCTCCGGAGATGATCCAGGCGGGCGGAACCACGGACGGGAAGACTCCCTTCGTGACCGCTGAATGGGCCCGCAAGCTCAATTCCAAAGGAATAATCATATAATCGTTCGGCGCATTTGCGTCCGGGCACAAAGGGGATCGGCACTGCAGCTTTTGCTGCAGTGCATTTCAAACTGATAAGGAAAAACGGCTTTGTGCTGCGGAGCCTCAAACGCCGCACGGGAGATATTGAATGAAAGAATGGTTTTTTGCAAACTGGCGGCTGCTGGCCCTGCTCGCGGGCGCTACGCTGATCAATCTTGATTGGCTCAATATCAATAAAAAACGGCTCAATATGAAGCTGCCGGCGGCGCTTTTGGTATTGATCCTTTTCACGGCGTACGGTCTCGCTGCGATCAGGGCGTTCGCCCTCGTCGAGGCCGGATTCGACGTATCCAAGGCCGCGAACCAAAGGCTTTACGGCGCGATATTCTTTGATCCGCTCTTCATATTCATCCAGGGCAGGATCTTCAAACAAAAGCTTTCCGACAGCTTCGATATTTTCTGCGCGGCGCTTATAATCTACATAATACTCGGAAGGATCAACTGCTTCATGCAGGGCTGCTGCGGAGGCGCCGCGATGGGCGCTTCGGGTCACGCGTGGCCCATTCGCGAAGCGGAGATAGCGCTGAACGTCGTGCTGCTCGTTATATTCGGCGTCCGCACGTATAAAAAGAAGACGCACGGCGAGGTCTACCCCTTATACATGCTGATATACGGAGCGTTCCGCTTTGCGGCGGAGTTCGTGAGGGAAGAGGGGCAGACGGTTTTCGGCCCGATACATCTTGCGCATATCTGGTCGCTGATATCCATAGCCGCAGGCGCGGCGATACTTATAATGCTGAGGAGAAAGCAGTCTCTCGCAGCGTCGAAAGATCCGACTGCAAATACATAATTGTGAGGTGCTGGAAATGATAGTATCCATGCTCAAAAAAAGAATCGCGATCATACTTTCGGTGATCCTGCTGCTGGGAGTTTTCCCGCTTTCGGTTTTTGCCGAGGGATACGAAACAAGGGAAACCAAGGCGAATCTTACCACCGGAGTCTCCGGACTGACCGCGTCCTATGATAACGGCACATGGTCGGCTAATTCAACGCAGCATTCCATCAGCGGCTCCGTAAAGACCACGTCGAGTTCCAGCTGCTCCGGAACGACTTATACTCCGCAGACCGGCACGCTCACCCTTAAGAATACGAGCGGCGCCAAGGCCACGCTCGCCTTCACCGTGTCTTCCGTTTCGGCAAACGGAGGATCGGTTTCGGTCTCCGGCGTATCGCCCGCCCCGAATCAGGAGTTTTCGTTCGTTCTCGAGAACAATGCGTCTATAAACGTAGTGATGACTTCCAGCCAGAATGAAGCCAATACCACGAGCATAGTCCTTTCAAACATCAGCCTTGTCGTTGAAAAGGACGTTCATATCACTTTCGTGCCCGCCGAACACGGCTCCTACACCGTTGACGGAGCTCCGGTCGATACCGAGATCACTCTCACCAAGAGATCCACGGAAAGCTTCATCCTCTCCGCTGCGGCCGAAAGCGGCTACAGGTTCGCGGGCTGGATAGTTCCCGGAAACACTTCCAACGTTTTGAGCTCCGATGCGGACGCTTCCCTCGTTTTTACCGAGGATAAGAGCATTACAGCCTACTTTGTTGACAATACCACCGCGTTTTTCGACGCCGGCGGCATGCTGTTCACCGATCTCAACGCCGCCGTAAGCTATGCTCAGTCAAACAGCAAGAACAAGGTCACCCTCGTTTCCGACGGCGTCCTTCCCGCCGGGAGCTACACGATACCCAACGGCATCACGCTGCTCATTCCTTATGATGCGGCGCAGACCGTATCCACTTCTCAGCCTACTATACTCTATAACAACTATTCCACACCAACCGCTTTCCGCACGCTGACCATGGCCGACGGCGCGGCGATCACCGTTCAGAACGGCGGCGCGATCTGCCTCGGCGGCTGCCTCAGTACAAAAGGACAGATGGGCGGCTATAACGGCACACCCACGGGACCCGACGGGCGCATCAATATGCTCGAAGGAAGCAGCATAACGCTCAACAGCGGCGCCAACCTTTATTGCTGGGGATACATTTACGGTTCGGGCTCCGTTGAAGCAAATTCCGGATCGACGGTTTATGAAGCGTTCCAGATCAAGGACTGGCGCGGAGGAACGGCTACTTCAAACGTATATGAATACGCCTTCATATTCAGCCAGTATTACATCCAGAACATAGAAGTACCCCTGATTCTTCACGCGGGCGCTTCGGAAAAGCTCTACTCTTCCGTCAACGCTTCGAGCTCCGCATATCCGATCTCCGCTACTTTCATGGGCTCCGGAGGTATGTTCACCCTTTCAAGCGGCTACCTCGTCAAGGATTATATCGAGGCGACCGACAGGCTGAGCATCAAGGTCTACGGAAACGTCTCGGTCTCGTCTATGACGATCTCCGGCATCCCCATGGTCGGCAGCATAAACACCACTAATTACATACTGCCGATCACGAGCAGCATCAGCATCGAGCTCGTTTCGGGCAGCTCCACGGTCACCCAGAGCGCTGAGCTGCTTCCCTCTACCGAACTTATAATCGGCAGGGGCGCTTCGCTTGAGATATCGAGCGGCAAGAGCGTCTATCTGTACGATGAGAGCAACTGGGGCAAATTCACCGGTTCGGCGAGGCTTTACCCCGTCGGCTATTCCGTTGCCAACGGAACTTCGACTATTAGGACGGATGGCGGCTTAACGGATGCTCTGCTTGACGTCAACGGCACTCTGACCATCGCGGGATCGCTCTTTACTTCCGAAGGCGGCGCGAATATCACAAGCTCCGAAGGCACTTCGGGCTCCGAGGGCAGGATCGTTTTCAGCAAGGCTCCCACCGCGAACACTACCATTTATGAAATGGCAAACAACAGCGACAAGACCTCCGTTGCCTTCACCGCGCCCAAGCTCCATAACGGCGACGACAGCTACTCGGCCACTTCCGGAACGGGCACGAGCACTTGGTATTATGATAAGACCGGCGAGCATTGGTACCGCTATTACGTGGACTTTGTTTATAACGGCGGGGTCGTGGGAAGAAAGTACTGCTGCGAAAGCACTTCGACGGCATATGACGGCAGCTGGCTGACCGGGCTCGGCGCGACGCTGGCCTCCGGCTCTGCAAGCGTGAGCGTAAGCGGCTCGACCGTCAACGTTACCAACGTCACCTCGAACGCAACGGTCACGCTGGCCGGTACTTCGGCGCAGTTTAAGCCCGTATTCGTACTCAATGAAAAGGAGTATCAGATATATACGGCCTATACCGGCGGCACTATCTCCGAGACCAGGGTCATAAACGGCAATACCTATTACGTGGTCAAGTCTTCCGATGAGCCCCTGAACGTGGGCGCGGCATATCCCGCCCCCGAGAACGAGGAGATGGGCGTTACCGAGGCGAACCACAATTCTGTCACGTGGAATCTTTCCGGCGTATCCGCGACGAGCGGCAGCCCGTATCAGGGCGTCGTTCCCGCGGGCACTTTGGGAAACGATGAGGTTTACGTTTACGGCTTCTATTCCGGAGCGGTAGCCTACAACAGCTTTACGGACAGGTATTATCCCACCCTAAAACTGGCGATGGCGGACGTTCCTCAGTCCGGCGAATGTACGGTCTCGCTCCTGGCGGACTGCGGAAGCTTTGAAACGGAAAACGGAACGACCGCGTATTCCGTCTTCTCCGGATCGAATCTGACGCTGGATCTTAACGGTCACCATGCCGTCGGAAGGATCATCAACAAGGGGAATATCACCATTGAGCTTAACGGCGGCGTCTTTGAGTACCAAACCGGAGCGACCGCGGCTGCAGCCTCCTACAAAGGGGTCGCTGCGATAGTCAACAGCGGCAGCATGGTCATCCGTGATTCGGTCGGAGGAGGAACAATCATATCCGACGCGATAAGCAACTCGTCGGGATCCGACGGTTCTGCGGTCATACGCAACAACGCAGGGGCAACGCTTTCGGTTATCGGCAAATCCGGCGACGAAATGCTTGCGTTGTCCCAGACGCAGATTATCAACGGCTACAATTACGGCATTTACAATCTCGGCACGATAACGGAGTTGACCAACGTCGACATTTCCACGCTGAACAGCGGCAAATGCGGTTTGAACCTTTATAACTTCAATACCGGCGTCGTCAACCTGATCTCCGGCGGCCATATGTTCTGCAACAGCGACGTATCCATTTTCAACTACGGCGGAACGATCGGGACTATCGACGGTCTCAGGATCGACGGCAAATACGGTATCTCCAACCGCAACAAGATCGGAGGAGCCATCGCGACCGGCTACACCGTAGCGGCTAATGATATCGGCCTGATCAACACGATCACGAACTGCCATTTCGAGGTCGGTTACTATGCGGTAAACAACCACGCGGTGATCAATACGATGTCGAATTCAACGTTTATTGCGCACCCCGACTCAGCTCAGGTCGATACGCGCGGCAACGGATTGGAAACGGCCTCTGAAGGCAACACTTACTGCTACGCTGTTTATAACAACTACGATTGGTGGTACAACACCAACGTCTGGAAACAGGTGGATTCCTCAAGCGGCGGCTATACCAGGACCAATTACTATAAAGAAGACGCCAACTGCCGTCCGACCATCGGCGAGATAACCGACTGCAATATCTATGCAGAGAATACGAGCACAAGCGCGAGCCATGGTTATGCGCTCGTCAATTACGGTATCATCAACAAGATCGGCGGCACGACCAACATCAAAACCTATAAGCATCCCGATAACGCAAAGATCTCAACGTCGCATTATGCGATGCATAATCTGGGCGGCGGCATTATCAACAGCATAGAGGGAACGGTCAACGTTTCCGCAACGGGTATCGGTACGGTCTATAATGACGGCGTATTCACCACGCAGATCGATTATACTTACGGCGATAAGGTAGCCGGCAACGTTACCCACCAGCACAGCACTTACGGGCAGCCCTCCACCATCAACAGCATCACCTGCGCCGGCACGTGGTCCTGCGGGAGCTATTACGCGCTGATGAACAGCGGCTATATCAAGACCATCAACGCGCCCTCCCTGACGCTCAGCGGAAACACCGGCAGCTATAACGTTCTCTACAATGCTACGGGCGGCGCTAACAGCAGCTTTGATTATACCCGTTACTACACAGACCCGGCAGCCGCCGATACGGAATACAGGCGCGTAGCGGTATACACCAAGAACCTTGAAAAGGGCAGCACGATCGAAACGATCAACGGCATTACGCTGGCAGGCAAGTATTATGTTCTTAATAATCAGGGGCATATCGGCACGCTTTCCAACGTAACCGTAAGCAACAACGCGACCAGCAACGACCCGACTGTTTTGAACGGCGATTCCCGATATGCTTCCTTGACGGAGGATCGGCAGACCAACCGCACTTCGGATACGGATCCGCATCTTACGGTCCTGGCCGGCGTCGTGACCAGATACGACAGGGCTTATACCTGTTCCGTGCCGACGATCGACGTGATAGACAATCTGACGGTGACCTCCGCCGGCCAGTATGCCTTCCGCAACGCCGGCTCGATAGGCGAGCTAAAAAACAGCGCCTTTACCGCTACGACCAATTATGCTCTTCATAATTCCGGATCCGGCCCGTATACGGAGAGGCAGACGCTTCAGTACTATTCCGGCACGGCCATCTTCGCCACGACGAAGTATAACACCGAGTACAACATTCACTACAAGAGGAACGCAGCGACTATCAACACCATTGACGGTTGTACGTTCAAGACCAATTCGGGCACTTTCGCGGCGCTTAATTCAGGCCACATCGCGACGATCGAAAACAGCGTTTTCCAAGCCGGCGCGACCTCCGCGGCAGCTTACGCCCTGGCAAACATGAACAATCGGGAGCGCGAGTACACCCGCAACCTGGAGGAGATACTTTACGTGACCGCAAACGCCGGAACGGCATGCAGCCAGTACTGGGGCACCGGCGGCGAAAGCAACATTGTAATGTATGACTATGAGGCTCCGACCATCGGCCTGATAGGCGAGGGAAACACCTTTATCGCGACCACAACAGTCGTTGCGAACACGGGCATTATTACCTCGATAAACAGCGGCGACGGCACGCCGACGACCATCACGAGCTCTGCAGCAAAGAGCAGCGCGATCTATAATTACAGCGCGTGCCTTGATATGAGAACGACTACGACTCCCTATACCGCCGCAGCTTCCGAAAACGCGAGCGGTACTGCGGGGACCGCGGTCAACAGCGATACGCTGCTTCCCGGCGCTCAGATCGGCACTATCAAAAACGTGTGCGTCAATGCAAACGGTTTCGGCGTATTGAATGGCGACGCTTCCACAGGAAAGCTCCCCGTCATCGGCGAGCTCGGCGAGGGCCTTGAGATCAACGCGAACTGCACCACCGCAGGGTATCATGCGGTTTACAATCAGGCGAATGCCGAGATCACTTCGATCACCGGCGGCGTCTATACCGCCAATACCGCCACTACCAACGCCTTTAAGAACAACAACACCGACCCCGAGCATGCTGCGCTTATCTCCGGCGGCCACTTCAAGGGAGCGGCGAATACTCGCGCCAACGCGATATTCGAGCCCGATAATACAAACAGGCAGCATTATCCCGAAAACATGAGCCTCGTCGGAACGGAAACCGCAGAATTCCACGACGGAACCAGCGCGGACGGATACTACTACGTTGGCTCCGGTTATACGATCACTTGGAACAACTGGGACGGATCGCTGCTTGCGACCACCAACGTGGCTCCCGGCAACATTCCCGTTTATCCCTATGAAACGCCCACAAGACCCGCGACCGCTGAATTCACTTATACCTTCTCCGGTTGGACGCCCGAGATCGCCGCGGTAACCGGCGAGGCCACCTACACCGCGACCTACACCGCGACAACAAATGAGTATCTCATCAAGTTCGTCAATGAGGACGGCACGGTGCTTCAGAGCGGCATGGTAGCCTACGGGCAGACCCCTGCCTACACGGGCGAAACACCCGTTAAGGCGGAGACTGCTGAGTTTACCTACACGTTCGCAGGCTGGACTCCGGAGATAGTTCCCGTTGTTGGAGAGGCTACCTACACGGCAACGTACAATGCGGAAAAGAACAAATACACCGTAATCTGGGTGGTTGCGGATAATCAGACGGAAGAGGAATACGAATACGGTGAAATGCCTTCATATAAGGGTTCGACGTATAAGCCCTCCACGGCAGAGTTCACTTACACCTTCACCGGCTGGGATCCCGAGCTTGCTCCCGTTACC
>JAEEGL013889967.1_pt1 | contig 13081 bp, 13 predicted proteins | sample 9134231 | NCBI WGS metagenome assembly JAEEGL01 (sample SAMN16246548, study PRJNA631951) | gut metagenome | biome: gut microbiome; feature: rumen; material: fiber-attached | host: Bos | place: Iran: Karaj | collected 2018-10 | reverse complement strand
GTGTTTGTTTATCAATAATTTCTCTTAATCTATCATTTGGAATAACAATTAAAGTATCAACATGTTTCTTTAATTCATCAATACCTTGTTCAGCGTTTTCCATTCTTCTTTTACCTTCAAATGAGAATGGTTTAGTAACGATAGCAACAGTTAATGCACCAAGATCTTGTGCTATCTCTGCTACGATACTTGCTGCTCCAGTACCAGTACCTCCACCCATACCAGCAGTAATAAAGACCATATCAGCACCAGCTAAAGCTTCTTCAAGTTCTTTCTTACTTTCAACAGCAGATTGTTTTCCTATTTCAGGACGACCACCAGCTCCTAATCCTTCCGTTAATTCTTTACCAATTTGAATCTTAACATCAGCCTTAGAATTCTTAAGTACTTGATAATCCGTATTAGCAGCAATAAATTCTACACCTTTAACACCACTTTCTACCATACGGTTAATGGCATTGCCACCACCGCCACCAATACCAATTACTTTGATTTTAGCTAATTGATCCATTTCTAATCCTGTTAACATACAAAATCCTCTCCTTAATCATTGTTCATAAAAGTTTGCATCGTTTCTATCATATTTGCATAAATATCTTCTTTATTTTTAATATCAGCATCTTCATACATTGTTTCATTTATACCACGAATAGATAACTTATCACAATAATATTTTATACTTCCATAACAAGTTGAATATATATTACTTCTAACACCCATAGTGTTCATATTAATCATTCTTGTTATATCACCAAATATATTTTCTATAAGATAATTAAAACCAGGTATATCTGATATACCACCAGTAATAATTATATAACTTATTTCCCTGTTTGTTAAGTTCTTTAAACTCTTTTTTACATTTTTTAATAATTCTTCTAACCTTGCTTCTACTATTTGACTTAACTCTAATTGTGTTATCTTTTTCTTCTCTCCATCTACTGATTCATATTCAATAGATTCCGTATTACTAGCATAACTACTAGTTGCAAAAGCAAGACCTTCTTTTAAGTTTCTACAAGTTGTTTTATCAAAGCCATAAATATAATTAATATCTTTATCTATCATACGACTTCCAATAGGAAGAGTATTAGCTTTAACAAGCAATCCTTTATTGAAGACTGATACTTCTATTTTACTATAACCAATATTAACTACTGCTCCTACTCTATTCTTAAAATCTTCTTGATATGCTTGATAATAATCAGCTACTGGTCCAATACATAAATCTATCACTTCAACATTACATTCTTCAAATAAATCTAAATAAGAATATACTAATTCTTTTGGAACTGTAGATATAAGAATTCTACATTCAAGTTTATATCCATTCATACCAATAGGATTACGGACTTTATCTTCATCATCAATCGTAAAATCAATAGGAAATACTGTTATTACTTCTCTATCTTCTCTTATATTATCTTTAATTGTGTTTTTAAAACAATTAGATATATCTTTACCAGTAATAACACCATCATCAGTATATATTAAACCATTATGAATAGTAACTTCTAAATCATAACATGGGATATTAACAATTGCTTTATCTAATTTAAAACCTATTTGCTTTTCTATTTGTTCAAGCCCTGTTTTAATTGTTCTACTAGCCATAGATTTATCAGTAATAACACCTTTTTTAACACCAACTGTTCTTACATTAGTAGATGCAAGTACATCATAAGCGTTTTCTTCTTTTATATAACGTACTACAACAATCTTTGTAGTATCACTACCAATATCAATAGATGCATATATCATAAATATACCTACCTTACTAACAATAATTATACTATCAATATCTCTTTTTTTAAAGTATTTTTATAAAAATTATTGCTATCATAATTAATTTATGTTATTATTATCTTCGTCATGGCGAGATAGCTCAGCTGGCTAGAGCGATCGGTTCATACCCGATAGGTCGGGGGTTCGATCCCCTCTCTCGCTACCATAAGTAATTAACGAACTATTAGTTCGTTTTTTTTATACAAAAAAAGACTATTTCTAGTCTTTTTTACATTCATCTGCTCCAATTACTGTTAACATATTCACAACATCATTTTTACTAAAACTTGTTGTTATTTCATCATTTTCTGAATAACTAACAGTTAAATTTTCACATTTAGGATTTTTATCTTCTTCTAAAGTACAGGCTTTATTAAATTCTTCTTCAGTATTATAAATCATTTCATAATCAAGAGATTTAACTTTGTCATCGCTATCATAGTTAATAGTAACATTTAATTTATATTCAGTATTATCTTCTTGAATAGTACCTGAACAAATCATTTTATATTCTTTATTACAACCTGTTAATAGAAATAAACCAATTATAATTAATAAACATTTTTTCATAATTCACCTTCTAAATAGTAGATAAGTAATTAACAATATTAGAGTTTTTAATCATATTAAAGCCATAAGAATGTCCACGCCATCCATCACTTGATTTCTTAACATATCCATCTGGTACTGCTTGAACGTGACTCTTACCTAAATAAGGAGTATATTTACTTATTAAAGTTTTATCACTTGTATAAACATAGATATTAGATTTAGGTACACCATTAGTTGTAAAAGTATTAATTGTTTTAGCTGCTGATTTTACAAACTTATCATTAGATCCTTCAAAGAAGATTATTTTTATATCTTTAAAAGCATCAATACTACCTTTAGCACGAGAAATTAAATCTATTTTAAGATCTGATGTATAAGCACCAGAATTAACATAAACAATAGCTTGGTATAATCCTTTATTTCTTGATACAGTTCTTGTTGCAATATGACCTCCTAAAGAGTATCCAACAATACTATTAGTTACCTTTTTAGATTTACCTCCTACCATGAAATCCCCTATTCTAGTAGCTCCTGCTACATAATCTGCTTTATTATTAATGCCTGAACTATAAGGAAGTATTATTAAACTATTACTATTTGCTTTAACACCACTTTTTAAGTTAGGATCTATACGATTACTATCAACAGTACCACTACCACCCATAAGAGTAATAGTGTGCGTTATTTTACTTAAATCACTGGTTGTTGCAAAATATCTTGCATATATACCATCTCTACTATCACCCATTTGAACTATACCAGTTTGAACATTATATTTATAAGTTTTTCCATTAATAGTCATTTTGTAAGTATTACCATCGCTTAATAATTTAGCACCTTGTTTTTCTAAAGCACTACGTAGACTACTTTCAGATACTTGTTTTGCTTCTTTAGCAGCAGCTGGATAATTAAAATAAAATGCAAGTGTTTGATTAAGACCTTCGCCTATACTACCTTGTAATTCATAATTAATTTCATTAGTACCACTTAAATCTTGTCCATCTTTTAAATCATCTTGAACAGCTTTTTGTGCTGCTTCATAAGCCTTAATTAATTCATCTTTTGCAAGACCATAACTAGTTTCTAATTCATCAAGAGATGTCATTAAAGTATTTACATTACTTAGTATTCCACTAACATTACTTCCTGCAGATGGTGAAAAATCACTTACAAGACCTGCATCTATATTATTAGCAGCACTCTTAATCTTTTGATTTTCACTAATTACATTAGATAATGAAGTACCTACATTATTAATAGCATTTACATCAAGTTTAAATTCACCTAAAGCCATATTATCACCAATATAAATATAACAAAAATATATTTTTTCTACAATAAAAAAAGTAATTATAATAATTACTTTACTTATGTTTTACTACAATATCTAAAATGTTAGATAAATATTTCTCTACTTCTTTATAAGCATCTTCTATATTAGTAATATTAAGATTTATAAAATAAGGATTATCTATAAAATCAAAATATACTTTTGATAATTGAAATTCAAAGAAATCTAAATCTTCAATATTCATACTACTATAATTATTATATAGTACTAAGAAGAATAATTCTTTAATAGTAGGATTCATCTCACTACAACAATTAGCATATAAATCAATTAATATTGATAAGAATTTATTATCTAATACATGATAATTACTCCTTTTAGTATCTAAATAAGATTTACTAGCATTAAGTAATAAAGACAAGTCTTCAAGTTCATATTTAAAATCAAGATCATATTTATTATCAACATTTATTAATGACATTAAAAAACTCATAATATCTTTATCTTTTAAATAATTAATAGTAGCTATATCTGATAAGAAAAATTCTAATTTCTCATTACAACTATTTTGATTATAATAATCACTTAATAAAAAAACAATTATATAAAAATTCTTTTTAAATTCAGGATTATCACTATACATACCATTTAGTGTTGTTAGTACTCCTTCTATTTTATCAAGATTATTATTATCAATAAACGCAAACATGTCGATATCTCTCATATATCCCCCATAAGTTTTTATTTTAATTAAATAAAATATAAAAATCAATAAAATACGTATTATAATGTAAATAGGAGTTTATAATGATCGATAAGTTACAAGAAATAATTGATAAAAGTAATTACTTAGTAATATTTACAGGAGCAGGAGTTGGTACTGAAAGTGGTCTTAAAGACTTTAGATCAAGTGATGGACTATATAATGAAGAACTTGACTACCCACCAGAATACTATTTATCTAGTGATTGTTTTTATCATAATACTAAATTATTTTATGATTACTATAGGAAGAATATGAACTTTTTAGATACAAAACCAAATATAGTTCATAAATATTTAAAAAAGTTAGAAGATAATAAAAAGTTAAAAGCATTAATAACCCAAAATATCGATGGACTAGATAGAAAAGCCGGTATTAAAAATGTATATGAAATACATGGTACTATCTATAAAAACTATTGCATAAAATGTGGTAAAGAATATAGTCCACAAGAAATATTTAATTCTAAAGATATTCCACAGTGTAACTGTGGAGGATTAATAAAACCACAAGTTACCTTATATGGAGAAAGTTTACCCGATTGCTTTAATGATTCTATTGATGAAATAAGTAAAGCTGATACTTTAATTATTTTAGGAACTAGTTTAACAGTTAATCCTGCAGCTTACTTAGTTAATTACTTTAAAGGACATAATTTAGTAATTATTAATAAACAAAAAACGCCATATGATTATAAAGCTGATTTAGTAATTAATGAAAAACTAAGTGATATTTTTACAAAATTAAAATGATAGACATAAATCTATCATTTTTTAATCCAATGGTGACCTGTATGGGGTTCGGACCCATGAATGTAGCCTTGAGAGGGCTATGTGTTAAACCACTTCACCAACAGGCCATAAGACCATTTAATAATATCATAAATAGTCTTATAACTCAATATATAAAAAAGAAATTGTATGATTACAACTTCTTTTTATTTTAACCTGGTAATTTTATTGTTCTTATCAATTCACCATCTTTATTATATTCAAAGCGATAACCACCATCATCAAGCCACTTTTCTTCTGCTGTTGATAATAAGATACCATCTTTATCATACTCATAATATTTTTTTCCATCACCAACATATTCCATTTCAATTGTCTTTAGCAAATTACTGTTAATATCATATTTATGGTAAGTTGATCCCTTATCATGGAATTCATTTTTGGATTTTAAAACACCACTTGGGTAATAATGACATTCAGAGTCTAAAGAAGTCCTAGATTCGATAGTCCCATTTGAATAGAATTCTTCATAAACATAACCACCATTTTCTGTATAAGAAGTAGACCTTTTAAGGTTTCCATTTTCATAAAACTCTTTTCGCCAGTAATCACCATTAGGATACCTTTCATATGAATCTGTTTTTATTTTGTTTTTATATGAGGTACTAAAAGCACTACCATCAGCATTATCAACTCTTGAAAAAATTAAATCACCTTTTTCATCATATTGATTACATTTTTCTGTTCCTTCACGAGGATCATATTCATCTATACTATATCCAGATGAATTAGAGGTTGTTTTAATCTTTTTAATCATATTATTGTCATCATCATATTTATATTCACATTCTGTTTTATCGCCATTGAATTTAATAGAATATTCAAATGTTTTATCACCGTTTTCATTACACTCACAATAATCTTCACTACCATCGCCAAATATATTATGAACATACATATTACCACCATCAGGATAGTAAGCACGACGAGATTGATTATTACCATTACTATAACTGTTATAACTAAGTTTTAAATCACCATTTGAATAATATTCCATTCGACTTATATCACCATTAGAAGATGTTCTATTTGATGCTTTTATTCCTCCATCATCAAAATATTCATATTCATAATTGGAAGCAACAGTTTTACCGTTATCAACATAAGTTTCATTAACAGGGACTCCATCAACATAACTTGTTACTATATCATCATGTTTTACTGTAAGTGAGACACTATTATTATCACCTATTTGTACTTTTGTAGAAACATCAGACCATCCATCACCTGCTTTTAGTTGGGCAAATAATTTGTTATATGATTCTTCACCTATTGCGTCGACAAAGGCATCGTGATCTACTAAGTCAGCTCTTAAAAACTCTGCCATACTTTCACAAAAGTTAGCGTCTTTCCCAACTTTAAAATTTCTAAATGTTTTTTCTTCATCTTCACTTAAAGAACCATGGTGATTAATTAGTTGAAGATCATACATATGTTCATTTGCCAATTTTTCAATATATCTATATGTTTCATTCGGATTAGATTCAGATTGTGTTACACCACAAATATCATCAATATAATGGCTCATTTCATGAACTAAACAGTTTTTTAGATAGCTATATGTTCCTTCATTTTCATATACAAAGCCACCATTCATTTTAGTTGGTAAAACAATATGATCATTATATGGTGTACTAGGTTGATAATATGCCGCCCCATATGGCGATTCATAATCTGGTACCACAATATCAATATATTCTCTCTTTTTTAACAATTCTATCATATTTGGTTCCCATGATGAAAACTCACTAGCCAAATCATAACAATATGCTTTGTTTGCATAATTCGTTAATGTTTTGTATGATGAATTATTATCAGTAAGTCTTGTAAAACGGAACTTAACCCCATTAACTTCAATCCATTCACATTCTGTATTATATCCATTCTTTTCTTTTGACTTATCAGTTGCACTACCCCAATTATATTTTGTATCCATTTCTTTATAATTGTCTGGAATTTTATCTAAGAAAAATTGTAATATTGAAATATTATTATTAATTAAAGATTCTTTATCACTACAGTAATCCTTATTATAATCTAATAAAAAAGTATCTATATCTGATTTTAATAATTTTGCTTCTTCACTATTTTCATCAAGACCAAACTTATCTATCATTCCTTTTTTTATTGAATCAACAGTTTCAATCTGCTCTTTTGTTGCATATGACAACAAAGGGTTAATAGCACTATTAAAACCCACTAATTCTGTAGCTAAATCTAATAATTTTTTATACTTTTCTTCATCTACATTTAAATAATCATCAAGTGATGATGATAAAAGCGTAGATAAATAACCAAGTCTTGTTGATAAAGTAGATATTTGTGATTTAGTATCATCACCTAAAGAATTATAATATGAACTTAATTCATCAGTAAAATAACTAGTATCTAAGAAAGATGAACAATCATTAACTTTACTAGTTAACTTTAGATAATTTTTTGCTGCATTATCGGTATCATCAATTTTAACAAAAATCATTGGAAGTTCATTGCCATCAGTTTCACTATCATTATTTTCGTTATAATTATTAGGGACCAACATAACATCATAACTATTAATAGGTTCATCAACAACCAACTTTAAAGTATTATAAGTCATATTTGAATCATCATTATCCATATTATCACCTATCCTACTCACTAATTGTATCTGTTTCATCAGTAGTTGTTTCAGAAACCAGTAACTTTTTTTTCATTTCTTCTTCTAATATTGCATCTAATCTTCCTGCTTCATAACTTACTGAACTAGATATACTATTCATTTTAGATATAATGCTTTCTATTTCCTTCTTTATATTATTCCCTATTTTTATCGTAGTTGTTATCATACCATCTTCTGAAGGCGATAAAGTATTATTAATATTATCTATGGTTCCACTTATATTATTTAATAATTCACTAATACTATTTGCATTAGAAGAATATTGAGCAGCTTGTGTACTATATTTTCCCATATCAGTTCACACTTTCTTCACTCTTATTATAAGCTTCTTGATACATAGGAATAACCTCTTTTACAAAAGCATTATTTAGAGTATCTCTATCATTTTTTAAACTATTAGTTTCTTTCTCCATTTCTTGAACCATAACATCTTTAAACAGATTAATTGTCTTACTATCGCCCATTTCTTGATTATCCTTATTAAGTTTATCTATTGAAGACATTATGGCAATTAAATTATTATAACTTTCATTAAGTTTACTAGAATAATTCTTTAATGAATCTATTTCTATTTTAAGCTCGCTCATAATTATCTCCTATATTAAATAAATTATCTAACTTGTTAAATTTATTTTTAATATTTTCAACACAATCACTATATTCACTAAGATATTCATCAAGAAATATAACTATTTCATATAGTTTTTTTATTTTTAAATAATGTTTTTTTAAATTACTTTCTACTATATTAACAAATAAATCTTTATTATTACTTTCCCATATAAGCTCATTCTTATATAGTAACATCTTATCTATTTCTTCTAGATATTCATCTAAAAGTTTTAATACAGATAACATATATGAATTAATTTGTTTACCATTAATTACTAAATTATTCATATTATTCACCATTTTAAGTATATCTTTTTTATTTACTTAAATCAATAAAAAAGAAGATATTAATATATCTTCTATTTTTTTATATTTATATAATTAAGTTCAAACATTTGTCGATGTTTCTTAACTACTACTTCTAAGATTAAGCCAATTGCTAGGTTAAAGATTGATACCATTAACATAAAACCTGCAAATATTAAAGTTGGAAACCTTGGTACTAAGCCTGTTTTAAAATATTCTACAAATACTGGTATTCCAAAACCTAATGATATTAAGAAAAAGATAATTGATATTAAACCAAAGAAAGCCATTGGTTTATATTCTTTGAATAATCTCATAATAGTTTTAATTACTCTAAAACCATCACGATAAGTATTTAATTTAGATTCACTACCAGCTTCTCTATCTTTATATAATATTGGAATCTCTTTAACATTAAAATTTTTATCAAGAGCATGTATAGTCATTTCCGTCTCTATTTCAAATCCTTTAGATAAAATTGGAAATGTCTTAACAAAGTCATAACTAAATGCTCTATATCCTGTCATAATATCATTTATATGACTTTTAAATAATTTATTAATTAAGAACCTTACTATTTTATTTCCAAAGTTATGAAACGGTCTCTTGTTTTCTTTGAAATATGTACTAGATAATCGATCGCCTATTGCCATATCTACTTTTTCTTTCAACACTAAATCACATAACTTTTTAGCTGCTTTAGGATCATAGGTATTATCACCATCAACCATTAGATAACATTCTGCATCTATTTCTCTAAACATACGCCTTATAACATTACCTTTTCCTTGTAATGGTTCAGTGCGAACAATTGCTTTATTCTTTTTAGCAATTTTATTAGTTTTATCAGTAGAATTATTATCATATACATATATCTTTGCTTTGGGTAATTCTTTTTGAAAACCTTTTATTACTTTTTCAATTGTTTTTTCTTCATTATAACAAGGTATTAAAACTGCAATTTTATCCATAACAACCTCTATATCTAAAATTTATCATTATTTAATATAAACTTCAAATTATTTTGTAAAGAAAAAAAAGACTATTTCTAGTCTTTTTATAGTTTAAATAATATTATGCTTCCATCCATAGAGCATTTGGATCTAATGTTTTAGTATCTCCTAAATCACCATTTTCATCTACATCATACTCTGTTACTGGATATAATCCTGGATCATAATCATATTCTCCATCAAAGATATTATCACTACCATCAAGTTCAACATCACCATCATCTTCTGAGAATTCTTCTTGTTGTTTTTGTTTCTTTTTATACATAAAACCAACTACAAGTAAGCCGACGATAGCAACGCCACCAATAACAACACCCTTAGGAAGTACAAATAAACTCTTATTATTATCAGTTGAATTAACAATACCATCAGTATTATTTTCTAAACCATTTTCAAAACTTGTATTCATAATGTTGTTTGTAGTATTGTAATCAGGTTCATTAATAACATCATTAGTTAGTAAATCAGTAACATTTTGTGATGCATTTAAATACTTAATAAAGTCATCAGCTGATATCTCTCCTCTTAAGAATTTATCAAATAAATCACGATAATTTTGAATATTCTTTAAATATGTTTCTAAATCTATCTTACCTTCACGAAGTAAAGTTATTTGTTCATTAATCTTTTCCATTAATAATTTATATTGCTCTTCTGTCATCTTATCTTGATCAAGGGCTTCTATTGCATCATGTATTAATGTTATTGTTAATTTATATCCCTCTTGACTAATCTTCTTATCATTAGCTGCACCAATTAAATTATCAATAGTATTAATTGTTAATACATATGTAGGTTCTTGCATCTTTTCTTTTTCTCTAACATTAATAGCATCATTAATAGTATCAATAGTTAAACTATAATTTTCAGCATTAACATTATCATTCTTAACTGCTGCTATTAAATCATTAATTGCATTAATAGATAATTTATAAGTATCTTGATCTATCTTTCCATCATTTAAAGCCTTAATTAAATTAGTAATAGTTTCAATAGTTAATTGATATTGTTCTTGAGTTACTTTACCATCATTAATAGCACTAACTAAATTATTAATTGTTTCTATTGTTAATTGATATCTATCTTGATCTATCTTTCCATCTTTAAGAGCTTTTAATAAATCATTAATAGCTTGAATTGTTAATTTGAATCTATCTTGATCAATCTTACCATCAGCTAAAGCTGTAATTAAACTATTAATTAAAGATATAGTTAATTTAAATCTTTCTTGGTCAATTTTATCATTATTTAAGGCATCAATTAAATCATTAAGAGTATCAAGTGCTAACTTATAAGTGTTTAAATCAATCTTACCATCTTTTAATTTGTTTAATAAATCATTAAGAGTTTGTAACGCCATATTAAATGTATTTAAATCAATCTTACCATTCTCTAAAGCTTGTAATAAGTCATTAAGAGCATCTACTGTACTCTTTAGAGTATCTTGATCGATAACGCCATCATTTAGAGCATTTAATAAATCCTTTAGCATAGAAATGATATTATTAAAAGTATCTTGATCGATAGTAGCATTATTTAAGGCATTAAGTAGATCTTCTAGTAATTTATTTAATAAATCAGCAGTATCTTGATCAAGTTTACCACTTCCTAATAATTCATCAATTAAAGATTTTATTTCTTCAACATCACCATTTGCATTTTCTTCTTCAGGATTATCAGGATCCCCCGTTACAACCGGACCACCTGGACCAGGGTCAGGAACCTCTGTATTATCAAATTCTTCTACTGTTTTAATAAAATCTTGGATGTTTTTAATAGCCGTACTTGTAGCACTTTTTAAATTGCTTATTTCTGTTAAATCCAATGATTCTACTAATTCTTTAGGCTTTACACTAGAATAATTTGAAGATTTTGTATTACTATATATTGAATCATAATCACTATCATATTTATTTGCATCAATATCACCAATAGCCGCTTTTACATTGGCTATTTCCAAACTTTCAATATCAAAATCCATACATACCTCTATTCTAGATAAGTATATCATATTTTTTTATAATGTAAAATAATATTATAAAATGTAAATATAATTAGACATTAATTGAAATCAATCAAAAAAATATGATAATATTAAATCATAAGGAGGATATATGAGTGGAATTACTGTAAGTAAAACAGGCTTAGGTACTGCTTTATCAAATTATCAAACTTTAAGTTCTGGATTATCTACACAAATTACTGAAATTCAAAAAGCATTAGAAACAATTGAGAAAAATTGGACAGGTCCAGAACACAATGCAGCTGCTAGTGATAGAACAAATGCAGAAGGAAATATGAAAGAAGCTGTTACTATATTAGGTAACATGGAAGAAGCTGTTACAAAACTATCTGCAAACGCAAATAAAATTGAATATAACGGTTAAGGAGGATTAAAATAATGGAAGATCAATTATCAGATGTAGGCGCTGTAAGTAGCGCATTAGCAAATTATATGACTGCTCTTAATGAAATCAAGAAAATGATGACTGAAGAACCAACTTTTGAAAGTAATAAAGCAGAATTTGATTCAGCTTGGAAAAGTGAAAATGCAACTGTTTTCCTTGGTCAATATACTAAATTGATTTCATCTGTAAGTGCTGCAGTTGATTCATTAAATAAATATCAAGAAAAACTTCAAAATGTTGTTGCTAGATTTCAAGCATTTGATACAACAATTGAAGCTGGTGAATAAAAAAATAACGATTACTCGTTATTTTTTTTATTGTCATATTCTTCTAAAAAACTATGATATTCTCCATACTTCTTGGTACCTAGTATACATTCTAAATTAACATTATCAAGAGCTTTAAAAATATTATAATCAATATTTTTATTTTGTTTACGAAGTTCTTTAACTAAATTCTTCATAGCAAGACGCTTACTAGTACCATCATCATTAATATTACAATTTTCAGTAAAACGACAAGCACAATTAATAAAGGTTAGTTTATTATAATTTTTCCACGCAAGAATATCTTCTTCTTTAATTAAATACATTGGCCTTATAAGTTCAAGGCCTGGGAAGTTATCACTATGAAGTTTTGGCATCATAGTCTTTATTTCTGAACCATAGAACATTGATAATAGCGTTGTTTCTATAACATCATCAAAGTGATGACCTAAAGCTATTTTATTACATCCAAGTTCTTTTGCTTTACTATAAAGATTTCCTCTTCTCATTCTAGCACAAAGATAACAAGGACTTCCTTCTGTTAACGATGCAACTGTATCAAAAATATTAGTTTCAAACATTTCTAGTGTAACATTTAACTTTTTAGCATTCTCTAGAATTAATTCTTTATT
>JAEEGL013610780.1_pt1 | contig 13081 bp, 8 predicted proteins | sample 9134231 | NCBI WGS metagenome assembly JAEEGL01 (sample SAMN16246548, study PRJNA631951) | gut metagenome | biome: gut microbiome; feature: rumen; material: fiber-attached | host: Bos | place: Iran: Karaj | collected 2018-10 | reverse complement strand
TTCCAGGACTGCATCCTGCTGCGCACGCTGAACCTGTCGGAGGGCCTTGAAGTGATCGGCGGCTCGGTAAACAACGTGAACGGCGCCTTCGCCGGCTGCGTCAAGCTGACGGAGGTCACGATCCCGAGCACCGTGACGACGATCGCGAACCGTGCCTTCTTCGGATGCACGCTGCTGAGCAGCCTGACCATCCTGGACAGTCAGGATTATGAAATTTCGATCGGCGAGAGCGCGTTTGAAGGAACAGCGCTGGCGGGAACCCTGACCATTCCGGCAAAGGTCAGGGCAATCGGCGCGGGCGCATTTGAAGGAATTCGGATCACGTCCCTCGTGATCGAAGAAGGAAACTATCTTGAAACCATCGGTGATTCCGCTTTCAGAGAATGCGTGAGCCTCGAAACGGTCACGATTCCCGGCAATGTGAAATCGATCAACGCCAATGCGTTCCGGAACTGTATTACGCTGCGCACGCTGAACCTCTCCGAAGGGCTTCAGGCAATCAAAGGCACCGTCAATAACGTCAACGGCGCGTTCGCGGGCTGCATCGCTCTTGAGTCCGTCACGATCCCCGGCACCGTAACCTCGATCGGAAACCGCGCGTTTTACGGCTGCACCGGTCTTTCCGATATCCGGATCAAAGCACCGGAAGGCACAGTTTCCATCGGCACCGAGGCTTTCAAAAACTGCCCCGGCGCACCGTACTACATCTGAGTTTCCCACGCATGTTTCAAAGGGGCTGCCGCGGCAGCCCCTCTTTTTTATGCGGAAACCGTGCCTCCGGCACACGCGCGCGTACCGGACGGCATGATCGGTTTCTTATTCTTCCGCCTGCAATTCGGCAAGCACCGTGACGGAAAGATCCGGCCGCGCGGCGCGGAAGGATATATCGGCGATCACTGCTTCGGGGCGCGGGTTTTCCCAGTCAAGGCCCAGCACGAGCAGATCCCGTCCGTCCCCGTCCTTCCCCTCGAACACCGGATCGGCCTGCCAGGTGCCCACATACCCGCGGTGGCGGTAAAACTGCTGCGGAAGCGGCTCCGCGTAGGCGGTATTCAGGCAGATGATATTTCCGTTGTACTTCACCGGAACCGTCTCTTCCGCGCCGTCCGCATACCGCACAACATATTCCCCGGTACGCTCCAGCGCCTCGAAATTCCGGCAGGGCAGCCTGAAGAGCGCGGTATGGCAGAACCGCAGGCTTTTCAGCGCCCGACCGACGGGAATCCGCACGCCCTCCGCCCGGATCGCGGAAGGAAAGCGGGCAAGCACCTCTTCAGGAATGCCGGAGGCGTCGCCGGGAGGCAGCGGAAGGGAAACGGGGTCCGCCGCGCGCCGCGCGGTCCCGCGCAGTGCCGCGCGCATGCGCGGCTGCAGGAAAGAAGTGAGCATCCGGGTATATACGGGGCGCATCTCCTCCCGGAAGCTCCGGCTCCACAGCATCTGCGCCGTAAGCATCACATCCCAGAACTTGCCCAGCTCCGCAAGGGTTTCCTCGTCGAAGCGGCACCAGGTGGACACCTCGCCGCCCAGCATGTTTTTCTTGTCTGCGCGCGCGCTGTAGCGCGGGTAATGGGAGGAGTAAAGATTGCCCATCAGCACGGAAAATCCGTACGGCAGCAGATGATCCTCCATATCCAGGTCGAAATGGAAGTACCAGATGAAATCCAGCAGCAGAATATCCTTCGGGATCATTTCCCGCGCGGGATAGGTGAGATAGCGTTCTGTGGGCTGCAGCATATCCGCCCAGATCATCATTTTCAGGCCCTTTTTCGCCAGGTAATCATGCACCCGCGTCACATGGCGCGCGTAGAGCCGGGCAGGATCCTGCCCTTTGCATACCGGACAGACGCCGATCTGGTACACCTCGTCATGCCCCATATGCACAAAGCGGGCGGGTCTTGTCACCTCGACGATTTCATCGATGATGTCAAAAATGATGCGCAGGCTTTCGAGGTTCGAGGGGCAGTAGCAGTGCGCGTAAAAATCCGCGGGTCTGGCGTCCTCCGCGCGGGTATCGGATACCGCATGCGCCCCCTCCTCCCGCTCCGCGATTTCCGGATGCGCCCAGGTGATGTACTGCACATGGCTCAGGCTCTGCACCTCCGGAATCAGCTCCAGCCCCATCTCCCGCACGTCCTCCGCAAGGGCGCGGACTTCGTCCTTCTCCAGCAGTTCCCCGCCCGCATTCATGCTCCCGTGCGGAAACGCCGGCTGCTTTCCCTCCCGCGCGGCACGGTTTCCCTTCAGCCACGCTTCGGATATCTCGGGATGCCGGTCAAAGCGCATGCCGCCCGCGAATTCCAGAAAAACCTGGTTATACCGCAGCGGAATAAGCACATACCGCAGAAAACGGCGGAAGAAGGGCAGTTCCTCTCTTGGCGGCAGTCCCAGATGGAATCCCCGCATCGGATGTGCGGGACGGTCTTCCGCGATACCGGGAGCAAAACGTCCCTCCCGGGCGCACTGAAGAAGGATTTCCGCCGCGTACAGCAGCGTCAGACGGCTTCCCGCCGTCAGGCGGATACGCTCCTTCGTGATTTCCACCCGGCAGCGCTCGTCCGTGAAGCGTTCGTCCTCTTCCAGCAGCACCTCCGCGCCGCCTTCGGCAAGACCGATCCCCTCCTCCGCAAAGCGCCTGCGCAGATCCTGTGCCGCAAACAGGGCGTCCGCGCCGCCCAGGGCGCGTATGCTGCCGGCCGCGACGTCCTCTCCCGGCGCCGCTTCCCACTTCAGCGGCACAGGCCAGAAGAAGGGCTGTCCGTCCTCGTACGCGCCGAGCACCTCGGGCGCAGCAAAGGAGATATCCGCCAGTTCCGCTTCAAAGCGCAGCACCAGCTCCACGGCCCGCGCCCGCACGGGAATGACCAGATCTCCGTTCAGCAGGGGCCTTTTGCCGAGGCGCACCGGTGTCCGGGAGGCATCCAGCGCGCCCGCGCAGCGTCCGTCCGCGAATACCCTTACCGCCAGCGCGCCGCCCTTTTCGGCCATCTTCAGGCACACCGCGCCGACATAGCATTCCCTCTCCAGGCAAAGGTGTGCTTCGAGTCCCGTGTCATACAGCGTTTTCCAGCGCCAGGTGTACTGCCCTCCGTTTTCATCATCCGGCGGGAAGGAGGCCCCGCCTCCGAAACGGAAAAATGAAAGCTCATATGGGATACTGCCCGCAAACATATGACCCCTCCCTGAAAAAAAAGGGGCTGCCGCACAGCCCCGTTACGGGGACACGTCCCCTGACGCGAGGCTGCGCGGCAGCCCCGAAAAAGCATTTACAGCCCCTTTGCGATGGCTTCCGGAGATGCGATCGTCACCTCCGGATGTCCCTGCAGCAGGGAGCACGGAATAGCGGCGGTCCTTTCACCGGTCAGGATACGGCGTACGATGCCGTGCTGCCAGTCGCGGCTCAGGGCCAGGTAAATCGCCTTCGAATCCAGTATGGCCTTCATACCGACGGTGATGCAGTATTCGGGCATGCCCCGCAGATCCCCCCGCTGGTAGCCGATGGCGTTCGCCACGATGGTTTCCCGGGAAATGGGCAGCACACGCGTGGGGCGGACGGCGAATTCATCCGCGGTCACCTTCTCTCCCGGTTCCGGCGGCTCGTTGAACGCGATATGTCCGTTGATGCCGATGCCGCCCAGGCACAGATCCGCGCCGCCGAGGGACGCGATCATCTCATCATATTCCTTCTCATGGCCCGGCTCCGGAAAATGCCGCTGGGATACGGGCGGCGCAATGGCGGGATCCAGCCGGTCATACAGCTCCGTCCGCATCCGGTGATGGAAGCTCATCGGATGGTCGTCGTCAATGCGCTGCGTGGGCGTGATCAGGTATTCGTCCATGTTGAACAGATGCGTATTGCGCATGTCGAGCCGGAATTCGTTTGCGATCGCCGCAAACAGCGGATACTGCGCCGTAGGGCCTACCGGCACGATCAGCACGGTATGCTTCCCTTTTTCGTTGTTTTCCCGGATCACATGCGCCATGCGCAGCGCCATATCCAGCATCACGCGCGCGTCATCCTCGAAGGTAACAAGGCGGATGGTTCCGAAATCCTTTGTCATCGTTTTTTCCTCCTTTTACGGAATGTTTTCAAAGAAATCATTTTTTTCCACGTCCGGCCCGACCGTGGTACTGTACAGGCCGAACACATGGTTGTCATAGATCACGCCGGTGGTTTCCATCTGGAAATACCCCTGCTGGGAACGGTGCCGGTCAAAGCCCTCCTTTGCCAGGAACATCGGGGTGACCGCGGTATCCCAGTCGATGGGCTCCTCCCAGTCCATTTCAATCCGGTTTTCCGGGTACAGGTGGATGTAGAGCTTCTTTACCTGCCAGGTGCCCCACTGCGCCGCGGAAGCGGGATCCGCGTTTTCGTCGGCCGCAAGCGCGGCGGCTTCCGATACGAGCTTCGCCGTCAGCTGGTGCTGCATATGCCCGTACTCCCCCGCGAAATCATGCGTCACGACGACTTCCGGCTTATACTGCCGCAGCAGGCGCACCACACCCAGCACCGGTTCCGGTTCGCTGCGCTCCCAGAGCCCCATCGCTACGTTCATGCCGGCCACGTCCTTATCGATCCAGCCCAGGAAAACGGGGTGCGCCTTCAATCCGGCGCTCCACAGCCCGTCCAGCGCTTCGCGGTAACGGTCCCGGCCGCAGTTTGTCATATAGACGACTGCCACGTCCCTGCCCTGCGCGCAGTAACAGGGGATCGTGCCGCCGAAAAAGAGGAATTCGTCATCCTGATGGGTCGAAATCACCATCAGTTCCGCCTTTTCGGGGGTGGGCTCCCAGCGCTGTACCGTGTCCGCGTATTCCTCCGGATACACGCGCAGCGTGGCCAGCTCGCCGCCCGCGGGGAAAGTGATCGTCACGCGGCGCACCGCGGAGGAAAGGGGCACGCTGTCCGCAAAAAAGCCGGTCGCGTATTCGTCCTTCGACAGTTCCCCGTCCTCCCCGGACAGCGTCACCGTAAAGGAGGAAGGGATTTTTTTCCATTCCAGCGTCATCAGGGCCGCCCCCGCGTCCGCCGGGATCTCGACTGTCAGCAGCGGCTTCTCCTTCGTCGGCGCCCACGCAGTCTTCAGTTCGCTGTCCGTCACCCGGGCGTTTGATACTTTGCACAGGGCTGTGATATGCGCTTCTTCCTGGTATTTTCCGCGCAGCGCAAGCTGTGTGCGGAACAGTACCAGCCTGTCCTCGCCCGCAATGCCCTGCAGCACCAGCGTCTTGCGCCCGGCGGTCACGCTGTCAAGCGGGATCAGCTTTTCAAATACGGACGCGCCGATCGTATCGGAAGGCCCGTTCGGCACATAGAGAAACGCTTTTTCCACTTTCAGCTGCCGCTCGTCCCACAGGAAGCCCTCCACCGCGTCAAGCTCCCACGGGCTGATCAGCGCGCCTTCCCAGGAGAGGTATTTCGTGTCCTTCTTCTTCGGGGTCAGGTCGTCGATCATCAGCGAATCCGTGACGACCTCCGTCAGGTATTCGCCGCTGTCGACGCCGCCCAGTTCCAGCTTCGCTTTGGCGATGTAGCCGGTCTGATCCTTCCAGCTCACATAATAATATTTGTCCGTCTCCCCCAGGATTTCGCATACTTCCTTTTTCGGAAAGGAAACACGCGGGCCGGAGCCCGGGGTCTCCAGGTACATGCGTACCTCCGTCTCCCCTTTCACAAGCGTGCCCGTCAGAATAAAGGACTGCGGGGCTGTTTCCGCCCCGGCGGCGCAGACAAGGCAAAACAGCAGTACCGCAAACAGCAACCCTTTCAGCAGACGCATCCCATCATCCCCCGTATCATGTGTTCTGTTTCAGTTTCGCGTGGCCGCGCATCTCTGCCGCTGCGAGCAGGACAAGCCCCGCGATCATCACCGCGTAGGTGGCGATATGCGGAATATCCGTCTTGTCCAGCGCAAATTCGAGAGCAACGAACAGCCCCGCGCAGCCCACCCCCGTCAGCGCGGGCGCAAAGCCTCTCAGTCCCCGGCGCTGCCATACGCCGTACAGAAGCAGCACCGCTTCCACCGCGATCATGCAGAGCAGCTGTTCCGCGCGCACGAACTGGGTCCAGGTGAGGCGGTTGTAGTTCCGCAGGCTTTCAAACAGGATCTGGGGCAGGCACAGGTAAAACAGTGTGCGCAGGAAGCGCCGGTCACGGAAAGCTTTGAGAGAAAATACCGCCGCGGCGAGGCACGCGAGCCCCGAAAACATGAACACGGCCAGGTACCATTCCGTATAGCCCCAAAAATCCACGCCTACGGCCAGCGGGAAGAACTGGTACGCCTCGTCCTCGATGATCCTGCCCACGTTCACCGTGCCGGCCAACCCCTCCGCGAACCGCGCCAGCGCGGCCAGAAGCGCTCCTGCCGGGGCCCAGGCGTTCAGCACCGGCATCACCCGGTTTCCCGTGCTCTTCGCCGCGAGCACAGCACCGAGGACCACGCCCGCCGCCCCGCCCAGGAAGCTCATGCACTCCATGCTGTCGGTGAACAGCGATTCCGCAAGGCCGTCCGTCAGCACTTCCCCGAGCGCGATCAGGCAGTAGGAAAGCTTCGCGCACAAAACGCCCAGCACCGCGCCGAAAACGAAGGTGAGGGCGGTCAGAAGGCCGCGTTTTTTCAGGTTTTTCGCAAGCAGGAAATGCGCGCCCGCCGCGATCAGGGCGCTGCCTGACATAAAAAGCAGATAGGATGTATTCATGGTTCCCGTTCCTTTGCGCGATGCAGGTCAGTCCGGCTGCCAGGCGCTGGCAAAATAGATGATGTCCGATACCTGGCGGATGTTCTGAGCCCCGGTGTTGTTGATTTTCTTATTCAGAAAAGCGATCTGGGAAGCCTCGCCGCCGTCAAACATATAGGCGGTCTGCACGTCGCCGCAGGAATACACCAGCCTGGCGAAATCCTGCACGCTCAGGCCGAATTTGGCCACCGCCATGATGCGGTACTGCAGCGGTCCGATCTGGCACAGGCAGATGCGCTGCGCGGGGTTCCAGGACTGGCTTTTGTGGGGATGCACGATGGACCGGGGATGGGCGTCCACCAGTTCCCCGTTCAGGATGATGCAGGGCCCGAACTCAAACCCGTTGATGACCTTCTTGCCGTTCACCATGGTCTGATCTTCCAGGGAGACGGGAACGGAAGGAAAGGTGTTTCCCAGTCCTTCCTTCACATCCCGGTTGCCGGCCATGATGATATGGAAATCGCCGTCCTCGTCGATGAGCAGCAGATCGTGCCAGGTTTCCTTCGTCTCCCGGAAAAGCACGCCCTGGCGCAGCACATAATCGTGACCGTCGGAAATGGCGCAGGAATCGCCGTCCATCGCGACCACGGCGTTCACGCGTTTGGCCATCTGGGGCACAGTGGCGCTTCTTGCGCGGGAATTGAAGCCGTCCGGGCCGCCGCTGCAGGATTCCGTGCGCAGCTGCGCGGCGCTTGCGATGGTGATGTCCACCTTATATACATGACAGCCGTATTCCTTATTCGGTCCCCATTCGCGGACCACCCGAATGGATGGATCCTCATACTCCGTCATTCCCTCTTCAAACTGCACGCCAAGCTTTACGCCGCCCGTAAAATCCACCGGCAGCTCGATCAGATCCGCACACGCGCCCGCACAGCACAGCGCCGCGATCAGCAATGCCAGAATAGCCGTCCACTTCCGCATACGCTCTGTTCCTTCCGTCCGTCATTTGAAACGCGGCAGACCGCGTTCCGGATCGGAAACAGTATACCACGTTTCCGGGGCTTTGGGCAAGCGGTGAAGGGGAAAACCGGGGCAACCGCCTGCAAAACCTGTCAGTGGATTTTCAAAGCAGGTCCCTCCGCGGGACCTGTTCCGGGATCTTATAAACCCACCTCCCACGATTGTCTCCGTTGAGCGAATATGGTACAATGAACTGTGCTTTGGCAAATCCGACGTCATGTGTGAATCGAGGTGCTTTCATGGAAAACCTGTTTGAACCGGTATACCGGCATTACACAGCCCGGGAAATCAAACCGGCCGGATGGATGAAAAAGCAGCTGCGCATCCAGGCGGAAGGTCTTTCCGGACATCTGGACCTGATGTGGCCCGACGTGGCACGCTCCAGCTGGATCGGCGGGGACCGCGAGGGCTGGGAGCGCGTGCCGTACTGGCTGGACGGGTTTGTACCGCTGGCATACCTGCTGGAGGATGAGGATCTGATCGCGCGCGCGAAGCGCTATATCGAAGCCATCCTTTCCTCGCAGCGGGAGGACGGATGGATCTGCCCCTGTACGGATGAGGCACGGGCGGGATACGACGTGTGGGCAGTCTTCCTGATCTGCAAAGCGCTGATGGTCTACGGAGAATGCTCCGGTGACACGCGGGCGGAAACGGCCGTATACCGCGCGCTGCAAAACCTGCACGGACACCTGCGCAAACACACCCTGTTCAACTGGGGACAGAGCCGATGGTTCGAGTGTCTGATCCCGCTGAAATGGCTGTGGGACAAACAGCCGGAGGAGTGGATGCTGCGCCTGGCCGTGACCCTTCGCACACAGGGACTGGACTGGGAGACGCTGTTTTCCGTCTGGCGGGACAGCGAGCCCCGGCGCGAGTGGACGCAGCAGACCCATATCGTGAATCTGGCGATGGCGCTGAAGGCAGGGGCCGTGTTCAGCGGCCTGTCCGGCGAGGATCCGGACGCGTTTGCCCGGAAAATGTACGCAATGCTGCATGCCGCCCACGGCTCGGCGATCGGGCATATCATCGGCGACGAGTGCCTGGCAGGGCAAAGCCCCGTACACGGCACTGAGCTTTGCTCCGTCGCGGAAATGATGTATTCCTGCGAGGTCCTTTCCGAAATCACCGGCGATCGATTCTGGATGGACCTGAACGAGACCCTGGCGTTCAACAGCCTGCCCGCAACCATTTCCGAAGATATGTGGACCCACCAGTACCTGCAGCTGGAGAACCAGATTGCCTGCGCGGTGCAGCAGAATCCGCCCGTGTACGGCACGAACAGCGCGGAAAGCAATCTGTTCGGCCTGGAGCCCAATTACGGCTGCTGCACGGCCAATCTGCATCAGGCGTGGCCGAAGCTCGCCTTAAGCGCCTTCCTGTGCCGTGAAAAGGAGATTCTCTCCGCCATCCTGATTCCCTGCGAGCTGCGCACCCGGATCGGCCGGACGCCGGTGACGGTAGCGCTCGATACCGCGTATCCCTTCGGAAACCGGCTGACCTATACGGTGGAGTGCGCGGAAGCGGCGGAGTTCACCCTTTCCATCCGCATTCCGGGCTTTGTGAAGGCGGCAGCCGTGGACGGACAGCCGGCCGCGCCGGGCAGCGTGGTTTCCCTCCGCAGGCGCTGGCAGGGAAAAACCGTGTTTGAGGCGGAGTTCCGCTTCGAGCCCGAATGGATCAGCCGCCCTGGAAACATGGTCTGCCTGCGCCGCGGGCCCCTGTTCTACGCGCTTCCGATCCGGGCAGGGAGCGTCATGCACGAGTATACCCGTGACGGGGTGGAGCGCAGGTTCCCGTACTGCGATTACGAATACTTCCCGGAATCGGAATGGGCGTATGCCTTTGCGGGCAAAGAGGTGCGCGTGATCGAAAACGGGATCGGCGGCAGGCCCTTCTCCCGGGAACACCCGCCTGTACAGATCGAGGCGGATATGTCCCGCATCGACTGGGGCCTGTATCCCGGCCAGACGCTCGTATGCGCGGAAGAACCCCGAAGCAGGGAACCGCTTACAATGGAGAAAAAGCTGCTGCAGCCGTACGGTTGCACCACGCTGCGCATGACGGTGATGCCGCGCGCGGAAAGCGGGGAGAAACGATGATCACAGAAGCCTTCGATACAAGCAGCGAAGCGATCATCTCGCCCGCGGCTTTCATGCCGGAGCGAAAAATGATCTGCCCGCTTGCAATCGCCACCTTTTCCCGCGAGATCTTCGCTTCGGCGCTCGGAAAATACCCGCATGAGCAGATCGGGGAATTCACGGCCGCGAACCGCGTCAAGCCGATCCATCTTCTGCGCGCGGACGGAGTCGAGGCCGTGTTCTACCTGTCCGAGCTCGGTTCCGCGATGGCTGCGACCGACGTGATCGAGGCAAACTGGAAGACCGGCGCGGACCGGTTCATCCTGTTCGGGTCGGCGGGAGCGCTGGATGAGGCGGCCATCGGCGGCCGTTACATCCTGCCCACGGCGGCGTACCGGGACGAGGGCATGAGCTATCATTACGCGCCTCCCGCCGATTATATCCCCGTGCGGAACGCGGATTTCCTTGCGGAAGTATTTGAAGCGAACGGGTTTCCCTGGGTGAAGGGAAAAATCTGGACCACGGATGCCTTTTATATGGAAACCCGTGAAAAGGTCCGGCGGCGCAAAGCGGAGGGCTGCATCGCCGTGGAAATGGAAGTGGCGGGGGTCCAGGCGGTGTGCGATTATCACGGGTTCGAACTGTATGATTTTCTCGCGGCCGGAGATGTGGTGGATCAGGAGGTATACACCCCGGACGGGCTTCACAGAGCCAATCATTCCACAGACAAACTGGACGTGGCCCTGGCCGTCGCGAGGGCGGTCGGAGAACGTGCGCAGGGAGCCGGGAAGAGGGAGCAGGGAAAGGACCGCTGAAGTGCGGGCGGGAATCCCGGACGGGGAACGCACAGTCCCTCCTCCCCAAAGACATGGGGTTCTTCTGTCCCGATTTACAAGACAAAAGAACCCCATGTCTTTGTATTTGATGTGTGCGCTGAGGGAGCAGGAATCAATCGGCCGCTGCGTCCAGGAGAATCGTGAAAGTTCCGGTCTCTCCGCGCTTCAGCACGGTCTCTTCCCTGCTCCCTCTTCGTTCCGTTCCTTACTTAAACCACACCGTCGTGTTGGCGATGGTCATCACGGTGATGAGCAGCGCGTTGAGGAAAGCGGCGGTCCAGATATTGCCTGTCCGCTTCGCAAGCGCGCGGCTGACGCAGGCCGCGATGGCCAGCGTGGGCACCATGGCAACCAGCACGATGCCGGAAAGCGCGGCGCCCGGGAATACCGCGACGCCCGTGGCGTACAGCACGGCGTACTGCAGGAGCAGCCAGAGGATGATGCCGCCGGCATTGAGCGCGATGGCAAGCAGATAGCCCCTGATGCCCTTCATCCTGCCGCAGTTGATGGTGATGGAAGCGGTGGAGATCAGGTAGAAGAGCAGGAAGGTGGGCAGGTAGCGCAGTACCGCCGGGCAGATATTCGCGTCAAAGGTCTTGAACGCGAAGGTCCAGATACGGAAATCCGTTTTGAACAGCGCGTCTACCAGGAACAGCACCGCGTATCCGATGACGGCGGTGAGCACGGCCACGCACAGCGAGGCGATGATCGCGACGGGTTTGAGCACCACACCGTAATCCGCGAGGGTTACGCCGTCCTTCGCCTTGAAGAACACGTATACCGCGCTCATGACAAGCAGCGCGATCAGCGCGCAGCCCAGCGTCCATCTGGCCACGCTGTTCACGACCGGCGCTGTCCACACAGCGTAATCCGCGTACGTTGCGGACAGCTGATTCACCAGCACGGCCAGGCCGGCGCCCGCGGCCGCGGCACAGCACCCGCCCGCAAGCGCGCGCTTGCCTCTCTTCTTTGTCAGGCACACCGCGCCGACCAGGCCGACGGCGCCGACGGCGATGGCGCACCAGAACAGGATATCCTTCCAGGGCTGCTCCCCATCGTAGAGACCGGTGAAGAAGAGACCGGGCAGGATGATGGCGATGATCAGGATGATCGCGGCGGCGGAACGCGCGCCGCCCCTGGCCTTCGGAAGCTCACGCAGCGCGCCGGTCTTTGCCTTGTTCAGGAAGGGCAGGCGCATAAGCAGCTGGGCAACGGGCACCAGCAGCAGCACAAAGCCGACCAGGGCCAGACATTCGAAGATTTCTTTCCACAGCCAGATCTGTTTTCCGGCTTCGATTTCCGCGACGCCGGTATCGAAATTCCTGAACGCTTCCTCATAGAATTCGACCGCGGAAGCGGTGGTGACGGTGGAGAAGTGGTTCATCGGATGGGTCTGGTAGGGCTGATAGATGATGCGCCTGCCGCCGTCCGAGGTTTCGTACCACACGCCGGCTTCGGGCGCTTCCTGCTGCAGGAAGGCCTTGCCTTCGTCCGTACCCACATAGTTCTTTTTCCGCACCGTGCCGGAGGGCGCGGCGGGATCGTTGAAAAAGAATTCGTCAAACTGCGCGGCCACCTTGCCCAGCGTGCGGCCGCCGCCGTTCGCATCCGCCACGGCGACATTTACACCGAAGAAGCCGGTATAGGAGAAGTCCGCGCCTTCCGTCAGGGAAGCGTAAATCTTCCGGATGCCGGTCGCCTGGAAATCCTGCTCGTCATGCCATACGGCGTAAGCACTGGAGAAGCCGCCCATCGAATGGCCGGTGACGCCGATGATGCCGTTGCCGTTTTCATCCTTGAGCACATAGGGCTGCTCATAGGCGTACTGCACGGCGTCGTACTGGCTGTTGAGCCAGAACTTGCTCCACAGCGAGAAGAAATCCGTCCCGCCGTATTTGCTGCTGTCAAACGTGGAATGGCCGTGATCGTACTGGTCCATCGCGAATACAACGTATCCGCGGCGGGAAAGCTCAATGGCGTTCGCATCCTGCATTTCGGCAGAATTGAGATAGCCGTGGGTGACCACGATCGCGGGACGCGGATTCTCCGCCGTAGCCGTCTTCGGCTTATAGAGCAGTCCGCTCAGGGTGCCGTTTTCCGTTTTGACGCTGAAACGGCTGACCTCCACCGTACCGTTGCCGGTGTTGTAGACGGACGCCAGCAGGCTGCCCGCCAGAATCAGCACCAGCGCGACGCAGAGTACACTGAGTGTCTTTTTCATGGTATTCTCTCCCCTTTTTTGATGATGGTGTGCAAAACACACCTGGATTAGAATATCATAATTATACCAATCTGACCAGTCTTTTGTACATTTTTTGCATTTTTTCAGGATTCACTGTCGCTCTCCACGGGAAATACCGTGACGGATTGACTGTATGAAGCGGATTTGTTATGATTCATCTGCGCGGCGATCGCCGGCATCCGCCCGTCTGAATCAGGCAGCAGCTCAGGTTGAGCTCTGTTACT
>JAEEGL013309851.1_pt1 | contig 13081 bp, 6 predicted proteins | sample 9134231 | NCBI WGS metagenome assembly JAEEGL01 (sample SAMN16246548, study PRJNA631951) | gut metagenome | biome: gut microbiome; feature: rumen; material: fiber-attached | host: Bos | place: Iran: Karaj | collected 2018-10 | reverse complement strand
CATACAGGCCTAAAGGATTAGGCTTTTTAAGGCCGGCAAGCTGCAGTTTTCCATTCGCACTCTGAGGTCCATCAAACCAGGCATATAAAGATAAATCATCATTCTCCATAGGAGGCAGATTAGCCTCAAACTGGCTTTGAGTTACAGCGTTGCCTCCACGGGCGGCAAATTCCCACTCATCATCAGAAGCTAAACGGGCATAGGCTACAGTATTATTCTCCGTCTTGATACTGTCTTTTGACTGCTGCAGAAACAGAGAATAACTGTGAGCAGCATTCATGGCATCAAAATAGGAAATCTTTACCGCAGGCAGTCTAGAAAGCTTGTTAAGTTTCAGTGAAGAGCATTTGTCGGAGTTAACTAGAGCCTCATACTGCCCCGCCATCAGCTCATACTTTGCCATCAGGAAATAATAGCCCTTTGAGTCATGTAGAGAGCCCTGAACATATCGAAGATTTGGATTCTGCGCCATAGGAGATTTATTCTGGGCAGAACCTGCATTGTAATTCTTATCCTTAATTTTTTTAGGATCGTTTGAAGTATAGACTTTCTTGAATACCATCACCCTGTCACAAGGCATAGGCAGAATAACATCATCCTTCTGAGGATTTGGATTAAAGATTTTAACGGCCTCATCACTGCAGTAGGCATTTGCACCTAGAGTGAGAGATACAACAGCTGCAATTTTTCTAATATGCTTAAACATTTCTTAAACTATCCGCAACCTTAAGATTCAGGACCTTGAAACGACACAGAACCATACTTACCAGCACACAGATAAGCACTGTCAGAAGACCGCCTGTAATCACGTGGGTTACATTAAGAATACTTACAAGAGTCTCTGGTCCTAGAAGATCCTTAAAATAAAGATTAAAAGTAAACATTCCCGCATAAAACAGTCCAAGTGAACACAGATAGGCACAGACTGAGAGAATGAAGTTCTGAATCACAACAATAAGGAAAACTCCGCTCTTAGACAGTCCGCTTAAAAACAGCAGAGCAAAGGTTTTCTCAAGTCTTGAAAGATTGGTAAAAATCAGACCAATCGTTGCCATCACGCCACCAGCAATGGACGTTAGCGCTATGGTGGTAAAAATAAAGGAAAGCACCTTTGAGATAGCCTTCAGATTTTCAACAGAAGCAAGCTTATCAGTAATTGAATAGTTCTGTCGGAGCATCCTTGATACAGGCTCTAAATCACTTAGGCTTTTAACATAGATTCTGGCCTTGGCAAAGGTCTGTCTTTTGATATTTGGGTTAGAGCCATCAGAGAATACAGGAGGATCAAAGCCATCTCGGAAATCTTCCATATAAACCAGAGTGTCGAAATTCACCAGAATGGTTTTATGAGGAAGAAGCTCCTTTTTGATAATGCCTTTGAGTGTAAAAGGAACAACGGCGTTAACTGTTTTGTTATCTGTAATTCTTGAGATAACAAATTTAAAGGTATCCCCTACCTTAAGACCTAAGTCCTGGGCAGTAGTTTCTGAAAGGTAGGCCTCGGTCTTTGTAAGTTCACCATCAAGGCCCATTTCCCTGACAATCGGATCACCATCTCCTGTCGGCAGAGTCTCAAGATTCTGTACAATTCTGCCATTAAAGCTGACATTTGCAGTTACACTTAAGGAACGTGTCAGAGGCATTACAAAACCAATATGCGGATTATTTTTAAGCTCATCAAAAAATTGCTGATCCAGTCTGTATCCAGACATCATTCTGATTTCTAGATTGGAAGGATTTGAGCTTAATTTATGCTCAAGATTTGAAATAATTCCAAAGCGTAGAGAAAACAGCAGCAGTAGAGGAGCTATCACAGCACACAGAGAGGCCACCATACAGATGCTGATAATCTTGTCAAATCTTAGAGAGCACAGTGCAAGCTTTAATATCATACTGACTCCCTGTAGACAAAAATTCCGCTCTGAGCATCATCTGACTCATAATCAAGAACACTTAGGGAGTGTTTTCTTACAAGGGAAAGATCATGAGTTACCATCAGCACACACATGCTGTATTTTGAACAAACCTCAAGCATTACAGAAATCAGCTTGTCTCCATTCTGAGGATCAAGAGAGGAGGTTGGTTCATCTATAAACAGAATCTTAGGATTATGGCAGATACTCTTAAAGAACACCGCACGCTGTCGCTGTCCAATCGAAAGCTCATGAGGATACAGATCAAGCACATCGCTCAGACCAAAATCCTCAAACAGCGCAAGTGAATTTCTCAAAAGCTCAGAGGAATCATCTGTCTTTAAATTCAGCTTCTTTTTGGAGATGCTTGATATATCTACCTGAAACTTAAGGTTCTCTTTTATATTAAGATAAGGAATCAGTCCCCCACTCTGAGGCATATAGCCCATAAGTGCAGAACGGATAAGACGTCTTGCCTCGTTTTTTTCAGATAAGACATCTTTGTCGTCAATTAAGTATTTTCCAAAGCTGCAGTTATCTCGTAACAGAGCAAGACACTCTAAAAGAGTGGATTTTCCACATCCAGAAACTCCGGTTACAGCCAGAACAGAACCTGGCTCCATGTTAAGAGAATCAAGACGAATGGTATATCCGCTCTTTTCGTCTCTTTTAGGATAGCTAAAAGAGAAATCCTTAACTTTTAAATAAGCATCCACTTATGGAAGAACCTCTAGAGGAATTGGATATACAGCCATGGAAGCATCTTCAGCAGGGTTAAGCTTAATCCATCTTGCAGCATCATCATTGCACTGCTGATAGTAATTAAGTTTTGACTCAAGATCGCTTATGGTCTGATTCTGCTCATCAGGTCCCATATTGGCCCAGGTCTGCTCATCAAGTTCCTGAATACGGCTCTTGTAAGGAAGATCCTCGAGATATTCGCCTAAAAGTCCAAGCTCTCCTAACTTCAGGGAATCTGCACTGCCTAAAGCGCCAGGATCTCGGCCCATGCTTACAGCAACCGATCTTAACTGACTGAACATATCCTCAGGCTTTAGAATACCCTCATTGGCAGAGTCCAGAATCTTTTTGGTTATATCCTTTAATGAAGACAGCTCATCCTTGGTTAAAAGAACCACAGGAGTGCTGGTAACCTTGTCATGAGCAACAAGATCACGGTCAGATATCCATCCGGAAAGAAAATCTGGAGCACTGGTACCAAGCTTCTCGCCTAAATAGGCAAGCTGCATAGCATAACCTAATGCTGCTGTATCTGAGGCCATTGCAGCATCATCCTTTGGATCAGGAGCTGTTCCTAAAGCATCCTTTCCCTGAGATGCAAGCTTAACCTGATTGGTGATATTCTTTGAGAGCTCGTCAATCTTATTTCCAAAGCTGTTAACATCACCCGCATTGACAGGATAGTAAAGTGACTTCTGAATAGTCTCGTTGTAGGTCAGATCCTGATACTGATTCTTGGCTCTGTCATGATTTGAATTTCTCTTGCCTGAGTCAGTCAGAAGATGCATTGCATAGATGGCTACACCTTTGTGCTTTGCCTCTGCACGAAGCTCTTTAGAATCAAGACCAGTGGAGGAGAGCTTGTCTGAACCACTGATACCGCCGGCATCGGTGATCAGTACTACATATCTTCCACCGTAATCAGACCAGTCAATTTTCTCTAGGGCAGAGTTAATACCTGCAAAAGAATCCTCATCAAAATACTTACTTGAAACCTTTGCCTGATTGAGGGTCTCAAGCTTTTTCTTGAACTGTTCTGCATCTGTTGCCTCACCAGGCTTTACGAAAACCTTTGATACATATTCAAGCTCAGGAACTGCCTTGGTGCTGGATCTGAATGAAATCAGACCGAAATGAACACTGTCTGAGAGTTTCTCCTCTTTGATATGCTTGGCGATAGATCTGATAGTTTCCTTGGTTCTGTCAATATAAGGCTGCATTGAGATACTTGAATCAATTACAAATACAACTGCAGCCTTAAAGGTTTTAAGTTCATTCTGAAGATCGGTCTTTGCCTTGGACTTATCCTCCTTCTTGGTGACGGAGGCTATCTTAAGCTCACGCAGATAATTACCATCATCGAACATAGTCTCTTCAAAATCCAGAATAGGCAGCAGATAGAACTGTTTCTTGTAGTCAATATAGGTTTCAGGCTCTACAGAGATTACCCCAGGGATCTGTTCATTCTTAGACAGTTTTTCCATCATAGGAGTAACCTTGCTCTTTGGATCGCTGTCATCAACAATTTTCTGCAGTTCATCCTTTGTCTTGAAAATCAGAGCTCTGTTTCGTGAAGCAGGATTGGTAAACATCAGAGCAGTCTGCATTTTCCAGTCAACAACACAGCTCTTATCAAGATAGCCTGAAGTCTTACCGGAAGTATCCGGACCAACCAGATAAGAGTTTCCTTCATCCTTATAAATATAGAAACGAGAAAAAGCTGCAACCTTGTCTCCTGTGGTGTCCGCAGCGTTTTTCTTTAAAACGCAGGAAGGGGTTGTCAGTAATCTCTGATAGATAGATTGTTTTCCATCCATCTTAAGAGGTGTATCAGCATAGGTATTGCAGGACAGCGCTGATATAAGCACTGCACTTAATGTCATGTATCTGAGTTTCATCTTATTTACTCCTTAAGCTTACCTATAGCCTCATTGGCCTCACTCATTCCAAGATCAGCAGCTTTCTGATACCAGTAGAGCGCCTGAGTCTTATCTTTCTGAATACACTTGCTTTGAGCATTAGAATTTGGATCAAAAAACTTAGCAAACATATAGGCTGCGGAGGAATCTTTTCTGCCATAGCTTGAAAGCAGACGCTTGCCTAAATCACAGCGGTCATTCTCTAAAGACTGCTCTGACAGAGAGGAGATAACCTCAATCTTTGGATTTGAGCTTAAGCAGTTGCTGATAATAACCTCATCCTTTTCGGAACTTAAGGTACAGGCTGCAGAAGCACCGTTTGCTGAAGAGACAGGAGTCTGAGCAGATGGCTGAACAGCTGCCTGAGCATCAGCAGGAGCATTAGGTTCTTCAGAAGCTGCAGGCTCTGAAGTCTTCTGAGTATTCTCATCTGAGGCTGCACTCTGTGTGTTCTTGTTCTCTTCCTCGGCTTTCTTGCTCTCATCTGCCACAGAAGGTTCATTCTTTGATTCCTCTGTATTCTGCGTTTCCGTTACCGCAGGGCTCTGAGGGGTGACTGTATCATCAGCACTGAAAAAGTTCTTCCATACAAGGAAGGCTGCCAGCAGTAAGATAAGAGCTGCTATAGCGGCAATCAGAGGAAGCATAAGTTTGTTCTTTTTTGCACCGGTATCAGGCTGAATATTCTGATGAATAGGAGCCTCCTGATTTACACCGGAGAATAAGTTTTCAGAAGAAGCTTCGCCTGATGAATTAACAAAAGCTGCAGAAGGCGAATTAACGTACTGAGCCTGAGGTTCCTGAGAATCAAGGATTAGAGAGATATCCCCTTCAGGAGAGGTGAAAAAATCCTGAGTACTGCCGCATACCTTATTGTCAGCGGTAGTAAATTCCCTTACAAAAGTTTCAAATTTGCCGTTGTAACGATTGACCACAGAGGAGACACTGTTGAAGGTCTCCACACTCAGCCTTATCTTGTAACCCTTATCAGGTGATGAGAAAGAAATATCCTCAGGTCTGACGCTCTCCTCGGCAACAATCTCCTGAGCATTCTCAGGTCTGATTGAAATATTGAAACTGCGGTCATTGCCACCGACGCCAATATTAGGATCAAACAGAGACCAGCAGTTCTTTAATATCAGGTAGCCCTGATTATTTTCCTTGATAATTGAAGCTGTAAGCTTTTCAGTAAATTCTGACATTTTTATTCTCTAAAAAACACTATCTATCTGAGATAAAATCTCGCAGATTTCACGGTTAAGTTCAGGAGAGATATTATATTTACTCTCAGCAGTTACATTCTTAGCACAGATGACATTCAGCAGCACACTGAAATAATCATTGCAGTAATGCTGTCTGATATCATCTACATCGGCTCTCTTTATATCAGCCATAAAGCTTCTATGCTCTGAGCTCTCCTTAAACAGAGGTCGAGAAGAAGCAGCTGCAGTCTTATCTCCATCAGTTCTGCCTCTGACCTGAATGCGCTCAATTTTTGAATCATCCAGCTTACCGATGCACAGATAGGTATTGAAGTCAGAGATAATCTGTAGTGCTCTTGCACACTGTCCGTCACACAGATCATCCTTCTTTGAGGTAGGAGATTCATAAGGATCAATGGCATCAATAACCGCCTGCTCAACATTCATCGCATTGTATGCCTTTGACAGTTCAACGGTTAAATACTGCATCAGCTCATGGAATTTATCCCTTAAAGCATTCTTATCAGTAATCAGCGAACCGTTGTCTGCAATGAAGAAATTATAGGCCTCGCGCTCATTCTCAGGGTAGTCTTCAACGTTTTTCTTCTCTATCTCCCAGAATCTCAGAATATCTGCAAGCATCACATCAAAGAATACACCGTTACGCATTGACTCAAGATTATCCTCGCGCATCTTGGTTAAAGCCTTGGCAAAACGGAAGGCATTGCTTGAGCGTCCACCGCTGAAGTTTTCAAGATAGTTCTCACGGGCAAGATCTTCACTGATTTCAATGAAACTTCTGAATCTGCCAAAAGTTCCGGCCACTACATCACAGGATGCTAACTGTCTGAACTTGGATAAGGCATTTGCATGAGCAATTCTTATTGCCTGCTCACCGGATTCTCTTGCATATTTGCCGATACGGCTTCTCAATGCAGCTGTTAGGCTCCTGATACTGTCATTGAACTTCTCTTTACCAAAATTGTAATCAGTGAAATTATCCTTAAGGAAAGAAGAAAGATACTGAATACCACCATCGTTGGCCTTTAAAACCTCAGATATAACAGGTGTATCCTCTGCCCTGCCCATCTGCTTGTAATGATTAAACTCATATACATACTTCATATCAGGATCTTTTACGATTTCCTTTTTATAGGCATCGATATAAGACTGATATTCAGGACGAATTCCGGTTTCAACATCTTCTGAACTGAACTCATAAACATCATTCTTAGAATGAAGATTAGGGCGTCTTACAAAGAAGAACTGATTGAACTCCTGACCATGCGCCCAGTTCTGAATCCAGCCGGTGGCATAACGCTCCATAGCGGTAGTAATGGTCTTACCGATATCAGATAAGGAAGCTGCTTCTTTACCGATGTCACGGGTAAAGCAGGCATCAAACTTGGTAAAGGCACCAACTACAGGAATCTTTTCATAGGAGGCTCTGTCCTCAGGCTCCTTTCCGATATTCTCATATACCCAGGAAGACAGATAAGGGGTAACCTCAGCAACTTCTCCCTGACCTTCCACACTTGAACAGAAAAGCAGTACATCAATTTCGTGACGCTGACAGTATCGTTCAATCAGATAGCCAACCTTACCACGACGGATAAACTCGGTTGCGGTATTCTGTCCGTTTTTGGCAAGTCCATCCGCATCCTTCCAGATTGAAATCTCTTCTCTCTTTCTTGAACGGGCGCCTGGGAAATCCAGAACATCAAAGTTTCCTGACTGAGAAGCCTCTGGTACAGGGAAGCATATCTCTGCAGTTGCAAATGCCAGAACCGGGAAGCGGATCTTGGCAATATCAGAGGCGTCCTTATCTAAGGAAATATCAACAACCAGAGGAAGCTCTTCTCTGAAGACACCATCCAGAGCGTGAATATCAATCAGAGTCTTCTGAGGGATCTGCATCAGTTTGCCGTCTATCTCGGTTACAAAGGCGTTAAGCGGAGCATAAACCTCACGTTTGCCTTTGAATTTCTCCATCTCAGGAGCAATAGTGTCATACAGATTATTAAAGGCCTTCAGATTTCCCCAGAACATAGAGAAAAGTCTGCCTCTGCCTTTAAGGTTCAGAGAGGAAATGATATGTCTTACATGATTCCAGAAATCACAGTCCGGCTTAAATTCCTCTGACATCAGACAGCAGAATGCTGCATGAGAATATACATACTCTGAGAGCTCAACAATATCGTTCTCTGTAACATAGGAGGTCTCGCCTTCCTTTAGCTGATACTCATCGCCCTTGAGCTCTTCAAACAGCGACTCAAGCTTTGCCTTGTCCTTAAAGCGGCTGTCGTACTCAATCATGAAGTCCTTTGCTGCCTCAAGATTCATATCCAGATAGAAGGAGTTAACCAGAATCTTGATAAGCTCAACTTCATTTAAAATCTTGAGTGTTACAGGAAAGCCTTTTACAGCAGGAGAAGTCATACGGGTGAAGCGGGTTACAAGACCGGTTGCCTCACGATTGCCTCCGGTTGGGTTCAGATGATGGAAGAAGGATATCTCCTTTCCCTCCCAGTTGGCGACAAGACCTTCACCGCCGCCGTTTGAGGCGAGAGCAGAAACCAGATAGCTCTTACCAGCCTGAGATGCACCAAACACACCGATAGTTGAATTTACAGGAAGAACCTCATGAGCAGCATCCGCCATATTATGAAGCTGACAGATGGCAATTCCCAGAGAATTCTCCTCTTTTCTTAGTTCTTCCTCATCAAGTGCAGCCTTTTCAACCCACTTATATGCCTTATCGCAGTATTGTGCCAGAAGATTCAGACGATTATCTTTAAATTCGTTTTTCATACAAAATTATTCCTTATCAAGAATCAAACCGTCGTTATTCCAGTATTCATCGCCATCACTGACAGTCTTAAGACTCAGCTTCAGGTAGTTGGTTACATCAGAACCGCCATCGGTTGTATCCTTGGCATTGTCAATCTTTAACACAAAGATATCGCTATCAAGTTCTTTTTCCTGCTCACGAACAAAGCCAAGACATCTGCCTAAAGGAGAATCCTTACCTAAGGCTTCTGTATTTACCTTGATGGAGATATCAAAATAGTGAGGTCCCTTGCCATCACTGGAGCCTTTTACATCTGCGGTAATCTTATCAAGTGCAGACTGTCTGCTCTTACGCAGCGCATTGATTGCATTCTCCACACATAGACACAGCTCGCGAAGGAATATACCTTTAACCTTTGCTTTTTCAGCAGAACCGGCACTTTCTATAGAGCTGAAGATTGTAGAGAGATTGCTCTGCTTAAAGGCATCATAGCCCTCTCTGCGTTTCTCTTCAGCCTTACCGGCGGCATTGGTAATCTTGGCCATAATACCTGTCTGTTTCAGAGTAGATGCCAGCTGATTACCTGCATCCATTGCCTGAGCGTCAAACTGACTGATAAGAGCGGCATAAGGGCTGTCAAAATCCAGAACCTTAAGAGCACTTCTGTCAGCACCATACATCAGTGAGGCGTGGCTCTTGGCAAGAGATATTTCACTCTCAACCTTCTCTATGCCCTCAATAGCCTTATCAAAAATATCGCAGCCCTGCTGAGGGAAGTTGTCCTCATGATCAGGATAAAGCTTTATCAGCAGATTCTCGTAAAGCTTATTTTTGCCCTCTGAACTGAACTCAATCTCGTCAATATCAGGAACTATCCAGCCCTTTGTTGCCTTTACAGAGGACAGCTCACTGATCTTCTTGTATGGTTCAATATGATATAGCATGGTTGCCATAAAGGCCTGCTCATCAAACTGACGGTAGCCAAGATTGATAGGAAGAGTAGAACGCAGAGTCTTATTAGAAATAAGATCAGAAACTGTCTCAAGCTTGGATATATTGGCATCTTCCTTAAGATAGTTCTTATCAAGGTCGATCTCTTCTCCCTCCTCCTTTGCTTTAATTTCATTAAGCTCGGCAGAGGTATGGAATCTGTATTTGACTTCCCTGTCCTCAAGTTTGCACTGATCGTCAACCTTGCCCATATATCTTGCAGGAGAAGGAGCCTCCTGATAGTTTGGATTGATTCTGAAAGTTGACAGATTGCTGATATTAGACTGCTTGATATAGCCAAGCAGAGCTCCAACAACAACAGAGGTCTTAGGATCACCAATCTTGCCGTTCACGAGAGTGAATGATGGATACCAGCTGCCGCACTTGTAGTCATGAAGCGAGATAATTCTGCGAGGAGACAGGTGGGAATTACTTTCAATCAGAGTTCTGATGCCAGGTATCTTTGAAGGACGACCTGTTAAAATCAGCACATCACACTGATAGGTATTTACAATGGTATTCAGATAGTTGAGAGATGAACAGACATCGTAACGATCACCTACCGCAATCTCATGATTGATTTTATAGATATCAAACTCAAGCTCTATATCAAAGAAGTTATAGTCCTTACCCAAATACTTGTTGATAAAACTTGAGACACACTCATCAACACAGGCTTTTTTCTTTTTGTCAAAGCGGGCAATATAATCCAGATCTTCTTTGGTATCCAGAGCTTCACATCTGTCAATGCCATACAGGAAATCAGCTACGGTTCCTCTGTCAATTACATTTGTTGTTCCCGCAGGAGCCTGATTCAGCTTCTCCAGTCTTGAAATGATTCTATAGGCAATCTTTGTGAAAACCTGCTCAACGGTCTGTGTTCTGTTTTTTACAAACTCAATACTGTCAGATGAACCGGTTCCGATGATTTTAGCAAGATCCTTAACATCGCCTAACTGAGGAACAATCTTCTCCTTGATCAGGTTTAATACCAGATCATCTCCAGCAGTCTTAGAACCGTCTTTTAAGATCTCGCGAATTTCCACTGTTGCACTCTGGTTACCGAGATCTTTCCTCTCCCCGGACTCAGAATATACAACGCTAGGATAGCTGTAATCAGCAATCACAAGATCAGTAGTGCCTCCACCGATATCAATTGAAGCAATACGGGCAGATAGATAATCAGCCTTCTTGCCACTGAACTTATCCCTGTTATGCTCGTTAACACGTCCGTCAGCGTCAGCTCTGCGAATATGCTTAATAAAATCCAGACTGTTGCCGCCGAAAACCTTCTGTGTTTCATTGTAAAGGTATACCAGCTGGGAGGTCAGCGTTTCATTCCACTTCAGTATCACAGCCGGAGCCTTAGGGAACATTGAAGAGGCTTTTTCAATGTACTTAAATTCGGTAGCTGGAGTCTTGTCATAGCCATAAGCCTTCCAGACAAGTCCAATTGCCTGATAGGCACAGGATCTGAAAACCTCTCTTTCAAGATCAGGCATTGAAGGAGGAGTGGTTAGAACCACAGCCTTAAGTCTGCGAGGTCTTAAAGCATTAGCCTTGGTCTGACGATAATGAAAACTGTTCATCTGCATCATGGCCTGCATAATGATTTCCATCAGCATGAAGGTCATGGTGGACTTACCTGTATAGTTGGCAAGAAGCTTACTTTCATCACCGGTATCTGCAAAAAGAGCATCTCCGTATGAATTGATGAATCTAGAGATAGGCAGATAAGTAGCAGAGCTTACATTCTCATCCAGCTTCAGATAGGAGGTATGATATTTGTCATCCTCTTTTTCCTTCTCTCTTACAGGAATCTGATAATAGTGATTGTTGAAGTTCCACTTCTCTGAAGTGTTCAGATCGTTATCAAACTGCCACAGATAACGCTTTGGAGAAATAAGTCCGGTATTACCTTCGTTACCGGCGGAGTTTGCGCTCAGATGTTTTGCCTCAGTTCCCACACGAACCAGAGATGGCCAGACAAAAGCATCTAGTCTGCTTGAGATATCTGAACAGTAGTTAAAATCAAAATTAGCCTTCTGGAACTGGATCTTGCTGTCAAAGGTTCCGACATAGACATTCTCTACAGCATTTAAATCACGGATTTCAAGCTGAGGATTACGCAGAAGAGATGAGGAATGATCTTCATCCTCTTCCATAAGAATACCGCAGGAACGAGAGTTGCCGACATCCAGAATAAGACTTACATCAATTGGAGTTTCACTGCCGTTTTCTTCAAAAGGCATCAGTTTGATATTGTTAGGCTCGACAAAATATTCAAGGAAAGCAATAAGGTTCAGATAATGCTTTTCAAAATAGTTTTTCTCAATCCATTCTTTTTTAATGACTTCTACCTTTGGATCATTGGTAGTCTTAGGATAAATCTTATCAAAGACACTCTTTGCCCACTCTCTTACATAGGAGGAGCCAGACTCATTGTCATTTAAAAGCTTGGTAGCAGCATAACAGCCTCTGAAGGTAAATACATCGCTTATGTCGGAGGTTGATGGTGCACAGTGCAGAGAAATGTTTTCATTATCAAGCTTGGTGTCAAAGGCAAAAGTTACGTGATACAAACCGCCAGTATCACGATCCTTAACATCTGACATATTGATAACACGGGCACGAGCCCAGTTTATTGGACCTTCATCGTGACCGGAGCTGAAATAGCAGATTGGGAACCACACACCGTTGTACAGATTAAGAGACTCAATCAGCTCAACAGGAGAAATATCTCCGTAGTGTTCCCCCTTTTCCATGGAGATAGATTCAGCACCTTCAATTACGCATCTGCCGGTTGCCTTGTCTTCTTTAAATCTTGCAAAATGACGACCACACAGAGGATGCTGTGCAAACTGACCTTTGGTTACAATTGCAGGATATTTTTTTATGAAATTGTCTTCTTCAGAAGAAAAATCGATTTTTTTGTCAAACTCAAAATCAATGAACTGAATACCGGAATTTGCTACAAGAGAGATTGTCTTGTTATTTTCATCATTTTTATCTACGAGATTTTTTATTATGATGCGGTCATTTTTTAAATTCACTTCAACCACCCTATGTTAGATGTATATTCTAAGCATATAATTTACCACAAGGAGACTTATGAGAGGATGATTTTGAGAGATAAAACAAATATATTGTGAGGTATTTCCAACTTGAAAAAGTACAGAAAATTCCGGATTAGAAAAAAATAATTTAAGGGGAATTCAACGTTTGGATGGTGGGTCGTGAGGGGGTCGAACCCGCGACCAACGGATTAAGAGTCCGCTGCTCTACCAACTGAGCTAACGACCCATCGAAACGTTATATAGAAATTCAGACAGATGAAAAATTCAAATGCAGAATTCAACAAGATGGTGGATGCTATAGGACTCGAACCTATGACCCTCTGCTTGTAAGGCAGATGCTCTAACCAGACTGAGCTAAGCATCCAAAATGGTGGGTCGTGAGGGGGTCGAACCCGCGACCAACGGATTAAGAGTCCGCTGCTCTACCAACTGAGCTAACGACCCATCT
>JAEEGL012798580.1_pt1 | contig 13081 bp, 10 predicted proteins | sample 9134231 | NCBI WGS metagenome assembly JAEEGL01 (sample SAMN16246548, study PRJNA631951) | gut metagenome | biome: gut microbiome; feature: rumen; material: fiber-attached | host: Bos | place: Iran: Karaj | collected 2018-10 | reverse complement strand
TGAAACCAATAGATTACTTTACACAAAATTTTTTGTACACTGTACTAAGAAGTATGAAAAAAATATATTTATTTGTTTTACTGACAATTATGACGTTTTCTGCGAATGCGCAGTTCGATGATTTTCAACAAATGATTGAGCGCGATATTCTCGGAAGCGGCAATATTAACTATCAGGTAAAAGAAAAGAAGCAGATAATTGGTGCCGCGAGATCTTCAAAAGCAGTTGATGAACTTCCGGTAACACTTTATATTATTACGCATGACGAAATTATTAGCAACGGTTGCATTACACTTGCGGACGTTTTGAAATACGTTCCGGGTATACGTGTTTCAAAACCTGCCGGCTCAGACATTGGTGAAGGTTTTATGCAGCGGGGTATGGTTGGTAATATTTACACAAAAATTCTTCTTGACGGTATCGACATCAGACCTTCCGGCTCGGCTGGTATGCCTTTGGGGGCTAACATTCCGATACGTCAGGCTGAGAGAATAGAAATTATTTATGGTCCGGCATCTGCCTCTTACGGTAACGATGCGTGCGGAGGCGTTATCAACATAGTTACTAAACGTCCGGGCGAACAAGCCTTTACTTCTGCCGACCTTATGCTCGGCATAGGCGGAAAACGTTACTTAAATTTCAACACTGGTGCTAAACTCGGACACGGAAAGCACGTTGTGGAGTTTACGCTTTACGGCTCCGACTTCAACGTTGAAAAACTTAACCTTCCTGACCACAGTTCTAATGTTTACAACCGATGGAATTACTTTTTTCAAAACGGCGATGTCATTAATTATCAGGGGTATCCTATAACGCCTAATATGGTAACGGAGGATATGTTTGAGAAATATGATTTTCTGTTTTCGGATATGCAGATGTATTTCTTGAATTATGACGGTGATTTTTATTATCCTAACATTTGCGACCGACCTCAGGAGGCTTCGCAAGGCGGCGTTAATATTAGGTATAGGGGCGTTGAATTTTCATACAATTTGCTTCACCGAATGGATTTTACAAACAATGGCGTAAGTCCTTTTACTTATAATTATAGCGACCCTCAGGCAATGTTTGGTGAGTATATTCATAGGTTTGCGCTTTCGGGCGACTGGCAAAACGGCAATTTTACCACAAACACTTCTCTTCATCTTATTCGTTATAGGATGGATAAAAATTCTTACAGAACGGTTAATTGGGACAAGAATAGACTTCGTTTCTGGGGAGCAAGTGATGATTTGTGTTTGGAGGAAAACATCACTTGGAAACCTTCTGAGAAAGTTGATTTGAATGCCGGAGCATCGGTTTCATATTCTGGTGTGTTGCCTAAAACTCTTGATAATGCCAATCGATTCGATTATTCATCTTATAAGATGTTTGCAGAAAAAGTTGATTATCAGTTTCCTTTGTACGGAAGTTGGGGAATTTACCCGACAACGTATTTTCAGGCGGGCGCATACGTACAGTCGGATTACGATTTGAATCCTGTAACATTAACAGCGGGTGTAAGATACGACTACAATTCGAAATGGGGTTCGTCAATCAATCCGCGTGTGGCTTTGCTTTGGAGACTTACCAAAAAACTTACTCTGAGGGCTTCGGAAGGTTTTGCATACAAAACTCCGTCTTTTACGCAGATGTATTATACGGTGAGTGTTGCGATGCCTAATGAAAATGCTCCGGGCGGTTATGCATTGGCATATCACCACATACCGACTATCGGAAAACTTAAACCTGAGCATATTTCGTCAACGGAGGTTGGTTTTAGAATGTATTTCAACGAGACTAACTATTTGGAAATAGTCGGTTATACCAACAGAATGAGAGACCCGCTCGTAAGAAGCTGGATTGCAATGGATTCCATTGCTAATTATGTTCCTTCTGCTAACGTTTATATGTCGGGCGGCGAAAAGTCTGGTTATATTGTTGACGGTTATGTCGGTGTCGGTGTTACCAACCTTACTAATTCGGACGTTGACAGAAAGTATACACGTGCTTACGCTAACGAAAACAAGTCTAAATCAAAACTTTACGGTTTGCAACTTATTGGCGTTATGAAAGACGTGGCTCCGGTAATTCACCTTAATTTGAAAGGTGCGTTGACATATTCGATGGGTGAGGAGAAAATCTCGGCAAGTACTGCGGGGCAAACCGTTTACAACACTTTGGAAGATGTCAGAGGCGTGCCGAGATTGCAGGCACAACTTTCTGCGGAGTGTAATTTTTTGAAAGTAATGCATATCCGTCTTGATAATTTGTATTGTTCAAAATTTTTGAGAAGATATTACGGCGGTCTTGACAACAAATTCTTTTGGGCACCGTCTTATTATAATCTTGACGCTATGCTTTCGGTTGCTGTATCGAAGAATCTGTCTGTCTCAATGAAGGTTACGAACATCACTAATGTAGAATACGGTGGTATGGACTCGATGGAAATGGACGTGGATTTACAATATAATCCTCAACTTTTGAGGAGTTTTACGTTTGGGGTAACATACGAATTTTAGAATTTGGGAATTTTTGGAACTTAATTTGTATAATAGGAAAACGTAATAGGAAAAATAAAATTTAAGTATGTTGATACTTAACAAAAATATTGGAAAATTGTTTTTGGCTTTTGCGGCTTTTTCGCTTTGGGGGTCTGCGGTTTTTGCGCAGAAGACCGAGGCCGAATTAATCCGTGAAAGGGATAGTATTCTTAATCTCGCTTCAAAAGAACTTGACAGCCCTAAGGCGGCTGAAAGGTATTATAATATAGCGGATAAGAGTCTTTCTTTGTATGAGTATCAAAAGTCAGTTGACTATGCTCGCAAGTCTCTTGACTTGGCAAAAATGAATGGAGACAGCATTATCCAACTTAACAATTATCTGCTTTTAGGGCATGTTTATGTCCTTGATGATAACCCGTTGAAGGCCTTGGAATGTTATCTTTCAGCAAAGAAAATACTTGAAAGGCAAAAAGACATAAAAAAAGATGCCGAGGTGATTTCGCAAATCGGTTTGGTATATTTTAATAGGGAACATTACGCTCGCGCTGAGGAAAGTTTTGCTGAGGCTTTGAATATTTACAAGAGTTTGTCCGATGAGCAAAATGTTATCAACAACACGAAATATCTTGCAGCCTGCAATTCAAAACTTGGAAAATACGACGAGGCGGCTCAAAATTATCTGTTTTTGCTTCAAAAATTTCGCGACATTGATGATTGGGATAATACGAAAATGATTTATCAACGTCTTAACGAGATTTACCGCAGCAAAGAGGATTACAATGATATTTATAAATATAATGCCGAACTTTACAATCTCTGTCTTGAAAAAAACGATGTGAAAGAGTCGCTTAACGCACTTAACAACATCGCTTATAGTTATGTTTGTTTGAAACAGCACGCCAAGGCTGTGAAGTTTTATGAGCAGTTGCTTGCGGCAGATAAATCTGTGGAAAACGATGAGGAGGTAGATGCCGGCACGTATACGAGTTTAGGTCTCTGTTATCAGAATATGGACGATTTTGACGCAGCGGTAGAAAATCTTGCACGCGCTTCGGATATAAGGCACAAACTCAACAAACATAACGAGGCTTCTACGGTTGACGATATTATGGCACTTATCTACCTCAAAGAGAATGACTTGCATAATGCCGAATACCGTGCGATTATGGCTGTTGAAGAGGCTGAAAAATACCGCGCAGATGGCGGTGATGATAACGGTGAACTCCGGAAAGAAGCGTATATGACTTATAATAAGGTTCTTACCTTGAAGGGCGACGACAAAAATGCGATGATTTTCTACAAAAAGTATCTTTCGCTAAGGGATTCGGCGCAGACGGCAAAAGAGTTGTATGAACGCGATAGGGCGGCAGATTTGAAACGTCTTACTGATGCCGAGAGAAAATATATGGAAGACCTTACGGAGGCTGAATTTGACGCTTTGTCAAAACAGCGACTCCAACTTCAATTGGAAAACCGTCAGAAAGAAATCGACCTTCTGACCAAAAACAACGAAATTCAGGAGATGGAGAGAAAGCGTATTGAACAGTCCCTTATTTTGGCGCGTAAGGAGCAGGAGTCGTTGAGAAAAGAAAACGAAATCCGCGAACTCCAACAACAGCAAAAACTTGCCGAAGAGGAAATCAAGCGTAAACAGTTGGAGGAAAACGAGCGTCAAAACCAAATCGCGCTTTTGAAACAACAGCAAGAAAATCAAGACCTTGTCATTCAAAACCAGCAAAAGGAAGCTAAACAGATGCGGCTTTTGATTTACATGGGTTCTGCGATGATTCTGTTTTTCTTTGTTGTTTTCTTTATGATGAGAAAGAAAAACAAGAAGTTGAAAGAACAGCAGAAGGAAATTGAGAGGAAAAACGAGGCTTTGGTTTTGAAAAACGAAGAAATTACGATTCAGAAAGAGAACTTGGAGGCCGCTAACAACGAGATTATGAACATGAACAACGAGTTGACCAAGCAAAAGGCAATCGTTGAGGAGGCTAACAAGTCAATAACCGATAGTATCATTTATGCACAGAGAATTCAGACGGCGGTGTGTCCCTCGCCGACTTTTCTTGATGCTTTCAAGTTGGAACATTTCTTGTTTTTCCGTCCGAGAGACATCGTAAGTGGCGACTATTACTGGTTTTACACCGACAATATTGATAGTGTTTTTATCGTGGCCGCCGACTGTACGGGACACGGTGTTCCGGGTGCATTCATGAGTATGCTCGGTGTTTCGCTTTTCAATAAGGTTGTCGGCGAGAGAAACGTTTTTGAGCCCGGCGACATTCTTACTGAATTGCGTCATGAGGTCAAAGAGGCTCTTCATCAAGACTCTATTGTTTCTTCTCAGAAAGACGGTATGGACCTTTCGCTTATAAGGTATGATATGAGTACGCAAATGATTACTTTTGCTGGTGCCAACAACAACGGATATTTGGTTCAGAGGTTTTCTGCTGAAGAAGAAGAGCAGGCGAGAAAAGACCTTGCAAAAGATGAGTTTTTGCGCAAAACCGATACAGGATTCTTAAAACTTACCGTTATGCCGGCAGATGCGATGCCTATCGGTATTTACATTAGAGAAAAGGAGAGATTTTCTCAGACCTCTTACAAAGTTCGTAAGGGCGACTCTATTTATATGACCTCTGACGGTTATATTGATCAGTTTGGTGGAAAATACGGGAGAAAGTTTATGGTCAAAAACTTTGAAAAAATGCTTCTTGACATCAATCTTTATCCCCTTGAAAGGCAGAAGCAAATTGTTGCCGAAACCCACGACAAGTGGAAAGGCGAGAGTTTCAGTCAGTTGGACGATGTTATAGTAATGGGTATAAGATTTTAGAAAATAATGGCTTACGAAATCGAAAGAAAATTCCTTGTAAAAGGAGACTTTAAACAGTTTGCTGTGAGCAGTACATATATTGTTCAAGGCTATATTTATTTTGATAAGGAAAAATCTGTAAGGGTTCGCATAAGGGGCGACAAGGGTTTTATCACCGTAAAAAGTTCGGTAGGGGATTCAAAAGTTACCCGCAACGAATGGGAATACGAAATTCCGGCAAGCGAGGCCAACGAAATGCTCCGTCTCTGCGGCGAAAATGTTATCGAAAAAACCCGTTATGTTGTCAATATCAAAAATCTTACGGTGGAGGTTGACGAGTTTTACGGCGAAAACGAAGGTCTGCTTTTGGCGGAAATAGAACTTATTAACGAAAGCCAGCAGTTTGAAAAGCCTGACTTTTTGGGTCAGGAGGTAACGGGACAGCCGCGTTATTACAACGCGCAACTCTGTGTGAATCCGTATTCTAAATGGCGCGGCTGAGAAAAAAATAAAAATTAACGAAAAAAAATCCGTCTAAGGTGCGGATTTATGTTTTTAATATATTATCTTTGTAAAAAATTTCTAAGCCCAGAGAACTTTCAAGTAGTTGTTTTCTAACGGTTTAGTATAAATAAAAGGAGTTACTTATGAAAAAATGCGGAAATTATATAATTTTATTGACTTTATTGGTATCGGTTTTGACTAGTTGCTCTACGGGGACACAGGACTTAAAGAGCAAAAATGATATGCGTCAGGAGGCAAAATCCAAAGCGATGAATGCCGAGGGAATGTCGGGCGGTGATTATTATACGCTGCCTTCGCCTTTGGAGATTGCATATATTATTCAGACAACCGGTGTTGAATACAATTTGGAGGTCTTGCACAGGACAGAACTCGGCGTGAGGTATTCCACTAACAGAGCCGCTGCGATTAACCTCGGTATTTATGGTGCGGATTTGAGTTATTCAATTTATTTCAATCAACAGCAAGTTGCTGTTAAATATCTTGACTGCATTAGGGCATTATCTACCGAATTGGACATTGCAGACCTTGTTTCGCAAAAAAGAATTAAGGAAATTGAAGATAACATTCAGAATAAAGAAATGTTAAAAAAGATAGTTTCTCAGACGTTTTTTCATTCTGATGCGTTATTGAAAGAAAGCAGCCGTAAGTCTACCGCAGTGATGGTGGCAGCCGGTATGTGGATTGAGAGCCTTTATATTGCCTCGCAACTTTCGCGTTGCAATGCCGACAACAATCCCGCCCTTACGAAATCGATAATTGAGCAGGGTTTGGTTTTGGAGGATTTGTTTAAGATGCTTTCTTGTTTTGAGACAACCGAAGATATTGATTATCTCAAAGAAGAATTGCAGCCGGTAAGAGAAAGTTATATAGTCATAAAAAACGTTGCTTCTAACGAAAATGCGTTTGCAAGGCTTTGTGATGCAGTCTCAAAAGTTCGTGCTGATTTTACGCAGTTGTTTTAATAAAGTTTTATTGACTTAACGGAAAAATATTTCAGATATGAAAAAAATAGTTATTTCAGTCTTGTTGGCTTTTATTATTCAGACGGTTTCTATGGCGCAATGCCACGAATATATCGAAACTATTGCAGAGTCGGAATTGGAGCCTTATATTTTGGACGGCAATTTTGTATCGCCTATCGTAACTGAGGGCGAAACGGTAACCTTGACCCGTACTTTTCTTGCCGGACAGAGTTATAAGATTGCCATTTGCGGAATGGAGATGTTTTTTAAGGAGATAACCATAACGGAGGAGAAAACAGTTTTATTCAAGAATTTTGGTAAGGATTCCGAGGATAAAATGGTTACGACTTCCGACGGTACTACTTTTCCGCTTTACGGACTGAATTTCTTTGAATTTACTCCCGACCACACAATGAATCTTAAAATAAAAGTCAAGATTACACCTTTTCAGGGCGGTGGAGGTCTCAAACTTGAAGGCTGTTTGGGCATACTTGTAGGCTTTCAGAAATAACGCTCATTGCTGAAAATTTAACGTAATATTTTCGCTATACCCTCATGTTTTATGGGCGGTACGGATTAACTTTGCACTATAAATTTAAACAGAAATATACTCTAAAAAATAAATTGAAAAAATGAAGTTTGCAAAAAACAATGACGTAAACGTTTCAACTGCGTATGCGTCAGAAAATGAAAACCGGATTTTAGGCTATCAGTTGGCCAGAAAGAAAAAATCGTTGGAAGAAGAAGATGCCGAATTTGAGGAAAAATTTTCAGGAAAGGTTTCTGATGATGACGACGATGAATTTGACAGCAAGTTGTTGGATGATTTCAACGACGAAATTGACGAAGTTGACTTTGATGACCTTGACCTCGACGAGTTTGACGAAGAATTAAACGATGACGATTTAGACGTTTTTGGTGGTGGTGATTCTTCTTCTAAAAAAAGCCGCAAAAAGCACTCTGACGATGATGATGATGAAATCGATGACAGCGATTTTTACAACGACGAGTTTAAGGATTTTGACAATTACACGACAATCGACTACGATGACGAAGACATCGACGATTACATCAACAACGAAAGTTATTCCGACGGTTATTACGACTACGACGACAGGTATTAAAAAAACAAAAAGACGCACCAAGAAAAAGGCGCGTCTTTTTTATTTAAATGCGTTTTGGTATTCTTCGTAATTGTTTATGAGTTTTAGTGCGGCGTTGAAATCTTGGTCGTAAATATTTAGAAATTTCCGCCACTCTACACTTCCGAAAAGAAAATATGCGTAACGTGCTTTAAGATGTTTTAAAACTGTTTTTTCAGCATCGGCAGGGTAGAGGGGCGAGATAAAATTCTCAAATTCTTCCCTGCTTATTTTCTGACAGTCGGAAGTGTCTTTCTGACAATATTCAAAAATTTCTCTTTCGTGTTTGCGTGTCGGAGTAAAAAGTTCGATAAATTTCTTGAAATTAGGAAACTCTTTGCCGTAACTTTCTCTGTTTTTGTTTATGTCGCTCAAAATGAAATTGTCAATCGCCTTATTACTATACCATGACTGCCAAAAGGCTGGTATTGAAACCGTGTCTTCGGGTACAAAAACGTCAGGAATTATACCTAACTCAGGATAAATTTTTCTGTGCAGTTTTATTGTGTAAAAAGTTGTTGCGTCCTCTGAAATTGGAATTTTGTTTTTGTCGGTGTTTTCTCCCCTTAAACGGCGGCTGATAATCTCACCGTTGTATTTGTTGAAACCGGAGTTTTTGTATTCTTTTTGAATGCAACGTCCTGAGGGTGTGTGGATTTTTGAAACCGTGATTCTTATTTGCGAACTGTCTTCAAGGGTGAAAAGTTGTTGAACGAGACCTTTGCCGAAACTTCTGCGTCCGATGATAATGCCACGATCCCAATCCTGAACCGCTCCGGCTATAATTTCGCTTGAAGAGGCCGACAATTCGTTGATAAGCACACATATACGGCTGTTGGTTAACAGTCCGCCGTTTTCAGCGAAAAGACTTTTGGAAGCCTCAGCCGACTGCGAACGCATATTGGCGATTTGGATTCCTTCGTTGAAAAAGTGCGTGCAGACCTCGTTGCAGGCTGTTAAAATGCCGCCCGGATTGTCCCGTAAATCAAGAATTATGTTTTTCAACTGCTTTTTTGAAAACGTCTTTACCGCCTCTGAGAACTCTTTTCCTGTATTGAAGTTGAAATAACTGATTTTTATATATATACAACTATCATTAACGGCATAGAAAGATTCAATGCTGTTGTTCTGGATTTGGTCTGGCAGAATGGCGACGGTCTTGATTTTTTTGTCTTTTATCACACCTAATCTTATACTGTCGCCGCTATGGTAAACCCTTGAAAGATAATCTGTTATCTCAGGATATTTAAGATGGCTGCCCGAAACGTGCTTGCCGTTGGCAAAAGCGATGCGGTTACCGGGTTTGAGTCCTGCTTTTTCGGCGGGGCTTTTCGGGACAATGCCCGTTATGGTCATCGTGTCGTCAAAAATCCTGAAATCCATACCGATACCTCTATGAAACGCGGGACGGTTTAGAAAATCGTCTTTTGCTTCGTATTTTGAGCGGTAGACTGTATGAGGGTCAAGCCTCTCAAAGAGGATTCTTATGGTCTCGTCCACCAATTTGCGTGTATTGATGGTGTCCATATAACTCTTTGATATGATGTTTATTACTTGTTCGAGTTTTGAAATATCCGCATTGTTTTGAGCGCGGGATACTCCTAAAACAGAAGCAAGAAACATTAGAGTTACGAATGTTGTTTTTATCATGTTTTAACCAATTTCTTTTATAATAGTGTTTAATGCCGTGCCTGCTTTTTCCTGAATGAAAATATCCGTAATGTTGTCTGTGTAAGCGGATTTTTTGGGGTTGATTTCGATGATTTTTGCCCCGTGCTGTTTGGCGATGTTCGGGATATACGACGCGGGCGCAACCTCGCCTGTTGTCCCTACAACCAAAACGACATCGGATTTAGCGGCAAGTTCAAAGGATTCTTTGTATGCTTGTTCGGGAATGCCTTCTCCGAAAAATATGAAATCGGGCTTTAAAACGCCGCCGCAAGAGCATTTTGGGGGCAGAGTTTCAAGGCTGACTTTTCCGGAAGGATATTTTTTACCGCATTTTATGCAGACCATTTTGTCCAAAGTGCCGTGAAACTCAATAACTTTTTTGCTGCCGGCTTTTTGGTGAAGGTTGTCGATGTTCATGGTTACGACAGCCTTCAAAATACCTTTTTCTTCCAATTTTGCGAGGGCGGTGTGTGCCATATTCGGTTTTGAGGTGCCCCAATATTCGTAAAATATTTCTTTGATTGTAGCCCAACATTCTTTTGTGCGGGAGTAAAACGTCTGTAAATCAAGAATATGCGGATCATATTTAGACCACAGACCACCTTCGCCTCTAAAAGAGGGTATGCCGCTTTCAACACTGATACCGGCACCCGTAAACGCTATAAGATGTTTTGCGTTTTGAATAATTTGTGCTGCTTTTAATGTCTTCTCCTCCATTTTGCTTTCATATTTTAAATGACACTGCAAAGTTATAATTTAATTTTAACCGTTAAGATTTTTTATATAAAAATTTCTTGAAAAAATTGATTTTTTTTGTTTTTTTTGCATTATTAAATTTTTATAAACATAATTTACACAAAATAAGCATGAAAAAAACATTTTTTTACGTCTTTATGATTTTATCAGTTGCTGCTTTGGGCTTTTCGTCCTGTTCAAGCGATGAAAAAAAAGATCCTACGGGTACTTCGTCCGTTACTCCTGAACCCGAGCCGAAACCCGAACCGAACCCTACGCCGACACCGACACCAACGCCGCAGCCGTCAAACCAAACCATTACTAACAAGGAACATAGTACCGTAACATCTTTGAAAGAGGCTTCAACACCATCTGACATTGTTTCTGCTTTGGGCATGGGTTGGAATCTTGGCAATCATATGGACGCTTGGTCAAACGAAGTTGCAAACGAGACTTGTTGGGGCAACAAAAAAACTACTCAGGAGGCTTTTAATAAAATTGCTGCCTCTGGTATCAAGACGGTGAGAATACCCGTAACTTGGATGGGGCATTTCGGTGAAGCACCTGATTATGAGATAGAAAGTGCGTGGCTTGACAGGGTTTCTGAAATTGTCGGGTATGCTGAAAAAGCGGGTCTTAATGCCATAATCAACATTCATCATGACGGTGCAGACAGCAAACATTGGCTTGACATCAAGACTGCCGCAATAAACGCTACAAAAAACACGGAAATTAAAAACAAAATCAAGGCTCTTTGGACGCAAATCGCTGAAAAGTTCAAAGATAAAGGCGACTTTTTGATTTTTGAAGGTTTTAACGAGATTCAGGACGGTGCTTGGGGTTGGGGTGCTAATCGCACGGACGGCGGCAAGCAGTATAAAACTTTTAACGAATGGCTTAAAATTTTTGTTGATGCGGTACGCGCTACGGGTGGCAACAACGAAACCCGTTGGCTTGGTATTCCCGCTTATAACACCGACATCGATTTGTGTGAAAATTTGGTTTTGCCTACCGACCCTGCTAACAAACTTATGGTTGCGGTACACTTTTATATGAATTATAAATACACCCTTAACGACGAGTACAAAAGTTGGGGACATACGGGTAAAAACAATTCGCCCGAGGGTCAGGAAAAAGATGTCAGGGAAGCCTTGAAAAAGATGTACGACCGTTACACCTCGCAAGGCATACCCGTTTATGTCGGCGAAATGGGCAACATTTACCACGGCGGCGATGCTGAAAAATACAGAAAGTATTATTTTGAGTATGTTGTAAAATGTATGCACGAGAATTATCTTGCGCCGGTTCTTTGGGACAACGGTTCAACGAAGTCAGGAGCGGAGTGCCACGGTTATTTCAACCACTCTACGGGCGAATACATCAACAACGCGGAAGAAATGATTGGCGTAATGGTAAAAGCGGTAACAAATACCGATTCAGAATATACTTTGGACTGGATTTACACTAATTCCGCACCGAAATAATAAAAAATATACACGGTTTTTCGGAAAAATTGTTTACCTTTGTGCTTTGTAAAAATATAAGATAATGGGAATTTTTAACAAGAAGAAGGGAAACTGGTTTGTTCCTAAGGGTCAGACACCTACGGAGTTTGACAAAAAAATTTTGTATTGGCAGAACAAGGGTAAACTTGTTCCCAGACGTGGACTTATTTTAACACCCGGTCAGATAGAGGGCGTAAGGCAGAGTGGCGTGATTAATACTGCGCTTTTGGATATGGTTCAGGAAAAAATCCGCGAGGGAATGACCACCAATGAGATTGACAAGTTGGTTTATGATTTTACGAAAGCCCATGACGCTGTGCCTGCTGATTTGGGGTACGAGGGTTTTCCGAAAAGTTGCTGTGTTTCGATTAACGAAGAGGTTTGTCACGGTATACCTTCTGACGATGTTGTTTTGGAAGAGGGTGATATTGTAAACGTTGACGTTACGACTATTTATAAAGGCTATTTTGCTGACGCTTCGCGTATGTTTATTATCGGTAAGACCACTCCTGAAAAGGAGCGTTTGGTAAGGGTTGCAAAAGAGTGCCTTGAAGAGGGTATGAAAGCGGCAGTGCCGTTTAGTTTCGTGGGCGACATAGGTAACGCCATTCAGACTCACGCGCATAAAAATGGTTATACGGTTGTACGCGATCTTTGCGGACATGGTGTCGGTCTTAAATTTCACGAAGAGCCCGAAGTAACGCATTACGGTAGAAAAGGTACAGGAATGTTGCTTGTCCCTGGTATGGTTTTCACGATAGAGCCGATGATTAACATGGGCGATTATAAGGTTTTCATTGACGAGGAAAACGGTTGGACGGTGGTTTCAGACGACGAACTTCCCTCAGCGCAGTGGGAACACACGTTTGTTATGACGGACAACGGTTTAGAAATATTGACGCATTAACGACTATAAAAAGGCAAATTAGTATTGGCTTAATATCAGTACTGAAAAGTCGGCAATGGAGCGCGAGCGCGAAGAAGGGCGCGCAGAAGGTCGTGCTGACGCTATGCGCGAAATTGCCCGTACAATGAAACAGCACGGCGACGATATTAATTATATCGCTGCTGTAATTGGTCTTTCTCCCGATGAAATTAAAACTTTACAATAATTTAATATTTAACATTTGTTAAATGTTTTGTTTTCTTTTTTTCTTTGCGCTGTAAAATAATATATCAAAATTAAAATTTGCTGTAAATTTACAATGAAAAATTTGCAAAACTCAATAAAAAATTGTAT